>Ga0335079_10005887_pt1 | contig 14029 bp, 10 predicted proteins | sample Lox_Sample_33_FD_206719 | JGI IMG/M metagenome (GOLD analysis project Ga0335079, IMG submission 206719) | Soil microbial communities from Loxahatchee National Wildlife Refuge, Florida, United States - Lox_Sample_3.3 | ecosystem: Environmental > Terrestrial > Soil > Wetlands | place: USA...
GGGTGCCCACACCTCCTCCCCAGAACCCGGTTTTTATGCTGGCCGGACCATAAAAATTGCCGTCTCAAGATGGCGGGTGGCGGGACCACGTTCAGGAACACAATTTCAGGCAGGTATCAGCGGTCAGGAAGAGGGCGCTCGTTTCTCAGCGTCCTGCGGCCACCGCCATTTCGTTGTAACCCTGCCGATGACGTAGAGCGATATTCATGAAAACGCTGCCCGCCTCGGTGTCGAAGCAAATGACCAGCGCTTCAGTGTCCTCACTGCTCCGGGCGCCGTCTGAAGTGTGGAATGCCGGCGGATGGACACGGAAATGGAATCCCTGATCGTTGAGCGTGGTGATGGCGTTGCCAATGACTTGGTTGGCAAGTTCGCACACCGTCTCCCGCACCAGGGCATCGGACTCGGGGAGTTCGGCACCGGCAAACTTGCTGGCTACACGCACAGCAGTCTGGGGGTCGAGGTCGAGGATGACCCGTCCCTCAATGTCGCCCGTCACCCAAATAAGGGCAGCCACACCCTTTCGGCGATAGGCCTCTTGCTCCATCGATAGGCTGCCAATGGAGGTGGGAGACTGCAGACCCTCGGCCAACACGGCGTCGGCCGCGTTGATGAAGGGTTGAATGAGCTCCATCTTCATGGATCAGGCTCCTGCGCCGGTGGCAGTGGCCACAACGGCAGCATCTCCGAGGACATATTTGATCACTTCGTACAGCACTTCCGGCTTCACCGGCTTCTGCACGAAATGACGCGCTCCACGCTGCAACGCGGCCACGATATTTTCCTGGTAGCCTACAGAGGACACCATCACAATGCGCGCCTCGGGATGCTGGCGCACGATTTTTTCCGCGGCCTCGATTCCTTCCATCTGCGGCATGGTGATGTCCATGAGCACGATATCGGGTTGAGTGCGCTCATATTCTGTGATGGCGGTCGTGCCGTCTCCCGCCTCGCCCGCCAGCTGTCCGCCAAAGCTCTCAATGATCCGAGCCAGGTTTCTGCGGGCGAAGACCGAATCGTCGACGACCAGGTAGCGAACTGGCTGACCATCCTGGGCCCGTTTTACTGCGGCAAATTGCTCCATACTGCGCCTCCTGTGAACTGATCGAACCCGGCGGCCTCGCGCCACCGGTCAAACCAAATGCTCTCCCGCACTAGCTGCCTTGCTGTTCTCGCTGCTTTTCCCCGAGTCGCCGGCCTTGCCCGCAGGCATGCATTGCACCTGCAAGGTATTGGCCAGGGCATCGAGGGCCACCACTCGGACTGCGAAACCACGCTCGACCGCCGCCCTCGGCATGCCGTAGACCACGCAGGACTCCTCGTTCTGGGCGATCGTCAACCCCCCCGCGGCCTTCACCACGCCCATGCCTTGAGCGCCGTCCTCTCCCATTCCCGTCATCAGAACTGCGATTCCCTCCGCCCGGAATTCCTCCGCCAGGCTACGGAATAAAACATCGGCGGAAGGCCGGTGCCCGTTTACACGGGGCTCGTCACTCAGAACGACGACATTGCCCAGCGGAAGCCGTTTCACCTTGACATGGCGGCTGCCGGGGCAAATTAAGACTCGGCCCGCAAGCAGCAAATCGCCTGATTGGGCCTCTTTGACTCCAATAGCGCAGATTTCGTCCAGCCGCCGGGCGAACATATCCGTGAAGCCCTCTGGCATGTGTTGCACCACCACAATGCTGGCGGGAAAATCGGCCGGCAATTGCGAGAGCAGGTATTGCAGGGCCTGGGGCCCACCGGTCGAAATGCCGATCGCAACGATCTTGGTTGGCATTTTCCTGGTATCGAGCAGTGCCTTTCTCGCTGGCTGAAGAGTTTCCGCGAAAGGCCTGAGCCGGGCCCCACCGCTTTGCGCAGCCGCCTTGATCTTTCCAATCAGCTCCTGTGCGATTTCGGGCATGTGTGCCGATCCATCATTCGGTTTGGCGACAAAGTCGAACGCCCCCAGAGACAATGCCTGCAGCGTGACTGAGGCCCCTTGGGTACTGTGCGAACTCACCACGATGACTGGCAGGTTGTGCCGGCGCATGATTTGCTTGAGCGTGTCGAGTCCGCCCATGCCCGGCATCTCCAGGTCGAGGGTGACAACTTGCGGTCTCAGCTCCTCGATTTTCCTTAGACCAAAGTTGCCATCCATCGCCGTACCCACCACCTCAATCGAACTATCGCTCTGCAGAATCTGGGGAATCAGCTTCCGCATGAGCGCGGAATCGTCCACCACCAGCACCCGCACCGGGGAGTTCATGGTTGCACCCCCATCGGCTGTTGGACACTGCGTGCCCGGTCTGCGTGGGTTAGCAGAATTCCCGAAAGGACGGCGCTTGCTCCTGCACGAGATTGCGCATGGCGTTCGATGATAGCGGGCAGGTTCAACACGAGTACGACTCGCCCGTCTCCCAAAATAGAAGCGCCGCTGACCAGGTCCGTGGAAACCGTCTCGTCGTCGAGCGCCTTGATCACCAGTTCGCCTTCGCCTTCCAAAGCATCCACGATCAGTCCCAGCTTGCGTTCGCCAAGCGACATCACGAGAATGAAAATCTTCGCTGCCTGCGGCGATTTCTCAGTCGACGGGCGGCCCAGACGCACCAACGCCAAAGCCTTGTTGCGCAGTTGCAAAACTTCGTATCCGTCCACCTGATGCACATCGGATTCGTGGGCGCGGGCGATCTCTGCCACGGTGTTCAGCGGGATCGCGTACAACCGGTGCTCCACCCGGAAAAGCAAAGCTTTGATAATCGCCAGGGTTAGCGGCAGCTTCATCCGGAAGGTCGTGCCCTGGCCGGGCCGGGTCTCAATTTCCACCGAGCCCTTCAAGCGATGTAGCACGGACCGGACGACATCCAGGCCAACCCCGCGGCCGGAAACCTCCGTGACCTCTTCGGCGGTGCTGAATCCGGGCCGGAAAACCAGTTCAAGAATATCGCCTTCGCTCAGACGCTCCGCCTCGTCTCTAGTGAGCAAGCCTTTTTCCAGGGCTTTGAGTCTGACCTTCTTGGTATCAATGCCCGGCCCGTTGTCGCTCATCTCGATAATGACCTGATTGCCGTGATGGAACGAGCGGAGCTGGATGGTCCCCCGGGCAGGTTTGCCGCTGCGGAGTCTTTCTTCGGCGCTTTCAATTCCGTGGTCCACGGCATTGCGGACCAGGTGGGTCAGTGGCTCGGCGATGGCGTCCAGCAGGCTCTTGTCGAGGTCAGTGTCCTGGCCGGTGAGCACCAATTCAACCTCTTTCCCGCACTGCTTGGCGACATCGCGCACCATGCGGGGAAAGCGGCGAAACAGCTGCTCCACCGGCACCATCCGGATTTTCATGACTGAGCGCTGCAAGTCGCCCAGCACGCGAGATTGAAAGGCCATGGCATCTCCGAACCGCGTGCGCATCGCCTCTTTGGGCAAGAAACGCGCCAGCTCGCTGAAGGCCTGCTGCATCATGGACTTTCCGATGATCAGTTCTCCGACCAGGTTGAGAACGTTATCGATGCGCTCTGCGTCCACGCGCAGAATGCTTTCCGCCAAGGTGGAATGCCCGGCCGCGCCGGGATTGCCTTCCGTGGCGGGAACAGCCGGAACCCCGACTTCGTGGCCCCCCTCGGATCCCGGGCTAGATTTCGTCGCAGTGTGGGGCAGGGCGACGGCGGTGACCTGCGAAATCACAGTCGGAATCCGGCAGGCTGCATCGAGCCGGTCGACCGGCTGCTGGCTGGCGACCAGCAGTTCCAGCTGCTTCGCATTTGCCGAAGAACCGGCCTCGGGGTGTGTTGCCAGGATGTCGCCCAGCGGCCCCAGCGCGTTCAACACCAGCTGCCGGCCGGCAATCGGCATCGCGCAATTTGAATCAATCTGAGCCGTAATCTGGTACACCACTTTGCCTTTGTTTTGCGCGTCGAGAATGGCCAGCTTTGCGTACTCGGACCAGCCGGTCTGACCTGCTGCGGCTGCTGCAACCTTTTTCCTGGATCGCGTTGCTGTTTTTGGGCCCTTGGCCAGCTGCCGGACCATTTTGCGCAGCGGTTCGGCCGAGGGAAGCTTGGCTTGGTCCTGATAAGACGTGAGCATCGCCCCAAAAAGATCAGCAGCTTTGAACGCGATTTCGGCCAGCGCCGCGTGCGCGGCCGCGGATTCCAGCGTCAGGGCATCTTCCAATTCGTGCGCCACCTTGGCCAACTCGCGGAAGCCACAGGCGGCGGCGTCCCCTTTCAGGGTATGTATGACGCGCCGGATGGTGCGCACGGTTTCCGCATCGGCGGGGTTCTTCTCCAGCTTCAGCGCTTCCTCGTTCAGCGACTGCAGTAGTTCCTGGGCAGTCTGGAAGAAGAGTGCCCGCATCTCGGCTCCGCGTTCATCAGAATGCTGGGTCAAGCTTTCACCTCAACCTTCTGATAGGCGGTTCCGCTGTTGCGGTGCACCATGGCGAAGCTCTGGGTCAACCCCAACAGGCTCTCGGCGTGGCCGACAAACAGATAACCATCGGGGGTGAGGCAGCGCGCGAATTTTTCGATCAGCCGCTTTTGCTCAGGCACATCAAAATACATCATCACGTTGCGGCAGAAGATCGCGTCGTTGCGCTGCGGCAGATACTCAGTTTTCAAATTATGGAAGTCAAAATGAACCAGCTGCTTCAACGCGGGTTTTACCGCGTACCGGTCACCCACTTTGTCGAAGTAGCGCAGCCGGTAGCTGTAATCCACCGACGTCATCTGGTTCTCGCTGTAGGTGCCCTCCTGGCCGGCCCGCAGCACGGAGTAGCTGATGTCGCTGGCCAGGATCTCCACCTTCCAGGGATGGGGAATCAGCGGTTTCGGGGAGGAAACTTCCAGGGGAAGCGGATTGCGCAGGTAGTAGTATGCTAGCCCGTCGGCCACCAGCATGGCGAGCGTATAAGGTTCCTGGCCAGTCGAGCAGCCGGCACTCCAAAGGCGCAGACAGTAATCCCGGTGTGTCTGCTTGCGATGAAGCAGGTCGTCCAGAATGTACCTGTGGAACAAGTCCAACTGGGCCTTGTTCCGGAAGAAACTGGTTTCGTTGACTGTGAGATTTTCCAGCAGGAGCGCCAGCTCCTGCTTACCCTCGCGGCTGATCAGCAAGCGGTAGTAGCTGTAGAAGGAATCCAGCTTGCACTCCCTCAGCCGCCGGTGCAGCCGGTCCTGAAGAAAGTGCGCGCGGCGCTCGTCGAAGTGCATGCCGCACTCCTGGTACACGAGGTTTTGCAGCAGCTTCAGCTCTGCCTCGGTGAGTTGCACGGCCACGCCCGGTGTGCTCATGAGTCCTTGTGTTACCCGTTCTGGTCTTTCCTGCGTTCGGCTGGTTATTTTGCTCCCGCCGCAATTCGTATTTTTTCTGGGTTCGTTGTTGTGGCCGGATCCGCACCGTGCATCTGCGACGATCGGCTGTAATCCAGCAGCTTGGCCACATCCAGCAATACAATGAGACGCCCGTTGTGTTTGCCTAATCCGGTTACACAGTGAAGCCCACCCTCCTGGGACAAATTGGGCGGGGGTTCCACGTCGGCTGCGGCGATCTTGAGGACCTCCGAAGCCGAATCTACGATCAATCCCGAAAGCCGTCCATTGTGCTCTACGACCAGAATCCGGTTGGCCCGGCTGGGGACTATTTCGGTCTCACCCAGGCGCTTGCGCAGGTCGATAACCGACACGATCTTGCCACGCAGGTTGATCACGCCCTCCATGAATTCCGGCGAGTCGGGCACCGTAGTGATCTCCGGCACGCGGACGATTTCATGCAGCGAAGTGATGGGAACGCCATAGCTTTCCCGCCCCACCCGAAACCCGACGATGTGCAATTCGCGGCTCATGTGCGTCTCGCGCTTCAGGCACGGGCGGCGGCGGCGTTATGGCGCGCAGCAGCTTTGCTTTGCGTGTTGGCGTCCTTGTTTCCGATGCGTTCATCCAGCGCAAACCGTCCCATCGATTCCAGCAGCCCCCCGGACATCTTTGACATCTGTTCCGCTGAGGCGGCAAGTTCGGTTGAGCCGGACGTCGTTTGCTGCACCAGCTCGCGCATACGCTCCATCGCCTTGACCACAGCCTGGGCGCCGGAAGCTTGTTCTTCTACCGCGGAGTTAATCTCGTGGGTAATTTCGTTGAGCCGGGTGGTAGCTCGCGCAATCTGGGAAGAACCGTGCGACTGTTCATTGGTGGCGGCGCCGATTTCTTGCGCGAACTTGTAAACTTCGGTCACCACATTGGAAATCTTGCGTAACGCCGCATTTAACTCCTGGCCCAGGCCCAGGCCGGCGTTGACCGTGGCCGTACTGCTGTCCATGTTTTCTACAGCCTTGCGGGCTTCCTTCTGAATGCTCTGAATGAGTTCCGAGATCTCCTTGGTAGACTGAGCGGACTTTTCCGCCAGTTTTCGTACTTCGTCAGCCACCACGGCGAACCCCAGGCCGTGTTCGCCGGCGCGGGCAGCCTCAATTGCTGCATTGAGTGCCAGCAGATTCGTCTGTTCGGCTAGATCGTCGATCACCTCGATGATCTTGCCGATGTCATCTGCCCGCTGCCCGAGGACGTCGATGATCTCTCCCGAGGAGCGGATAGTTACGTTGATCTTGTTCAGTCCCTCGGTCGCCTTTTCCATAGTGGCCAGTCCGTTGTGCACCTCTTCGCGCGAACGGTTGGAAATATCGAGCAGCACCTTGGCCGTGTCGGCGACACGCTGAATCGAGGCCACCATTTCATCGATGGACGCGGAAGTCTCGCTCACGCTGGATGCCTGGATTTGCGTGCTCTTGACCATGTTCTGGACGTTGACGCTCATCTCGTGCATGGTGCTGGTCACTTCGTCGATCGCCGTCGCCGTCTGCAGGCTGATCTTGGCCGACTCGTCCGAGGCCCCAGCCACCTGGGTGGAGGCACTTGCCACCTGGGAAGCCGCGTCACGAACGTTAACCACCAGCCTGCGCAACCCTTCCACCATCAGGGCAAACGCATTGCCCAGGGTGTCGTTCTTGGAGCGGGGCTTGACCTCGACTGAAAGGTTTCCCCCGGCGATCGACTCCGACACCGATGCCATCTCGCGGAAATAGCTGACCATGCTGGTAAAAGTGCCGGCCAGTTGGCCGATTTCATCTTTTCGCTTGACGTCAATTTCGTGGTCCAGATCGCCGGCGTCGCCGATCTCCTTGGCCACCTTCATGAGCGAGCTGAGCGGCTCGGTTATGGACTTGGCCGAGCTGAAAGCAATTCCCATTCCCAGGGTCAACGCAATCACCGTGCTGATGAGTGCGAGGCCGACGGTCCAGCTGCTGGCCGACTCGTCGGATTCACGGCGCTGTTCCAGTAGCTTGTGATTCTCCTGATCCGCCACGGCGAGATAGTCAGTAGCCGTCTTGACCCAGGAGGAAGCATCCTTCTGCAGATAGAAGATCTGCAGCTCAGCCACGGTGGCATTGCCGGAATCCACGTCCTTTCGTTTATCGACCAGCGGCGCAGCGAATTCCCGGGCCCAGCTCTGCTCGGTTTGTTGAACCTTCTCCAGTGTGGTTCGCTGTTGCTCGGACTCAGCCAGATTACGGGCCACCTGAAGACGGTCCACCAGCAGGCGGATCCCCTCGTTCATGTGGTCCACTTCCCGGCTGTCACCGCTCAGCAAATAGTCGGTCAGGTAAAGCCGGTTTTGCATCATCTGAAACTTGACCTTGTCAGTGGCGTCCGACAGTTGGAGGGCTTGGGACGCAGCGGCCTTGGCAGAGCGCTCGCGATACACGGCGGTGATGTTTACCAGGAACAGGATTACCACCATCAACAAGACCGCTCCGAAGCTGCTGTACAGTCTCTTGCCAATCGTCATTGCTGCCCTCCGCTGCCTTGCTTGGTGCCCGCTTGCACGCGACTTTCTCCTACCCTCAATCCAAGGAGTGGAACTTGAATTCCACTGTCCCGCGATCCTCGTGACGACGCGTCGGCCTTCCGCTTCTTCATGGGTCCAGTGCGGCATTGACGGGAAGTCGCTTCCGCCGTCAGACACAACTCCCTGCAAGCAATGCGAAGAAACAAGTGCAATGCCGTTGCCAGCCAGCGCCCGCCGGGGAGTTACCCAAGAAGTTTCGCAAGTTGTTGAACTATATGTGGATACTCCCACCACCCAGAGGGTTGACGAACCTCGCCAAGGGCCCATCCCGTCTCACCCCAAGCACCTGATATCACTATGAGACGACGTGTGGTTTCTTGATGGTGACTTTTGCAAACTCGACACCTCGATCACCAAATCACTTGACTCAAATTGAGACTATGAGCTAATTTCCTGTATATTCAACCACTTCCGTAAGGGTGAACTCTGAACGCGTCAATCGGGGATGCGATGATCGCAGGGGGCTTGGTTTCGAGCCCTGATATCGCTTTTCAAAAGGCTGTACTCCAGCTCTCCGCTGCTGGGGCGCAAGGAATATCTGGCGCTTCAACTGTCCAGCGGTTTTGTCGGCTGGCTCGCGAATCACTTCGGCTGGACGGCGCTTACATTTGGAAATGCCTGCCAAACGATGAACTACTCCTGGCCGAAGCAGATGGTGTGATGGCGGAACAGGTTCGAGGAACGCTGGCCAAGGCTGGCGAGAGCACGGTGGCCATCGAAGCCGTGCGCCGGCACAAGACTTTCTATGTGAATCATGTTGATCCCGACCGTTACCCCCGGGCCGCTCAGTTGGGTGCCCTCGCAGCCATGGCAACGCCCCTGGTTGTCGCTGGCGAGGTTGTGGGTGCGGCCACGCTCATCCATTGCTCGGATCCGGATTTCTTCAATGATGCTGTCGCAGGCAAAGCGACGATTCTTGCCGGCCAACTGGGCAGTTTGCTGGAAGCGGAATGGCTCTCGCGGGCGTCGCGTGAGGAGCGCCGGCGGGGCGAAATCCTGGCTGAAGTGGCGCAGGCACTTCCGTCCGAGTCAGACCCCGGGTCCGTCCTGGAGGCGGTCGCCGACCGCCTGCGGGTTCTGTTGCGAACCCGGCTGGTTTGCGTAATGTTGCGTCAGGATTCAACCTACTTGCTGCGGGCGGTCGCGGCGGAGTCGCCCCAACTGGCGGCTGCGGCCCGTGCCCGCCACGATCGCAAAGGGCTGCATTTTGCGGCCGATCTTGCCCATCGGGCCGTGGCCGCCGGCGAACTGATCAGCGTCACTATCGATCCGGCCACGCACGCTTTGGGAGATCTCATCCCGGCGGGAATGTTAATTGCTGCCCCCTTGCGGACCTCTCTAACTCAAGGTGCCGTTCTGGTGTATCCGCGGCAATCCGGTGCTTTCACCGGAGAGGAACGGTTATTGGTGTCCACGGTTGCGGGGTTTGGCGCCGTGGCAGTTGCCAATGCCGAGCTTCTGAACACCGCTCGTGGACAAGCTCATGAACTTCAGCAACTGCTGGAGATCTCATCGGAGTTGGGCTCGATCGGCCAGTTCGACGATCTCTTGCAGCGATTTGTGTTACGTGCCGCGGATTTTCTTGGATTTGGCCGTGCCTTCGTTGGCTTGCTCGAGCAAGGCGAGTTCAGGGTGCACTGGGGTGCCGAACGCGGCCGAACCCGGCGCGCAGAACTGGTTTTTCCGGAAGGAACCGCTAGCCATGCTCTGCTCAACAAGGAAGTCTTCTGGACCGATGATGCTGGCAAGGTGAAGGACGCCAACTTGCAGGGCATGGCAGGGTGCGACATACGCCAGTTGCTGGCCGTCCCCTTTCTTGGGACTGACGGCCAGGTGCGAGGAATGTTTGGCGTGCTTGACCGTCTCGACCGGGCTGGTATTTCGCAGGAGGACATCCGCCGTGCCCGCGCCCTGGCAGCTCAGGTCGCTGTCGCGCTCGAAGTTGCTCACAACCTGTACCTCATCGGGCAGCACCGATGCCGCACCGAAGCCCCTGCCGGGTCGGCACTAACTTTGAGTTTCCCACTACGCCTGCCTGACTTAGCCACGACTCTCGTGAGGCAAGCGGCGGAAAAGCTTGAAACAACCTGGGCGGCGCTTGCGATACGGCAAGAGTCCGGCCTGGAAGCCGTGGCGCTGCGAACTTCCGCGGGCGAACTCGAACCGGGGCACCCATTGTTACGAAGTCTTGGGCACGCGTTGGCTCACGCTTCGCCGCCTCGCGAACAGACGATCATCACGGCGAGGGCCTCGGACCTGCTCGGACCCGCACTCGCCTTGGAGTTGGGAGGAGATGAATGCACTCTGGTTCGGCTGGACGGGTCTTCTGCCGAGCCGCTGGGGGTGCTGTGTCTGGGAGGTTACGGCAGAGCTGCGGCACGCGAACAAGAACACCTGTTGCAGGCAATCGCCAGCCAGGCCTCGAAGGCGCTGGAAAATTCGCGGCTCTTTAGCCGGATGAATCAAGCCAATCAGCACTGGATCGAGATCTTCGATGCCATCGGTGATTACATTGTCGCCCACGACGACTCCGACAGGGTGTTGCGGGTGAATCGTGCCTTGGCCGACTTCATTGGAGTGCCCCCACAGGAGCTGATCGGACTCAACATGGGAGCACTGCTGGCGATAGACCATTCGCCGCCGCTTCGGTCTTGTCCGTTCTGCCGCAGTTTGGAGGAATCTACAGACGAGTACGTCCATCCTGTCCTGGAACGCACCTATTTGGTGTCCACTTCGCGAGTGCACGGGGCCAACGGCGGGGGCATGCAAACCATCCACGTGCTTAAGGACATCAGTGATCGCCAGGAGGCGGAACGGCGGTATCGAGAAATCTTTGACAACATCCAGGAAGGATTGTTTTTTGCCACGCTCGACGGTCGCTTCATCGAAGTGAATGATGCCCTGGTGCGCATGCTGGGTTACAGCAGCCGGGAAGCCCTTCTGCAAGCCGATATCCGCAACCACGTCTTCGACTCCGCGGACCGGTACAAGAAGCTTGCGGAACAAATGCAACAGCACGGCGGAGTCCGCAACCACGAGGAAACGCTGCGCCGCCATGACGGGTCATTGGTATTTGTGTTGATCAATGCTTTCGCGGTGCACGACGCCCAGGGCCGGGTTGCGCAATACCGTGGCGTGATGCTGGATATCAGCGGCTTGCGCAGTTTTCAGGCCGAGTTGCAGCGGGAGCGCGACTTTTCCGGAAAGATCCTGAACCACACGCAGAGCCTGATCCTGGTCGCCGACACGGCTGGTCTAGTCAGTTATGCCAACCGGCGTTGGTACGAGCTGGGCTATCAGCAGACCGATTTATTGGGGCGGCCGCTGGAGGAACTGGTGGTATCGGCTAAACGCCAGGTTTTGAACGATGCCTTGCGTACCACCATCGCCGGGGGGCAGGTGGACAACCTTGACCTGCAGATACAGCGCGGCGACGGCAGAATCGGCCAGTTCTCCGCCAATTTGAGCCCCATGCGCGACGAGCAGGGCAACGTGACCAGTTTGGTTGTGGTCATGACCGACGTCACCGATGCTGCCATGTTGCAATCTCAATTGATGCAATCGGCGAAGATGGCGGCCCTGGGCCAGCTGGTTTCCGGCGTGGCCCATGAAGTCAACAACCCGTTGACCGCCATCCTGGGCTTTGCTGATTTGCTGATGGAAAATCCCGAAGTGCCCGAGAGCGCGCGCAAAGACCTGCGCGTGATTTTGCAGGAGGCCCAACGGACCAAGCAGATTGTGCAGAGCCTGCTCCACTCCGTGCGCCAAATGCCGCCCCAGCGCAAGCCGGTGCAGGTCAATCTGATTGTCCGCCGCACCGTCCAGTTACGTTCCTACGATTTTCAGAGTCACGGGATCCAGGTAATCGAACAGTTAGACCATGGTCTTCCCCCGGTAATCGGCGATGCGCAGCAGTTGCAGCAGGTGTTTCTCAACATCCTCAACAACGCCTACGATGCGGTGCGGGAAACGGGGCGGCCCGCCCGGATTGAGATTCGCACTGCCCGCTTGAGCAACCTGGTCGAAATCTCCTTCCGCGACAACGGCCAGGGCATCGCCAACCCGGAGCGGATTTTTGATCCCTTTTTCACCACCAAGGAAGTGGGAAAGGGAACCGGGCTCGGCCTGAGCATTTGCTATGGCATCGTACGCGAGCACGGCGGAGAGATTCTTTGTCACAACAATCCAGACGGGGAAGGCGCAACTTTTATCGTCCGCCTCCCCGTAACCTCAGAGGTGGCCGCTTCCGGGGCCGCCGCAGGAGTAATCCAGGCATGACACAACCTGCCACCAGACCCGCCTTGCAGCCCGATCCTTTGCCGGTGCTGCTGATCGAGGACGAACCCGCCGTGATGGCTTACGTGCGGGCTACTTTGGAGCGCAGCGGCTATTCCGTGGTGTGCAGCGAATCCGGGGCCGAAGGAGTCCGGCTGCTGCAGTCCGAAGATTTTCTGGGCGTGGTGTCGGATATGCGCACGCCCGGTGGATTGAACGGCGCCGATGTTCACGCCTGGATCGTCCGCCACCGCCCCGAACTCGCATCGCGGGTCGTCTTCATCACCGGAGACATCGCCAACGAGGAAACCGTGGCCACATTGCGCCAGACCGGAGCGCCCTGCGTCGAGAAACCATTTCGTGTACAGCAGTTCATTTCCGTAGTGGAAAAAACCATGGGGAAGGCACTGTGAACACTGCGAACGAAGACCTGCAGATTCGATTGCTGATTGTCGATGACGAGCAGAGCATCCGAAAACTGTGCATGACCGTTGGAGAAGCTCTTGGCTTTGCCTGCATGGAAGCGGAGAGCGGCGAAGCGGCTCTGGCCTTGCTCGAGGAACAGCCGGCGCACGTCATTCTCACCGATCTAGTCATGCCCAACATGTCAGGACTGGAGTTCTTGGAGCGGGTGAAAAAAATGCTTCCCCGCACCGAGGTCGCGGTGATGACCGGTCATGGCTCGGTGGAAACCGCGGTCCAGGCCATGAAGCTGGGCGCGTACGACTATATCGGTAAGCCGTTTTCGCCCTTGGAGGAACTGCGCCTCTTTCTGCGGCGCATGGCCGAGAAAATCCGCCTGGTGGAAGAAAACCAGTTTCTGCGCGAACGCACCGACACCGAAACAGAACTCCACGGCATTGTGGGCGCCTCGGCAAAGATTCAGGACGTCCTGCGCATGATCTCGCGTCTGAAAGACACGCGTACGCCAGTCCTGATCACCGGCGAGAGCGGCACGGGCAAAGAACTGGTGGCGCGCGCCATCCACTTTCGCGGCTCGTTCGCCAGCCGGCCTTTTGTTGCGGTCGACTGTGGTTCTCTCGTGCCTACACTCATCGAGAGCGAATTGTTCGGCTATGAAAAGGGTGCTTTCACCGGAGCGATGAAACACAAAATCGGGCTCTTCCAATCGGCCAACGGTGGAACCGTCTTTTTGGATGAGATAGGGGAACTTCCTCTGGAAATGCAGGCGAAGCTGCTTCGGGTCCTGCAGGAAAAAGAGATTCGTCCGGTGGGGAGCAATCAGAAGGTGAAAGTGGATGTGCGAGTCATCGCCGCCACCAACCGCGATCTGGAAGCCGAGTACCGCAACGGAACGTTCCGCAAGGACTTATATTTCCGCCTGAATGTGGTCACCGTGTATTTGCCTTCTTTGCGGGAACACCGTTCCGATATTCCTATGCTGGTGCACTGGTTCCTCGATCGCTACGCGCCGGGGATAGCCATGCAATTCACCGCCAGCGCGATGAAAACTCTGCTGCAGTACGACTGGCCGGGCAACGTGCGCGAACTGGAAAACTGCATCGAACGTGCGGTCGCATTGGGGGACCGTCGTACTATCGACATCGGTGATCTGCCGCCCGCGATAGCTTCCAACGCGGCTGCACCCGACCTGCCTGGAGGCTCCGTGGTGCTTTCCTCTAACGATCTGGAGGACATCGAGCGAGCCACCATCCAAAGAGTGTTTGAGCAGGTGAAAGGGGACAAGGCGCTGGCCGGCAGAATGCTTGGCATTAGCCGGGCTACGCTCTACCGCAAACTCAAGCGCTACAATATCGGCGGCAGGCCGGAGATATCAGTTTCCCGCCAGGCCCTGCAATGAGTGCGTGAGATTCTTGTTTCACTTTGAGACGGCCGAGGCGCGGTGCAACCGGGTACT
>Ga0335079_10005888_pt1 | contig 14025 bp, 10 predicted proteins | sample Lox_Sample_33_FD_206719 | JGI IMG/M metagenome (GOLD analysis project Ga0335079, IMG submission 206719) | Soil microbial communities from Loxahatchee National Wildlife Refuge, Florida, United States - Lox_Sample_3.3 | ecosystem: Environmental > Terrestrial > Soil > Wetlands | place: USA...
TGAGCAGGCAAACACGCGAGGAGCGTAAGATGAGCCCGGCGTGCTTCATTGCGCACGTACAACCCGGGCGGCGAGTCTTATGCCCACGAAACGCGAAATCGATTCGGAGGTCACGCGCCTGATTGCTGCGCACGCCGCAGCGATGGAGCGGTACCGCGGAGCCTGGGGGACACTGGACCTGGGTCCCGCCGTGCGGGACATGGAGCAAACGCTCAGGAGCCTGCAGGAGTTCGCGCGCGAACATGCGGAGATGTACAAGGCCTACCCGCCCTGACTGGCGCGTGCCCTTCGGATCGGTGGCGCCGGCATGGCCCGGCAAGGCGCAATCCCGCTCTTGCGCCGCAGCGGGCGCGAGTTGGCCTGCGCAAGCCCTTGGATTTATTGGTGGGTGCTGACGGGATCGAACCGCCGACATTCGCCTTGTAAGGGCGACGCTCTACCAGCTGAGCTAAGCACCCGGAACCACGACGCCGCCCTGTCTGCGGGCGTGCGCCGGGTTCATTCTAATGCGCCGGAGGCACGATGCGCTTCATGCGCCGCACCGCGCGGGCCGCCGGCTTGTCCTCGGATACCTCGCCTGCCGTGGGCGCCGGGGCCGCTGCGGCCACGCCGTCCGCATTCTGCAGCGGCATGGGCTGCTGGGTGAGCGCGAACGTCAGCACCTCGTCGATCCACTTGACCGCCTTGATCTCGAGATTGCCCTTGATGTTATCGGGGATCTCCACCAGGTCCTTCTGGTTCTCATCGGGGATGAGTACGGTCTTGATGCCGCCGCGGTGTGCCGCGAGCAGCTTCTCCTTCAGGCCCCCGATCGGCAGCACCTCGCCGCGCAGCGTGATCTCGCCGGTCATGGCGACATCAGAGCGCACCGGAATGCGCGTCAGCGCCGAGACCAGCGCCGTGCACATGCCGATGCCAGCGCTCGGACCGTCCTTCGGAGTTGCGCCCTCGGGAATGTGCAGGTGCACATCGTGCTTCTGGTAGAACTCGGGCTCCAGGCCCAAAACCTGGGCGCGGCTGCGCACCACGGTCATCGCCGCCTGGATCGACTCCTGCATCACCTCGCCCAGCTGCCCGGTGTGCTGCAGCTTGCCCTTGCCCGGCACGACCGCGGCCTCGATGGTGAGTAACTCACCCCCGACCTCGGTCCAGGCCAGGCCCGTGACCTGGCCGACGCGGTTCATGTCCTCGGCCTTGCCGTAGCGGAAGCGGCGCACCCCCAGGAACTTGTCGAGGCTGCGCGGCGTGACCGCGACGGACTTCTGGTCCTTCTTGTGCAGCAGCATCTGCTTGACGGCCTTGCGCGAGATCTTGGCGATCTCGCGCTCGAGGTTGCGCACGCCCGCTTCGCGCGTGTAGTAGCGCACGATGTCCATGAGCGCCGCGTCCGAGAGCTTCAGCTCGTCGGGCTTCAGGCCGTTGTTCTTCATCTGCTTCGGCACCAGGTAGCGCCGCGCGATGTTCATCTTCTCATCCTCGGTGTAGCCGGGAAGACGGATCACCTCCATGCGGTCCAGCAGCGGTGCCGGGATGTTGAGCGAATTCGCGGTGCACACGAACATCACCTCGGAGAGGTCCAGGTCGACCTCGAGGTAGTGATCGTTAAAGGTCGAGTTCTGCTCCGGGTCGAGCACCTCGAGCAGCGCCGAGGACGGATCGCCGCGGAAGTCCATCGACATCTTGTCGACCTCGTCGAGCAGGAACAGCGGGTTGTGCACCGCCGCCTTGGACATGTTCTGCACGATCTTGCCGGGCATGGAGCCGATGTAAGTGCGGCGGTGGCCGCGGATCTCGGCCTCATCGCGCACGCCGCCCAATGACATGCGCACGAACTTGCGGTTTGTGGCGCGCGCGATGCTCTGGCCGAGGGAGGTTTTACCCACGCCCGGCGGGCCCACCAGGCACAGGATCGGCCCGCGCAGCTTGTCGACGCGCTGCTGCACCGCCAGGTACTCGACGATGCGCTCCTTGACCTTCTCCAGACCGTAGTGGTCCTCGTCCAGCACCTTCTGGGCGCGGGCGATGTCCTTGATGATCTTGGTGCGCTTCTTCCACGGCACCTTGACCAGCCAGTCGATGTAGTTGCGCACCACGGTGGCCTCGGCCGACATGGGCGACATCATCTTCAGCTTGTTCAGCTCGCCGCTGGCCTTCTCGCGCGCCTCCTTGGGCATGCCCGCCTTGGCGATCTTCTGCTCGAGCTCGTTGATCTCGTTGCCGCCCTCGTCCATCTCGCCGAGTTCCTTCTGAATGGCCTTCATCTGCTCATTCAGGTAGTACTCGCGCTGGCTCTTCTCCATCTGCGCCTTGACGCGGCCGCGGATGCGCTTCTCGATCTGCAGCACGTCCATCTCGCTCTCGATGGCGATCAGGATGTGCTCGAGGCGCTTCTTGACGTCGAGGATCTCCAGCACCTTCTGCTTTTCGGCCAGCTTCAGCGACATGTGCGCGGCGACCGTGTCCGCCAGGCGCCCGGCCTGCTCGATGCCGGCGAGCGCGGTGAGCACCTCGGGGGGTACCTTCTTGTTGAGCTTCACGTACTGCTCGAACTGGGAAATGACCGAGCGCGTGAGCACGTCCATTTCCTTCTCATCGTAGGTCTCGCCGTCGGGCAGCAGCGTGGCATCGGCGGAGTAGTGCTCGCCGGTGTGCAGCCGCTCGATGCGGGTGCGATCGACGCCCTCGACCAGGACCTTGACGGTGCCGTCGGGAAGCTTCAGCAGCTGCAGCACGCTCGCGAGCGTGGCGATGCGGTACAGGTCGTCCGCCTTCGGGTCGTCGACGTCGGCCTGTTTCTGCGCCACCAGCATGATGCGCTTGTCGGTGCGCATGGCGACATCCAGCGCCAGGATGGATTTCTCGCGCCCCACGAACAGCGGCAGCACCATGTGGGGGTAAACCACCACATCGCGCAGCGGCAGTACCGGGACGTTCTGCAGCTCAGCAGGCGGGGAAGTGCTCACAACGGTAGATTCGGACACGCTCAAGCCCTCGATGGACCCAGGGGGAAGCAGCGCGCGCCTGTCAGAGCGCGGCCACCGGCGTTTATGGCGCTAGTGTAGCGGGAATTAAGGCAAAAACTGCGCGTTTCAAGAGTGACGCGCTTCACGCGCAGCGCGTTCCGCGCGCTCGAAAGCGGCGCGCGCGGCTCAGTGATGGTTGGACCCTGAGGCGCGGCGCGGCTGCTCGGCGTCCTCGGAGCCGTAGACCACGTAGGGCTTGGTCTGCCCCTCGATGACCGTCTCGTCGATCACGATGCGGGCCACGTTGCGCATCGAGGGCAGCTCGTACATCGTGTCCAGCAGCACCGTCTCGAGAATGGTGCGCAGCCCGCGCGCCCCGGTCTTGCGCTGCATGGCGCGGTGCGCCACGGCGCGCAGCGCCTCCTCACGGAACTCGAGCTCCGCGCCTTCCATCTCGAACAGCCGCCGGTACTGCTTGGTGAGGGCGTTCTTCGGCTCGGTCAGGATGGAAATGAGGGCGCCCTCGTCCAGCTCATCGAGGGTGGCCACCACCGGCAGCCGTCCGACGAACTCCGGGATCAGCCCGTACTTGATCAGGTCCTCGGGCTCGACGTCGTGGAACAAGTCGCTGCCGTGCGGCCGCGTATTGATGTCGCGCACCTCGGAGGTGAAGCCGATGCCCGACTTCTGCGTGCGGTTGAGGATGATCTTCTCAAGTCCGGCGAACGCGCCGCCACAGATGAAGAGGATGTTGCTCGTGTCCACCTGCAGGAATTCCTGCTGCGGGTGCTTGCGGCCGCCCTGCGGCGGGACCGAGGCGATCGTGCCCTCGATCAGCTTCAGCAGGGCCTGCTGCACGCCCTCGCCGGAGACATCCCGGGTGATCGAGGGGTTGTCGGACTTGCGCGAGATCTTGTCGATCTCGTCGATATAGACGATGCCGGTCTGCGCCTTCTCGACGTCGTAGTCGCACTTCTGCAGCAGCTTCTGGATGATGTTCTCGACGTCCTCGCCCACGTAGCCGGCCTCGGTCAGGGTCGTGGCGTCGGCGATCGTAAAGGGAACGTTGAGGAGCCGTGCGAGCGTCTCCGCCAGCAGCGTCTTGCCGCAGCCCGTCGGGCCGATGAGCAGGATGTTGCTCTTGGCGATCTCGACCTCGTCCTTGGCGCGCGCGCTGCCCGAGCGCGTCTGCAGGCGCTTGTAGTGGTTGTAGACCGCCACCGAGAGCACCTTCTTGGCGCGCTCCTGGCCGATCACGTACTCGTCGAGGACCTTCTTGATCTCGTGCGGCTTGGGGAGCTTGTCGCGGGCGCGCTCGGCGCGGTCCTCGAGCTCCTCGCGGATGATGTCGTTGCACAGCTCGACGCATTCGTCGCAGACGAACACGGAGGGGCCGGCGATCAGCTTGCGGACTTCGTGCTGGCTCTTCCCGCAGAAGGAGCAATACAGGAGCTTGCCGTCGTCATGACGGTTGCGGGAGTCTTCAGTCATCGAGGTCCCTCATTGGCTCCGCGTGGCGCAACTTACAAGGGCACCGACGCAGTTTCTATATAGCACGGTGCCCGCACCCGAAGCAAAGCGCCCCGGCACGGGTATTGCTTGCTGTGGCGTGTGCAATTTGACGCGGTTCACCACTTTGACATTTTGTCGGAGGCCGGGCGGGTGATTCCCGGACGGCTCAGCCCTTGCTTGAGGGCACCGGCACCAGCGAACCGCGTTTTTCCAGCACGCTGTCGACCAGGCCGTACTTCACGGCGTCGTTACAATCCATGAAGCGATCGCGGTCCGTGTCCTGCTTGATGCGATCGACACTCTGGCCGGTGTGCTTGGCGAGGATGCGGTTCAGCCGATCGCGCGTATCGAGCATTTCCTTCGCGTGGATCTCCATGTCGGCGGCCTGGCCCTGGAAGCCGCCGAGCGGCTGGTGGATCATGACGCGCGCGTGCGGCAGGCAGTAGCGCTTGCCGCGCGCCCCCGCCGCCAGCAGCACGGCACCCATGCTCGCCGCCTGGCCGACGCAGATGGTGCTCACGTCCGGCTTGATGAACTGCATGGTGTCGTAGATCGCAAGCCCCGAGCTCACCACGCCGCCGGGTGAGTTGATGTAGAGCGCGATGTCCTTCTCGGGATTCTCGGACTCGAGGAACAGCATCTGCGCCACGACTATGTTGGCCATGTAGTCATCGACCGGACCCACGATGAAGACCACCCGCTCCTTCAGCAGGCGCGAGTAGATGTCGTAGGCGCGCTCGCCGCGGGCGGTCTGCTCGACGACGATCGGGACCAGATTCAAGTTACGCTCGTTCATGTGCCGCTCACCTCGTCGTGCTGAGGGTCGGCGCCCGCGGGCGCCGTCCCGGTCTCGTGTTCGTGTTGCTCGTGACCCTCGTGCCCATGCTCCTGTTGGGCCTCGCCGAAGCCGGTGAGTTCCTTGAACGTCATCGGCCGTTCGGTCACCTTGGCGCGCGCAAGCACCCAGTCGATCACCTGCTCCTCCAGGGCCGCGGACTCGATCTGGCGCATCGCCTCCTGGTTCTGCAGGTAGGCACGGCGCGCCTGTTCGGGATCCGGATAGCTCTCGATGAGCTCGTTGAGGCGCTCCTGGACGCGCTCGCGCTCGACCTTCAGGTTCTCCGCCTGCACGATCTGCGTCACCAGCAGCGTCAGCGCCGCACGCCGCCGTGCCGGCTCCTCAAACCGCTCCCGGGGCGGCAGTTGCCGCGCGTCGCGGATCCCGAGCCGCCGGGCGGCATCCACCTGCAGCTCCTGGACCTGCTCATCCACCAGCGCCTGGGGCAGCTGCACGGGATTGGCCCGATAGAGGCCCTCGAGCACCTGGGCCCGCACGCGGTTGCGGATTACGCCGGCGAGCTCGCGCTCCATGCTCTTGCGCACCTCGGCGCGCATCTCCTCAAGGCCACCCTGCTCCACACCGTAGGCCCGGTAGAACTCCTCGTCGAGCTCCGGAAGGGAGTGTTCCTCGACCGCCTTAATGGAGAGGTGCAGCTCGGCGAACTGTCCGGCGAGGCGCTTGTTCGGGTGGCTGGCGGGAAAAGTGGCCTGGAGGTCCCGGGTCTCGCCGGCGCGGGTGCCCTTCAGGCCCTCCTCGAGCTCGGGCATCGCCTGGCGACGCCCGAGCACCACGCGCACGTCCTTCAGGTCTCCATCCTCGATCAGCTTGCCGCCAATGCGCGCCTGATAGTCAAAGAGCACCCGGTCGCCGTCGCGTGCCTCGCGCTCGACCGGCGTGTAGCGCGGGCGCTGGCCGCGCATGTTCTCGATCATGCTGTCGACGTCCGCCTCGGTCACCGTGGCGCTCGGCTTCTCGATGGCGATGTCCGCGGGCGAGCCGACCGCGACTTCCGGCAGCACCTCGAAGTGCGCCGCGTACTTAAGATCGGTCTCCGGCCCGAGCGCGATCGGCTCGATGCGCGGGCCGCCGGCCGGGCGCAGCTTCTCCTGGGTCACTGCGGCGGCGAAGGAGCTGCGCATCAGGTCGGTCACCACTTCCGCGCGCACCTGGTCGCCGAACTGCTTGGTGATCACCGCCAGCGGTGCCTTGCCCGGGCGGAAGCCCTTGAGGCGCGCGGTGCGCGAGAGGCGGCGCAGCCGCTGCTGCACCTCCTCGGCGACCTCCTGCGCAGGCACCGCGATCTCCAGGCGCCGCGTCAGGCCGCCGGTGTCCGAGAGCGAGACTTCCATCAATCCATACCTTCTTATCAAGTCCGTCCGCGAGCCCCGCGGAATCGCATGCCCGCAGCCCTTACCTGGTGCCTGAACCGCTGAGGAGAACTGGTGCGAAAGGAGAGACTCGAACTCTCACGGGTTTCCCCACTGGGTCCTAAGCCCAGCGCGTCTACCAGTTCCGCCACTTTCGCCCGTGCCGCGAGCTCGACAGGCGTTTGCGGCCGGTCCGCACCCGTCGGCCGCGCGTTGGTGATGAAAGATTATAGCCCATGCGACCCGGGAGGCCGGCCGCCGTGGCGCCACGGCGTGCAGGGCACGGCGCGCGCAGCGCTGCCGCGCTTCGCACCGCACTGCCGGCCTGCCGGGCCAATTTTCATGAATTAATTCCATGGGTTATGTAGTTTAAGGCCGTGTGCTGCCGAGGATAGTCCGGCGACCCCTGAACCAATGCCCGGGGCCGGGGTACTTACCCCGAGGTGGTCGCGCGTGCGTGGGGGCAGCGCGGCTTGAAGGCACTCGGGTACTCACCCACAATCCGGGCGAGGGTCTGCCGCGTGCCGTCCGAACCAAGAGAACCAACTGATGCGCTCGATCCTGGTGGGACACTCGTACTTTCTGCGGCTCGACCCGAAGCAGTTCGAACGCGCTAAGCCCTATCCCCCGCTCGCAACGCTGCAGGTGGCGGCGACCCTGCGCGACGCCGGCCATCGGGTCTGCCTGTTCGATGCAATGCTGGCCGAGGACACGCGCGAGTACGAGCTCAAGCTCCTGCGCGAATGTCCCGAGGTCGTGGTGCTGTATGAGGACAATTTCAATTTTCTGACCAAGATGTGTCTGGCCGCGATGCGCGATGCCTGCTGTCAGATGATCGCGGCGGCACGCGCTGCGGGTGCGCGGGTCATCGTTGCCGGCTCGGACGCCACCGATGCCCCGGATGCGTACCTCGCGGCCGGTGCGGACGTGACACTGATCGGCGAGGGGCTCGGCACGCTCGAAGCGCTGATCCAGCGTCTCGACCAGGACCTGCACCTTAGTGTCAGCCAGCTCACGCAGCGTCTCACCGGACTGGCGTTCCGCGACTCCGGGGGCAGTGTGCAGCGGGTTGCGGCCGCGCACGCCCCGGTGGCGGCCGCGCCCTCCGAACTGCCGGCCTGGGATCTGGTGGACATCGGGCGCTACCGCGCCGTGTGGCTGGCCGCGCACGGCCAGTTCAGCCTGAACATGCACGCCTCGCGTGGCTGCCCGTTCCGCTGCAACTGGTGCGCGAAGCCCATCTGGGGCAATCAATACGCGCAGCGCGCGCCGGAGGCGGTGGCGCGGGAGTTCGCCTACCTCAAGCGCAACTACCGGCCCGACCACATCTGGTTCGCCGACGACATCTTCGGATTTCGCCCCGCCTGGGTGGCGCGCTTCGCGCAGCTCGTGCGCCAGAGCGAGGCGCTGATCCCGTTCACGATCCAGATCCGCGCCGACATCACCACCGATGCCATGGCGGCGGCACTGAGCGAGGCCGGCTGCGCGGAAGCCTGGATCGGGGCCGAGAGCGGCAGCCAGCGGATCTTGGATGCGATGAACAAGGGTACGACGGTGGAGGAGATCCTCGCGGCCCGTGAGCGGCTGCGGGCACACGGCATCCGCGTCGGTTTCTTCATCCAGCTCGGCTACCTCGGCGAGCAGCTGCCGGACATCCTCGCCACGCGCGAACTGCTTGCCGCGGCGCGCCCCGACGATGTGGGGGTCAGCGTCGCCTACCCCCTGCCCGGAACCCAGTTCTACGAGCAGGTAAAGGGTCAGTTCCTGAATGGCAAGACCCATTGGCGCGACAGCGGCGATCTTGCCATGATGTTCCGCGGCACCTACAGCTCGGACTTCTACCGCCGGATCCGCAATCTCCTGCACGAACAGGTGACGGTCGGGCAGCTGGACCGCGCTCCGCATGCCGCGCGCTATCGGCAGGCCGAACGCCGACTGGCGCGCCGCTGGGCGGCGCTGCAGACCGACGAGCAGCGCTTCCGGGTACGGCCTGCGCTCTCGTAGCGAACCGCCGCGCACATGGGACAGATCCTGTTGACCCACGGCTACTTCCTCTCGGAGGACGAGAAGGAGCAGCAGATCATGAAGCCGTACGCGCCGCTCGGCCTGCTGTATCTGAGCGCGTACCTGAAGTCCCGCGGCCACGCGGTCGAGGTCTATGACAGTACCTTCGGTGAGCGCTCGCAGCTGCTGAGCGAGCTCGAGCGCACGCCCGGAGGCGTGCTGGGAATCTACTCCAACCTGATCACGCGCCGCTCCGTCGTGCAGCTGATCGGCGCGGCCAAGCAGTGCAACTGGCGCATCATCCTCGGGGGTCCCGAGAGCGCCAACTACCCCGAGGAGTATCTGGCCGCCGGGGCCGACGTCATCGTCATCGGCGAGGGCGAACACGCCCTGGATGAGCTGCTGCGGGTCCTGCCGGCGCGCGGCGTGCAGGGCCTGGATCAGGTGGCGGGCATCGTGTACCGGGACGGCGACGGGACCCTACGCCGCACGCGCGAGCGTGCCAGGATCCCCGATATCGATGCCCTGCCCTTTCCCGACCGCGCGGCCGTGGACATCGAGCGTTACCTTAAGGTCTGGCGCGAGCACCACGGCGCCGGCAGCGTCAGCCTCATCACTGCGCGCGGCTGCCCCTACAAGTGCACCTGGTGCTCGCATGCGGTGTACGGCTACTCGCATCGGCGGCGCACGCCGGTGAACGTCGCCGAGGAGGTGCAGCAGATCGTCGCACGCTACGCGCCCGAGCAGCTGTGGTACGCGGATGACGTGTTCACCATCAGCCATCCCTGGCTCAGCCGCTACCAGCTGGAGCTCGAAAAACGCGACCTGCACCTGCCCTTCGAGACGATCACGCGTGCCGACCGGCTGCAGAGCGAGGCCGCGGCCGCCTCACTGGCCGAGCTGGGATGCTACCGGGTGTGGATCGGCGCGGAGAGCGGCAGCCAGCGCATACTCGATGCCATGCAGCGCGACGTGACGGTGACCGAGGTGCACCGCGCGATCGAACTGGCGCGCCGCCATGGCATCCAGGTCGGCATGTTCCTCATGTGGGGCTATGAGGGCGAGGAGATCGAGGACATCGCCGCGACCATCGAGCTGGTACGCAGCAGCAATCCGGACATCTTCCTCACCACGGTCTCCTACCCGATCAAGGGCACGCCGTACTTCGAGCGCGTGCGCGAACGCGTGCGTCTGGCTTCCCCCTGGGACGAGAGCACGGACCGCGACTACCAGATCCAGGGACGCCGCGGCCGCGACTACTATCGCCTCGCCGATACGTGGCTGCGCAGCACGGTCGAGGCGGAACGGCTCTCCGGCGCCGATCCGGCGCGTGCCGCCACGCTGCAGCAGGCGGCGCAGCGGGCGCGCGCACAGCTGGCGTTGCTCGCCTAGGGCTTGCCCAGCACCTCCACCAGGGCCGCCAGGGCCTCGCGCGGGTGCTGACCACGCCGGAGTTCATAGGCGGGCAGCTGCGCGGCTGCCCGCAGGAACGCCGGCCAGCCGCGCTGCGCTGCCGCGTACGGCTGATCTGCGCGCAGGCGCCGCGCCAGCTGCGCGCGCGGCAGCACGTGCATCAACGTGCGTGAGCGGGAGCGCTGCGCCGACAGGAACACGAGCGCCCGCACGGGCTGCGGCCCGCGGGCGAGGCTCAGGCCGCGGCCGCGCACGTCCAGCTCGTACTTGCGCACGCCACTGCGGCGCACGATCACGGGCGCACGGCCGAGCGCGGCGGCGAGCGAGCTACCGCGCAGGAAGCGTCGCCCGTCGGCCCGCACGTGCACGTAGCTCGGTACACCGACCGCCTGCAGGCTGCGCGGCTCAAGCAGCACGCTGTCCTCGGCGAGAAACGTGAGCCCGGCCTGCAGGGCCTGCAGGACCAGCGTCGACTTACCGGCGCCGCTGTGCCCGAAGAGCAGCGCCGCGCCCTTGGCGCTGGCGACGCAGGCGGCATGCAGCGGGACCAGTCGCTGTACGCGGGCCGCCAGCGCGTAGGCCGCAAACTCGAGCAACTCGTAGCGCACCAGCCTCGGATGACGCAGCAGTGCGGGGCTCACCAGCACCAGCGCCGAGCGCGTGCGCAGGTTCACCGCCATGAAACTGCTGCCCTGGGCGGCGCCGGCAATGAGCCCGGGCGCAGCGTACGGCTGGATCCGCGGCGCTGCCGCCGGGCCTGCCCCGAGTATCAGGTGTATGCGGCAGTGCGCGGGAGCGCGCCGCAGGCGCTGCGGCGGCAGAGCCCGGTAGGCGCTGGCGACGAGCTCCAGCAGCGCTGCGCTGTCACTGGTGAACTCGAAGCGCGCCCCGAGCAGGTGTTGCCGCAGCCGGTAGCGTGGCCGCTGCCGCTCCCGGAACGGATCCGCAGTCGGATCGCGCTGGCCCGTCACAGGCTGGAGATGCGCGGATCGTGCAGGCGCAGAACACGCCGCGACAGATCCAGCTCCCAGGGGTTGCGGTAGCGGCGGAAGTGGTAGCGCCAGGACGCCAGTGCCCGCAGTGCGCGCTTGCCCCACGCCGGTGAACGGATGTCGATCAGGGTGGGATAGCGGCAACCCAGCACGATGCTGAAGTCCCGGATGCGTTGCCGCAGCCGCGCGCTCAGCCACGGCGCATCGGTATGGCACCAGTAACGCTGCCACTGCGGCAACGCCCATTCCTCGGCGCTTTGTGGGAAGCGCACCGCGCCGCCGTCGGCGTCGCGCAGCTTAAGATCGGGGCGCGCGCGGCGCACGCTGCTGCCGGGGCGCGGCGGCAGCGGCGTATAGACGTACAGCATGATCTCGGTGCGCGGGAAGCGCTCCTTGATGTGCCGGATGAACTCGAAGGTGCGCTCGGTCTCGCCCTCTGGATCATGCGGGGGCGCCAGCATGAAGGACAGTTCCGGCACCACGCCGTGCGCGTGACAGGCCTCGACGGCCGCCAGTGTCTGATCCGTGCGCGTGCCCTTGCGCACCTCGTGCAGCATCCAGTCGCTCGGGGACTCGGCACCGATGTACGCCATGCGCAGCCCGCTGCGCCGCACCAGCTCCCAGGAGGATGCGGACAGGTTGACGAGGGCATCGGAGCGGGCGAAACACCACCAGGGCAGCTGCAGGCGCGCCAGCACCTCGAGCAACGGCACCATGTCGACTTCGCGATCGAAGAAATTGTGGTCGTAGAACTGCACCGCATCGGCGCCGTACTCGGTCTTGAAGAAGTGCAGGTCTTGCTCGAGGCGTGCCGCACTGGGCAGCGCCATGCGCCCGCGGAACATGGTGGCGACGCCACAGAACGTGCAGCGGAAGCGGCATCCCAGTGCCGCCTGGTAGGCGACCGTGCGCTGCCCGAGGAAGGTCGGTTTCAGGTAACGCTCCGGCCGCTCGAGCCGCTCGTACGGCAGGCGCTGCGCCAGGCTGGCGGCCGAGAAGGTGCGCTCAGCGTTGTGGTGCACGGTGGCGCCGCGCCGCCAGCTGAGTCCGGCGATGGTGCTCGGGCACGCCCCCGGCGTGCGGAGGAGCCGCACGAGCTCGGTCAGCGTCTGCTCGCCCTGGGCGCTTACCGCGTAATCCACGTAGCCGCCCACGAGCGTGGCCTCCGGGCAGTTCGTGGGGAAGGCCCCGCCCCAGACGATCGGCACCGCCGGTGCGGCGGCACGCACCGCTTTCGACAGCGCGATCGCGGTCGGCAGCTGCGGCCCACCCATGACGCTCACGGCCAGCAAGTCAACTCTCCCGGCCTGCGCAGCACCGACGGCGCGCGCAACGAAGTCGCGCTGGACATTGCCATCGAGCAGCTCGGTCTCGCACTGTCCATCCAGGGCTGCACCCAGGCTGAGGATCGCCAGAGGAAAGCGGGCATTGCGCGCCGAGGTCATGCTCGGGTTCACCAGCAGTACGCGTGGCATGGCGCTCACGACAGCCGCTCCGCCGGCAGCAGCCAGCGCGTGAACAGCATTTCCACCGGCAGGCGGTACTCATCGCGCCGGCAGCGGTATGCGGCCAGCGGCCGCAACAGCGCCGCAGCCCGACCCGTCGGGGTGTCCGCCAGTTCGCTGAAGAACTTGAAGCGCTCGATCAAGCGGAACCGGTCCCGCGACACCCACGGACCCGGCTCCCCCGCCACGTAGTCAAAGCGCGACCACTCATCGAGGCTAGATGGCAGCCGATAGCCGCGCTTGACCTCCTCGATGACGATCTCGCTCCCGGGGTAGGGCTTGAAGTAGAAGATCGGCGTGCGGAACTCGGCACTGAGCGCCCGCAGCTTCTTGGCGCAGGCCAGCGTCGCGCGCACGCTGTCGTCGCTTTCCTGGGGAAAGCCCACGATGAAGGGGAAATGGCCGGCAATGCGGTGGCGCACCATGGAGGCCGCCGTCTCGAATACCTGCTCGATGCGGATGTCCTTGCGGATGCGGCGCAGCATCTCATCGGAGCCCGATTCCACCCCGACCAGCAAGCGCCGCAACCCGGAGCGCGCCGCGCTGGTCCACAGCTCCTGCGGCAGCCGCACGCCCTGGTCGGCGCGCATGGTGCCCGCCCAGGTAAAGGGCAGCTCATAGCGCAGCAGCTGCTCGACGAACGCCTGGATGCGGCTGCGGCGGGTGAAGAAGGTCTCGTCCTGGAAATTGACGTCGTCGAAGCGATAGCGCTCCCACAGCTCCTTGAGCCGCAGCGCCATGCGCGTCGGATCGAGCCCGACCCACTTGCGCTCGTAGACGAACGGGTCCGAGCAGAAGGCGCAGCGGAAATTGCAGCCCTGCGAGGAGATGAAGTCCAGCTGTCGCTTGCCCTTGAGCTCGAAGTAACGCTCGACGGGTATCAGGCGGTAGTCGTGCGCGCGGAACATCTCGACCGGCAGCAGCGCGCGGGCCGGGTTCTCCTCGATCGCACCATCGGGCAGGCGCAGGGTGCAGCCGGCGCAGCCGCTCAGGGACTCGCCGCGACTCAGGCGCGCGACGATCTCGGCGAAGCTGGCCTCACCCTGGCCGCGCACGATCACGTCGACGGACGGTTCGGCCAGGCACTCACGCGCGAACATGGAGGGGTGCCAACCGCCCCAGACCACCGGCAGCTGCGGGTGGGCACGCTTCACGGCACGCGAGATCTGCAGGGCATCCGAGATCGGCGCACCGGTCAGCACCGTGACGCCGAAGCACACGGCATCGCGCAGCTGCGCCAGCACCGCCGCTTCCGGATCGCTCTCCAGCCGGCCATCGACGATGATCACCTCATAGCGCTCGGGATCGAGCTCCGAGCCGATCGCCAGCAAGGCCAGCGGCATGGTGAAGAAGACGGCGCGGGGGTTGTAAAGCACGACCTTCAGGCGCATACGGCTTCCCCTGCGGATCCGGTGAGCTGCACCCCCG
>Ga0335079_10005889_pt1 | contig 14022 bp, 14 predicted proteins | sample Lox_Sample_33_FD_206719 | JGI IMG/M metagenome (GOLD analysis project Ga0335079, IMG submission 206719) | Soil microbial communities from Loxahatchee National Wildlife Refuge, Florida, United States - Lox_Sample_3.3 | ecosystem: Environmental > Terrestrial > Soil > Wetlands | place: USA...
GCACTTCGCCTGCCACGGCTAGATCGTGAATTTGCCGTATCTTAGCGCTTCCCCCATTTGTCAGATGCAACACAATGCACACCTCTGGGTAAGCGACTCCTCTCGGGCAACCTCAACAATATGCCCGCTCTGGAGGATGCCGCTCGGGGCGCGGCACGCCGTCGCCGATCGGATCTGCACGACATTCCGGCGCTCGGAAACCGCGCTGCTCCCGACTTGCTACATCCGGTAACCCCGAGTAGCTCATCAGCGATTAAGGGTAGAATAAGAAAATCGATGACCACGGAAATCACAGAGAGGAAAAAAAAAGCTACTTTCTTCGCACACCCGCAGGCGCTGGTCGACTCCGACGACATCGGAGAAGGCACCCGCATCTGGGCCTTTGCTCACGTGATGAAGGGCGCCCAGGTCGGCGCCGGCTGTAATCTCGGGGAGCATGCCTTCGTCGAAAGCGGCGCTAGGGTTGGCAATCACGTTGTAGTAAAGAACGGCGTTTCCATCTGGGTCGGAGTTACCGTCGAAGACCACGTCTTTCTCGGACCCCATTGTGTTCTTACCAACGACCCCAATCCGCGGTCCTATATCAAGAAACCGGATGCTTATGTCGCCACGCTCATTCGCGAAGGCGCAACCATCGGAGCCAACGCCACGATTCTGTGTGGCACAACCATTGGGCGCTATGCCTTCGTCGGCGCCGGCGCCGTGGTTCTTCACTCCCTGCCCGACTACGCCCTCGTCGTCGGAAATCCAGGGCGGCAAATTGGCTGGATGTGCTATTGCGCTAACAAGCTGCCTTTGGCCGCCGTTCCCGGGCCCGAAGTAAACTGCACCTGCACGCACTGTGGCCGAAAGTTTCAGTACTCTGGAGCCGCGCTCCGCGAGATCTAGCTACGGCAGCGCGCCCGCGATGCAAAAGGAAGGAAGATGGATTTCAAAGTTCCATTCGTCGATCTGAAAGCGCAGTACCAATCTTTGCGCGATGAGATGAACGCGACGGTCCTCGAAGTGATGGAGTCCGCGCAGTTCGTCGGTGGTCCCTGGCTGGACCGCTTTGAAAAAGCCTTCGCCGCCTACGTCGGGGCCGAGCACGCGGTCGGCACCAGCTCTGGCACCTCCGCCCTCGAACTGGCGCTGAAGGTGCTGGGAATCGGTTCCGGGGATGAGGTGATCGTGCCCACGAACAGCTTCTTCGCCACCGCCGAAGCCGTCAGCAACATGGGCGCAACGCCGGTCTTCGCGGACGTCCATGCCGACACCTTTCACATCGACCTCGCATCCGCCGAGAAGGCGCTCACGCCGCGCACTCGCGTCATCCTCCCGGTGCACCTCTACGGCTGGGCGCTCGATATGGCTCCGATCGCGCAGTTCGCGAAGAAACATAACCTGCTCATCGTCGAAGACGCCGCCCAGGCCCACGGCGTGGGACGAGCCGGTCAACGCGTCGGCTCTTCCCGTTGTCTCACCTGCTTCAGCTTTTATCCGGGAAAGAATCTGGGCGCGTACGGCGAGGCCGGAGCCGTCACCACCGGCGATGCAAAACTGGCCGACCAGCTTCGTCTCTACCGCGACCATGGCAGTCCCAGCAAGTATCGTCACACCGTGGTGGGTACCAATGGCCGGCTGGACTCGCTGCAGGCCGCCGTACTCAGCGTGAAGCTTCCCCATCTGGATGGTTGGAACCTGTTACGGCAGCAGCACGCCGAACGCTATGCTCGGGCGTTGCAAGGCACGAGTCTGGTGACACCGGTCATTCCCCGCGGCGGAGAACACAATTTTCACCTCTTCATAGTGCGCACTCCCAAGCGCGACGCGTTACGCGATTATCTGACCGCGCACGGCATTGGCTGTTCCATCCACTATCCGATTCCGATTCACCTGACCGAGGCTTACCAGGCGCTGGGAGCGCCACCAGCCGGCAGCTTCCCCGTGTCCGAAAAGCTGGCCACAGAGATCCTGTCGCTGCCCATGTTTCCCGAGCTGGCCGCCAGCCAGATCGACTACACCGTGGCCACGATCAGAGGATTTTTCGGAGCCTCGCGCGCTTCGATCGAAAAACCGGAGCCGGCCGCAGCGAGTTTCTAGGTTCAGATTTCCGGCCTTGATTATCTCATCTGGAGCGGAGGCCCGCCCGCGACTGCGATGTGCCTGCCGCGTGCTTCAAAGCGCTCAGGTCGAAGACAATCCTGGCTCGGCCGAAGCTCGCATGGCCGTCGCGAGAGAAGATGCTCGAGCCGGTACGCGCCTTATCTGGATCGAAAGCGGCTTCTCCACGGCGGTGAACAATAACGTGGACGCCGCCCATGCGGCCGCGAAGGCCAGAAGCAACCCCCATGCAAACACTACCGGGTGATGTCCCGCACTCACCAGTCGTGCCGCGACTCGGCCCACCATTCCGACCGCCAGCCCGTGAATCAGGTAAAACGAGTAGCTCATGTTGCCCAAAGCCCGCAACGGACGCCAACTGAACAACCACCGCAATACGCCGCTGCCGTGAAAGCAGAAACCACAAAACGCAAACGCGCTCATGCCCGCCAGGCCGGCGCCGAGCGGAAACAAGGGCTCCCCCGGGGCGGACTCCATGGTGTGAAATGCGAAGATCAACCCCAGGCCGCACGCATAGGCGCCGATGGCGGTCGCTTCGACCAGAAGACTGGGCCGCCGGCGGAAACGATCCGCCACCTCAAATAACACGATCCCGAACAAAAAACCTACCAGCCGGATGCGAGAGTGCGTGTGCGGCAGCAGCAACGGACTCACCAGCAGGCTTATCATCGCCACCGTCAAAACACACCAGGCCCGCGTCGAGGAGTTCCATAGTCGCATCCCGGTCACGGCCACCAGTATCGGCAGCACGAGGTAGAAGAAAAATTCGTAGCTCAGGCTCCAGGCTACGGTGATGAATGCCGGAATATGAAAAATTCCCGGTAGAAAGAACACATTCTGGACCATCGAAATAGTTTGGCTGGCAAACGTCCCGTGGAATCGGAAGTTTTCGTCATGCGTGATCCAACCTATAAGGATATAGAGCGCAAATACACACAGGAAGGTCGGATAAATTCGTTGCACTCGCCGGACTAAGAAACGCCCGTAAGCGAATTTCCGCCGGATGACCACCGAGTAAATCAAGTATCCGCTGATCACGAAGAATAGATCGACCCCGGTCCCGCCCACCGTGCCCAGGAATTCGGACACGTGAAACAGACCGGAATTGCTGCTTAAGTAGCGGCTGAAGACGCCATGAAAATGGACGAAGAACACCAGCAGCACAGCCCATCCTCGCAAACCTTCCATGGGTACGATTCGTGAGGGGCTGAAGTCGGTCTCGTAGACGTCAAGAACTCGCTTCAGCCATCCGCCTCGGAAGCCGGATTCTCCCGGAGACGGGGCCGGTACGAAACTAACTGCTAACTGCATAAAGATAAGGCGTGTGTCTCGAGGGAGACACGGAATTTTTGCATTATAACTTAAAGAGCACGAAACTTACTCCACCTATGTTGTGCTGCTGTCCGCATCGCTGCTCACGTTCGCCATGAGTGCGAGGATTTTTTTGGCGCAGGCACCCTCGTCCGCGGCCATGCTCCCAAAGCGCTCCCTCGTCAGTGCACTGCAACGGAAGCGGCACTGACTTCCCCGCCTCTTTCTGCTATCTTCCCATCATGAGCCGGGCGCCTAGCTTCTGCGGCGTGATTCTGTCTGCCGGAGAATCCTCCCGCATGGGCACCGACAAGGCTTTGCTTCCCTGGCCGCCCGCGGCCCCAGGCCAGCCCACTTCCGGCGAGACTTTCCTCTCTTCTGCCATCCGGTCGCTGTCGCCGTATGCCGATATGGTGATCGTGGTGGGCGGCAGGAACGAGCCCAATCTCGAGCCCATCGTGTATGCCATGGCGGCGTTCCTCGTGCGCAATCCCGATCCCGCCCGCGGGCAGTTCAGCTCGCTTCAGGTCGGCCTTCAGGAAGTCCTGAACCGGGGACGGGACGCCGCCATGATCACGCTCGTCGACCGCCCTCCCGTGGCCCCGGCCACGATCGACGCTCTGCGTGCCGCGTTCGAAGATGCCTACGCTCGCGGAAAGTGGGCCGTCATTCCCCAGTATGGCAACCAACACGGACATCCCTTCCTGATCGGACGCGAGATGATGACGCGCTTTCTGCAAGCTCCGGCCACCGCCACCGCCCGCGATATCGAGCACCAGCATCAGCAACACATTGAATACATCCCGGTCGACGATCCCTTCGTCACCGCCAACATCGACACACCGCAGGACTACGCCGCCGTCACCACGTCAGTTCGATAGTGGCAGGCTTCTGTGGTTCCGGCTTGTCGGGGTGCCCCACCCTATTCGTGTTTTTCGCGAAAGGGTGGGATGGACCACTATGTGAGCGTTCGCGCCAGCCAGCACCGTCGCCGACTTCCAACCCATACGGCGAAAGTCGAATGGAGACCTGCTTTTCACATGACGCTATTTCCGTTTATCGGTTAGTCTGGAAACAAGCCTTCCAGAATTTCCGAGGCGAACCTTCTACACCAAGCTCTGGGAGCGATCGTCAAGCATGTCTCCAGCCTTTACCCCTGCCGCCCTCCAGTTCATCGACTCGGTTCTCGCCCTTAAACCTGCATTCGCCACCTTCGATTGCGACGGCACGCTCTGGTCGGGCGACGCCGGAGAAGGCTTCTTCAGCTGGGAGCTGGATCGCGGCCTCGTCTCCGACGAGATCATCCACTGGGCCCGCCCGCGTTACGCCGAATACCGGGCCGGAAGAGTCAGCGAAGAAGTCATGTGCGGTGAGATGGTGATCATGCACCGCGGCATGAGCCAAGCCGACGTGCAAGAAGCCGCGCGCACGTTTTTCGAAGAGAAATTTGCGGCTAACATCTTTCCGGAATTGCGCCATCTCGTGGCCCGGCTTCGCGAGCAGGGTTGCGACGTGTGGGCCGTCTCATCCACCAACGAGTGGGTCATCCGCGCTGCCATGCCTCACTTCGGCCTCCCCGAGGAGAAGGTCCTGGCCGCCTCCGTAGAAGTCACGAACGGTGTGATCACCGATCGTCTCGTCCGCGTCCCCAGCGGCCCGGGCAAGCCGCAGGCAATTCACGAGATTGTCCAACGCTCGCCTGACGCGGCTTTCGGAAATTCTATCTGGGACGCCGACATGCTGAAGATCGCCCGCCATCCCTTCGCGGTCAATCCCAATCGTGACCTCGAGAGCATCGCGGCACAAAGTGGGTGGCGCGTCTACTGGCCCGACTCAACCAAGGTTCAAAAATAAATTGGTGCCGGGTGCCCCGTCCTATTCGCGTTCTTTGCGAAAGGGCGGGAGAAACGACTGCGTGACCGTTCGCGCCAGCCAGAACGTATCGAACTTCTCCAGAATTGTCATCCTGAGCGTGGCGAAGGACCTGCTTTTGAGCCACCAGGAAACTTCATCTGTTTCACAATTTCCCCCAGTGCATCCATCGCCAGATGACTGGCATGCGTCGAAGCTTCCGGCAACCCGCCGACAGCCTCCACGAGCATCTCCCGGCGAAGACTCGCGGCCTCGGCAAGCGACTTCCCCGTCACCAGCTCTGTAAGCGCGGACCCGCACGCCATCGCCGGAACACACCCCTTTGCCAGAAAGCGAATCTCAGCGATTCGCCCCTCCACAACTCCCGCCGTCAATTTCAGAACATCTCCGCACGCCGGATTCTCCATCTGCACCGAAGCGTCGGGATTTTGCACTTCACCCGCGTTGCGCGGATTTTGAAAATGATCGAGTAGTTGAGCCGAGTACATCGCGCCTATTGTAACGGCGGAGCTTCAATTCTTGAGGCCATCTCATCACGGCATTCGTCGAAACGGCGGGCCTCAGCTAGACTGGACTTTCATAATGCCGGCCCACACGCCTAGCCGCATCGTTAGCCTCCAGCCCAGCGCCACCGTTATCCTCGCTGCGCTCGGAGAACTCGACCGCATCGTGGCGTGCACGAAGTATTGCCGCGACGTTTGCCCCCAGATTTCCGCCACCAATCCCACAATCGTTGCCGACTCCTGGACCGCCCAAGCCGACCCCATCATCGCCGCTCGTCCCGATCTCGTGATCGCCGCCGTTCCCTACCAGGAAAAAGCCGTCAGCGAGATTCTTAAGGCCGGCGCACGCTTCCTCGGCCTCGCACCCAAAACCTTGCAAGACATCTACACCGACATCGCCATCATCGCCGGCGCCGTCGGCGCCTCTGAACGTGGCGAGACCGTCATCTCCGAAATGCAGGCCCAAATCGAAGCCATTCGACGGCAAGCCCCCAGCACGCCTCGCCCCCGCGTCTTTTGCGAAGAATGGGGCAAACCGCTCATCGCCTCGCAGCCGTGGGTCGCGGAACTCGTAGAAGCCGCCGGCGGAACGTTTCTCGCCGAGCCCGGTCAACAACAAGACCCGGAAAAAGTCCGGTCCGCCGATCCCGAAATCCTCATCGCCGCCTGGTGCGGAGCGGGCGACCGCGTCCCTTTGGAGAAAATCATTCGCGATCGCGGCTGGCACGAAACCAGCGCCGCTCGCCGCCAGGGCGTCTTTTGCATTCGCGACGAATACCTGAACACTCCCGCACCTACTCTGGTGATAGGCCTGCACTGTCTCGCGGCGGCGATTCATCCCCAACAATTTCCACAGGCCGAAGGACTACGATCGATTACCTCCGTTTCCCAAAGTAAGCACGAACCCGTCGTGCCCTGATTTACCATAGCCCCTATGCCAGTCGCGTCCAAACACGACGAAGTGAGGAAAGAACTTGATCAGCTCTCCCGCGCCGCCTCGTCGACAAAAGATTTGATGGAGAGCATCGTGCACCTTCTGCATGAACGCATGCTCAAGTACAACTGGGTGGGCTTCTACATGATTGAAAAGTCCCAGCCGCCGGCTCTGGTCCTCGGGCCGTTTCAAGGCGCCATGACCCCGCACACGCGCATTCCCCTGAATCAGGGAATCTGCGGCGCCGCGGCTTCAACCGGAAAGACCATCGTGGTTGATGACGTCAGAAGCGATCCTCGTTATCTTGCGTGCTCGCTCGAAACGAAGTCCGAAATCGTGGTTCCTGTGTTCGCCCATAAGGAGGTCGCCGGCGAACTCGATATCGACAGCCATTTCCCGGCCGCCTTTGGCCAGGATGATCGCGATCTGGTGGAATACTGCGCTGCCCTGGTGGGCAAGCGTCTGGAAAAGTCCAGTAAGTGAAACCCGAGCCGCGGTTGTTCGCCCTCGGCAAACTTTCCTCGCCGGCAGACGATGCCGTCTCACCTCGCCTCGCCGCCGAAGCTCGAGAACGACCGCTGGCCTCGCGGACCTGACCTGACCATGAAACGAGTCGTCGCAGCGCTGATCGTCAAAGACGGAGCAATCCTGATTTGCCAGCGCACGCGCCATCAACCCATGCCGCTGAAGTGGGAGTTTCCTGGCGGCAAGATTGAAGAAGGGGAGCAGCCCCGCGACGCTCTACGCCGCGAGTTGGACGAAGAGCTTGGCATCGAAGCCAAGGTAGGAGAAGAGGTCGCCCGCATTCGCCACGAATATAAGAGCGGTGGCGCCGTGGAGCTGCGATTCTTTGCCGTCCACGACTACGAGGGCGAGATCGAGAACCGTATCTTTCGCGATGTCCGCTGGGCCAAGCGCGCCGACTTACCCGACTATGATTTCCTGGAAGCTGATCTGGGATTGGTGAAGGATTTGGCCGAGGGAAAAGTTATCTGAAAAATTCACGTAGGCCAAATATCTTGCCGGGCGAACGCCTCATCGATTTAGGTAGGACCGGACGCCCTTACCCGGGCGGTCGAGCGCCAGCTTGACGTCCTAATATCTCGCCGCCGCCTCCGCTTTCTACTGAGACTGGCTGCCGTCGCGGCGCCGCAGCGTCGGACGCCCGTCGTCACTGCTGCTCCCGCCGCTCGTCCCGTCCGTGCTGGAGGAATGCGTCGCCCTTCTCAGCGTCGGCCGATTCACATTCCCCTCGTCCACCTTGCGCCGGTTTTCGATCTGCGCCAGCCGCGCCTTCATATCCTCGAATTCCGAAGTATCCAGCTTGTATTCCTCACGAGCCGGCAATATCGTCGCGATTTCCTTCTGCGTTCTGGCGATCCGGTCCGGCGTCTGCGGGTGCGTGCTGAAAGCCTTGGCCAGCGTGCCCGGCTTTTCCTTATTGAGGGCCTGGACCTTTTCAAAGAATGCGGTGAACGCCTGGGGGTCGTACCCCGACTTGTACATGTACTGCAGGCCCAGGTAATCGGCGTCCGATTCAAAGCCGCGGGAGAATTGCAGAAAGCTCATGGGCATGGCCAGTCCCGCCGCGCTCCGTACCGCGTATCCGATTCCTCCTCCCATGAATATCAGGGGAATGGACGCCAGGTTCATCAACTGCCCTCGCGTATTTTCGCGGGCAGCGTGGCAAGCGGCCACGTGCGCGATCTCATGCGCCATCACACCGGCGAGCTCCGCTTCGTTGTCCGCCGCCAGGATCAAGCCGGAATCGACAAAAAAGAAGCCGCCGGGCAGCGCGAAAGCATTCACCTCGTCGGAATCCACCACTTTGATCGTGAACGGCACCTGCGCATCCGAATTGCGTACCAGATTCTGGCCCACGCGGTTGACGTACTCGGTCACCTGCGGGTCCGTCACCATCTTCGCCGTGCTCTCCACCTGCTGGGCATAAGCCTTGCCCATCTGAATCTGCTTCTCCAGGCTGTACCAGTTGCCGACGCCGGTTCCGCAGCCCACATTACGATTGCCGATCGCGTTCACGTCCTTCAGGCTACCGCCTCCGTGCGATTTCTTGGAATCTCGCGGCGAGTCTTGGGCCGCGGCACCGCACAGGCTGGCTGTTAAGAAGAAGAGGAGAAGAAAGCGAAGAGTCGTACTGCGGTACTTCATGGCCATCACCCCAGGGACTTGACCCTTAGACGCCTGGAACCTATTTCAAGGTTACCAACAAGCCCGGACTAAATCCAGCGTTCCGGCGTACGGGCGGGCCTTCTAGCAGCTTTTGAGGAGGAGAACGTGCGAAAAAAAAGGCGCTCTAACCGCCCCCTGACCTCAAAGTCCAAAGATAAACCGCACTCAGCCCGATCATCACGACCGTGGTGGCCCACGCCACGACGTTATAGACCCGCGAATTCACATACTCGCCCATCAGCTCTTTCTTGTTCACCAGCAGCAGCATGAAGATCAGTACCGGCGGCACCGCAATCCCGTTCAGCACCTGCGAGAGAATCGAAATCTTCACCAGCGGCAGGTTAGGAAACAGGATCACGCCCGCGCCCGCCGCGATCAGCAACGTGTACAGCCAATAGAAAACCGGAGCTTCACTGAACTTCTTCCCCACGCCCGATTCGAACCCCAGACCCTCGCACACCGTATAAGCCGTCGATAACGGCAGAATCGAAGCTGCGAACAACGATGCGTTGAACAATCCCATCGCAAACAGAATGTAGGCGTAGTCTCCCGCCAGCGGCCGGAGCGCCTGCGCCGCGTCCTTTGCGTCCGAAATGTTGTGAAAGCCGTGCACGTACAGCGTCGCCGCGCACGCCACGATGATGAACCACGCCACCACGTCGGTGAAAATGCATCCCGCGATCACATCGATTTGCGACGCCTTGTACTGCCGCTTGCTCACCCCTTTCTCGACGATGGACGACTGCAAATAGAACTGCATCCACGGAGCGATCGTCGTTCCCACTACACCGATCGTCATGTAGAGATAGCTTTGTTGAAAGAACATTTCCTTGTGGGGAGGCACTACTGTGGCCACCAGCGCATCCAGCCAGGCGGGCTTGGCGAAGAATCCCGCAAAGAGGTAGGTCACATAGAAAAACGACGCGACCAGAAACACCTTCTCCACGCTCTTGTACTGACCCTTTACCACGATCAGCCACACGATGACCGCACAAACCGGAACCGTGATGTATTTGGAAAGTCCGAAAAGTTCGAGGCTACCGGCAATGCCGGCAAATTCTCCCACCACGTTGGCGAAGTTCAGCAGCAGGATGGCCACCATCATGAAGAAGGTGATACGCAGGCCGAATTCCTCGCGAATCAGGTCGCTCAGCCCTTTGCCGGTGACCGCGCCCATGCGCGCGCAGATTTCCTGGATCACGATCAGTGCCAGGGTGACGGGAATCATCGTCCACAGCAGCATGTGGCCGAACTGCGCCCCGGCGGACGAGTAGGTGTAGATGCCGTTGGCATCGTTGTCGACATTCGCGGTGATAAAGCCCGGGCCTACGACGGCGAAGAACAGCAGAATCCGGATCTTCCAGCGTCTCAGGAACTTCATGCGCAGAAATCGCCAACATAAAGGTCAAAACAGCGGTTCAGGATAAATGGACTCATTCATTCTGAACAGACAAAAACTGGAAACCTCGGCGAAAAATTACAAGCGGGTAAACAACTGCGGTCAAAACAGGAGTTTCTTCTACAGCTTCGCCCTTAGCATGCTGATCACGTCATCCGACGTGATCACGCCTGTGAGCTTCTGTTCCGCGTCGACCACCGGCAAGGTCATCAGATTGTACTTGTCGAACAGCTCCGCCACTTCTTTTTCGTCCGCACCTGGACGTGTATAGATCAGCGGCTCCTGCGTTAGCGAAAGCAGCGGTGTCGTCTCCGTCGCCAGCACGAGCTTCGACAGGGGCACCGCACCGGCCAGCGTTCCCTTCGAATCGATCAGATATATGGTGCTCACCGTCTCGACTCCGCCTTCAAAGTGCCGCAACGCCTCCACCGCATCATGGGAGGTCGCAGCCACGGGCAGCGCAAGGAATTCCGTGGTCATGCGCCCGGCGGCCGTGTTCTCCTTGAACTCCAGCAGCTCGACGACCTCTTGCCGCTCTTCAGGCTCCATCTGCACTAGAATTTCTTCGGTACGATCGTCCGACAGATCGGCCAGCAGATCCGCCGCGGCATCCGGCGTCATCTCTTCGACGATGTCCGCCGCGCGCTCCGAATCGAGCGATTCCACGATCGCTTTCTGCACCTTGGGCTCGACCTCTTCCAGCGCCTCGGCGGCCACCTCCTCGTCGAGCGTCTCGAACACCGCTTCGCGCTCATCCGGCGCCAGGTTCTCCACGATGTCGGCAATATCGGCGGGATGCAGCTTGGCCAGCCGCTCATGCGAGATCTTCAGCTTGACCCGCCGTGCCGGGTCAGTCTCGATCAGGTCCACAAAGTCCCAGGGAATCAGCCGCGGCGGAATCTGTTTCAGCAGCGCACGCAGCGCGATGAGCGGCACCACCCCCTTCAGCAGGCGGCGCACGGCACCCCGCGCGCCCACATCCACCGACCCCACCTTCAGGACCGGCCGCGCCCCCGACGAATCCGCGTGCAGGTCAACGTCGTTGACCCGCACCACCTTGCGTCCGTAGACGTCGATCACCTGCTGGTCGAGCAGGTCGCGCTCCAGCAAAAACAGCCCCTCCGAGCCGTCGCTTTGCGCCCAGTCCGAAGCTGCATTGGCGGCGCGAATCCCTCCATTGATCGAGGTCACGGAGGTGAACGGCAGCATGCGGTTCCCGGCTTTCGTCTTCACCACCAGCATGGCCACGCGGGCACGGTCCTCCTGCGGTGACAGCGCGACCTCGCGCACCCGTCCGCAGGACTTGCCCGAGGTGTCAAAAACCGGCGCTCCTAGCAGTTCCGTGAGTGCGACCGTCGACATACGTCCCTGAGAATACTTAACTGCGCCCCCGGAATCCAGACGCCTTTGCCGTTTTGTCGATCTTTGGTGTCTAATCGGGAGGCATTCTGGCCGAATCCCCCGGCAGCGCCTGCCCGCCGCGTACGATGATTGACAATTGTTGATGGGAAGGGCAAACTACCGGATTCGTAAATCCTCTGGCCCCGCTCACGCTTGGCGGCGCCGGCTAGGTCTCGTGTTCGGGCATTCAGGCTGGCAAGTTAATTCTTCAGGCTAAACCGATCCGCATTATGAGCGAACAACGGGTCTCCTACACACTGGACTCAACCTTGGAGACCGTCAACAGCGCCGAGGAGACTGCCAGCCGCATCGCGGCCGAGGCCGGTTTTGCCGACGAAGAGATCATGAAGATCTCGATGGCTGTGCGTGAGGCCGCCGTGAACGCGGTCCTCCACGGCAACGCCTACGATCCCGGCAAGAAGGTTACGCTGAATTTTGAACGCACCCCCCGCGACCTGGTCATCACCATTCGGGATCAGGGCAGGGGGCTGGACGTGAGCAATATTCCCGATCCGTTGGCGCCGGAAAATCTGCTCAAAACCTCCGGTCGGGGCATCTTTATCATTCGCTCGTTCATGGACGAGGTGGAAATCAACCCCTCCCAGTCGGGCACAGAAATCAAACTTGTGAAGCACGTCCACGGCTGAACCGGGGGCGTAAGGAGGCTTTCCAGTGACCATGAAGACCAGCACCCGTCAGGTGGACGGAGTGACCATCGTTGACCTCAGCGGCCGTATCACCCTGGGCGAAGGCAGCGTCGTGCTGCGCGACCAGGTTCGCGAGCTGCTCTCGAAGGGCAACAAGAAAATCCTGCTCAACCTCGGCGACGTGAACTATATCGACAGCTCCGGCATCGGCGAGTTGGTCAGCGCGTTCACCACCGTCCGCAACCAGGGCGGCGAACTCAAGCTGCTCAACCTGACCAAGAAGGTGCACGACCTTCTCCAGATCACCAAGCTCTACACCGTCTTTGACGTGAAAGACGACGAAGCAACCGCCGTAAAGTCCTTCAGCTAGTCCGCGATCTCCTGTCTTTGTTGCGGCGAGCCCGGGCCGGTACGCAACGGCCCGGCCGTTCCTTTTCGTAGCGTTCCTCGGGTGCCCCATCTTTGCGCGTCCTTTGCGCAAAGGTGGGATGCGTAACTGCGTGACCGTTCGCGCCAGCCAGCGCAAGCGGGTCCAACTTCAGCAACCTTCTCGGGTATCCTATCCCCATGCCGCTGTTCAAGACCGTCCTGTTCACCATCTTCGTCCCCGGAACGGTCGCCCTCTATATCCCCTACCGCATCGCGCGGCCTCATTGGCCTCCCGTATCCGGAGCGCTCACTCTCTTTGGGTCCCTGCTCTTCGCGGCAGGCGCATTCCTCTACTTTGTCTGCGCCTGGGACTTCGCCTACCACGGCCGCGGCACGCCTGCTCCCATCGATCCACCCAAATCCCTGGTGGCGCGCGGGCCCAGCCTCGTGGTTCGCAATCCCATGTACATTGGCGTCTTCACCGTCATTCTCGGCGAAGCGGCCGTCTTTCATAGCTGGTACCTGTTGATCTACGCCACTCTCTTTCTGCTCATCGCTCACCTCTTCGTCGTCTTTTACGAAGAACCCACCCTCAAGAGAAAATTCGGCACCGCTTATGATCAGTACCGCCAGTCCGTCCCTCGCTGGCTGCCAAAATTCTGATTCGCATTCCCTCCCGCTCTCCCGCAGCTTCCTGGCTACAGCGCTCGCTAATCATCCGTGATGACTGCAAAATTCAGGGCATTTCTCTCTCACGACTGTCTTATGGGTACCCTGAACTCGTCTCTCGGTACTCGCAACTCGTCACCAGGTCCTGGACACTGCTATAGCCACCGGCCACTGGCTCCCAGCGCCTTCACCTGCTACTCTAGATGGTTTTCCGTAAGCCAACTTCAGCCGTAGGTGCACGCTCCATGTCAGCCATTAAGTTCCGCGGCGTCGATTTCGCCGACTGCGACAGCCTTCTCAGCGACGATGAACGCCTCGTCCGCGATACCTCCCGCCGTTTCATCGAGGACAATCTCATCCCGATCATCGAGGAGTGCAACCGCGCCGGCCGCTTTCCTCGCGAACTGGTGAAGCCCATGGCCGACCTCGGCTTCTTCGGCGCCAGCCTCAAGGGCTACGGTTGCGCTGGCATGTCGAACGTCGAATACGGCCTCGTCATGCAGGAAATGGAACGCGGCGACAGCGGAGTGCGTTCCTTCGTCAGCGTGCAGTCGGCCCTGGTCATGTACCCTATCCACGCCTTTGGAAGCGAAGAACAGAAGCAGCAATGGCTTCCCGCTTTGC
>Ga0335079_10005890_pt1 | contig 14020 bp, 13 predicted proteins | sample Lox_Sample_33_FD_206719 | JGI IMG/M metagenome (GOLD analysis project Ga0335079, IMG submission 206719) | Soil microbial communities from Loxahatchee National Wildlife Refuge, Florida, United States - Lox_Sample_3.3 | ecosystem: Environmental > Terrestrial > Soil > Wetlands | place: USA...
CTGCACCCCGCCGCTCCCCCGCGCCCCGCCGGTCCCCTGCGCCCCGCCGCTCCCCCGCGCCCCGCCAGCGAGGTCGGCGCCGCCGTGCGGCGGGTCGTCGCCGCGCGCGCCCACCTTGTCGGCCTTGCGCGCCATGTACGCCCCTTCGTCCCCCTGCAATGGCTGCACCTCGAGCGACTTTGCTCCCATTCATAGTGAAACCGATCGAGGGGCGGGAGCGGTTCACCCTGGCCGGGTGAAGACGACCCCTAGGCTGCGAGCCGACCGTATCGGCGAACCAGCATGATCCCGAACGGCGGCGCGGTGTGGCGCCCGGTGTGCGGGAGCGTCGGCCGCCGCCCGTCCCCCGCGGCTCGGCACACCACTACCGCGTTGGAGGGCGCCCAACCGGGCGGGGGCCACCCTGCCCCATTTGGAGCGGTGCCCCGCGGGCAGGGTGAACGCGGGCAGGGTGAAGTCGCCGCGGCACGGGGATCCCATAACCACGGCGTCAGCGCCTGGCCGGCGAGTTGCCAGCCACGCGGCCCGGACACGTGGGGAAAGGGGGTGAGTCGGGTTGAGCGGCTCGGCGGGCTTTGTGATCGCAGCTACCGCGGGTGGGTACGCGCTGATGTCCCGGCGACTCGAACGCACCTTTGTATCCGCGCCCATGGTGTTCGTCGCGGTGGGTCTCGCGCTTGGACCGCTCGGTTTCGACTTCATCTCCATCGCTCATGAGACAAGTGGCATCCGCGAACTGACGGAGTCGGCGCTCGCGCTGCTCCTGTTCACCGACGCGCTCGCCATCCAGGCGACGGCACTGCGCCGCGACGAGTTCCTCCCGGCCCGGTTGCTGGGGGCCGGGCTACCGCTGACGATCGCGTTCGGCTGGCTGCTCGCCTGGCCCCTGCTGCCCGGGCTCTCCCGCTGGGACCTTGCCCTGGCCGGCGTCATCCTGGCACCAACAGACGCGGCGCTCGGGCAGCCGGCGATCGCAAACGACGCCGTGCCCGCGCTGGTGCGCGAAGGCCTCAACGTGGAGAGCGGCCTGAACGACGGTATGGCGCTGCCGTTCTTCGTGATCTTTCTTGCGGCAGCGGCGGGGCACGCCACGGCCCACTCGGAAGCCAGCGTTTTCGGCCGTGCGCTGATCGCGAGCGCCGCGATCGGCGCGCTCATCGGATGGGGCGGCGGTCGCCTGCTGACCAGGTCGCGCGCTGCGGGCTGGTCCGGGCCGGGCTGGCAGCAGATCTTCGTCATCGCCGTCGTCGTGGCAGCGTACTGCGCCTGCCTGACGCTCGACGGCAGTGGCTTCATCGGTGCCTGGGTGGCGGGGCTCGCCTTCGGCGGGAGCCTGCGCCGTGAGCCCGCGCCGCGGCAGGCAGACGTCAGGGCAACCGGCCGACTCGCCGAGCAACTGGCCGACCTGCTCAGCTCGCTGAGCTTCTTCGTCTTCGGCGCCGCGCTCCTAGGTCCGGCGCTGCAGCACTTTGCCTGGCACGACCTCGCCTACGCGGCGGCGAGCCTCACCGTCGTCCGCATGCTGCCTGTCTCGCTCGCTTTGCTCGGCAGCAGATTGCGCCCCCCGACCGTCGGCTACATCGGCTGGTTTGGCCCGCGCGGGCTCGCTTCCATCGTGCTCGGCCTGCTCGTGCTTGAGGAGCACATCCCCGGTGGCCTGGCGCTCGCCAACGTCATCGCGCTCACCGTGGGCCTCAGCGTGCTCGCACACGGCATCACCGCGACGCCGCTCGCGGACAGGTACGCCCGGTGGTACGTCGCGGCGGCCGCCCGCACGCCACGCCTCAGGGAAAGCGCCGCCGTGCAGACCCGCGAGGGCCACACAAGCACTGAACCCCATGGCGGGACGCGGGAGACTCCCGGCACTGGCTGAGTCCCCGGCTCGCTGGCATGGGGGCATCGGTGCAAGCACGTCAATCAGGCACGCCGCGAACCGGTCGCTGACCGACTCGCGGCGTTACAATTCGGCATGCGGAAGTGGCGACCGCGCGGAAGGAACTGGTTCGCGGTCGCCGCCCTGGCGGTCGTGCTGGTCAGTCTGCTGCCGCCCGCGGCTGACTACGCGCGACGGTACGTGTTCGCCGAATCTCTCCAGTTCAGCCTCTTCGCCATCGTGGTGCCCGCGCTGTTCGTGCTCGGGGCGCCGTGGCGGCTGACTGGCCTGTCCCACGGCGAGGGCGCAGAGGTGACGTACCTGGCCACCGGTCGCGGCGCTCCGGCAGACCGGCTCGCGATGTCGCGGTTGCATCACCCCGCCTTCGTCCGTGCCTCGGTGTTCCTGGCATTCTTCGCGGTCGCGTCCATCGTGTGGCGGTTGCCCGTTGCCGTGGACGCGCTGGCGCGGCACCCTGCCCTGGCGCTGGCCGAAATGGCTTCGCTGCTCGTAGCGGGGACCGGACTATGGCTCGAGATCATCGAGTCACCACCGTTCATGCCGCGGATTCCGCGCCCACAGCGCGCGCTTGTCGCGGCGAGCGCCATGTGGATCACCTGGATCCTCGCTTACATCCTCGGGTTCTCCCGCGTCGCGTGGTTCAGCGCCTACATCCACGTGGCGGGCGGCGGCCTGAGCGCCGTGGCCGACCAGGAGGCCGCGACGATAACGATATGGGCAGTAGCCGGCATCTGCTTCATCCCTGTCGTCTACGGGACGATGATGGTCTGGCTCACTGACAGTGACGATCCAGACGACGAACTACGGCGGATCGTCGGCGGCGGGCGGCGCCGTGTCGGCGTCAGGGGCTGGGATCGGCCGTCCCGCGCAGAATCGGACCGGCCGTAAGGCGCGAACTCCGGCCGGCCGTCCCGCGGCGGTGGCGCGCCCGCCGCCGGAACGAGTACGGGCCGCCGGCGGTCCAGACGCTACATTCTGCAGGGGAGGGCGTGATGGCTGCCAGCGAGGAGAGCGAGAAGGCACGACGCGAGAAGAAGATGGCCGCCGAGGCTTCGGCGGAACTGGTCGAGGACGGAATGACGGTCGGTCTCGGCACTGGTTCGACCGTGGCCTTTTTGCTGCCCGCCCTGGCCAAGCGCGGGCTTTCGTTGCGCTGCGTATCTACCTCGCCCCGGACCGAGCAAGTGGCACGCCGGCTCGGTCTGCACGTGGAGCCGTTCTCTTCGATCGAACGCTTCGACATCACGATCGACGGCGCTGACCAGGTCGCGCCGGACGGATGGCTGATCAAGGGCGGCGGCGCCGCGCATACCCGTGAGAAGATCGTCGCCGTCTCCGCGGACCGTTTCGTGGTCATCGTCGACTCGAGGAAGACCGTGCGGGCACTGCGCCCTCCGGTGCCGCTCGAGCTCATCGAGTTCGGGCTCGCCTCCACCTTGCGTCGCCTCGGCAGCGCGAAGCTCCGCGACGTGCCGAGGAGCCCGGACGGCGGGGTCATCGCCGACTACACCGGCGAGTTCACCGACCCGCAAGCACTTGCCGCCCGGCTATCTGGGACACCCGGCGTCGTGGATCACGGGCTCTTCCCGGCCCGGCTGGTGACGACTGTGCTGGTAGGACGGGGCGAGTCGGTCGAGGCCATCACCATCAGCCACGCCGGGCACTGACGCAGCCAGCCATGCCGGGCATCGCGGAGGGGGCTACACAGCACCCGTTACCCGACGGACCGGCCGTTAGCACGAGCGAGCGTGCCACCTCGACCCGGCCCGTGCGGGTAGCTACTTCTTCAGCGCGCGGTAGCGCCTGATCAGGGCATTGGTCGACGAGTCGTGGGTGAGGTCGGATTCGGTTTCGCTCGCGAGCTCGGGGATGATCTGCTTGGCAAGCACCTTGCCGAGCTCGACACCCCACTGGTCGAACGAGTCGATGTCCCAGATGGCACCTTGGGTGAAGACGCTGTGTTCATAGAGCGCGACCAGCGAGCCGAGCAGCCGCGGCGTCAGCTTCTCGGCGAGGAGCACGTTGGTCGGCCGGTTCCCCGCCATCACGCGATGCGGCACGACGACGGCCGGCGTTCCCTCCGCCCGGACCTCCTCCTCGGTCTTGCCGAAGGCAAGCGCCTGCGCTTGGGCGAAGACATTCGAGGAGAGGATGTCGTGATGGTCACGCAGCGGGTTGAGCGTCTTGCCGAACCCGATGAGGTCGACCGGAATCAGCTTGGTGCCCTGGTGGATGAGTTGGTAGAAGCTGTGCTGGCCGTTGGTGCCTGGTTCGCCCCAGTAGACCGCACCCGTCTCGTAGTCCACCGGCCTGCCATCGAGCGTGACGTGCTTGCCGTTGGACTCCATGGTCAGCTGCTGCAGGTAGGCGGGAAAACGCTTCAGGTACTGCTCGTAGGGCAGCACGCCGACGGTCTGGGCGCCGAAGAAATCCCCGTACCAGACCGCGAGCAAGCCCATCAGGACCGGCAGGTTCGTGGCCAGCGGCGCGGTGCGGAAATGCTCATCCATATCGTGGAACCCCGCCAGCATCTCGCGGAAGTTCGCGGGCCCGATGGCAACCATCGTCGATAGGCCAATGGCCGAATCCATTGAGTAACGGCCGCCAACCCAATCCCAGAAGCCGAACATATTCGCCGTGTCAATGCCGAACTCGGCGACCCGCCCGGCATTGGTCGACACGGCCACGAAATGCCTGGCGACAGCCTTCTCGTCGGCGAGCTCGCCGACCACCCAATCGCGGGCCGACGTGGCGTTGGTAATGGTCTCGAGCGTGCCGAATGTCTTGGACGAGATGATGAACAGGGTCTCCTCTGCGGACAGGTCCCTGGTCGCCTCGACGAAGTCGGTCGAGTCGACATTGGAGACGAACCTGAAGGTCATGTCACGCCGCGAGTAATGACGGAGCGCCTCGTAGGCCATCACCGGCCCAAGATCGGAGCCGCCGATCCCGATGTTGATGACGTTCCTTATCGGCTTGCCGGTATGGCCCGTCCACCGCCCGGACCGCACCGATTCCGCGAAATCGCTCATCCGGTCGAGAACAGTATTGACCTCCTCGACGACGTCCACCCCGTCGACCACGAGCGCGGTCCCCCTCGGCATCCGCAGCGCAATGTGCAGCGCTGGCCGGTCTTCCGACACGTTGATGTGCTCGCCGCTGAACATCGCCTCGCGCCGCTGCGCGAACCCTGATTCCTCGGCGAGGTCCACGAGTAGCCGCATGGTCTGGTCGGTGACCCGGTTCTTCGAGTAGTCCAGGTACAGGCCGGCCGCCTCAGCCACCAGTCGCTCACCGCGCGTCGGGTCCGCCGCGAACAGGTCTCTGAGATGCCGGCCGGCAATCTCGGCGTGATGCCGCTCAAGCGCCTGGTAGCCAGGCCGGCCTCGAAGTGGGGTTATGGACATGGTGAGTATCTCCGATCAGTCGGGCGGTACGTGGCTGGCGGCCCAGGCGAGCACCAGACGCCTAGCATCGATCCTCGCCGTCAGCTCCCGCCACGCTTCAACGAATGATTTCGCACTCGGCCCCTGCGTGCGCAGCAGCTCGCCACCAGGCCACTGCCTTCAGTGGGGCGCATGGTGCGAATCGGGCGAATGGTAGTGGGGCCGGGTGATTCGACTGCCGCTAGATCGGGTGGTACCAGTGGTGCGAATGGGGCCGGTGGTCCTAGGCGGCGCTGTTTCCGGGATCGACGTCATGCTCGCGGAGCAGGGCCCGCAGGCGACTGACCTCGGCGCGCAGCCGCTCCGCCTCGTTGCCTCCCGATACGATGTCGGCCTCGCCGGAACCCGCCTGGCCGGAACCCGCCTGGCCGGAACCCGCGGGACCGGAACCCGCGGGACCGGAACCCGCCTGACCGGAACCCGCCTGACCGGAACCCGCCTGACCGTACGCGCGCTGCCCGGCAGCCCTCCCCAGCTCATGCCTCTTGGCCAACCTGCGCGCAAGCAACTCTTTTTCCTTATCGCGCAGGGCGGCGGCCTTAGAGAAGTCCTGAGCGTCGATCGCAAGCTCTTTCTCCCTGCGCAACCCGGCGATCTGCGCGTCATATTCGCCGAGCTCGCTGGACACCAGCTCCGGCTCTATGCCGAGACGCCGCTCGATCGCCGTCAGGCGCCCGGCAATCGAGTCGAGCCGATCGATAATGTCGTCGGGGAAGTCGGGGTCGGCGCGGCGCCTCCCATGCTTTTCACCCTGGTATCCGTGCAGCAGCTGGACCACCGCCTCCCGGACCCGGTCCAGGTCCGCGCCAAGCGTCACCAGCACCTGCGCGCCCACGCCCTCGCCCTCACGGATCAGGCCGAGCAGGATGTGCTCGGTGCCGATGTAGTTGTGACCAAGCCGCTGCGCCTCGCGCAGCGAAAGCTCGAGCACCCTCTTGGCGCGTGGCGTGAACGGGATGTGGCCAGACTGGGAGTGCTGGCCCCGGCCGATTCTCCCCTCGACCTGCTGACGCACCGCCTCCAGGCTGATCCCAAGCGACTCGAGCGCCTTCGCTGCTACCCCTTCGCCCTCGTGGATGAGGCCAAGGAGGAGGTGTTCGGTGCCGATGTAGTTGTGATTGAGCATCCTGGCCTCGTCCTGGGCCAGGACGACAATCCGCCGCGCGCGATCGGTGAACCTCTCGAACATTTTCACGTTCCCATCTGGCGGCGAAGCCGAGATTGTCCACGCGGCCCGCTCACACCGAGGGCCCACGGTAAACAGTCTGCACCCGTCCGCCGCCGCAGCCGCGCCAGTGGCAACGGCTTTTGTCTGAACGGCTGAGCCACTGACGCAGCGGTGCCAGCCGGCACGCCGTTAAGACTGTATTGCCCCGGGGGGACGTACCCCGGGATCCCCCGCGGCCTGTAGCGGCCCGCTCACTGCTGGATCAGAATCCGCCGATTCACGTATCAGGATCATTAGGGCGATCTGCGGGCAGTTGCGAAGCGGGGCCATCGACACCGTGCTCCGGCTCAAGCTAACGTGATCACGCGCGCAGCGTCACGACCACGGTGGAGTGCCAGCCCGGCGGGCAACCCCACGGAACCCGGTAGCGCCGACGATTGGAGCCAAGTGATGACCACAGCCGGAACCCCAGTCCTGTTCATCCATGGGCTGTGGCTGCACTCCAAGAGCTGGCGGAACTGGGCCGAATTGTTCAGCCAAGCGGGCTATGAGACCGCGACGCCGGAATGGCCTGGAGTCGCTGACACGATCAAGGAAACGCGCGCGCACCCGGAGTCCCAGGCTGGCAAGGGACTAGCGGAGATCATCGGGCACCACGCCGACGTCGTGGGCTCGCTGGACACCAAACCGATCCTGATCGGGCACTCGTTCGGCGGCCTGATCGCACAGAGCCTGCTCGGCCAGGATCTCGCGGCGGCGGCCGTCGCGATCGACCCAGCGCAGATGAAGGGCGTCCTCCCGCTCCCGGTGGCGCAGGTGCGGTCCGTGCTGCCGTTCCTTGGCGACCCGCTCAACTACAGGCGATCGGTGGCGCCGAACAAGAAGCAGTTCAGGTACGGTTTCGGTAACGCGATCTCGGCGCACGAATCGGACGAATTGCATGATAAGTGGACTATTCCGTCGCCAGCGCGGCCGTTGTTCGAGGCCTCGATCGCGAACTTCACACCCAACTCGCCCGCGAAGGTCGACACGAAGAACTCGAGCCGGGGGCCGCTGCTGCTCATTTCGGGCACGGAGGATCACACTGTGCCCGACGCCGTCACCCGCGCCGCGTACAAGCTTTACCGGCACTCCAGCGCCCTCACCGAGCTCAAGCAGTTCGATCGCGGGCACTCGCTGACCGTCGACAGCGGCTGGCGTGAGATCGCCGAGGCGTCGCTGAACTGGCTGCAGGCGCGCGGCCTTTAGGCCAGCAGCGGCCGGGCTGTAAGGCGCGCCCACGGCGGGTAAAGGCCCTCATGCGCTTCGCATCAACAGCCACGGAGCGCCGCCTGTGCCGCTGTGGCGCCGACGGTGTCGGCCGATCGTGCTCTCGCCTCCGCTGGCACATGATGGCCCATCGCTGCGACGTGAGGTCCGAGGCATTGCGGGTTGAAGCGCTGGTTTCCCGCGCGGGCGGGCGTGGAGCCCGCGCTGGCAGGGCGGAGCATCCAACGGCATGTGCCGGTCACGGCCACGGCGTCACCGGACGATCCCGCCCTGGCCAGCAACGCGGGGCTGTACGGGGAGAACGTGTTCAGCTCGGCGTACCTCGACAACGTGTCGCAGATACTTCTCCCGCCGGGCATCCGGTGGCGCCGGCCCATGGACCCGGTCGCTCGGGGAATTCCTCGTGTAGGCGACCACAAGACGGCGCACCGCGAACGGCCGCGCGCCCAGATCATCTTGCTGGCCGCGCGTGACCGCGGACAGGTCTTGCCGGCCGCACGGGTCGCGTGATCTTCCGCGATTAGCCACGAGTTTCTGACGAAGTGAGCGTGTTAGGACAGCGGCATGAAGATCCCGTCACTCATGACGCCCTCCCCGCTTAGACCCTCTTCGCTCCCCCAATTCCGCCAGCTTCACGCCAAGCTCCGAGACCGTAAACGCATGAATGCTCAGCGGCTTTCCGCCCTTGCCCGTGCTCTTGTGCTGGGCAGTGAATCCAACACCGCGCGCGACGGAGCGTATCGTCCACCTAGGATACGTGATCTTGATCCTGGCTAACTCGGCTGCCGCCGTCCTGCCCATGGCGACCTACCTTTCTGGCCGCGCACGGCCTGATTATGCTGAATGCCCCCAGTAGCTCGCAAGCGGCACCCGCGGAGTACCTCAAGCCTGCCTCAGGAACTAGCTGTGATCTGTCTCGCTTTGGAACGCTGAAGCTTGCCGTGCAGGCTGATGAACGAGGACAAGATGTCGCATAGTGCTGAGCGCGGCCGCGGCCCGCCAGATGCCAAGTGCAGCCAAGACGTGGACTGGGTGACCTAGTGGGCCCTTTTCGCGTATTTCCGCGCTGTCGCAGCCGGCGGCTCGCCGAGACAGCCGAGGGGACGACGCCGGAACTGCTCACGGACGCCAGCGACGCAATCGACAACGACATACGTGCCCGGTGCCGGGCCACCGGACAGGGAGCTTGCCAGCGCCGAGCGCGACGACGGCACCTGCCATTTTATGATCGCGCAGCCGTCGCCGCCGCCGGGCCGGCGTAGTCGCCGCGGTCATCTCCGACCCCGGACTTGAGGAACTGGTGTCGCCTCGGGTTTGCCTGGCCGCCGGTGCGCGGCGCGGCCGCGGCGGGCGTCGTGTCGCGCTGCGTGGTTAGCCGATCCGCGAGATGCCGCGGCAGCGATGTGAGGCCGAGCAGTGTCCGGGCGACCGGGGCGGCGCAGCAGGTCAAGGCCGCGAGCCGCCCGGTAGCACGTCTCGGCCGGACCCGGAAGACGCCAGCGTGCGCCAACCAATAGTCGTAGCGGGACAGGAGCCGGTCGATCTGCAGCTTCGAATCCTGGGCTCGCAGGCGAGATCGCTAGGGACCGTTCCCGCAGCGTGCCGCCCCGGTCGCAAGCCTGCCTTCCAGGTAGTTTCCGCTGCCCGCTGTGCGATCGCCGTACTGCGTCCCAGAATCTCGTGTCACGCCGTTCATCGGCCCGCCGCGCCGCTGCTCGCGCCCCCTGCCGGGCTCCTGGTCCCATAGCATTGCCGCGGCCTTCTCGATCCGCCGTGCGCGCGTCTCGGCCTTCGCGCTCTGGATAGCGAGCATGTGCTCCCGCTTGCGGCTGTTGGACACGCGGTCGTAGGCGGTGCGGGCGACCGAGCCGGCGTCCAGGGCGCTGGCGAAGTCCGCGAGCTCGACCACGGCGGCATCGATTGCGGCGCGACGTACGATCTTGCCTGTGACCAGCAGACCCGCCTCGGCGCAGCACCTGCGCGACCTGGCGCGGCTGCGCCGCGTCCGCGACCGGATCGACCGGGAGTACGCGCAGCCGCTGGACGTGGAGGCGCTCGCCCGTGGCGCGCACATGTCGGCCGGGCACCTCAGCCGCGAGTTCAAGCTCGCCTACGGCGAGTCGCCGTACAGCTACCTGATGACGCGCCGGATCGAGCGGGCGATGACGCTGCTGCGTCGCGGCGACCTCAGCGTCACCGAGGTCTGTTTCGCGGTCGGCTGCGCGTCGCTGGGCACCTTCAGCACTCGCTTCACCGAACTGGCCGGCATGCCACCCAGCACCTACCGGCACCGGGCAGCTCGCGCGACGGCGGGGATGCCGGCGTGCGTGGCGAAACAGGTGACCAGACCGGTCAGGAATCGAGAAGCGCCGGTCATCGAGCCGCAGCTAGCCTGAGCGCCATGGACATCACCATTCACGCGAGCTTCCTCCCGCACGACGACCCGGACGCCTCCCTGGCCTTCTATCGCGACGCCATCGGCTTCGAGGTCCGCAACGACGTCGGACGCGGCAAGATGCGCTGGATAACGGTCGGCCCCGCCGGCCAGCCCGGCACGTCAATCCTCCTGGCGCCGCCGGCCACCGACCCCGGCATCACCGACGACGAGCGCCGCACCATCGCCGAGATGATGGCCAAGGGCACCTACGGCTGGATCCTCCTGGCCACCAAGGACCTCGACGGCACCTTCGAGCGGCTGCGGGCCAGCGACGCCGAGGTCGTCCAGGAGCCTACCGAGCAGCCGTACGGCGTTCGCGACTGCGCCTTCCGTGATCCCGCGGGCAACCTGATCCGCATCCAGGAGCGGCGCTGAGCCGTCCGGCAATCGCAGCCCGGCCGGCAGCTGCGACAAGACCGCTCAGGTGCGTCCTCTCGAGGGGACCTGGCGCACCGGCGCCTCATCCCGTCCGCCGACCGGTCGGGTGCAACCCGGCGATGGCCGCGGCGGCCTCGGCGAGCTGATTCGCGTGACCGAGGTTGAACGGGAAGAACCCCTGGTAGCGGGCAGCCCGGTGCAGCGGCTTGACGTTGCCCGCCAACCCGGCCGCCGACACTGGCACGCCGGGCCACTGCGCGGGCCTGGGAAGAAACTGGATGCCGTCCACGGTGTGTGCGGCCCGTGATGGTGCACCGGCTGGCCGGACCAGGCGGCGGGCCAGCGGCGTGACCATAGGCCGAGCCGGACCCGCTCGGTGGCGGCGGCGATCGCTGCCAGGGTGATCCACGCGTCGGCCACCTGCCGGACCGGCGCGCGCCAGCGCACGTGATCCCAGACGAACACCCGGTGCCAGCCAGCCTCCTCCGCCTCGCCCAGCCGCACAGCCACGACTGGATCGGCAAGGTCGTCGAACAGCGGAAGCCACAGCGCTGAGCGCAGACCGGCACGGTCAGCGCGCGCGTGCTGCCAGGTGCGGTGGTCCGGTCCGGGATTGCCCAGGCCCGGGCATGCCGGCCTCCGCGGGCCGGGTGACCACCGCAGGAAGCGGCTACAACTCCACGATTACGGTCTGCGCCGTGCCGTGCGGCTCGATGCACCACCATGAACGGGTCTGGCCGTGGTGCGGGATGGATTCGGGCCCGCTGAACGTCTCGTATACGTCCACGGTGCGGAATTCCTCCGACTGTCCCTGCGGGACGTCCAGCTGTGGGAGGAAGAAAGCCGAACCTCTCGCCGGTGTCGATGGATGTCACCAAGGCGACGGAGACCAGTGTCCCGAGCCCGGTCTGGTCCGTGGTGATCTCGGTGGCGGTGAGGCTCTTCGGGGCCGAACATCCTGATCTGCGCCGACGACGACGGGCTGCCGACGCCTTCCAGGCGCCGCCCCGATCGACGGCGATGTGTGCTCAATCGAGCACTCTTCCGGCGCGGATCGTGCGCCTGCGACTTTGCCTTTACCCGGATGGTGTCCTGGGCGGCGATGAATTTCCGGTGGACCGGGCGTCTGCATTGGTAGACGATGATGTGGGCGCCCGGGCGGCGTCCCCGACCAGGGAGCCACGCATGGCACGAGTCAGCACGTATCTCAACTTCCAGGGCGATACCGAGGAGGCGTTCGCCCTCTACGCCAAGACCTTCGGCACCGAGGTCACCATGCTCAGCCGCTACTCGGACATGCCCGCCGCTGGGCCCGGCGAGCTGCCCGCCGAGGAGCGCAACCTCGTGATGCACGCCGAGCTCCCGATCATCGGCGGCCACGTGCTGATGGCGACGGACATGCTCCGGTCGATGGGTCAGGAGACCCGCATCGGCAATAACACCACCCTCTGCCTCGACGTAGACAGCAGGGAAGAGGCCGACCGCCTGTACGGTGCCCTGTCCGAGGGCGGCTCGGAAGGGTCCCCGATGGCCGACATGCCGTGGGGCGCCTACTGGGGCGTCATCCTCGACCGCTACGGCATCCGCTGGATGGTCAACCACACCCCGGCATCCTGAACGACTGTTAGCCCCAAGGTTTGGGGGAAAGCGGCCGCCGCGACGCCTGCCCGGGGCAGAGCACGCCGAATATCTGTTCCGGGTCGGCCTCGCGAATTGCTCCGCTGGCCGGAAGTGAGTGCCGAACGGCGGCTTGGCGTGCGATGCCCGGCGGCCTCCAGCAGGTAGTAGTCGGATAGGGAGCGCCGTTTTCCGGCGCTCCCCTCCTCAGAACCGTGCTTGCCGCTCGTCGCGGCACACGGCTCAAGCAGCCCGCGAGGGCGGTCAGGTACGTGCAGTCTGCTGTTCCGTGCCATCGCGTTCGCCGTCTGGGCGGCGGCGGGCGCAGTAGGCGTGCACGAGGCGGTGTTTCGTCCGGCCGGTGCTGGTGTCGGTGATGGCCTGGCGGGTCATCGCCCTGCGGACGCCCGCGTACCAGGTCTCCCACTGGCGGGGGGAGTCGGGCGCGCGGTCGGCAAACAGCAGCGGTTCCCGGCATGGCGGGCACAGCCCGTGCTGGTCCCGCTGGGCTGTCTGCCATGTCGGGGCCAGCTGCGGGGGTTTCTGCTTGCGACGCCGGTCGGCCCAGTACTGAGCCAGGGCAGGATCATAGGGCGAGTACCTGCCCGGGACCGGCGCGTGCCGGACGATCTTCGTCCAGGCGTACTTGTGGAGGTAGGCGCCGGTTTCCCGGTCGCCGAAGACCCACCTGTTGCGCCTGTGCGGGTTGAACTGGCCGAAGTAGCGGGCGGTGACCCATTTCCGGCTCTTCTTGGGGTGCCTGCGGCGAGCCCACTTGTAAAGCAGCCGCCACAGGTAGCTGTCCAGCACCTGGAAGGATCTCGTGGACGCCCCGGACCGGTAGTAGTTCGCCTGGCCCCTGATGACCGGGTTGAGCTTGTAGATCACCTCGGCCGTCGAGGCGCCGCGCATGTCGCGCAGCTCGTCGGCGAGTCTCCGCCGGATCTTCTTCATCGCATCGCGGCTGGGCCTGGTGAGGGCCTTGCCGCCCTGGCTGGTCCGGTAGCGGCGTATGTTGAAGGAGAGGAAATCGAAGCCGTCGCTTACACGGCCGATCCGGGTCTTCTCCCTGTTGGCGGCTGTGGCACAGTGCCACAAAATCATCCGCGTAGACTATGACGGCTGGGCAGCCTGGCCTCACGTGGCCGTCCGGGTTATACTTGACCCCGGCGGCCTCTTCCATTCCTAGCAGCGCAATGTTCAATAGCAGCGGAGAAATTACGCCGCCTTGAGGGGTTCCCTCCTCGGTCGGCGAGTACCGGCCTTTATCGACAACTCCTGCTTTCAGCCAGGCGCGGACTTGTTCCCTGGCGGGGAATGTCCCGAGGCGTTCCAGCAGGAAGTTATGATCGATTTTGTCGAATGCGGATTTCAGGTCGGCGTCGAGGACCCACCCCCGTTTCGCGCCTTTCGGTGCGACGGCCCTGTGAATCATCACGATCGCGTCCTGGCATCCGCGGCCCGGCCGGAAACCGTACTGCTTCTGGTCCAGCCGGGCTTCCCACTCGGGTTCCAGCGCGCTGCGCACCCGCTGTTGCTGAGCGCGATCTGCGATAACGGGAATTCCGAGCGGGCGTTCTTTTCCGCCTTTCTTCGGTATGTACACCCGCCGCACCGGGAGCGCCCGGCCGGGTCCGCCCTGGCGGTGCAGCCGCATCGCCAGGCTCGCCCGGTCCCCGGAGGTCAGCGCGACCTGCCTGTCGACGCCGGGAGTACGGCGGCCAGCGTTATGCTGCGTGACCCGGCGCACGCTGACAAGCGTGTTAGCCCGGCTGCGCAGCAGCAGTTTCTGCAGGTTGCGAACCTGTTTC
>Ga0335079_10005892_pt1 | contig 14018 bp, 10 predicted proteins | sample Lox_Sample_33_FD_206719 | JGI IMG/M metagenome (GOLD analysis project Ga0335079, IMG submission 206719) | Soil microbial communities from Loxahatchee National Wildlife Refuge, Florida, United States - Lox_Sample_3.3 | ecosystem: Environmental > Terrestrial > Soil > Wetlands | place: USA...
TGGGAGGGAGAAGAACGCCGCCCGGTTTATCGAGCAGGTCGATATGGACACGCGCGCCGATGGGGTCGGCGCCGGCGGGCCAGAGCTTCGCCGCGGATTCATTGATGAGAGCGACGGGAGTGGCATGGGCGATTTCGGAGCGGGTCATAACGCGTCCGGCGCGGAGCGGGACGCCCATGGTCTGGGGATAGCCGGCGCTGATCAGGCCGAGCTGGAGATTCCGCGACTCTTCGCGCGGCTGGCCTGCGATGGTGTAGGTGGAGCGCGGTCCGCCGAAGGGGAGGCCGCCATTGCCGATGGCCGCGGACTGGACGCCCGGCAGATCGGCGGCGGCGTCCAGCACGCGCTCGGCGAGGGCGATCCGCTGTTCGTAAGTGGGGTATCGTTTGGGCGCGGCCTGGACGGCGACCATGAGGACCTTGTCCGTGTGAAAGCCGGTTTCGACGGACAGGAGCCGCTGGAATCCGCGGATGGTCAGGCTGGCGCCCATGAGGAGCACGACAGAGAGCGCGATTTCGGCGACGACCAGAGCGCGGCGGGTGCGTCCGCCGGCTGCTCCGGAGGCGGTGCGGCCGGAGTCTTTGAGGGCGTCCACGAGGTCGGGGCGAGAGCATCGGAGCGCGGGGGCGAGGCCGAAGAGGATGCCGGTGGCCACGGAGACGCAGGCGGAGAAGAGGAGAACGTAGGTATTGACGGTGATCCGGGCTTCGTTGGGGAGGTAGTCCGGGGGAATGAGCAGGACGATGGCGCGCGTGATGCCGTATCCGAACAGGACGCCGGCGATGCCGCCGGCGGCGGAAAGCACGATGCTTTCGGTGAGGAGCTGGCGGAAGATGCGCGAGCGGGCGGCGCCGATGGACATGCGGACGGCGATTTCGTGGGCGCGGGCGGCGCCGCGCGCCAGCTGGAGATTGGCGACGTTGGCGCAGGCGATGAGCAGTAGGAAGCCCACCGCGCCGAAGAGCGTCCGGATGCTGGACTTCATGCCGTCGGAGACGGCGGTGATGTTGAGGTAGTTCTGCAGCGAGGTGGTGAAACCGGACTTGGGGAAATCGTCGGGGCGATCCTTGGCCAGGCGGAGGTGGAGCGTGTGGAGCTGGGCTTCGGCGACCTGCGGGGTGACACCGGGCTTGAGGCGGGCGATGGCGGCTACCATGCGGCGGTCGCGGGCGTCTTCGGGGAGCGGGATCCAGCCGCCGTCGTCGGTCCACCAGCCGAAGCGCGAAGGCATGACGCCGACGACGGAGAAGGGCTGGTCGTTGAGCAGAAGCGTTCTGCCGAGGCAGGCGGGGCTGCCGTCGAAGAGGCGCTGCCAGGCTTTGAAGGTGAGGACGATGACGGGCTCGGGCTGGCCATCGGGCTTGATATCGGAGGGCTGGATGGTGCGGCCCAGAACCGGCGGGACACCGAGGAACCGGAAGGCGTTGGCGGTGACGGAAACGGCGCGGAAGCTTTCGGGGGCGCGATCTCCGGTGAGGAGGCGGATTTCGGGAAGGGTAGCCATCGTCCCGGAGAACGCGGGGATCTGCTTCAGCTCGACGTAGTCGCGCATCTGGTGCATGGAGAAGCCGGTCATCTGCGGGTGCTTGAGGTCGCGGATGAGCGGGGCCCAGATTTCGCCGGGGCGGGCGTAGGGATAAGGCGAGACGAGGATGCCGTAGACGGCGCTGAAGATGGCCGTGGTCGCGCCGATGCCGAGCGCGAGCGTCAAAACCGTGGTGATCGCAAATCCGGGGCTCTTGCGCAGTTGGCGAATGGCGAATCGTAAGTCTTGCAGCAGGCCTCGCATCCCTTCGTCCTCGATCGTGAATAGCTTCGAGTACACGCGGGGGGCCATTTGCCCCACGACTGAAGCTGTTGTAAACAGCCGAGATTCACCGGCACCGTCGGCATGAAGCAAGCCGTAGGCGTCCGGCTGCGGCACTGTTCGTTCAATATTGGACAGAGCGCCAAAAAACTTAGGGGGCATCGTGCTTGCTGAAGCGCGTATGCATGGATAGCATGCTACTTATGCACGTCTCCGCCGTACTTCTCTTGTTTTGGCTGGGCTGCTTATGGCCACAAGGGACGCCACCTTCCGACACGAAAACCTTAACCCAACTGGAAACGACCTGGAACAATGCTCATCTAAAAGGTGATATCGCGACGCTTGATGGTCTCTGGGCAGACGATCTCGAAGTCGTTGTTCCTAGAATGCAGCCAATGTCAAAAGCGCAGTCGCTTGCCTTCGCCAAGTCGGGACGGATGCACTTTCAACGATACGAGACCTCCGATATCCAGGTCCGTGTGTACGGCGATGCCGCCGTCGTTACCGGGAGACTCCAACGTACACGCACCATTAACAACCGGCAATTGGACGACGACTGGCGCTTCGTAAAGGTGTATGCGCGGCAGGCGGGGAACTGGCGCGTTGTGCTGTTCCAGGCGTCGGAAGCGGCCGAGCCCTAAGCCAGGAAACTTTGGACCGCCTTAAGTGGTTTTTATCGACGTGGAAGCGGATGTATCTCCACGCGAGGTCCCACGCGGGGTACCCAGGGATGCGCGTACGACTGAACGTAGTAGCCCCGATTCAGCCAGACGCGATTCCATGGCGTTTTATCCAAGATGATCGCGTGTGCGCCCCATGCAAAATAGGGATGCGCCCATCCCCATGGGGAAAAACCCACAGTTATCACGACGGCCGGATTCCAGCCGATCGCGCCGGCGATTACAAAGCCGGGACGCGGTGGTGCAAATACGACAAGCGGATCGTAGACGGGAACGTAGATGTAAGCTGGATTGACGGGCAGGATTTCAACATAGCCGCCGGAATCGACGACGGTACAGTACGGATTCGTTCGCAAATAGCCATATTTGCGCGCCTGTTTACGCAGCCGCTGAACAGCATCCATAATCTCGGGGCGCTGGTTTAGAACGGCATTACCCAGTTGCTCGGTCCAGCTGGGATCTTGGGCCATCATGTTCAGGACCGACGGGAACGGGAGCAGCGCCAATATGCACGGGTTCCATTGCAAATTGTCGGCGCGGATTGCATCTGCCAGGGCATCCCCCTTGAGATTACTGTGCTCGTTCGCCCAAGCCGCAGCCTCCGGAATTTCCTGCCAGAATGTGGATGCCGTGAGTATCTGTACCAACAGGGGATCGGGATAAAGCGCGATTCTGGAGACGAGGTTTTCGAGCTGTTTCGAGGTGAGCGTTTGCCCTGGCTCTGGAGTCGGCGCAGCAGTCGGAACCGCAGGCGGCGGTGGTGGCGGAGGCGGCGGCGGAGTCTCCTGCGCCGTCGCTTGAAAAGCAAAGAGTGCGACGAACAAGATGAAAACTACGAACTTGGCGAATTGACGATGGGGAGTTGAAAAGCGGCGGAATCTCGGACACGGGCTGAGGGGCAGGAAATTGCCGGCCAGGTCATTCTTCAAATTGTGAAACACGGCCGCTGTCATCTTGTTCCTCCTTCTCATAGAAATGGCTAGGCGCTCTGGCGATGTGTACCAGGCGTGTGTCGCTCCAAACCTGTGAAGCCGGATACCCGCCATCGGCACCGTTGTGAAATGTGTGGAGTATTTTGAAGGTCTGGGCGTGGCCGCTACTGATCGCTAAGGCGGAGGCCAGCGCCATGACCATTACAAATCGTCTGCTGGTCTCGCGGATCGTGTTTCCTGGTCTGCCGAGGGAACCCATAAACCGGAGTTTCCCTTTTAGCTCCCAACAGTCGAACACTATATACCCTTTCGGGGATTCCAGCGCACAAGTATTCTCCGTGGCCGGGCCAACTCTCGCACCAGTAGCAGGCCACCATCCGACGTTACTCGCGATCCTTGAAAATCTACTTTTAAGAGGGGTTGAAAGAGAGCTGAAAAGGCTGGTCTTGTTGTTCGCCCACTGGATGCAAGCCTCCGGAGTGTCCTTTGCACCGTTGAAACCGCATGGATACTGGCGCTGGCCGGCGGTAACAGCACCGATGTTTACGCCTTAAGTAACATTCTCATACGCTAAACTGAAGTGTTACTCTGATTCAGGCGGGTCGAAGCCCGCCTGCACATGGAGCAGAGAGAAGGACTTTTCCGCGCCGCTCCCGTCGAGTTACGGGAACTTCTCGGGCGCTTTTCGGAACAATTTTTCCGCGAACGGCTCGGGAACTAGGGCGTTCATTCGAGTGCGCGCTTGCGCCGCTTCTGTCATAAACTGTAAGCACTACTCCGTCATAGAAAGATTTTGCACGTAATGTCATCCAACGGTTTTCATGGCAGTTCCTCGCGCTTCAGCAACATGCGGTCGCTGTTCAGCGTCTTCTCCAGCGACTTGGCTATCGATCTGGGCACCGCCAATACCCTCGTCTACGCGCGTGGCAAAGGCATCGTCGTCAATGAACCCTCCATCGTGGCGATCAACAAGAACAACGGCGAGGTCGAGGCCGTCGGCAAGGAAGCCAAAGAGATGCTGGGCCGCACGCCCGGCAACATCGTCGCCATCAAGCCGATGAAAGATGGCGTCATCGCCGACTTCAAAGTCACCGAAAAGATGCTGAACTACTTCATCCAGAAGGCGCACAACCGCAAGATGCTGGTGCATCCCCGCATCGTCATCGGCGTGCCTTCGGAGATCACGCAGGTGGAAAAGCGCGCGGTCATGGACTCGGCTTATCGCGCCAAAGCCAGCGAAGTTCACCTGGTCGAGCAGGCGATGGTCGCCGCCATCGGCGCCGGCCTGCCCATCACCGAGCCCAGCGGCAACATGGTGGTCGATATCGGCGGCGGCACCACCGACATCGCGGTCATCTCTCTCAGCGGCATCGTCTACTCGCGCTCGGTGCGCATGGCGGGTAATCAGATGGACGAAGCCATCATGAATTTCCTGAAGCGCAAGTACAACCTGCTGATCGGCGAGCGCACGGCGGAGCAGATCAAGATCGAAATCGGCTCGGCCTATCCGCTGGAGAAGCCGCTCACCATGGAGATCAAGGGCCGCAACCTGATCGAGGGCGTGCCCAAGACCATCACCATCGACGACAGCGAGATTCGCGATTCCCTGACCGAATGCGTCTCCACCATCATGAACGCCATCCGCGTAGCGCTGGAGCGCACACCGCCGGAGCTTTCGGCGGACATCAGTGACCGCGGCATCGTGCTTACCGGCGGCGGCGCCATGCTGAAGAACCTCGACAAGCGCATCCGCGAAGAAACCGGCCTGCCCGTTTCCATTGCCGACGACCCGTTGTGCAGCGTGGTTCTGGGCACAGGGAAAATGTTGAGCGACTTCAAGCTGCTGCGGAAAATTTCGATTGACTAGCGCCGAGGCGCGTGCAGTCGCTCCCCTCCGGCCGAGACTTACCTCACGGCTCCCTTCGCTTCTTCCTTGCCTTCGATTTTGTGTTTCAACCTGCGGATATCCCCATCCAGTTGGTCGATCTCGTCTTGCTGAACCTCGGTTCTCGGAATCGAGGCACTCTTCCTTTTTTGTTCGACTTTGTCCTGCAGCTCCTTCAGAGAGTCTCTCTCTTTCTTTATCAACGCGTCGATGGCATCCATCTGGCCAAACTGATCAATGACGCCGTCTTTTCCGCCGACCTCGTTTTTTCCAGCAATCTTTGATCTTTCGTTCTCGATCTCTTTATCCAGGTCCTCTGTATCACGCCCATCTTTCTGGCGCTCTTTCCTGCGTTCCTCAAGCTTCTTGATCTTCTCTTCCTCTTCTTTAATCAGCTTAGCGATGGCATCCATCGATGCCTGCCGGTCGATAGGTTCCGCCATTTTTCCTCCATGCATCAGGGCAGTTCAACCGCGAATCGTCCGGATCCCGAAGATGGTCTGGCGATCTGCGCAACCGCCCAGAGCTAGTTCGATTTAGGTTCTTCCTGGGTAAGAGAAGAGTCTTTCACGAACCCACAATCCTTGAAAAGCATTTTCCGGTGGCCGCGACGACTGGGTTCGGCTTGCTCCACAAAATTGTGGCCCAGCTGCGAACGGCAGGAATTGAGGTGAAGATTTACCCGTCTGATGCCGGGCGCTTCGCTCGTTTGCATGACCTGAGGGGAAATCTCATCGAATTGTCGCAACCTTCATAATTCGGCGCTCTACATTCGGTGTTTTCCAAGGCAGGCTCTACCAATCCACCAAGCCAGAACGGGGCTTGATGAGGACCCGGCTGGCCGGATGGCGAGCTGGGAGGAGCCGATCACCAGATTAGTCTCCGCCCGCAATCGCCTCCTGCAGGCGGGCGTGCAGGCGCTCGCTGTAGCCGATGGGAAGCTCGAAGGTGCGATCGTCGGCGATCAGCACCAGGATGTTGCGCGTCGAATCCAGCACTGCGGCGCAGTGGCGGCAGTGGGCCAGATGTTCTTCGATGGCCTCGCGCAGTTCCAGCGGCACGGTCCCATCGATGTAATCGGAAATTTGGTGCCACACATGCCTGCAATTCAGAACCATGATCCACCTGCCTTGCTGCGGAACAGCCCGAAGAATCCACTGCGCCTGGAAGCCAGTTGCGGCGCCAGGATTTTCTGCATCATCAACCGCGCGCGCAGCAGTCGCGTCTTCACCACGCCCTCGCTTACGCCCATGGCGGCGGCGGTTTCGGCAATGCTGAACTCTTCTACGTCGCGGAGAAGTATCGTTTCACGATAGATCGCGGGCAGGCTGGCGATGGCCGCCTGCAACATCTGGCGCAGCTCCTTGCGTTCCAGCGCCTGCGATGGCACCTCGCGCCAGTCGCTGATCACCGCCGGCATGGGCGTGCTTTCGTCCTCACCCTGGGGCGCGTCCAGCGACTCGAACTTCAGCACCCGCGCATGCCGCAAGCGTCCGCGCGCTTCGTTGATGGCGATGGAAATCAGCCACGTGCTGAACTTCGACTGGGCGCGGAAGTCGGGTAGGTGCTTGAGGGCCTTCAGCACCGCCTCTTGGGCGGCGTCTTCCGCATCCTGCTCGTTCTGCAAAATTGAATAGGCAGCCAGATACACGCTCTTCTCGTAAGGCCGGATCAGCTCATGAAAGAGCGCGCGCTCGCCGCCGAGAATGCGCTGGATCAGCTCCCCATCCCGCTGCGGAGGCAATTGGCGGGCGATAGAACTCGTCCTGTCGGGCTGTGCAGTCACATGGGCACCGGCATCGCTTGCAGTATTGGAGACTCCGATTAAGCCGCGGCTTGAATGGCCACGGCTTCACCCGTGCCGCCGAGTGCAGCCAAATCCGTGCGGGCTTTAGCCCCTGAGGGCGATCAGGAGCTTGTTCAGTCTCCTGTCCCCTTCCACAATACGCGGGCGGTGAAGCCTCCTTCACCTCGCGCGCCGACTGCACCTTCGCCGCGCATATTTTGGATACGTCAGAGTACAGGAAGTTACGGTTCATCCCTGAAAAGTGCAGTCCGTCAACAGGGGCCAATCCGAGGGCGCACTACCCAGGACTCCGTTGCGCTTCGCCCTGGGCTAAAGGCGCGGCCGCCGCTTCAAGGTTCGGTCCTGCATCATGCTCTCACCGATGCCACGGTACAGCCGAGTCAGCACACGCCGATACAATGGGCTGTAACAGCGCTGCGGCCCTACGCGACAGCGGCGCGGTATCCGACTATGCATAAGCCAAACCCATTTCGCACAATCGTTGATCTGACCCACACCCTGGACGGCCGGTCGCCGAACTGGGAGGGCACCGACGAGTCTCCCTTTCAGGCAACCGAGCTGGGCAACCTTGAGCGCGACGGATACTACTCGCGCGTCTTCACCACCCAGGAGCACTACGGTACCCATCTGGACGCGCCCGCACATTTCTCGGCGACAGGTTGGACGGTGGAGCGGATTCCCGCCGAGCGGCTGGTGCGGCCTCTGATCGTCATCGATGTGCGCGATCAGGCGCAGAACAATTCGGATTACGAGGTCAGCACGCAGGACGTCGACCGATGGGAGAACGCGCACGGAACCATCCCGAGCGGCGCGGTTGTCTGTGCCTACACCGGATGGGAGAGGCGCTGGAATTCATCCGAGCAATATCGCAATGAGCTGAGCGATGGACTGACGCACTATCCTGGATTCTCGCTGGAGGCAGTGCAGTTGCTGGTGCGCCATCGGGGCGTGGTCGGCTTGGGCATCGACACCATGAGCGTGGAGAAAGGCGCGACGACGAGCTATCCGGTACACCTCTTCACGTCGTCGCAAAGTGTTTATCACTTGGAGAACCTGGCCAACCTGGCTTCGGTGCCGGCGGTGGGAGCGACCGTGGTGGTCGCCCCGCTCAAGCTGGAGAACGGCTCCGGCAGTCCCGCGAGAATATTGGCGCTCGTGCGGTGACGACCCGCGTGACCGGTTACCTCGGCCCGGGGCCCTAGTTACCCCACCAAAGTGGTTGTTGTTAACTCATTGCAGATCAGCCAGCTTACAGGCTTTAAAATGGTTCTACGTAGAACAATTTTTCTGGCACAAAAATGCTCTACGTAGAACATTTTCTGCAACGATTTTGCGGGGCGGATTCGCCCTTCTATTGCAGGAGACCAAAAACCGCAACGCCGGTTTGCGTGCCCACAAAGACTTTGCCGTTCGCGACGATGGGTGTGATGAACTTGTTGCCCGGACCGAACTGATCGCGCGATCCCGCCTGATTGCTGTTGTACAACTCGTGCGCGAGATTGGTTGCGTCGTAGGCGTGCAACACCGCCGGTGAGCTGTTCTCCACCGCCCACACAATTCCGTTGGAGCTCTGATTGGCGGAGACGCTCGGCGTGGTGCCCGGAAATCCGAACGAAGTTGCGGTCTGCGAGGTCGTCGTCGTCGCCAGCTTCGCATTGGAAATCGCATAAGCCTTCAGGTTGTCGCCGACGTCGCCGTAGTAAACCGTGTTGTTGAAGTACGCCGGACTCGACCACTCGCCGCCGGGCAGCGCACCCTGCAGCTCCTGATAAATCTGATTGTTGTTATTCGGATTCCACTTGCCCATGTTGTCGCGATTGACAACGTAGATGTTGGTGTCCTTGCCGGCGCCGATGGCGAGATGATGCACCTGCCCCTGGTTGTCCGTCAGATCGGGCAACACCAGCACACCGCCGGAGCCGAGGTCTTCATCCGCGTTCGACTCCTGCACCGTGTTGTACATGTTGAAGTAGTCGGCGGCCTGCAGCGTACCTCCGGAGTTGGTGAGCTTGATGAAGGCGTTGCCGAAATCGCCGTTGATGGGGAAGCCTTGCGAGTTCAACGTGGTGTCGAAGGTGCCGTTGCCGTCGAGAAAATAGATGTTGCCCGAACCATCCGCTGCCAGTCCGTCGCCCGACATCCAGATCGCACCCTCGTTGCCATTGGGCGTGACATCGATCACGGAAACTTGCTGCAAGCTGCGGGCGCTATACGCCATGATCCATCCCGTGTAGGGACGCTCATCGCAATGCGAGGTGAATGCCAGATACAACGTCGGGCCGAATTCCAGAATGCCGGCGCGCTCGGCGAATTGTCCGGGATTGAAGATGACGAAGCCGTTCATGCTGCCGTCGCCGGTGCCGGGATACATCGCCTGAATTTCCGTCGGGCCGCCGAACAGCTCCGCACCGGTCGAAAGGTCCAGGGCATGCAGCCGCTGATGATAGTGGCCGGAGGAATCCTTGCTCATGGCCACAAAAAAGATGGCGCCGTGCGGTCCGGCCATCTTATCGATCACCGGTGTATCGGTGATGCCTATGGTGGGCGCAATCTGGCCGCAACCGTGATCGTCGCTCGGCGTCTCGCCGGCTTCCAGCGCCGAGACCATCCAGAACTGTCGGCCCGTGTTGGCGCTGAAGGCATAGATGCTGTCGTTTTCGGTCACGACATAAACGGTGTTGTTCAAGCTGCCACCGATGTTCTGCTCGTTGACATACAGCGGCTGCGCGTCCACCTTGCCGTCGACGGTGAAGAACGCGATCTTGCCGAAGGAAGCGGAGTTCACGTTGCTCGGCGTCAGCGTCGTTTCCTGCAGGGTCACGCCCTGGCGATAGAAGTTGTAGTGATAGGTGAGCACATCGGTGGGATACGGAATCGCCAGATTGGGATTGCTATCGTGCGCGGGTGCGCTCGCACTGCCTGCCTGGGCGGCAGAATCTCCGGCACAGCAATTCAGTGTTAGAACACATACTGTTAGAAGCAATACCAGGCTGGATCGCATAGGCATCTTCCACCCCCAACAAAAGTTGCAAGGGATTATATGCCGAGAACGGGATGCTTGGGTATTCAGATTCAATAAAAATGTGGTCATCGCGAGTAGCTCGTTGGTGGCTAATGAATCTGGCTTTAGAAGGCCGCGCTGATCCGATGTATATCGTATTACGATACATATTGCGGGATGGCGGGCAGACCTCATGGGTTCAGCGATGACTCGCAGAATTGGGCGCGTCGAGCGGCGAGCGTCCCCTTCGGTGGCTGCGGGATTTGTTGATCGAGAAGACATGCAGGTAGAGCGGGCCTTCAGGCTCGCGTTCGGTGCATCACCGGAGGTAGTTTTGCATTCCGTTGCCGCGGCAGCGGAATGCAAAATCAAAATCAGAGGCCGGTCGTAACGCGGCGCGGAACCGCCGCTCTACCAGCGCGAGAATTATCGCCGCCTGCGATCGGTCGGCGCGATCGTGACGTAGGACAAAAAGGCAGTGTGATCGCCCTGGGCCACGCCCCGGAATTCCAGGGTATGCATGCCGCCGAAGCTGGCCGTGAACGCCGCCGTTTCCAAAGTGAACGGCGTGAAGCTGCTCAGCGCCCAAGTGCCCACTACGTTGCCATCGATCAGGGCTTCTACCGTTTGATTGCCGTCGTGGGGCGGATCTTCGAATCGCGACCCCAGGTAAAAGCTGAGGGTGTAGCTACCCGCCGGAAACACGAGGGCCTGCCGAGCGAACGAGGGCGTGCCCTGGAGGAAAGCGGCCTGCGAGAAGGGAAAGCCAGTGAACGGCGGCGGATTCAGGATGGTGCCGGCACCGGTAAGCCCTGCGCTACTCAGGACGACACCCCCTCCGCCGACGCTGCGAGCAGCCGCGCCGCCCATGAGCCATCCGAAGCCGGGGCTCTGGTTGAAGTTCTGCGTTGGAAAGTCGGCGATGCACGAACTGATGGCGTTCTGGTAGGCGTAGTCGGTAGTGGAACAGCTTATCGGCACGGCGCCGAAATCGAAGTTGACGATATTGACTGGAACCTGTTGTTGTGTCAGCTCGAACACCGTCCCGGAGCCCCCAGTGCCGCCGCCTTCAGTTGTGCCATAGAGATTGCCGGCGGCATCGAAGAGCAAGGCGCCGAGGGGCAGGCTTCCGTCCAGGCAGCCGTTCTCCGAGCAGAAGTTGTAGAGCACCGTCTCCGTCCAGCTGCCGCCTCCGGTGGACGACAGCTCGAACGCCGTTCCGTTGCCGTTCGTACCGCCAACTTCAGTCGTGCCATAGAGGTTGCCAGCAGCATCGAGGATCAGGCCGGCAAAGGGACCAGACCCATCGGAGCCGTTATCGAAGCTGTAGAGCTTGGTCTCCGACCAGGCTCCGCCCCCTGTTGGGGACAACTCGAACGCTGTTCCACCGCCCCCGTTTCCTTCGTTGTAGGCGCCACCAAAAAGCGTTGTGCCATAGAGACTACCGGCGCCGCCCATGATCAGACCGGCGTAGGGCATGAATCCATCCGTTCCGTTGTAGTCAGGGAACGCATATAGCACCGCCTCCGTCCACCCCATGCCTGCTGCGGGAGACAATTCGAACACTGTCCCGCAACCATACTCCCCAAAGCCGTTACAGCCGCTGCCGTTGTTACCGCCAAACGGAGTCGTGCCGTAAAGGTTGCCGGCAGCATCGAAGATCAGGCCGGCGTAGGGATTAGCTCCATCCGTGCAACCGTTTTGTGAGCAGAAGCTGTAGAGCACCGTCTCTGTCCAGCCTCCGTGTCCGTTGGGCGACAACTCGAACACCGTCCCGCAGCCGGATCCGAAGCAGCCGGGAATGCCGCCCGCCAACGTGGTACCGAAGAGATTGCCGGCTGAATCAAGGATCAGAGTGGAGTAGGGCTGGTCCCCGTCCGTGCAGTTGTTTTGCGAGCAGAAGGTGTAGAGCACCGTCTCCGTCCATCCCCCATGTCCGTTGGGCGACACCTCGAACACCGTGTCGCCGAGGGTTGTGCCGTAGAGATTGCCGGCCGCATCGCTGGTCAGGCCAGAGAAAGGATACCCCCCATCGTTACCGTTGTCGAAGCTATACAGCACGCTTTCGTTCCAACTCGCGGGTGAGGCCGGCGTCGAGTGCGATCCGTTCACGGTTGGGGTAAACCCAGGGACGCGGGGCCCATCCGCGTGGGGAGCTAAAGGCCGAGTCATTAGGGGCGCAGGGCTTTGCGCGCTGGCTGGCGGGACAAGTACTGCCAGGACGCTGAAGGTTGTGACTAACAGAACAACAAAGCTGAGAGCTTGGAATTTGCGAGCGAGTAGGCTGAGCATCGGACTCCTCCTATAAATGCACGTCGGGGCCCACATATTTCTTAGCCTTTACCTCTTACTCGTTCCGTTCGGAACTGCAGGATGGTTACAGCGCAGTTTAGAAAGCCGCAACGGAGATTACGCGAAGTTCCCTATGGACTGCAATAAGCTGCCTGGCCAGGATTTCCATCTTGGCACGCTCGGTGGAGTACTATACACCCGAATTGGACGGGTGCCCCGGGTCTTGCAGTGTCGCGACGCGGGAGTTCCCTTCGTTCGCCGTCAGTGGGGCCGCCGCGATGGGGCATTGCACGGCGAGTTGCGCCGGGCCCGGGTTGCGCGCGTGAGGACAATCTTCTAATTTTGTAGGGCGTTTGACTGACTCCGCACGCTTTTCTTCTTTGCAGCACGGAGAATTTTCGATGAATGATCGTACTGTCGGTGCCGTACCGACCACCCGCCGGAGCTTTCTCAAAACAAGCGTCGTGGGCGGAGTCGCTGGTGTCCTGCTGCCCACGCTGAGCGGCGCGAAGGAAGCCGCTCTCACGACAGTCGAGGCGTTCGAACTCGACGAGGTCTCGATTTCCGAGCTTCAGGATGGCATGAGGGCCGGCAAATACACGGCGCGCTCGATCACGGAGAAGTATCTGGCCCGGATCGAGGCCATCGATAAGCAGGGGCCGGCGATCAACGCCGTGATCGAGGTGAACCCTGATGCACTCAAATTGGCCGAGGCAATGGACAAGGAGCGCGCGGCCGGCAAAGTCCGCGGGCCGCTGCACGGCATCCCAATCCTGGTCAAAGACAACGTCGATACTGCCGATATGATGACAACCGGCGGTTCGCTGGCGCTGCTGGAATGGAAACCGCCGCAGGATGCAAGGGTGGTGCAAAAACTGCGCGCCGCCGGAGCGGTGATTCTGGGCAAGAGCAATCTGAGCGAGTGGGCCAACATCCGCTCCAGCCATTCCACCAGCGGGTGGAGCGCACGCGGGGGGTTGACTCGCAACCCCTATGCTCTCGATCGCAACGCCTGCGGCTCCAGCTCAGGTTCGGGGGCTGCGGTAGCGGCGAATCTGTGCGCGGCTGCGATCGGCACCGAGACCGATGGCTCAATCGTGTGTCCATCAGGAGCCAACGGGATCGTCGGCATCAAGCCCACTGTCGGGCTGACGAGCCGCACCGGGATTATTCCCATCTCCCACACACAGGATGGCGCCGGCCCGATGGCGCGCACCGTTCGCGATGCCGCCATTCTGCTGGGAGTGCTTGCGGGCGTGGACGGCTCCGACCGCGCGACCCTTGTCTCCGAAGGCAAGTCGCACACGGACTACACGCAATTCCTGGACCCTAACGGGCTGCGCGGGGCACGCATCGGAGTGGCGCGAAAGTATTTCGGCTTCAGCGAGGAAGTGGATGCGCTGATGAATTCCCTGCTCGACGAGATGAAAAAGCAGGGGGCGACCCTGGTCGATCCCGCTGACCTCGAGACCTTCGGCAAGTTTGACGACTCCGAGCTTACCGTCCTGATGTACGAGTTGAAGGCCGACCTGAATGTTTACCTCTCGCACCTTGGGCCGGGCGTGCCCGTCCACACCTTGCAAGAAGTCATCGATTTCAACGACAAGCACAAGG
>Ga0335079_10005898_pt1 | contig 14008 bp, 12 predicted proteins | sample Lox_Sample_33_FD_206719 | JGI IMG/M metagenome (GOLD analysis project Ga0335079, IMG submission 206719) | Soil microbial communities from Loxahatchee National Wildlife Refuge, Florida, United States - Lox_Sample_3.3 | ecosystem: Environmental > Terrestrial > Soil > Wetlands | place: USA...
GCTGGCCGTCTTCGGCCTCGGCACGATCTACTTTTCCGGCGTCGACTTCGTGAAGGTCAGACTCTTCAGTGTCGGTGGTCCCAGTGTCGGTTTGCCGGTCGGGTTATGAGCGGGATGCCGCCCGGATCGGTGCGCGCGGCAGATCGGATGTTGATGGTTGACCCTGCTCGTGGGACTCGGCCCGTTTCACCTGGGGTTTGTTTGGCGCGGTCGCGTGGAGATTGGACACGGGTCCGATTGGCGATGGTCCGGCGAGTGGCCTGGCCCTGTGACGTGGCGGCGAGGTGAAGTAGAAACAGGCAGCCCCGCCGGCCCTCCTCACTCGGGGGAGAGGGCCGGCGGGGCTGCCGTGAGTTGAGGCGATGAGGAAGGCGACGGGCATTTCGCGAGGGGCGTGCCGCCGTTGGCGGCGCGCCCCTCGCAGCCCGACGCCGTCAGTTGTCAATGGGTGCGCCAGTGACCTCCTTCGGATTGCGGTAAGTCTCCCCGGTGAAGCGTAGGATGGTGGCGCGGTCGACGAGCCGGTCGACGGTAGCGACAGCCATGGGCTCGGAGGGGAAGAGGGTCTTCCAGTGGCTGAAGCCGGTGTTGGCTGTGAGGACAATGGAGCCCTGGCCATATCGCGCGGAGACAACGCGATAGAGATAGGTGGTTGCTCGCAGGTCAAAGGGCTCGTAGGCGAATTCGTCCATTAGAAGGAGCTGGGGTTTGAGGTAGCGCCTCAATGCCCGGCGGAAGGAGTGGTCAGCCTGAGAGGCGTGAAGGTCCTCAAGCATCTCGGCGGTGACGACGCACAGGCAGGAGTAGCCGGCGGTACAGGCAGCATGGGCGATGGCCTTGGCGATGCGAGTCTTGCCGAGGCCAGGTTTGCCGAGGCAGAGGACGTTGCGGCGTTCCTCGACGAAGCGGCAGTTGAAGAGCTCGCGGACAACCCGGGGCTCGAGTTGGGACCGCTTTGCGAAGTCGAAGCCATCGAGGCCCTCGATGGTACCGAGGTGGGAGCGGCGCAGGCCACGGTTGAGGCTGCGCTCGCGGCGAGCGCAGATTTCGGCGCGCAGTAGGGCCAGGGCGAAGTCAGTGAAGGCAAGCCCTTCGGCTTCGGCCTTGGCCAGCATCCCCGGGAGCGCCTTGGCCAAGGCGGTGAGGTCGAGGTCCTCGGCGAGCTGAATGAGCTCCTGGAGTGGATCGGGGGCCGGAGGCCTACGCGTATTACGCGCCATCGTTGCCTCCGTGGCCCTTCTTCGCGGGGTCAATCACGGGCTCAGGCTCCTCGTGGGAGGAGCCTTCTTTGTCGAGCCGACGATAGCCGTCGAGGGAGGGAGCCTCGATCTCGCCGAGGACGGCGGCCCCTGCCCCGTTGAGCGGCGGCTCGGGGTCGGCCTCGGGCGGGAGCGGGCAGTCGCGCTCAAGGATGCGCTCGACCGCGCCGGCGTCGAAACGCCGATAGTGCTCCGCGTGCTTAGCGGCGGCGACGAAGGCATCGTGGCCCCAGCGGTCGCACAGGCGCAGCAGGGCGCGCAGCTGGATGGGCGACAGGGTCTTGAAGCGGCGTTTGAGGCCGTCGACGAAGGGGGCGAGCTCAGGGAAGCGGCGAAGGAACGACTCGTCGAGGCGTCCCGGGTGAGCATCCTTGGGGCGCTTCTTGAGCGTCGCGTAGTGAGTGGGGTCGATGACAAGGGTGCCCTTCTGCGAGTCGGGGACGTAGCGGCGCGAGAAGGCGACGCGCTGCTTCTTGTCGAGGACCTCGAAGTGGTCGGCAAAGAGGCGCACTGCGACGGAGGAGTTTGCGAGCACCTCCGGGACGCTGTAGCGGGTGCCGCGGACCGAGAGCGTGGAGTCGCGGTCGACCTCGCGGACGACGTTCTCGCCCGCCGCAAAGCGCGCCTCGGGTAGGCGGATGAGGAGCGCGTGCTCCTCCTTCTCCCAGACTTCGTTGGGGACCCGCCGAGTGGTGCCGTGGACGCGCAGATTGCCGGCGCCAGGGGTCTGGTCGAGCCAGACGCGGCAGCGCCGCTCGAGATCCTCCCAGGACTCGAAATTGGTTCCCTTGAGGAGGTCGTCCCAGACAAGCCTGAAGATCTTCTCATCCTTGCCTTTTCGATCGGGGTCGCGGACGGCGCAGGCGACGGGCTCGAAGCCGTAGTGTCGGGCGCAATCCAGCAGCCGAGGCTGCCAAAGGACCTCGCGGTCCTTGCCGACACGGCCGAGGACAGCCTGGGTCATATTGTCCATGATCACGCGGAGAGTGACGCCATCGAAGTACTCGAAGGCGCCGGCGAGGCCCTCGAGCACGGTGCTGGTGCGCTCCTCGCGGAAGAGGCGCAGGTAGAGCTTGCGCGAGTAGCACAGGAGGACGGCGAAGGCGTGGACGCACACGAGCCGGATGCCGACGCGGACGCTGTAGAGCGAGAAGTCAATCTGGGTCTCCTCCCCCGGCGCGGTCTCGAAGCGGCGCTTGGTCGGGCGTGTCGAATCCAGCGTCAGTTGGGTGCGCAGCTGGGCGACCCGCTCGGCGAGGATGGTCCGCCCACCCTGGTACTTGAGGGCCTTGATCTCCCGGAGGATCCGACTGGTGGTCAAGCCCAGCTGGACCCGCGACGAGATTTCCTCGAGGAATGGCTCGAGCTTGCTCGCCGCGGTCGGCCCCTGGGGCGGCAGCAAGCCCTCCTCGCGGAGCACCTTGGCCACTTCCTTCGAGGAGTGGCCGGTTCGTTCCGCAATCTTGCGCTTGCCGTAGCCCTGCTTCTTGAGGTCCACGATCTCGTCGCGAGTTTCCTTCGGGGCTCGAGCGTTTGCTCTGCTTGAGTCTCTGGCTCATCGTGCTGCTCCTTTCTGAGTGAAGCGCACGTCTCCGCGAGGAGGCGTGCGGTCTGGTGAAGGCAGGCGAGGGTCGCGGTGTGGGAGGCTTCCAGACGACGACGCTCGGCTGGGGCGAGGTCGTCGGGGAGGCAGAAGGCGGCGAGGTCGTCGAGCGCGTGCCGGATCTGCTGGAGGCGGCGTTCGTACTTGAGGCAGCGCGGCGAGACCGCGCTCAAGGCAGGCTCGGGGCGCAGCTGGCCGAGCGGATCGCGCAGCAGCGCGCGGCGGTCCGGCTCGTCCGCGCTGCGGAAGAGCTCGACGAGCCGCGAGGTTTCGGGCGCGGACATGCCGTGCCGCTCGGCGCAGTCGAGGAGCTTGTCCTGGTCCTTGTGGCCAAGCTCGCACAGGTCGCGCGCGAGCGTCGGGCCGATGGCGCGCTTGGCGAGCTTCTGCTCCGCGGTGGGTGACAGGCGGGAGCCGATAGCCAGGCGCGATTCGACCCAGCCTGGCTTGTGACCCAACAGCCGCGCGATGCCGCTCTTGGTAAGCCCGTCGTCCTCGGCGAGTGAGCAGACCACCTTCGCCTCGTCGAGCGCGGTCAGGGTGCGCGGCGGGGCGTTGGCCAACAGCAAGAGGCGCTTGTGCTCGGCAGGCAGCGCTGGGCGCTCGACGACGACGGGGACTTCCGTCGCGCCCTGCTCGCGCCAGCGGGCCAGGCGCTTGAAGCCGTCGAGAAGCTCGAAACCGCCATCGTCGGAGGGGGCGACTCGCAGCGGCAGTTCGGCCAGCTGCTCTGGCGCGCCCTGACCAGCGCCCACTCGTAGCTTCGCGAAGCTGGTTCGGAGCCGACTGATGGGCAGCGAACGGATGATGTCTTGGGCCTGTGGCTCGGGCATGGCTCTCCCGTCACGGCGCGCACGAGCGCCGCTGGGTCTCCGGGCGGTTTGCCGATCAGAAGGGGGTGGGCTGGTCAGTCAGCGGAAGGTGGGCGACCACGCGCAGCTGCAACTTGTCGCGCCACTCCTCGTGCTCGACCTTCACCCGCAGACGTGCGCCCTGAAGGCTCGCGGGAGCGATATCCTCTCCGGCACGAGGCCTCAGGCCACAGGCCCGGTACAGCTCGACCAGACGTCGACGGGAGAAGGCCAGGCCACGCGCGCTCGCGCCCTCGAGGACGAAATACTCCGACACGCGGTCATAGCCGGCCGGCACGCCCTCGAGCGCGTGGACTACGTGGACCATCGCGTTACCGTTCTGGCTGGAGCACAGCCGCGCGGTGGTGATCGTGCTGGCATAGGTGCCTGGCGCTGGCACCTCATCGCAGAGGTCCGATTCCAAGAACTGGGTCGCTTCCATGGGGGCTCCCGTAGCGCGCGGTTCTCGTGCGCGAAGGACGTCGGGGTACGAGAAGAGGGACTCCTCATGCGCGCGCTACCCTGCTCGGTCGGCAGCCGGCTTGGCGAGACCGGCGCGTGACATGCGCCCCACGCAATCGCTTCCATCCCTGCGTACAGGCAGCGAGATCCTCGCGGAGGCCGGCGCGTGACAGCCCCTTCCTTGGCCCACCGCTCCCTCGGCCCTCTCCCTGGAAAGCTTCGGGGTCACAGGGGGCTCGGAGCCGCGTGACCCTCAGCTGACCCGCGAGACCGGCGCGTGACAGCCCCAGACGGGCGCCCCACGAGATCCGGCTTATCCACTGGATTGAACTCGGGAATCAGCCACCAGGCCGGCGCGTGACATCGCGCTCTCGCTGGCCTCAAGGGCCACCCGGTAGAGTCCTTGCTCCACCCGCTTACGTCCGAGCCAACCCTCTGAAGGCATCTCTGCCATCACCTGTGCGATTGCTCGGCTGACTCTCTCGGGCAGGCTCACTCTCGGCGACTCAGGCCCCTCGCTCCGCCGCTTGCCCCGCGCCTTTCGCTGGCGCCTGCACGCCGAAGCCCGCGACTCCTGAAGATTGGCCGCATACCGGTCGCGCGCCTGCCCCGCCCGACGCTTGCGCCGGCACTGCTCACAGCACGTCTTCTGATGTTTCTGCGCCGATGGGTTCGGGTGGTACTTTCTTCCGCACTCGCAGCATCGCCGCCGCTTCTCCTTCCCTCGCCTCGCGTCCATCGTCGGACGTTCACTGACCAGCTCATCCCTACGCTACTTCTCGGCCCCCACCGGACAGCAGAATCTGTGGGCAGTCGGGACCGGCGGGGCGTAAGACCCGCGGGCTGCGCCAGCAGCTCGCATCTCGGCCACTCGCCACTGCCCGAGAAATGGGGTCAAGGGCGACGTAGCCGCTGAGCGAAGCGAGGCACCCTTCACCGCAGGCCTGTGGCCTAGCGCATGCGGAGTGGTCGTTAAGAGGCTCACCGCCAGTCCCGTCTCGGTTTCATAGTGAGACGCGGATCAACTTCTCCACCCACAAGTTCTGCGGAAGACCCCACCGGACATCCGACAGCGCAAAGGCGGCGGGACCACCGTCAACCGGTACTCGGGACCACCGACGATGAAGCCCAGCATGAGGAGCGTGATCGACTGCACCTTGCCGCCGTGCGCCAGCGCATAAAGTGAGTGGGCGAGTTCGTGGATCAGGACCGATCCGAAAAGCACGAGCGCGACGAACAGCCCCCACAGCCACGGCGGGCCCGAGAGACGATCAGCGGAGACCCCTGCCAGCCGGGCCGCGCCGACGAAGTTCTGTCCGAAGACGTAGGCGAGAAACGGCAGGACGATGAGAAACGTGTAGTGGATGCGGATCGGGATCCCGCGGATCGTTCCGATCTGGAATCCGTGGCGTGTGTTCATCGATATCCCCCTCGTTTCTGTACTGGCGGTGGTCGAAGAATGCTCCGTCGCCTCAATGGGGACCCCGAATAGGTCAACAAGTCCTCGCCAGCGGAAGAGGTCGGAGACCTAAGGTGAGGTCGTCGAGGGGCAATGGTCCATCACCGACAGGAGACAGTTGGCGTCCGGCGGGAAGTAAACCCGCACGATCTCCGCCTTCTTGTTCACGACGTGGTCGACGAACCCCCGGTCCTGGTGCGTGAAGCCGTTGTGATCCTGGCGCCAGACGTGCGAGGCCAGCAGGTAGTTGAGCGAGGCGATCGAGCTCTCCAGCCGGTTCTCGCACTGGTGCTCGCTGAGCATCTCCATCACGCGCCCGGTCGGGGCGAACAACTCGTCATTCGGCACGGACGCGGCGTCCCGCTGGCGCCTCGTGATCTCGAAGACGGCATCGAGCCCGTTGGACAGTGTCTCGTCGGGTCCGAAGACCCGGAAGTTCCGTTGCTCACGGTTCAACTGTGCCATGTCGCGCAGGAAGCGCCCGACCACGTGGGTGGTGTCGCCGAGACCGATCACTCATGGTGATTGTACGTCGATCGCGCGGAACACCGGCATCCGAAGGTCGCGCAGCAGCATCCCGCCGTTGGTATGTGGATTCGCGCCCATGCGCCGCTCACCCTTGGGCGCGAGCTCTGGCAGGAGGCGGCCCTGCTTGCCGGAAGCTCTCGGCGAAGATCTTGCGGATGACGGGTCGGCCGGCGTTCCTGACAAAGGACTGATGGCCGTATGTCCACCCGAGGCACGGCAGCGTGTTCTCGGCAGCCGAGGAGGGTCCGTCCCCTTCCGTCACATCCGAAACGCATGGGCCTCCCGAGTCCGCAGGTCTCGTTCTGCCAGCAGCTGCGCGACCAGCACGGAGTCCTTCGGGCGGCTCTCGTGCGACCGCTCAGCGAGGATCTGGTGGTGTGGCTTCGTGCCCGTGAGTAAGAGCTTGGTTGGGTCGAAGATCCTGTAGGCGAGGAGCTTCAGCCGATCGCTTAGGACGAACCACGCCAGTGCGTACCCCCACACGAACAGCGCCCATCCCCATCCCAGCGGCGTCATGAAGAGTCCGTAAACCGCGATGAGCGTTGCCGCCAGCTGCGTTCCGCACACGGCTGCCAGCAATAGGCGCGCGGGACTAATCGACCAGAACGGCCCCCGTGTGCGCGCGAGGAAGATCGTCAGATGTCCAGCCACGGACAGCATCAGATACATCAGCGTCTGGAGATGAGGACGGTCGAGGTGAAATACATGGTCGCCAACATAGAACAGACCAAATGCGGCCACGGGGCCGACGGCGCCCAGCACCGTGGCGATGCCGAGCACGAGCCGCATGTTCCACGCCTCTGGTTTGTCCTCGTAGTGAACGTTGTCGTACGCGATGGAGAGAATGGCGCCGTCGTTGAGCAACGCCAGCATCACGATCATCACGGCCGTCAATGGATAGAAGTTGAAGGCCAGGATCGCCAGCGTCATGAACAGCAGTACCCGCAGCGTCTCGGCGATGCGGTAGATCGCGTAGCTGTTCATTCGCTGGAAGATCTTCCGGCTCTCCTTGACCGCGTCGATAATCACGGAAAGTCCGGGCGTCATCAGGACGATGGACGCTGCCGCGCGTGCCGCGTCCGTGGCGCCCGACACCGCGATGCCGCAATCGGCCTTCTTCAGCGCGGGGGCATCGTTCACGCCGTCCCCGGTCATGCCCACGATGTGGCCGCGTTGTTGCAGGACGTCCACGATGTGGAACTTGTGCTCGGGGAACACCTGCGCGAAGCCATCCGCTTGTTCGATCGACGCGGCCAGCTGCGCCGTCTCATGATGCTTCGTGGCGCCGAAGCCGCTCGCGTCGAGAATGTCGGTGCCCAGCCCCAAGGCTGCGGCAGTCTCCCGGGCAATAGCGAGCTGATCCCCCGTGACCATCTTGATGTTCACGCCCATCTCTCGGGCGGTCGCGATAGTGGCCTTGGCCTGTTCCCGGGGCGGATCGAACAGTGACAACATGCCGCGCAGCTGCCACGGACCCTCTCCGTCGGCTCGCGCCACGCCCAGCGAACGGAAGCCGCGGGCCGCGAACTCCTCGACGGCCTGCGCGCCCGCCGCCTTGACTGGCGCCGCGCTGGCCACCAGCTCCAGGATCACCTGCGGTGCCCCTTTTGCCACCTTGAACGTCTTCCCGTTCGGTCCCTGGATGGTGGCCTCGGTGCGCTTGTGCACCGGGTCGAAGGGCTGGAAGTGGACCACCCGATAGCCGCTCGCCGCCTGCTGGTCCTTCAAGCCCGTCAGCACGGCCAGGTCGATGGGGTCCTTGTTCTCTCTGCGCGATGCCAGCGCGGCGTCCAGGATCACCTGGTCGGCGGCGATTCCCTCCACAGTGAACGGCACGCCGAGGGTGAGCTTGTTCTGCGTGAGCGTGCCCGTCTTGTCGGAGCACAGGACGTCCACGCCTGCCAGCTCCTCGATGGCCGCCAGCCGGCTGACGATGGCCTGCTTTCCCGCCAGGAGTCGCGCTCCGACCGCCATCGTCACCGACAACACCGTCGGCATCGCCACGGGAATCGCGGCCACAGTCAGCACCAGCGCGAACTGCAGCGTCGTGAGGATCGCGTCGCCGCGGAAGATCGCGACGGTGATGATCACCGCCACCAGTGCCACCGCCAGGGCGATGAGGTAGTCGCCTATCTTCAGGACGGCACGCTGGAAGTGGCTAACGGTGTGCGCTTCCTGCACCAGTTGCGCTGTCTTGCCAAAGTAGGTGTTGATGCCCGTGGCGTAGACCAGCGCGTCCGTTTCGCCCTGCCGAATGATCGAACCCGAGAAGACCGCCTCGCCGGTCCTGCGGCTGGCGGGCAGCGATTCGCCCGTCAGTGTGGACTGGTCCACCTCGACTGGATCGCCCTCGAGCAATCGAGCGTCTGCGGGCACAATGTCCCCGAGCCGCAAGCGGATGACGTCTCCGGGCACCAGGTCACGCGCTGGAGGGGTCGTCCACTGTCCGTCGCGCCTAGCCCGCGCGACGACAGCGAGTTTCGCTTTCAGCGCCGCGATGGCGTTGCCTGCCTGGTGCTCCTCCCAGAAGCCGACTGCCGCGTTGGAGACAAGTAGCAAGAAGATGATGGAGACGTCGGACCAGTGCCGGACCACGGCTGACAAGATGACGGCCCCCTCGATCATCCACGGGATCGGACCCCAGAAGTAGGTCAGGAAGTGCAGGAATGGGTTGGTCCGGACTTCTTCGATCTCGTTGGGTCCGTACTTGCCCAGGCGCTTCTGTGCTTCCGCCTGAGTCAGGCCGTCCGGAGATGCCTTCAGCCGATGCTCGACTTCCTCGAGCGGCAGGGACTTCAGATCCTCCTTCGGATCGGCCTTCGCTGCCGCCGAAAGCGGAGCGCGCATTCGTTCTGGTTTCATGGTAATGGCTCTGCTGTCATCGCCAGGTGTTCAGTAGAGGCCACCGCCCCAAGGTTTCTCGTGAGGAGGCCGCTGTGGGGACGCTGTCGCAGTCACATGTTTGCGAAGTGCACCTCGGCTGCGTGGAGGACATGAGTTCTTTGGCTCTGCTCTGGTGGTCATGCCAACGGTGGTCGGATGGCCCAAGAGCAGGTCGAAGCCCTCAGATTCAGAATCAGACTGATGCGGCTTGACTGCCGACTCAGCCTCGGCGTGGGCGTTGTGGACGCAAGCCATTGACATTGAATTCCCGCAGGCCATTCTGTTCTCCTGGGTTGTTCAATCATTCTCACGATTGTGCAGCGCCGCGGGGAGTCGACCCAAGTATGCGTCAGGCGCGCTTCCTGAGAATCGCATCCTGGGCTGAGGCACACACGACAGGCCGTCAGCACGGTCTCTCGAGGGTCAGGCCACTTGACCACGCGCCCGACGGTTGTAGGCGGGTAGCGCTGCCCGAGGAGCGGCCGGGGATCTGAGGCCCCGCGGCGAGGAGAGCGCGACATCGGCAACCACAGGTATCGGTCACCAAGTGGCGCCGCCGAACGGCGGCGCCCAGTTAGGTTGCTTGCCGCTCGTCCTGCCGATAGAGCCCCGGCTCGGCGACCCCAACCACATTAACAGGGGGCAATCGTGAGCCCTCGTCCCCCTTTTTCGGCAAAGGGACAACGAGTGCAACGGCCGCGGTCTCTCGAGGCTTCCTCCGGGTTACAGGCCGCGTTGGACTGGTTCTAAACGCTGACGGACCCTTCACACGCGAGGCCCGGGGCGCGGTCTTCTGAGCGGCCCGACCTGGACCGAGGTGTCGCTCCTCCCGGGGTCAGGAGAGAGAAGGACCTGGCAGGGCTTAAGAGCTGTGCGGAGCAGAGCGAGGCACCATGTAGCCAACACCGCGAAGCGTCTTGATCCACTCGGCCCCCAGCTTGCGCCTCAGCGCGTGTACATGGACCTCGACGACATTGCTCTCGACCTCCTCGCCCCACCCGTAGATGCGTTCCTCGAGTCGTGCGCGGGACAGCGGGCGGCCCGGATGCTCGAGCAGTGCGTGCAGCAAAGCAAACTCGCGCACGGACAGGTTGACGGGTACACTGGCGAGGGTGACCTCGCGGGTAGCGAGGTTGAGCGTGAGCCTCCCGTGCTCGATGAGAGGCTCTGCGTGTCCACTGCTGCGGCGCTGCAGAGCTCGGATGCGCGCTGTGAGCTCGTCGAGGTCGAACGGCTTCGCGAGATAGTCATCGGCTCCGGCATCGAGCCCCACGACCCGGTCCCGGACAGCGCCCTGGGCGGTGAGGATGAGAACCGGTACGCGGTTACCGCCGCGGCGCAGGTCGGCGAGGACCTCTTTGCCACCCTTGCCCGGCAGGCCAAGGTCGAGCAAGACCACCTCGTAGAGAGAGCCACGCAGCGCCTGTTCTGCCTCCCGGCCGTCCCTGACCCAGTCCACGGCATCGCCCTGGTGCCGCAGCGCCTGCGACACTGCTTCTCCGATCATCAGGTCGTCTTCGACCAGCAGAATCCGCATTCGGCATCACCTATGGTGACTATCGATGGACGCTTGCCGCGACTGCGGGGATGCCCTGAAGGGGCCACCCGGGGACCGTACACCAGCGCCCCTCCTCGCGTCCATGGCGATGGTTCGCCCTCTCCTGCGCCTCGGCCCGGGGGCGCTCCCGCCTGTTTCGGTAGGCTTCATGCGGGAATCAGAGCCAATTCTGAAAATCACTTGGTTGAAACGCGATGAGACCGCAAGCGAAACACAGGAGAGCGCGATAGCTTCCAATTCGCTCCCACCGTATCAGCACTCCGCGAAAGCGATTGTGCCAGGAGTGGGTTCTCTCCACGACGGAGCGTCGAGGCCTCCCCGAACGTGGCCAAGGAGGGGTGCCTCCCCCATATGTGTTAACCTAATGCCCAGCCTTTGAGAAGCACGGATAGGTGGGCTGACTGCAGGGAGCGGAAGCGGCGACCATCATCGAGATGGCGGCCGATCTCCGCGGGCGGCGCACTCGATGAGAGCAACAAGCCCAGGTGATGGACAGAGTACCTGCGGAAGAGCGTGGACGAAGACAGCGGTCCATCGCCAAGGAGTGGGGATTGGCGTAGCCGGCTTACGCCGGCTGTGGTGGGAACGACTGGAAGCGGTACCCCCAGGGGGAAATAGCGCGAGCGTTTCGGTAGAGGGTTTCGAGGAGCAGTGCGATTACGAGCTTTGCAAGGATCCAAGTTTGAGCTGCGCGGGCATCCTTGTGGGGAAGGTGACCAAGTTTGAGGAGCTGCTTGAGGCGCTTGAATGCCAACTCGATCTGCCAGCGAAAGCGATAGAGCTCGAGGACGTCGGCGGCGGCCAGCGTTGCTGCAGGCAACGTCGTGAAAATCATCACGAAGTGGGCAGCCTCCAGCGATCGTGGGTCAGGCTTCTTGATCGAGGTTTTGGCAACGCGACGCTCCGCCTTGGCTGCAACGGGTGCGGGCAGCTTGGTGGCGACAACTCGGCCCTCAATTGGCGTGCCCTCAGGATCCGGCAGGGCCACCGGCCATTCGCCGACCTGACCGACCTTGAGCCGTCGAGCGTGCGCAAGGGCGCGGAACTCGCGCCCCCCGGCGTCGTTCATGGGCGAATGCGTCCACCGCAGACGCAGCAGGACATGGGCCCCGGCGGTGACTACCGCACGGACAGCGGCTGGACGAAGATAGAGAAGCACGTCCCCCTTCCGCATTGGTGTTCTCTCGAGCAGCTCGCCGCCGTGGGCATCCCTCAGCTCGTACCAGTCGCACGTGAGGGTTATCAGGTCGAGAGCGTAGTGAACGCGCCACTCCGTGCCCTTGCTCGCTGGACCCTGCACCGTGGTGCTGTCGATCGCTCGTGGGCGGAGCCCTTGCGGTAGGCGTGGCTCATCCCGAAGCGTGCGGCAAAGCTCAGACCCAATCCGGGCGAGCCACTTTCCGGATGTACGTAGCCGCTTGAGAAGAGCCACCTGGGACATCTCGGCAATCCCGGTAGGCGCGCCAGAAGGCGGCAGGGTCGGGAGCCTCGCCTCCGAATCGGCGAAGGTTTGCCGAGAGGTCGGCGCAGCCTCCCCGCGCGGACTATCGAGGTCGGGGTTGCCGGCGGCATTGGGGGTGCCGCACTCATCGAAGATCGAGCCGCGCAAAGAGTCTGACCTTCACGAAGTCGACGCCGGAAAAGTAGATCGTGCCGAGGCCGAAGACGGCCAGCAAGGTCGAAGGCTGGATAGCGGGCATGAGGATGCCCTTCACCGCGAGAAGTGCGGCGGTTCCGAGTCCCAGGGCCGAGCTGCCAAAGACAAACCGACCCGGCCGCGAAGCGCAGAAGTGCCCGCGCTCCCGCAACATGTAGGCCGGACGTTGCTGGGATCAGCGGCGTCCACCTGAGTGGGGTAAACAGAGTGGGGAGGGCGGCATTCATGGATGGCTACCCGACCTCGGCGATGGTCATGGTGCTTCCCGTTTCGGCGCCCAGCGCTCGCTGGAACTGCCCTGATGTCGCATCATTCCGCGGGCGTGCCTTCGAGGCATCGTCCCCGGCGTGCGGCGCGCCGACCTGTCCTCGACGCCGCGCCTGGAAGCAACGCAGCGAAGTGGCTTGGGCTCCACAGCATGCCCCTGCAGCGCCGCTTGGCAATATCCGCAGCTGGAGACGCCCCTTTGGCTTGTTTCACGAAGTCAGAGACCGAAACGCTCGGTGGGGGCTCCATGATTAGGTGAATGGGGCACTCCCTCCATGTCCCTCGCGCTGGCCAGCGGGAACGTGAGATTCGACGGGTCTTAGATCTGGTAGGCAGGTGAGCGTTCTTCGCTCGCTTCGCCATTGTCCTGCGGCACCGCTCCTCGCGTCCCGATCGATCCAGAACTCTCATGCACGACGAACACGTTTCGGGTCGAGTGGTTGACGACCTTGGTTGCCGTTGTTCCGAGTAGCCGATCCCAACCCCGATAGCCGTGGGAACCGATGACGATGAGATCCACCTCGAGCTCTTCGGCGACCTCGAGAATCCCACGCCACGGCACGCTTCCGAGTCGGGTGACCACCTTCGAAGAGTTGAGACTCTGCGCCCGCGCAACAAGAGTGCTCATCTCGCGCTCGGCTTCTCGGGTCAAGAAATCGGGAAGTTCATCTTTCGGGCTGCCCGCGGCAGCGGGCGGGAACTCGGGCGGAACGATAATGACACGAACAGCATAGAGGGTGGCGCCGAACTGCTGAGCCATGGTTGCGGCAGCAGCGAACACGCCCACCGAACACGGCGATCCATCCAGCGCTGCAAGAATCCCAGATATCATCATTGTTCCACCAGTACGAGGTCGAGGAACCCAGCTGACCCACACGGCTGAAGCAGCGGGTTCGGCGGGGGTGCGCGAGCATGGTCGAGGCCATCGTCACGCCGATCCACTCCGAGCTCGCCCCCATCGTGACACGCAGTCATCGCTCCTCCCCGTGCATGTGATGCTCCTCGTCCAGCCAGAAGCGAAAGACCAACCGTCAGATGTCGCCCGCGCGGTGAGAACTGCGACCCGAGCAGGTCGAACAGCGCGAAGACGAGGTCGGTGGGGCCGGCAGTGTCCGTGGCGTGCTCAGCAAGTGGAATCGGTATCGGCCCCTGCCCCGCAAGAGTTGCGGCAAGGCTGCCTGTAGGGGTGTACCGCTCGGCCCTATCGCGACACTGAAGTGGTAGGGGCCGCCTCGCGGGTCTCACGTGGGCGTGCGCTGTGGAGCTGTCCTGCCTGGGCTTGCGCGTCCTTGAAATCACGATGGCGTATGAGCTGCCGGTTCCCGGGAATTCTCCGGAGCAAGACGCGGGACCATGTAGCCAACCCCGCGGAGCGTCTTGATCCACTCGGCCCCCAACTTGTTCCGTAGTGCGTGGACATGGACCTCGACGAGGTTGCTCTCGATCTCTCCCCACCCGTCGAGGCGCTCCTCGAGCCGCGA
>Ga0335079_10005899_pt1 | contig 14007 bp, 12 predicted proteins | sample Lox_Sample_33_FD_206719 | JGI IMG/M metagenome (GOLD analysis project Ga0335079, IMG submission 206719) | Soil microbial communities from Loxahatchee National Wildlife Refuge, Florida, United States - Lox_Sample_3.3 | ecosystem: Environmental > Terrestrial > Soil > Wetlands | place: USA...
GTGACCGTGCGGCTTCCGCCCGACCTGCCGCTGGTGCTGATGGACGGGTTGCTGATCGAGCAGGTGTTCGTCAACCTGCTGGAGAACGCGGTGAAGTACACGCCGGCGGGCACGCCGGTCGAGATCACGGCCACGGCGGCGGAAGGGGCGATCGTGGTGGACGTGGCGGATCGGGGTCCGGGGCTCGCGCCGGGCGAAGAGGGCAAGGTGTTCGACAAGTTCTACCGGGTCGCGGGGGCCACGTCGGTGGCCGGGGTGGGCCTGGGCCTCACCATCTGCCGCGGCATCGTGACGGCGCACGGCGGGAGGATCTGGGCCGAGAATCGGCCCGGCGGGGGCGCCGTCTTCCACTTCACCCTGCCGCTGGCGGGCCAGCCCGCGAGCGTGCCCGCCGAGGCCGCCGAAGCGAGCTGACGTGCGTCCAACCTCCGAGCGCGGGATGCGATGAGCGACGTCGCGCCGACGGTGCTGGTGATCGAGGACGAGCCCCAGATGCGCCGCTTCCTGAAGGCGTCGCTGGAGAGCCATCGCTACCACCTGGTGGAGGCCGTCACCGCCCGCGAAGGCATGGCGCAGGCCAGCGGGCGCAACCCCGACGTCATCCTGCTCGACCTGGGACTGCCCGACCTGGACGGCATCGAGCTGACGCGGCGGGTGCGCGAGTGGTCGCGCGTGCCGATCATCGTGATTTCGGCGCGGGGCCGGGAACAGGACAAGATCGCCGCCCTCGACGCCGGCGCCGACGACTACCTCACCAAGCCCTTCGGCATGGGCGAGCTGCTGGCCCGGCTGCGCGTCGCGCTGCGCCGCGCGGCCGCGGACGGGGACGGCGAGCCGGTGTTCGTCCTGGGCGAGCTCCGGGTGGACCTGGCGTCGCGGCTGGTGTTCCGCGGGCCCGCCGAGGTCCACCTCACCCCCATCGAGTACAAGCTCCTCGCCACGCTGGTCCGCCACGCGGGCCGCGTGGTCACCCACCGCCAGCTCCTCGCCGACGTGTGGGGCCCGAACGCGGTGGAGCACACCCACTACGTCCGGGTCTACATGACCCAGCTCCGCCACAAGCTGGAGCGCGACCCGTCCCGGCCGCAGCTGCTGCTGACCGAGCCGGGCGTGGGCTACCGCCTCAAGACCGAGTAGCCCGCCCGGGCGAGCGTCCGGGAACTCCGGGGCGCCTTGTGTGTAGTTAACATCCCAACTAAATTGGCGTCCACCCTGCGGCGGGCGAGGTTCCATGGGGCGGTCGAGGTCCGGGTCCGGCGACCAGGCGCTGTACGCCAAGTCCATCGTGAATTCGCTGCGCCGCACCGTGCGCGCGTTCCGCGCGGCCGCGCAGGCGGCGGAGGACACCCTGGGCGTGAGCGGGGCGCAGCACTTCGTGCTGCAGAAGCTGGCGGACGCCCCGGCGCTGTCGCTCAACGACCTGGCGTCCCGCACGATGACCCACAAGAGCTCGGTGTCGGTGGTGGTGAGCCGGCTGGTGACCCGCGGCTTCGTGCGGCGCCGGCGCTCGTCGGCCGACGGGCGCAGTGTCGTGCTCACCCTGACGCCGGCCGGCCGGCGGGCCCTGGCGCGGGCTCCGGACACGGCGCAGAACCGCATGCTGAAGGCTCTGCAGCGCTTCCCGACCTCGCAGCTGGTCAGCTTCGCCAGCCTGTTCGAGCGGTTCACCGACGAGCTGGGGGTGGCGTCGCTGGAACCGCTGATGTTGTTCGAGGACGAGCACCGCAACGGCCAAGGGCACTCCAGCCGGACGCGGGGTAAAACGGTATCATCCCATCTCAGGAGGAAGTAGATGAGCGGAAGAATCGCGGGGGCGGCGGGGGTCGCGGCGCTGGCGCTGGCGGCGGCGTGCAGCCGGAATCCGAAGCCGGTCGCCATGGCCCAGCCGGCGCCGCCGAGTGCGGACTCCGTCCTGCGTGCGCAGATGCACCGGGACTCGCTGCTGGCGATGGCGCGGGCGGACTCGTTGGCGCGGGCGCAGAAGGCCGAGACGCACGCGGACTCGGTGCGCTCGGAGGTGATGCGCGAGACGGTGGACTCCTCCAAGGACGTGAACAACACCGGCCTGAACCTGTCGGACGCCGCCGTGATGGCCGAGCGGGTGCATTTCGACTACAACAAGTCGGATCTGCAGGCGGCGGACGTCCAGCTCCTCGGGCAGAAGCTGGCGATCCTGCAGGCGCATCCGCAGCTGGCGGTGCAGGTGGCGGGCAACTGCGACGAGCGCGGCTCCGATGAATACAACATGGCGCTGGGCGAGCGCCGCGCGGCATCGGCCAAGCGCTGGCTGGCCGCGCACGGGATCGCGGACAGCCGCGTCACGATCATCTCCTACGGCAAGGAGCGGCCGCTGGACGCGGGCCACGACGAGGAGGCCTGGGCGAAGAACCGCCGGGACGACTTCGTGGTGACGCGGGCCGTTCAGTAGCCCGCTCCGGCGGGAGCGCGACGGCCGCGCCCCGCGACGCGCAGCCCCGCGGCCGGAGAGCCGGACGCGGGGCTTTCGCGTGCCGGGCGACTGGCGCGTAGTTGACCTCCCAACTATGTTCGCGTCGGCGTCATGATCCCCGACCTTGACTAGCTCCGAACCGCTCACCGCCGAGCCCGCGCAACGGCGGCTGATCCTCGAGACGCTGCTCCTTGGCGTCGGCGGGGCGGCGGCCGCCCAGGTGTTCAACCTGCTGCTCCGGGTCGCCAACTGGCTCTTTCTGGGCCAGATCGCGGGCTACCGGCCGCCCGGCCTCCCCAACGAGGGCGGCAATCCGCTCCCGGTCATCGGCCCGCACGGGCTGTGGCTGGTGCCGGTCGCCACGACGCTGGGCGGGGTCATCGTGGGGTGGATCGTCACCCGCTACGCGCCCGAGGCCGAGGGGCACGGCACCGACGCCGCCGTCAAGGCGTTCCACCGCGCCGGCGGGACGCTGCGCGCGCGGGTGGCGCCCATCAAGGCCGTGACCTCGGCCATCACCATCGGGTCGGGCGGCGCGGCGGGGCGCGAGGGGCCGGTGGCCCTCATCGCCTCCGGCATCGCGTCGGTGTACTCCTCGCTCGCCGGGCGCGGCGAGCGGGAGCGGCGGCTGCTGATGCTCATCGGCATGGCCGCGGGGCTCTCGGCGATCTTCCGCTCGCCCATCGGCACGGCGCTGTTCGCCGTCGAGGTGCTGTATTCCGACCTCGAGTTCGAGTCCGACGCGCTGCTCTACACGATCCTGTCCTCGGTGGTGGCCTACGCGGTGAACGGCCTGTTCGTGGGCTGGCAGCCGTTGTTCCGCGTGCCCGCCGGGCTCTCGCTGCCGAGCGTGCTCGACCACGGCTGGTTCGTCGTCCTCGGCGTCGCCGCGGGGCTCGTGGCGGTGCTCGAGCCGATGGTCTTCTACGGCGTGCGCGACCTGTTCCACGGCCTCAGGATGCCGGACTTCCTGAAGCCGGCGCTGGGCGGGCTCGTCGTCGGGCTCATCGCGCTCGTCACCCCGCAGGTGATCGCGGGCGGCTACGGCTACATGCAGGCGGCCATCGACGGGCGGCTGGGGATGGGCACGCTGGGGCTCCTCGTGTTCGCGCAGATCGCGGCCATGAGCCTCAGCATCTCCTCCGGCGGATCGGGCGGCGTGTTCGCGCCGAGCCTGTTCATCGGCGCGATGCTGGGCGGATTCCTCGCGGCGCTGGTCCACCTGCCGCCGGCGCCGTTCGTCGTCGTGGGGATGGCCGCCGTGTTCGCGGGCTCGGCGCGGGTCCCGCTGGCGACGCTGATGATGGTCACGGAGATGACCGGCGGCTACGACCTGCTGGTGCCGGCGTCGCTCGCCGTGATGCTCAGCTACCTGGTGCAGGTCCGCGTGTCGCGCGGCCTCAAGTACCGCAGCCTCTACGAGGCGCAGGTCCCGCGACGCACCGACTCGCCCGTGCACCACACCGAGCACCTCGAGATCGCCCTGCGCATCCTGGAGCAGGGGCGGCTGGTCCGGCCGCTCCAGGGCCGTCTGGACCTCCTGACGCTTCTCAGGTCCGGCACGCCGGTCGAGCTGCCCGACGACCGGCGCCTCACGGTGGGCGTGCTCAAGGCCGCGAGCCCGCTGGTGCACCAGGCGGTGAGCCAGATCGCCGCCCTGGGCGGGGAATCGCGCGTCATCGGGATCATCCGCGGCGACCACATGATCGGCGTGCGGGCCGACACGCCGTTGGAGGCGGGTGACCGGCTGATCGTCGTCACCACACCGGACGGACTGGCGCGGCTCCGGGAGCACGTGGACAGCTGGTGAGCCAGGGGGGCGAGGGCCGCGCGCCCGCCCGTGACGTCAGGACCGTCAGTCGTTCTGCTGCGCCGCGCGTGACACCCGGTGCGCCCCGCGCTCGAGGCTCCACTGGAGCGCCGGCGGCGTCACGAGCGTGGTGACGATGACCATGAGGACCACCGCCGAGTAGATTCGCTCGTCCACGATCCGCTCGCCGTGCAGCACGAGTCCGAGGCCGATGCTGGCGAAGATCAGGCCGACCTCGCCCCGCGGGATCATCCCGAGCCCCACCGACAGCCGGTCCGTGCCGCGGCCCCAGGCGCCGAGCGCGCACGCCTGCTTGCCCAGGATGGCGGCGAGCGTGAGCAGCGCGGCGAGCCCGAGGCCAGCCGGCTGCGCGAACGCCCCGAGCCGCACCCGCATCCCCATCAGCACGAAGAACACCGGCACGAGGAACGACGCCACCGGCTGCACGAGCTCGCCCACGCTGCGCTCGCCGCGGCTGGTGAACGCCTTCCAGTGCACGTCCTCCAGGATCAGGCCCGCGGCGTAGGCGCCCACGATGGGCGCGAGCCCCACCGCCCAGGCGAGCCACGACATCACGAAGCAGAAGATCAGCGCCGTGGCGAGCAGGACGCCGGAGCCCCTGAGGCGCGCCGCGAGCGTGAACAGCCAGGGCGAGAGCGCGACGCCGAGGGCGAGGGCGCCCACGAGGAACGCCGCGGCCTTGAGCACGACCAGCAGCGTGGCGGCCCACGAGAGCGTGGTGCCGGCGTTCGCCGCCTCGATGACCCCGGCCACGACCGCGAGGATCACGAGCCCGAGGACGTCGTCGATCACGGCGGCGCCGAGGATCACCCGTGCCTCCACCGTGCGCGTCTTGCCGAGGTCCTTCAGCACCCGCGCGGTGATGCCCACGCTGGTGGCGGTGAGGGTCGCACCGAGGAAGGCGTGCGCGTAGGCGCTGTGGTCTGGCAACAGCAGGGCGCCCACCCCCCAGCCGAGGGCGAACGGCGTCACGACGCCGAGCACGGCCACCAGCGTCGCGCTCGCTCCCACCTTCAGCATGTCGCGCACGGTGGATTCGAGGCCCACCCCGAACAGCAGGATGAGCACGCCGAGCTGGGCGAGCATCCCGACCGACGCGTCGGCGGTGAGGGACCGGAACCAGCCGACGCCGGCGAGATCGAGGTTGCCGAGCAGCACGCCGGCCACCAGCTCGCCCAGCACGGCGGGCTGCCCGACGCGGACCGCGAGATCGCCGCCGAGCTTGGCGGCCGCGAGAATGGCGGCGAGCGCGAGCACCACGTGCGCCACGCCGACGCCTTCGGCAGGGAGCGAGGCGGCGACGGCGGGCAGCAGGAGCAGTGGGGCCAGCGAGGCCATGGGTGGCGGATCCTCTTGGCCGGCGGGGGCGGAGGGCCGGGCATCGATGTTCGCCCCGATGCCCGAAGGGCGCAAGCGCGGGCGTCGGGCGGGCGAGGGCGCCCTTGAACTCCGTCACGGCCGGTCTTATCTACCGGGCACCCCATGCCCGACGAGAAAATCGCGCCCGAACCGGCGGATCCGGGTGCCGCGCCCGCTCCGGTGTCCACCACCGATCCGACCGTCATCATCGCGCCGGCCGCCGCCCCGGCGAACCAGGCGCCGGCGCCGCCGAACGAGGCGCCTGCGCCGGTGACGGAACCGCTCGTGCCGGAGACCGCCGAGTCCCCCGTGCCCGCCGCCGAATCCGAGCGCGTCGTGCCGGAAACGACGGAGTCGCCCGTGCCGGGCGGCGGGGCGGCGCTGCCGCGGCCGCTGGTCCACCGGCACCACTGGATCGTGCGTCTCACGCACTGGGTCAACGCGGTGGTGCTCGTGGGCATGATGGCGAGCGGGCTGCAGATCTACGGCGCGTACGAGCGCTTCGGCATCCGCGGCACGCGGCTGCCGCTGCCCAATCCGCTGGACATGCATCCGGCGCCGCGCTGGACGCGCCTGGGCGGGTGGCTCGCCGGCGGGCTCAACTGGCACTTCTTCCTGATGTGGCCGTTGGCCCTGAACGGGCTCCTGTACCTGGGGTACCTGGTGTTCGCGGGCGAATGGCGGCCGCTGCTCTTCCGGCCGCGCGACATCGGGCCGGCCATCGAGATGCAGAAGTACTACCTGCACCTGAGGCGCGAGCACCCGGCGCAGGGCAAGCACAACGCGCTGCAGAAGGGCGCCTACAGCTTCATCGTCGTGCTCGGCGTGCTGTCGGTGCTGAGCGGCTTGGCGCTGTGGAAGCCGGTCCAGCTTTCGTGGCTCACTGCGCTGTTCGGCGGCTACGAGCTGGCGCGCTACTGGCACTTCGTCGCCGTGTGGCTGTTCGCCGCCTTCATCGTCGTGCACGTGGTGCTGGTCTTCGTGGTGGATCCCGCCTCGCTGCGGGCGATGATCACCGGCTGGTATCGCGGGAGGTTCCCGAGCCATGACTGAACTCGACCGGCGGCGGTTCCTGCTGGGCGCCGCGGCCGCCGGCGCGTCGGCGCTGGGCGCCGCGTGCGGATGGGACGGCGGCCGGACGCTCTCCCCGCGTCTCAAGAGCTGGTCGAGCGTCAACGACTGGGTGAGCGCTCGGCTGTTCTCGTCGACGCGCCTGGCGCGCCAATACCAGGCGGGCCGACGGACGGCGGACGCCGACTTTCCCGCCTACTACGTCAGCGACACCCTGCCGGCGCTCGTCGACCCGGCGGCGTGGCGGCTCCAGGTGGGCGGCCTCGTCCGGAAGCCCGCCACGCTGCCGCTCGAGCGGCTGATGGCGATGCCGCGCCTCTCGTACACGGTCAAGCACCACTGCGTCGAGGGCTGGACGGCGATCGCGAGCTGGGCGGGCGTGCCGTTCCGGGCCGTCGCCGACCTGGTCGAGCCGCTCGCCTCGGCCCGCTACGTGAACTTCCGTTCCTTCGACGCCGGCTACAGCAACGGCTGGGACCTGCCGTCGGCGATGCACCCGCAGACGATCATCGCCTACGCCTACAACGACCGCCCGCTCATGCCGGACCATGGCGCGCCCGTGCGGCTCTATTCGCCGACCAAGCTGGGCTACAAGAACACGAAGTACCTGCTGCAGGTGGAGTTCACGGACCGGAAGCCGGGCGGGTATTGGGAGGACATGGGGTATCCGTGGTTTGGTGGATTGTGAGGCAGGTTGGTGGGTTGTGGGTCGTCGGCGGTGGGCGAGGCGCCGCCGCCGCAGGCTCGGCGGTCGCGGTCGTTGCCATGATGGCCGCCGCGCCGCAGGCGTGCGCGCAGGGCATCCCGTTCAGCCAGCACGGCTCGGTGAGCCAGCGGGTCGGCTTCACCGACGTCTCCGTCGAATACAACCGGCCCGTGGCGCGGGGCCGCACCCTGTTTGGCGACCACGCCGTGGTGCGCTGGGGCGAGATCTGGCACCCCGGCGCCGATTCGGCCACGACCATCACCCTGAGCCGCGACGTCCTCGTCGAGGGGCAGCCGCTCAAGGCCGGCGCGTACACGCTGTGGACGATCCCGCGGCCCGACACCTGGACGATCATCTTCAGCCACGCGGTCCACGTGTTCCACATCCCGTATCCGGGCCACGCGAAGGACGCGCTGCGCGTCGAGGTCAAGCCGGAACCCGGCAGTCACATGGACGCGCTCGCCTACTACTTCCCGGTGGTGGGGCCGGATTCGACGATCCTGCGGCTCCACTGGGGAGAGATGGTGGTGCCGATTCACATCCGAACGACGCCGTGAAGCGAGCTGTTGGTGGGTGGTAGGTTGTGGGTTGTGGGAGGACCCACAACCTACAACCCACTAACCCTCAGTCTCTGCTCCGATCTTCGCCTCTTCCGGCCTCAACCGCTCCAGAAGGTAGGCTGCGCCCAGCAGCGCGGCGTGGGAGAGCGCCTGCGGGAAGTTGCCGAGCTGCTCGCCGGAGTTCGGGTCGATCTCCTCGCCCAGCAGGCCCAGGTGATTCGCCCGCCGCACGAGGTTCTTGAACAGCCGCTCGGCCTCCGCGAATTCCCCGATCAGCGCGAGGTTCTGCACCATCCAGAAGCTGCAGGCGACGAAGGCACCCTCGTGCCCGCCGAGGCCGTCGGGCGAGCGGTAGCGGTAGATCAGGTCTTCGCAGGGCGAGGCCAACTCGTGCCGCACGGCGGCGAGCGTGCTGCGCACCCGCGGATCGTCGCGCCTCAGGAAGCCGATGTTGGGGATGATGAGCACCGAGGCGTCGACCTGCGGCTCGCCGTAGACCTGGACGAACGTCCCGCGTTCGGCGTCCCAGCCCTTCGCCTGCACCTCCGCGTGCACCGCCCGCGCCTCGCGGCGCCATCCCTCGACGTCGGCGGCGAGCTGCAGGCGCTCGGCGAGGCGCGCGCCCCGGTCGAGCGCCGCCCACGCCATCACCTTGCTGAACACGTAGTGCTTCGGCTCCTGGCGCGCCTCCCAGATGCTGTAGTCGGGCTCGCGCCAGTGCGCCGCCGTCCAGTCCACGAGCTGCCGCAGCACCTTCCACAGGCCCTCGGTCACGTGGCCGCGGCGGTACCACAGCGCGACGATCTCCAGCAGCTCGCCGTAGATGTCGAGCTGGAACTGGCGGGCCGCGTCGTTGCCGGTCCGCACGGGCCGGGCGCCGCGGTAGCCCTCGAGGTGCTCGAGCACCTGCTCCGGCAGGTCGCGCCGGCCGTCCACCCCGTACATGATCTGCAAGTGCCGGCCGTCGGAGCGGCGTGAGACGCGCTTGAGGAACGCCAGGAAGGCGTCGACCTCGGAGGAGAAGCCGAGCCGTTCGAGGCCGTAGAGGACGAAGGCGGCGTCCCGCAGCCACACGAACCGATAGTCCCAGTTGCGGTCGCCGCCAGCGCTCTCGGGCAGCGACGTGGTGGGCGCGCCGATGATGGCGCCGCTCGGGTCGTAGCTGCAGAGCTTGAGGACCAGCGCGCTGCGCTCGACCTCCTGCCGGTACGGGCCGTGGTAGGCGAGCTGGGCGAGCCAGCCGTCCCACCAGCGCGCGGTGGCGTCGAGCTTCTCCTCCGAGGCGTAGTACTCGACCGGGTGGACCTCGTCGTCGTCGTGACGGAGGACGAACCACGCCGCTTCGCCGGCCTGCAGCGCGACGTGCGCCACGGCGCGCCCGTCCTCGACCTGCCAGGTGCTGCCGGCGGGCGCGGCGAGCGTCACCACGTCGTCCTCGACGTCGGTGGCGAGCACGCCGTTGCGCCGCAGGACCAGTACGGGCGCGCTGGCGCCGTAGTTGAATCGCGGGGCGAAGGCGACCTCGATTTCGACGGCGCCCCGCGCGCAGGTGACCCGGCGGTGAATCTCGCTGCCCGGGCCCCGCGCCGGGCGCAGCGGCATGAAGTCGGTGAGCGCCGCCACGCCGCCGCTGTCGGTGTGGAACGTCGTCACCAGGACGTTGGTGGCGGGCAGGTACCGCTGCTCGCTGGTCCAGGGGCCGCGCGGCGCGACGGTCCAGTGGCCGCCGCGCGCCGCGTCGAGCAGGGCGCCGAAGATGCTCGGCGAGTCGAAGCGCGGCGCGCACCACCAGTCGATCGCGCCGTTCCGCCCCACCAGCGCCGCGGTGTGCAGGTCGCCGATGATCCCGTGGTCGCCGATGGGCGGGTAGGCGCTCGATGCCGGCGCGCCGCTCACGCGGTGGCGTGCGCGAACCCGCCGGCGGCCAGCCAGCGCAGCAGCTGGAGCACCGCGTCCGGGTCGGGCAGGTCGAGGTCGGACGCGGTGGCGATCGGGACGTGGTTGGACGCCACGCAGATGGAGCGGCCGATGCCCCGGAGCGAGCGGAAGGCGTCCTCGTCGGTCACGTCGTCGCCGACGTAGAGCGCGCGGACGCGCGAGGGCCAGTCGGCCCCGTGGCGGTGCACGAGCACGTGCAGCACCGCGCGGCCCTTGTGCCAGTCGAGGGCGGGCCGCGCCTCGATGATCTCGTGCCCGAACGTGACGCGAAGGCGCCGCCGCCGGAGCACGGCCTCGGCCTGCCGCTCGGCGCCGGCGCGCAGGTCGGCGGGCACCTCGCGCAGGTGGTAGGTCAGGGTGACGCCCTTGGGCTCGACGCGCGCGCCCGCGATCCCCAGCGCCTCAAGCGCCGCGGCCGCCTGGCGCATGCTCTCCAGGCTGCGATCGGTGCGCTCGTGCCGGAACGTGATGCCGGGGCCCTCCATCTCGAAGCCGTGGTTGCCGACGTAGGTGAAGCCGGCGATGCCGACACGCTGGCGGATGTCGTCCAGCGAGCGGCCGGATACGATCACGATGTCGAGGTTGGGCGTGCGGGCCGCCTCGGCGAGCGTCTGGCGGGCCGCGTCCGAGAGCTGCGCGTCGTCGGGGCGCGCCGTGAACGGGGTGAGGGTGCCGTCGTAGTCGAGGAACAGGGCGACCGCCGGCCGCTGGGCGAGCCACGGCGCGAGGCGGCGTTCGACGGCTTCGGCGGGCGAGGCGACCGCCCGGCGCGAGCGGTCGGCCGCGCCCTCCGCCGCCGCGACGAAGCGGCTCACCCAGACCCGCACGTCGCCGCCGCGCACCCGGTCGCGCAGCGCCGACATGCGGGCGCGCCGCTCGTCCTCGGACATGGTCAAGGCGCGGTGCAGCGCGTCGGCGACCGCGTCGACGTCGAACGGATTCACCAACAGCGCCTCCTGCAGCTCGTCGGCCGCGCCCGCCATCTCGGAGAGGATCAGCACGCCGTCGTTCTCCAGTTGGGCGGCGACGTATTCCTTCGCCACCAAGTTCATGCCGTCGCGGAGCGGCGTCAGCAGCGCGACGTCGGCACGCCGGTACAGCGGCACCAGCTCCTCCGGCGGCAGCGAGCGCACCAGGTAGCGCACCGGGCTCCAGCCCGGCTCGGAGAAGCGGCCGTTGATCCGGCCCACGGTCTCGTCGATCTGGCGCTTCAGCTCCGCGTACTCGGCCACCCGCTCCCGGCTCGGCACCATCAGCTGGGTGAAGCGCACGCGGCGGCGGTAGCCCGGATGCCGCTCGAGCAGCCGCTCCACGGCCTGCAGCCGTTCCGGGATGCCCTTGGTGTAGTCGAGGCGGTCCACGCCGAGGATCTCGAGCACGCGGTCGTCGGCGCGCTGGCGGGGCGCCGGGTCGGTGCGCTGCGCCAGCGACTCGACCAGGGCGACGTCGATGCCGATCGGGTGCGCCTGCACGGAGACCTCGCGGCCCTCGAAGCGCACCATCCCCGAGGCGCGGTCCACCTCGCAGCCGAGCAGGCGCTCGGCCGACGTGAGGAAGTGCGTCACGTAGGCCGGCACGTGGAAGCCGACCAGGTCGCACGCGAGCACGCCGCGCAGCAGCGCGCGCGACCACGGCAGCACGCGGAAGACTTCGGTGGCGGGGAAGGGGATGTGCAGGAAGAACGCGATGCGACAGTCGGGCGCGAGGCGCCGCAGGTGGTGCGGCACGCGCAGCAGCTGGTAGTCGTGGACCCACACCAGCGCGCCCTCGCGCTGCTCGGCGGCGGCCATCCGCGCGAAGCGCTCGTTGACGCGCTCGTACGCGCTCCAGGTTCCGCCGTCGATCTGCGTCTGGCCGAGGAAGTAGTGGAACAGGGGCCACAGGGTCCGGTTCGCGAACCCTCCGTAATACTGCGCGACCTCGCTGCCGGTGAGCGGCACGGGCCGGTAGGTGATGCCGTCCGACGTCGGCAGCGCGTAGCCGCTCGGTCGGCCGTCCTCCTGGGGCACGCCGGTCCAACCCACCCAGGTGCCGCCACGCCGGCGGAGTACGGGCTCGAGGGCGGACACCAGTCCGCCCGGGGAACGGATCAGGCGGCTCTGGCCCGCCTCGCGCTCGACCTGGAAGGGCAGGCGGTTGCTCACCACCACCAGCGGTCGGTCGGGCGCCGGGGCCTGCTCCGCGGACGGTTGCGCGGTCGTGGTCATGGTTCCTCCTACGGCGGCGGGCCGCCCGCGCGACGGGCGCGGGTCGCCCTCTCAAAGACACCGCCATACAGTGAACCGGAACGAGGGATCTCGGGGTGGTACCGTGCGGGCGCGGCGGCGTTCCGGCCGCCCGCGCGGGTGGCTACCATTCATCGCATGACCCGCATCCACGGCAAGCTCGCTCTCGTGACCGGTGCCAGCTCGGGCATCGGCCTCTCCTGCGCCCGCCGCTTCGCGGCCGACGGCGCGAACCTGGTTCTCTGGGCGCGCCGGCGCGACCGTCTCGACGCGGTGGCGGCCGAGCTGGAGCGGGCGCACCACGTGACGGTGCGCACGGCCGCGGTGGACGTGCGCGACCGCGCGGCCGTGACGGGCGCCGTGGACGCGCTCGCCGCGGCCGGCGCCGTGCCCGACATCCTGGTCAACAACGCGGGGCTGGCGGCGGGGTTCGCGCGGCTGCACGAGGGCGATCCGGACGACTGGGACCGGATGATCGACACCAACCTGAAGGGCCTGCTCAACGTGACGCGGGCCGTGCTGCCGCTGATGATGCGGCGCGGCACCGGGCACGTGGTGAACATCGGGAGCACGGCCGGCCACCAGGTCTACCAGGGCGGCAACGTCTACAACGCGACCAAGTTCGGCGTGCGGGCGCTCACCGAGGGGCTGAGCCTCGACGTGGCCGGCACGCGGGTGCGGATCTCGAGCGTGGATCCCGGGCACGTCGAGACGGAGTTCGCGCTGGTCCGATTCGCGGGCGACGCGGCGCGCGCCAGGCAGGTCTACGACGGATTCCGGCCGCTGGCGCCCGACGACGTGGCCGACGCGGTGGCCTACGTGGTGAACCTGCCCGAGCACGTGAACGTGCTGGACATGGTGGTGGTGCCGGCGGCGCAGCGGAGCGTGAGTGTGATTGATCGGGAGAAGAAGACGACTTGACGGGGAGGTGATGCAGGTGATGGAGGTGATGAAGTGATGAGGTGATGATGTCTGCGCGGCCCGTCGTCACCTCATCACCCCATCAGTTCATCACGTCATCACATCCCCGTGTCTCACCTCGTCGCTGTGTCCACCTGCACGTAGGCTTTCGTGATGATCACCGGATCCACCGGCAGCCGGTCGTAGTTGCCGTGCAGCATGACCGGGACCGCGGCGATCTTGTCCACGACGTCCATCCCCTGGATCACGTGCCCGAAGACGGCGTAGCCCCAGTCCTTCGCGGTCTTGGCCCGGAAGTCGAGGGTCGCGGCGTTGTCCGCGAGGTTGATGTAGAACTGCACCCCGCCGCTCTGCGGATCGGCCTCGCGGGCGAGGCCCACCGACCCGCGCACGTTCTTGAGGCCGTTCTCCGCCTCGTTGGGCACGGGCGGCGCGCTGGAGCGCTTCTCCATCCCCGCCGCCGTCAGGATGCCGGCCTGGATCACGAAGCCGCGCTCGACGCGATGGAACACGAGGCCGTCGTAGAAGTGCGCGTTGACGTGCGCCAGGATGTTCTCCACGGTCTGGGGCGCCGCCTTGCGGTCGAGCTGCATCACGATCCGCCCCTTGGTGGTCTCGAGCACCACCACCGGCAGCGAGTCGTTCTGCCCCGGCTCGACGGTGGCGGCCGCCGCGGCGGCCTCCGGCTTGGGCTTCTGGCAGGCGGCGGCGAGCAGGCCGACCGACGCGAGTGCGAGAATGCGGCTGGTCTTCACCACGTCCCCCCGATGCTGCGAGTCATTCGTCCGCCGGCCCGCCGGCGCTGGCCAGCTGGTCGGCCTTGATCTTCCCGACGTCGAACTTGAGGGCGGCGGCGAGCATGTGGTCCACCGTGTCGTCGAACTCCGCCTTCGCCCCGCGCTTGAAGCGCAGCGGGTTGATGCGCGCCACCACGAACGCCTTGAGGT
>Ga0335079_10005900_pt1 | contig 14007 bp, 15 predicted proteins | sample Lox_Sample_33_FD_206719 | JGI IMG/M metagenome (GOLD analysis project Ga0335079, IMG submission 206719) | Soil microbial communities from Loxahatchee National Wildlife Refuge, Florida, United States - Lox_Sample_3.3 | ecosystem: Environmental > Terrestrial > Soil > Wetlands | place: USA...
TTCCAGCATTCCGGAAAGGATCGGGTCGGCGTTCTGACCCGCGGCTTCGAGTCGTGAACGGATGCGGGTGAACTCCCCGCTCAGATCCTGCCGATCAACGTTGGAGCAGACCGCGCGAATCTCCTTTGCATTGTACTTTCGCTCCGCGGGGCCGCGTCGCGCGATGGCCGTGACCTCTTTCACCTTTTTATAACGGATCAGCCAGTGGGCGATATCGACCATCACGTCCCCGATTCCGATCACGGCCACCCGCTGGCCCATCTCAAACGGCTTCTGGCTGAAGCCCGGCAACAAATTAAAATGGTAGACGACGTCCTTGGCATGGTAGACGCCGACCGCGTTATCCCCTTCCACGCCGATCGTTTTCGTCCCCTGCGCGCCGGTGGCGAAGACCAGAGCGCTTGCCCCGATCTCGTTGAGGTCCGAAAGCATGATGTCGTTGTTGGCGCCGACCGCCACATTGCCGAAATAATCCACATTTTCCCGATTCAGGACGTCCCAATACCCTTTTTTGAGCCCGCCCCGCAGCCGGTGTTTGGTCGGGAAAATGCCGTACTCGGCCAATCCGCCGAACTTGATGTCGCGGTTCAAAACCACGACCCGACGGCCCGCCTTCGACATGTTGTTGACGACCGCCATCCCGGCCGGCCCGGCCCCGATGACGACAATGAGGTGTGAAGACTGGTCTTTGGATGCCATTTTATCTTATCGCCGCTTTCTTCTTCGCTTGATCGCTTTGTACTTACTTTTCCTGAGCTTTTCCCGATTCCGCTTCTATCGCAATAGGCGGCCGGCACGACAAAATTGATGCCAGTTTAGCATACCGAATCAGCGCTTGTCAAAAAAATAAATGAGGTTATAAGCCGACTTCCCCTCTTGATTCCATCCGTCGATCGGGGTAACATCCAGTGGGGTTTTGATCTGTCTTTCGACTCGCGTGCTTTGCTCATGGTCGCTTCGGCCGTCGCCCGGCCTGTTCTTCCTTCCGGCGGCGGACGGAGAAAAATAAAATGAAGAACGACCCTGCGGCCCGCTGAAGATTGGGAGGATGATCGATGAAGATGACGGCTCAGGAAATTGAACGGTTGATCCGCGTGGCCAATTGCAGTCGACGGGACATGGAAACCATCTTGGAGATGGCGAAAAAGTTCGACGGCTTCCCGTTATCGGATCAGGACAACGACACGCTGGTGGACGCGGTCAACGCGCTGCGCGGGTTTCGGAAAGACCTTCAACTGATGCAGATGAAAATGGGCGGCACACCGGGTCGGTGAATACACGGTTGGGACAGTGGAGCTTAGACCGCATTCTCGCGCCGCTCCATCCTTTTCCAATGATCTATTATTTCACTGCTCGAATGCTTTGAATTTTTGCTCTGCAAAAATTCTGGTGGAGCTGGCCGGGATCGAACCGGCGGCCTTCTGATTGCGAACCAGACGCTCTCCCAACTGAGCTACAGCCCCACGCAAGCTTGAGATATTCTATTTGAAATTCATGACGGACACAAGCCGTTCTTTAAAAATTCGTTCAAAACGGGGTTTGTAAAGCCGATCGAACAGCTCCTCACCGTCGGGGAACAGCTCCAGGACGCGATCGCGGGCCTCCTCAATACGACGGCGCGCCCCCGCTTCCGAGTCCGTCCTCCATCGCAGATCCGCGGCCGCCTGATCCACGATCCGTCGCAACCGCTTGAGCTTGAATTCCTCCTCGAGCAGATCGATTAAATCGATCGTCATAACGCCACCGGCTTGCGGACCGGTTTGTCTTTGTCGCGGAAGCGCGACGTCATCATGCCCAGGTATTTGTTGAGCATGTGGCTGCGCGTCAGGAAACCGAAGATCGGTTTTCGCCGGACGCCGAGCCGGCGGAGCTCCGCCAGAATGGCGGGGTCCTGATTGTCGATCTTGAGCCCCTTGTACAGCACGTCCACCGCGCTGGACCGGCGATTCGCGCACAAATAAACGCGCGCAAGGTTCACGAAAAACTCGGGCCGGTAAAATTCCTTCTTGATCGCCGTCGTGCAGTAGGTGACGGCCTCCTTGGTCCGGTTTTCTCCGAAAGCCAAGGCCAGACCGAAATAGGACAGCAGTTCCGGCGGGACCGTGGAAGACGCATCCTCCTCATACGCCGCCAACAAGCGGCGGAAGTAAACCAGCGCTTCCGTGTAATTCCCTTCCTTCAGATACGCGCATGCGAGCAAGAACGTGTCATTGAGCAACATGGCCGATGATCCTCCCGTTTCGAGAATATTTTTTTAAAAACCGATCTCGATCATGGGCGATACGATCTTCGCCCCGGTCCTTTTTTGCGCCGCCTTGAGAATGACCCGCCGCCCCGAAACGTGCAGGCGCTGCTCCGCAAAATACTGGATGGCCTGCGGAAGAATCCGATGCTCCTGCTCCAGAACCCGCGCCGCCAGCGTTTCTTCGGTGTCCTCGTCGAATACCGGCACCGCGGCCTGAATGATGATCGGGCCCTGGTCCATCGATTCATCCACGAGATGGACGGTGCAGCCGGAGACACGGGCGCCCCATTCCAGAACCTGTCGATGCGCGTGAAGCCCGGAAAAGGCCGGCAAGAGGCTGGGATGAATGTTGATGATCCGATTTTTGTAGGGTTCGATCAAACGGGACGTGATCAAGCGCATGTAACCGGCCAGGACGACTAAGTCAACCCGGTGCTCGCGCAGGAGATGAACAAGGGCCTCATCGTAGGCTTCACGGCCGGCGTAGTCCTTGGGATTCAGAAAAAAGGCCGGGATGCGGCTCCGGCGGGCATGGTCGAGGGCCTGGGCCTGCGATTTATCACTGACGACCACTTCCACGCTTGCGTCGATTAAAGGGGCTCGCGTCGCCCCCTCCACCGGCGAAGCCGGATGGAGCCTCCCCTTCTCGCTCGCCTTGCTCGCTGGGTCGGTCCTCACGGCCGAGGCGGCGTCAAGGATTGCCTGAAGGTTTGAGCCGCGGCCGGAGACCAGAACCCCCAACCGAAGCCTGGAGTTACTCATAAACGACTTTCGGCTCCCCCGGGATGACCTTGCCGATCAAAAAAGCCGGCTCGGATAAATCCTTGAGTCTCTCGATCGCCCGGTCGGCCTGGTCTGGACCGACGACGGCCACCATGCCGACCCCCATGTTGAAGACGCGATACATCTCTTCGATCGCAACCCCCCCCTGTTTTTCGAGCCATTCGAAGACGGGCGGGACCGGCCAGCTCCCCCGTTTGATTTGCGCCTGACAACCCTCGGGAAGAATGCGCGGAAGATTGCCGGTCAATCCCCCGCCGGTGATATGGGCCAATCCCTTGACGTCCAGATCGCGGACCAATTGCAAAATGGGCTTGACGTAGATTTTGGTCGGGGTCAGAAGCTCCTCGCCCAGACGGCGGGTCCATCCGGGGATCCGGTCGGTGATTTTATGTCCCGCCACCTCAAAGGAAATCTTGCGGGCCAGGGAAAATCCGTTACTGTGAAGGCCGCTTGAGGCAAGACCGATTAACACGTCGCCGGCCATAATGCGGCGGCCGTCGATGACGCGGCTTTTTTCGACCACGCCCACCGCGAACCCGGCCAGATCGTAAACCCCCTCCGCATAGAACGAAGGCATCTCGGCCGTTTCTCCGCCCAGCAGGGCGCATCCGGCCAGACGGCAGCCTTCGACAATTCCGCGGATGACGTCCACCGAGGTCCGCGGCCGGAGTTTGCCGGTTGCAAGATAGTCCAAAAAGAAGAGAGGTTCGGCGCCCGTTACGACGACATCGTTGACGGACATCGCCACCAGATCGACCCCGATGGTGTCGTGCCGGTCCATCTCAATGGCGAGCTTGAGTTTCGTTCCGACCCCGTCCGTTCCGGAAACCAGCACGGGCTCTTTATACTTCTTGGCTTCGAGCGCGAACAGCCCGCTGAATCCGCCGATATCGGTCAGCACTTCCGGACGGAATGTGGAACGGACCAGCGGCTTGATCGTCCGGACAAATGCATCGCCGGCCTCGATATCGACACCGGCGGCCTTATAAGTGAGACGCGGCATATTCAGGACCCGGATTTTAAAAATGCATCCTAGTAATGATACAAGAAAAGGCAAAAAAGATCAACCGCCCGGGCTCGCCCAAAGCGAGGAAAACCCGAAATGGAGGCGCTGGAAGGCCCTCCGATCTCGAAAACCATGAAACGGACCCTCGCAAAGAAAGAGGCACGATGCCGGACGACACCGTGCCTCTTTTATAAAAAAATATAAACTACTTCTTGTCCATCTTCATGTCCATATTCATGTCCATGGCTTTGATGGATTTTGCATGCCCGTTCGCATCGTCCACTTCGACCTTCGCCCCGGCCTTGATCTCCCCGGTCTTCTGAGTCGAGTCGTCAAAATGGATGCGGTGCTCTGTCCCGTTCTTTTCCTTGACCACATAGAAGGAGCCGTCAATCTTGGTCAACTCGCCCGTGACCATACCCGCCCAACTCATGCTGACCATGGACAGTACGGCGACCGTTACGATCAAACCTAGAATCATTCGCTTCATGTATTTTCACCTCCTCTCTAAATGGGTGCGCAAAACAAAACGGCTCTTAATATTTCCGATCCGGCCCTCCGCTTCGCGAAGTGAATTCGGGCCGGCGCCTCCTCGACTCGTTGCACCGACGTTATTTCTTCTTCTTCGCGGCCGGCTTGGACGCAGGCTTCGCGGGCTGCTTCGGAGACTTTTTCTGAAGTTCCGCGAGCTTGGCTTTAAGGTCTCCATTCTCCTTCTCAAGGTCGGCATTCTTCTTCTTCATGTCATCCAGCTGCGCCATGGTCTGGCTCATCTGGGACTGCATCCCGGCCTTGTCTTTTGACAGGGTGTCCACCTGTTGTTTCAGTGTGGCGTTTTCCTCCTTCAATTGTTTTGATTCACAGCCGGACAAAACAGGCAAAAACAAGAAGGAGAAAATTACTGCTGACAGGATCATTTTCCGCATATCATTCACCTCCTCTCAAAGTTTTAATGATTTGTTGCGCGTCTTTATCGTAAGACATGGCACAACCTATTATCTAAAAGCATCTTTCATGCCAATTTTTTAAAATCCGGATTTTAAAAATCTCTATTGATCTTCATGTGTTGGATCGGGACTGCGGCATTCCAATAAACATCTTTCGGACCTCTACGCCTTTTCTGGGGTTTTGTCTGCCTCATTTGCGGCAGGGACGCCGGGTTTTTTGATCCCGTATTTTTCCAAGCGGTACTGCAGTGTTTTATAGGTCAGACCCAGTAGTTTCGCCGCTTTCATGATGATCCATTCGGATTGCTCCATGGCTTTGAAAATCAATTCACGCTCCAGTTCTTCAAGCGATATGCCCTCGGCGGGCAACTCAAGGCCGAGCCCCGTCATCGGGGAAGGCAGACGGCAGATTTCAGGAGAAAGGTCGGCGACCCCGATGACATCCTGCTCGCACAGGAGAACCGCCCGTTCGATGGACGATTCCAACTGGCGAACGTTTCCAGGCCAGGAATACTCAAGCAGTTTGCGCATCGCGTCCCGACTGATGCCTTGGATCTGCTTGCCCGTTTTTTGGTTGTAGATCCGGATAAAATGGCGCACCAGTTCCGGAATATCCGTCCCGCGCTCGCGCAACGGGGGCATCTGGATTGAAATGACGTTCAACCGGTAATAAAGGTCTTCCCGGAACTGGTCCTTTTTGATCTCCTGGTCCAGGCGTTTGTTGGTGGCCGCAATGACGCGGACATCGATCGCCGTCTCTTCCGATCCCCCGATCCGCCGGATGCGCCGCTCCTGGAGCGTGCGAAGCAACTTGCCCTGAAGGTGAAGGCTGAGGTCTCCGACTTCGTCCAGAAAAAGCGTCCCGCCGTCGGCCGCTTCGAAAAGTCCGATCCGTTGACCCGTCGCTCCGGTAAACGCCCCTTTTTCATAACCGAACAGCTCGCTTTCGATGAGCGTATCGGGAATCGCGGCGCAATTGATCGCCTGGAAGGGTTTGTCTTTTCTGGCGCTGTTGAAATGAATGGCCCGGGCCAGGAGTTCCTTCCCGGTTCCGGACTCCCCGTTGATCAGAACGGTCGCCATGCTGTTTGAAATTTTCTTGACGACTTCGAAAACCTCCTGCATGCGGGGATGATTCCCGATGATGTTGTTGATATGAAATTTATCCTGAAGTTGTTGACGGAGCCTGGTGTTTTCCTTGACGAGCGATATCTTTTCAAAGGCCCGCTTTACGGCGATCAAAAGTTCTTCCCGCTCCAGGGGCTTGGTAATGTAATCCAAGGCTCCCAGCTTCATCGCCTCGACGGCCGAATCGATCGAGCCGTGCGCCGTCATGATGATGACGGAAGCCGACGGGTCCAGCTGAAAGATCCTCTGAACGATGCCCAGGCCTTCCGTATCCGGTAATTTTAGATCCGTCAGAACGACATCGTACTCACCGGACTGGAACTTGCCGACGGCCTCCTTGGCCGTCGAGGCCAGATCCACCTCGTATTTCTCGGACCGGAGAATGAGCGCCATAATTTCACGCTGGGATCGTTCGTCATCGATGACCAGAATGCTTCCCTGTTTCATGCATGAACCCCCCGCCTGCCCGCCGCGGTGGGCCTGCCGGCAGGCACGGCTTCCATGGGAAGCGAAATGGTGACGGTTGTTCCCATTCCTTTTGCGCTGGCGACGGAAATGGTCCCGCCGTGCTCTTCCAAGACCCGCTTCGTCAACGCCAGTCCCAGCCCGATGCCGAGTTTCTTGGTCGTAAAATAGGGCTCGAAGATTTTCTGAAGATGGTCCGACTCGATTCCGGAGCCGTTATCTTCAAAATGCACCAGCACCCGGTTGTTTTCGTCATCCGCCTGCGCGTGAATCCGCAGCACCCCTCCCTGACTCATCGCCTGAAGCGCGTTCAGGGTGATGTTCACGAAGCAGTTCTTGATCTGTTCCACATCGACCAGCACCCTGGGAAGTTCGTGAATTCCACGGGTCTCGAATCGAACCCCCTGATCCACTCCTTTGGGAAGAGCGAGCTGCAGCACTTCGGATAAAATGCCGGCCAAATCGGCGGATTGCATCTGGAGGCGGAGCGGTTTTCCAAAATCGAGAAAATTTTCAATCATCCGGTTCAGCCGATGAATCTCGGTTTTGATGTTGGCCACCAAGGAGTCGATCTCCGCTTTATCGAGAAAATGGGCCTTATCCAACTGAACGCGCAGGTGGTCGATGCTGAGATTGATGAGGTTCAGGGGATTGCGGATTTCATGGGCGATGCCGGAAGCCAGCTGGCCGACGGCCGAGAGATGCTCCGCATGGCGCAGGCGTCCCTCAAGGGATTTTTGCAAGCGAAGCTTCTCCACCATCTCGTTGAAGCTCCGGGTCAGTTCGCCGATCTCTTCTCCGCCCCCCTGCACCACCAGCGGCGTGCTCAAATCCCCGGCCGCAACGTTTTTAGCCGCCTCCACGACCTGCTTGATGGGCCGGGTATAGTGCCAGGCCAAAAAGAATGAAAGAAAAATCCCGACCGAAAAAATAACGATGTGCACGGCCAAACGCGTATAGAAACTTTCCCGGATCAGACGATTGAAGTCATCCATGATCATGATGATATGGACATAGCCCAACTGTTCTCCGCCGACCACGATTGGAACCAGGATATTGTAGGGTTTCTGGTCTTTCTTGGTTCCCGCATCCTCCCCGATCCGCTCCGTAATCACCAGATCGCGACGCTTGGGGTCCGGGGGTCGTTCTTTCCGATGCGGATTGGAACTGGCGATGACCTGATTCTCGTTGCTTAGAACGGAGATCTCCTTGACGCCCTTTTTATTGAGTCGTTTGACGTAATCCCTCAGCCGGGCCTCGTCCGTGGCCCCGTGCGTCGTCAATTGTTCGACGCTGATCTGGATCGCCGTCGTCAGGTCTTCCGTGTCGGCCATAATTTCCTTGACGACCGCCTTTTCCGTCAGCCAGTAGAAGGCCAACGAGGCCAACAGGGATAAAAACAACAGCGAGAGCATCATGAGCTGGAGCTTGGTGTTCAGGCGGAGATGCTTCAGACGGCCGGTGATCTTCTTGAACGCGGATCTCACCATTCATGATCCTCCGTGAGGCTCAATCCGAGACCGGCGAGGACGTCACGGAAGGGTATCCTACCCTCCCGGATCAAGCGCGGGGGATGGAAGGTCATATCGACAATCGTTGTGCCGTTCCCGCCGGGAGTCTCGCCTCCGTCGATGATGAGGTCCAGGTCGGGACCCAGCGTTTCATACACGTTTTGGGCCGTCGTGGCGCCCGGTTCGCCGGAACGGTTGGCGCTTGTGGCCGTCAGAGGTTGACGGAGGGACTGAAGAAGCCTAAGGGCGACCGGATGCGAGGGAACCCGTATCCCGACTTTCCCGCATCCGCCCGTGACCGCGGAAGGCAGCCGGGAGGAGGCCGCCAACAAGAGCGTCAAGGGACCGGGCCAAAATCTCCGCATCAGATCCCAGGCCTCCGGTGATATGGTTCCGATGACTCCTTCCGCTCGTTTGATTTCATCCACGACGATCATGATCGGCTTGCCCGGCTCCCGTCCCTTGACCGTGAACAGACGTTCAACCGCGGCCGCGTCGAGAGGATCTACCCCAAGCCCGTAAAAAGTCTCGGTCGGATAGGCGATCATTCCGCCCGATTTGATCCGCTGAACCGCCCGGTTGACCGCTTCCCGGGATGAAGCGGATTCCGGTCGCAGAGGATCAACCTTGACGACCTGCCCTTTGGATACGTCTTGCTTTGGCCTCAACTTCTTCCTCAAGTTTTATTTTAAATTCTTTGATTTTATTTGCCAATACCTTGTTGCTGATTGCCAATATTTGGACCGCAAGGATTCCCCCGTTCTTGGCCCCGGCTTTTCCAATCGCCATCGTGGCGACCGGGACGCCCCCCGGCATCTGCACGGTCGAAAGAAGAGCGTCCAGACCCTTCAAGGAGGACGAATCGATGGGAACGCCGATCACAGGGCGCGTCGTATGCGCAGCCACGGTGCCGGCCAAATGGGCCGCGCCCCCGGCCCCGGCGATAAAGATCTCGACCCCTTTTTTCTCCGCCTCGGAAATGTAACGCCGCGTCCAATCCGGCGAGCGGTGGGCCGATGTAATCGCAAATTCGTGGGCCACGCCGAATTCGTCCAAAATCACGGCGGCCTGTTCCATCACAGCCAAATCCGATTCACTGCCCATGACGATGCTGACCAACGGTTTTCGCAATCGTTCTTCTCCTCCATTCATTCATTATGGGGGCTAGCGTCGCCCCCTCCGCCGGCGAAGCCGGATGAAGCCTCCCCCTCTCGCTCGCTTTGCTCGCCGAGTCGATTCCCACAGACGGCGGAAGCCAATTGAGAGCGACCCTTTTGTTCATTTTAGGTAATTAATATAGCCTTCCGCGGTCTGCGGGTCAAGTTTTGACGCTTGGAACGGGACCGGACAATAGAATCCAGCCGAGACCGCCAAGAACGTTCAGCCCGGTGATCAGGAACAGAAAGAGAACGGCGAAGGCCATGGCCGGCGGAGCGGAGACGCCCGCCTGGGCTAAAAAATAAACATACGCGCCTTCACGAACACCCAGACCGTTGAGGCTGATCGGGATCATTCCCGCGACGCTCACCAGGGGCACGAAAACAAAATAAAACTCCCACGGGACGGAGACGCCCACCGCCCGGCCGATCAACATATGAATGACGACCATGGCAAGCTGGATGATAAATGAAAGGGCCAGGGAGACCGCCAAAAACCTGGGATTTTCCCAATAGCGATACGGCAGGACGTATTTCCGCAATAGACCGGGAAACCCGAAAGGCAGCAGGAGACCCAGCGCCAGCAGACCGGCCCCGCCGAGCGTAACCACGGTCATCCAGACCGGGATCACAACCGACCGGCCGGCCCAAATGGCCGCCGATGCGATGCCGAGAACGGCGACCATCCCGCTGATCCGATCGGCCAGGACCGTCGCCATGGCGCGCAGGACATCGGCGCGACTCTCGGCCAGGTAATAACACTTCCCCAGGTCGCCCCCGATCGACGTCGGAAGAAAGAGGTTGAAAAACAACCCGATAAAGTGGAAGGCGGTCAAGCGGCCAAACGGATGCTCGTAACCCTGAATCCGCACCATGATCCTCCACCTAAGAACGCCCGCGAACTGAAGTCCGAAATAAGCGACCCATGCCAAAATAAAGTAGCCGGCATGAAGATTCTGTAACGACCGCCCCACCGACCGGACGTCGATTTGGCTGAACAGGTAGGCAAGCAAGCCCAGGCTGACGACCGCTTTGAACGCGGTCGTCAGCCATCGGCGGGGCCCGGACGAGACCGGAATCGAGAGGTCGAACTTAGAAATTGGTGGCCAGGACATACCCTCCTTGCTCCGCGCGGATCGTGAGCTGAGGCACGGCGTCCAGGACCGGAATCAAAGCGACCTGGCTCAACACCACCGCATGGCGATTCGATGAGACGAAACGACGCAGGTCTTCTTGTTGATTCGATTTAAAGATGACCGCCCCGCGGCGGGCGTAAAACAGAATGCTGGGTTTTCTCATGCCGAACACCACGAGAGGCTCCTCGGGACGGATCCATCCCCGCGTCTGTTCGGTGAGGTCCTGCAACGGCCTTTGCACATACCCGCTCACCGACGGGATGAAATCGAACAGCAGGACGAACACAAACGCGCCCATCATCAGCACCAACACCATGAACCCCGCCCACCGTCTCATCAAGCGCAACAGCGACGCGTAGGTCATCACGCCGACCAAAAGAATCGCGGCCATCGTCATCAAAACCCGGTTCAGATCGATCGGCTGGACCAAGAAGGGGGCCAGGGCGCCGTACTTCATCCGGGCCCATTCAATCCCTTGGGGAATGGAAAGGAGAAGGCCGGCCGTGATCACGGTCAGGACCGCCATCAAGCCCAGGGAGAGCCGGTCTTCCGCCGCGTCCGTCGAGGAGGATGCATCCATCCTCCGGTCCAGGTAACAGGCGACCCAAACGGCCAGCGCCGGAACGGCGGGCGCGATATAGCTCGGAAGCTTGGTCCCGGCCGCCGTGAAAAACAGGAAAACAACGGCCGCCCACAACAAAAGAAACCATTCCAAGGGACGTTCCACCGGGAAGCGACGGATATGTTTCCATCGCTCGGAGGAATCCGAAGCGGTAAAAATCGAAAGGAGCGACGCGGGAATAAACGCCGCCCATGGGAAAAAACCGATCGCCAGGACCGCCAGATAATAAAACGGGGCGCCGGCATGGCCTCCGATCACGGAGGTAAAGCGATCGATGTTGTGCCGGAGAATAAAGGAATCCCAGAAGTCCGCGCCGTGAAGCCAAAAGATCGCCGCATACCACGGGAGCGCGACGGCGGAAAAAATAAGCATCCCCCATCCCGGCCGGATTTTTCGAAGAAGCTTGTCCCGCGGACCGACCGTGATGATGAAAAGGAAAATGGTCAAACCCGGCAGAACAAGACCGACCGGGCCCTTGGTCAAAACCGCCAGGGCCGCGCCCAGATAAACCCCGGCCAGCCAGAAGTCGCGCTCCGTTTTGTAGAACAGATAGAAACAGGCCAAGGCGGCGGTGATGAAGAAGACCAGGAGCATGTCGGTCAACGCGGCGTGGGAAAGCGCCACCATCTCAAGGCTGCTGGACAGGATCAGCATCGCGAGCAATCCGGTGCGGGCGTTCGCGGCCCGCCGGGCGAAGCCGTAGACCATGACCAGCAGGGCGAGGCCGAAAACGGCCGAGGGCAAGCGCGCGGAGAACTCGGACGGGCCGAAGATTTGGAAGGTCGCGGCCATGAACCAGTACAGCAGAACCGGTTTGTCGAAATCGGGCGAGTAATTGAATTGCGGGGTGATCCAGTTTCCGGTTTCCACCATTTCCCGGGCGGTTTCGCCGTAAATCGCTTCGTCCAGATCAAACAGCGGCACGGCGCCGAGCTGATAGAAAAACAGGAAGCCCCCCAGCATCAGCGCCGTCCAGAAGCCGGTGTCCCGGGTCATGATTTAAGCCGCTCCCGTTTCAGGCGCGAAGCCCACACGCCGATCAGCACGCCCAAGACGGCCCCGACGAAGACATCCGAGGGAAAATGCGCGTCGATGTAGATCCGCGTAAAAGCCACCAGGACGGCGAGGGCGTACCAGATCCATTGACCCGCCGGATAGAAGGCCGAAAGGACCGCGGCCATGGCGAAGGCCGATATGGTGTGGCCGGAAGGGAGCGAGTCATGTCCGCTCACAAAGGACGGGCCCCAATCCACGATGCCCCTGTCCACCAGTCTCGGGCGTGGCCGTCCGACCAGATGCTTGATCACCTGCACGGCCGCGCCGGCGACCGACACCGCGATCAAACACCGTACGCCCGCCTGCTTTAATTCGGGCCGTTTCAGCCACCGGCCGATTCCGTAGAGTGCGATCGCCTCCGCCCCGAGGACCCAACCCCGCCCGAGCCAGGTCAGAAGATGCATCAGTTTCAACACCGCATGGACCCGAAGATCCTTGATGACGCCGCGGATCGGACCGTCCTCAAGAAAGACGAGCAGAAGGAGAGCGACGATCACGCCCGCCCGGATCAGCCCCTTTCGGCTCACCCGCAATCGACGGGGATGACCGGGTGTCGGCTTACTCATCAAAGCCGATTCTCTCCCGAAGGATATAGAGCGGACGGCGTTTGACTTCGTCATAGGTCCGCCCCAGATACTCGCCCATCATGCCCAGAACGATGAGCTGGACGCCGGCCAGGAACAAGACCGCCACCATGAGCGAGCCCCACCCGTGCGTCGGGAAACCCAGGAATTCGGTCCGGTCGAAAAAAAACCGTCCAAAAATCACAAAAAGCCCCAACAGAAAACTTAAAACCGACACGATCAGCCCGAGATAGATCGCGAGCCGCAGAGGAGCAAAGGAAAAAGAGGTCACGCCGTCCCAGGCCAGTTTGAGCATCTTGCCGAAGGGGTATTTTGTGCTTCCGGCGAAGCGTTCCGCGCGGGCGTAGAGAACGCCCGTTTGGCGGAACCCGACCCAAAGCGTGAGCCCGCGGACAAAGCGGTGGCGTTCGCCGATGGACCGAAACGCATCCACGACTTTTCGGTCCAGCAGGCGGAAATCCCCGGCATCCATCGGGAGGTCGAGGTTTCCGATTATCCGCATGAGGGCGTAGAACAGCCGCGCCGTGCTCCGCTTGAACCAGGAGTCCATCTCGCGGCTCTCGCGGACGGCATAGACCACTTCATACCCTTCGCGCCATTTGTCAAGCAAGCGGGGGATCGTCTCGGGCGGGTCCTGGAGATCCGCGTCGATCACCACGACCGCATCCCCTTTCGCATGATCCAGTCCCGCCGTCAACGCGATTTGATGGCCGAAATTTCGGGAGAACTGAAGCACCTTGACGGATTTGTTCCAGCGAACCAGCTCCGACAGGATCCTCGCCGTGCCGTCGCGGCTGCCGTCGTCCACAAAAATAATTTCCGCGCCGGAAAGTCCGCGCAGCTCGTTGAGGACCGCTTGGAGCCGTTTAAAGAATTCATGCAAAACGGCCTCTTCGTTATAGACCGGCACAACGACGCTCAGCAAGGGTCTGTCCGGCAGTGTCATCCCGACCTCTTTATTTTTAAACGAGCGCGCGCGCCGAGGGTATTCACCCCGCCGCTTTTAGGCTCTCGGGCCCCTTCCGTCCTTTGAGACTCTCGATCCCTTTGAGACCGATGTCCATCCGGCAATGCATGCCCTCAAAGCGGATCCGGCTCACCGCGGCGTAGGCGAACTCGCGGGCCTGCTGGAAATCGCGTCCGACGGCCGTCACGCCCAATACACGCCCGCCGGCCGTCACCAGCTCTCCGTCGCGAACGGCGGTCCCGGCGTGGAAGACCACCACGCCGTTTTGGGATTCGGCCTCATCGATGCCGAGGACGGCGCGGCCGGATTCATAGGTCGCGGGATATCCCTTTGCGGTCAACACGACGCAAACCGAGACCTTGGGGCTCCACCGGACCCGGACGCGGTCCAAGGCCCCGAT
>Ga0335079_10005902_pt1 | contig 14006 bp, 17 predicted proteins | sample Lox_Sample_33_FD_206719 | JGI IMG/M metagenome (GOLD analysis project Ga0335079, IMG submission 206719) | Soil microbial communities from Loxahatchee National Wildlife Refuge, Florida, United States - Lox_Sample_3.3 | ecosystem: Environmental > Terrestrial > Soil > Wetlands | place: USA...
AAACCAGCGCCGGGTCGGCAAAGTATCCTCACCCCGTCACGCGACTCGCGAGGAGGGACCTGGAGGCGCATCGCACTCGGCCCTCGTCTGCTCAAGCGTCTCACGGATGAGCTCCGAGATACCGCTCAGGCTCAAAGGCTTCATAATGTAGGCGTGACCAATCCCCTCCCCCTCGCGGATGGGATCGCTGCCAACCACGATCACTCCGGCGCCGAGCGCTCGTGCTCGCATCGCTGCCGCCCGTCCGGCGCTGGCCGTAGAAGCTAAATCAATGATGACGATGTCATAGCCCGACAGGGCAGCGCTATCAAGTTCGCCGGACGTGATGCCGGTGGTCGTCGCCTCATAACCTTCAAGCGATAGCGCGTTCCGCAGCAAATTCTGGATCTCATTGTCATCCTCGATGATAAGGACGCGACATCGCCTAGCCATGTGTCCCGCTCATTTCGCGCTTCCTTTGCGTGATGCTTCGCCAACGCTGCGACATGATGCGGATCGGCAGCGACGGAAGCGCCCGACAAGCTCTGTCAGGACAACAACAAGTGAATCAATTGCGTTCCGCGCTCGCGGTTCACAGAGGCGTTGCCGCGAAGGAGGAGTAAGTCGGCAGCACGCGAGCGGCACAATGAACGCTCGCCCCACCGTGAGCCGCACGAATATCCAGCCGCGTAACGTTCACCCCACCGCGCCGCGGGTTCAAAAACCGTGCCGCGGCGAAGACTGTCGATCGCCACCACTTATCTTCTTACCCGCTCAATGCTGTCTGTCGAGCGGCGGCGCTTCCAGCCTTCCGATCGGTGTCATCTCGTCGGTGCATCGTCTCGATCATCTCGAGCGCCTTGGCGGTGGCTTGGCCGCCATGCTGCGCGATCCAGTGATGAGTGGCGGACTTACTCCCTTCGCCTCGTGACGATCAAGCCACAGCGCCAGCAGCAGGAGCAGACAGGCCCCGGACGCCACCATAGCAAAACGTATTGCGCTTCCTTCCGGCAGATGATGGAACGTGAAGCCGCCGAACAGCGCCACAATCACCGCGCCATAAGGGACGAGCGCGGCAGTGGCGAACCAGAGGCGCATGCTACGCCTTTTCTCCGGAGCCCGGCTCTGCGGCGCAGTCTGGTCGATCATAGCAAGCTGCCAGTTAGAACCACCAAAGGACCAGCTCGGCTATGCTTCCCGAAAGCTGCAAGGCAACAACGGCGGTTACGATAATGGCGGTGATCTTCATGGCGACGCTCCCTGGCTCACGCTTTTGATGCAGAAGCCAATTTGCGGCCGAGACCTGTGATTGAACGCACAGGAGTTAAAGCCGCGAATCGGTTGCGCCATCCTGTCGCATAGATCGATCCAGCGACGCATGGCAGAAGTAGCGTCGACAAGGTCGCCGGCCAATCCTGAGTTGGAACCACTTCGACAGTGCCGGCACCCATGTCACACGAGGCCGCCGGCCACATCCTGAGCGACCGCTAACCCCGGTCCATTTGATAGGCGCCGGCGGCCTCGTCGATTGTCTACATCACCATTCGCCACCATCCTCGCCTGGAGCCCGGCCTCGCTGACAGGCGATTTCGAAGTGGCGCCGCTCAGTTCACGCTCTGCGGTCCCGCCGGCTTCGCCGCGAAGATCGTCAGCATGGCGTGCGCGGTAACCCGGCAACCCGCCCGTTTCCACTGCAGCCAAGCAACCACCGCTGCTGTAAGCTGCCATCAAGGAGAAGGATCCTGCGCATCGATCGGAGATCATCAGCCCCCTTGCTCGCTGGCGTCGCGCTTGGCGCTATGATAGTGGCGGCTTGGCTCGGCGGCCTCGCCATCGGCCGCGCATCCACACAGGGCCTCCACCCCGCGGGCGTGTTCAGCGCGGCTGCCGCATCGTTCTGCCGCGGCTGGCGCTGAGAGGCAGTTAGGGCGCCGGCTCCTGGAACCGTTAGGCATTTGCGCAAGTTCTCCCAATTAGAAAGTGCCTATCGGACGCGCCCATGTCCGCTCCGGGAGAGCCGCTCCGCCACCGAATACCACTCGCGCTGCTGAGCGCAGTGGCCGTCTGGTCGATAATTGTGCTAGCGCTAATTGCCGCCGTTGGCGGCGACTGAGGCGGCCATTCCCACGCTAATGCCGGCTATCGGTCGGCGGCGTTCCCAGGGTTCCGATGGCGACGATGATCCGCAGCCAAGTGTCGGCGCCTTCGGCGTCGCCTCGCTCGCGCATCGTCTCAACCATCTCGCGCGCCGTCGCCACGGCGTTGTCGCCGTATTGCGCGATCAGGAGATGGGCGGCGCGGTGGATGTCGAGATCGGAGACGGGCGTGAAGACGAACCCTATCGTGATGCCTTCAGCGGCGCAAAGCTGCTGTCAGCTGTCGCAGTTGTCGGTTGGCTCTGGCGGTTTCACGGATGAACGAATGTGGTGCTGTCAGGGCCGAGCTCCCTATAAATCGTGCCAATGAGCCGGTTATCCTCGAAGGCGAATTTAATCGTCCGGCCAGAAGGGATCACAAAGTCGAGTTCTCCGTGCTGGATAGATCCCGTGAGGTCCTTTACTAGGCCAGGAAGGACTGCATGGGGTCCGATTGCCACAACACACGCCCGGGATACGCGAACGTGACCTGAGCCGTTCCATCGCTAGCGATCTCGCGCACCGCCACGACGATGCAAACACTATTCGGCCCACTCCAATGGCCGGTCCAGATGCCGAGAAATCGAGCGTTCTCTGCCGGCACGTCGGCGGGCGCGGGAACGATGCGAACGTCCTTGGGCAGATCCGTCTCGCACGCTCCAGCGCCGTGACATACGAGCAGCGGCGCGAAGGCCGAAATGAAGATGCACGCGGACGTGCTGAACGTAAGCGTCCGGCGACGGACGTGTAGCGCGGGCGATGGTGATCTGTGACGGTGCGCTCACTCTAGAGGCTCCTTCTGTAGCTCCAGAAGGAGGTGCACTGTGGCGGCTGTGGAGAGATAGTGCCGCGGGTCGAACGACGGCGGAAGTGGACGGTCGAAGAGAAGGCAGCGCTGCTGGCGGAGGTGGAAGCTGTCAAGCGCCGCGGGTCGCTCACCCGCTTCGTCACAGACGCGCGGCTCGAGATCGACAACAACATCGCCGAGAATGCCATGCGCGCCATCGCGAAGCGTGAGTCATTGTGCCGGGCCGATCCGATCTGGACGCGCGAGGAGAACTGACCATGCCTCGACTGTCCTCACAATCGGTGGCCATTCAGTCCTCCGGCGCTTGCGTCCCTTCCTTCTTCCCGGCCATCGCTGCGCATCCCGTTCGCCGTTCCGGCTCACATCACGCACGCCGCTTTCGCCACCATTTGCATGTCGTGGTCATGGTGGTGCTGTTCGCCGCGTGCGGCATCGCCAACGCCCAGCCCGTCGCCGCCGCGCAATCAACCGTGACCTCGAAGAGTGATCGGACCGAGCGTTTCGTCGCGGAAGCCGCGCTGCGTTTCGGCATTCCGACATCCTGGATCACCGCTGTCATGCAGGCGGAAAGTCGCGGCGTCGTACGCGCCGTCTCACCGAAAGGTGCAATGGGCCTGATGCAGATCATGCCCGACACCTGGTCCGGCTTGCGGTCGCGCTACGGCCTTGGCCCCAATCCCTTTGATCCGCACGACAACATTGTCGCGGGCGCGGCGTATCTTCGCGAGCTGCACGATCGCTACGGCACAGCCGGCTTCCTCGCGGCCTACAATGCCGGCCCTGGGCGCTACGAAGATCATCTTACGAGCGGCCGTCCACTGCCGGCGGAGACGCAAGCCTACGTCGCCGCGCTCGCGCTCTTGCTGCGCGACAACGGATCGATGGGCAACGTCATCACCGCGATCATCCGATCCTGGACCAGTTCGCCGTTGTTTCCGGTGCGCGCGAACGACGTCTCAACCAGAGGCGCAACGTCATCCGGCGACCTTGGGAAACGTCGATCCATGGTAAGGCCGGCGACGGATTGGACCGGCCTTGCGCCACAATCCGCAGGGCTGTTCGCGCCCCTGTCGGCACGCGGGCCACGGTTATGAGCTGCCTTCGGTCTGATCGGTCTCTGGCGGGCCCTCGGACAGGTTTGAGTGTGGGCGCAGGGGAGCGGAGGCGACCAACCCGACCAACCGTAAGCGTCCGGAGTTTGCACATGCGGCTATCGGGACGGCGGCCGTTTCCAATTCCACGGCAGCAATTCGCCGAGACGGTTGACGGGATGTCCGTCGATCATGCGCTGGAGCACGTCCCGCAGATACTCGTACGGTTCGACGTCGTTCAGCTTGCACGTCGTGATCAGCGAGCACAGGGTCGCCCACCGAGCGCCGCCGTCGTCGGAGCCGGCGAAGAGATGATTTTTTCTTCCGAGAGTCACCGGCCTGATTGCCCGCTCGACAGGGTTCGTATCCAGCTCGACGCGGCCGTCGCGCAAGAACAGCGTCAGCGCTTCCCAGCGGACAAGCGTATAGCGGATGGCGTCGGCAAGCGTGCTGCTGGCTGGAATCTGCGCCAGCTGCTGCTCGAGCCATGGACGGAATGCCTTGATGATGGGGGCCGACCATGTGCGGCGGCCCGCCAGTCGGAGCTCTGGCGCGTTGCCGCAAAGGCGCTCTTCAATGTGATAGAGCTCGCCAATCCGGCGCAACGCCTCGACGGCAATTGGCGATGCTGTGCCTTGCGCGATGTCATAGAAGCCGCGCCTGGTGTGTGCCCAGCATGCCGCGAGCTCGATCGCGCCCGTGTCGGTGAGACGCTCGAAACGGGCATATCCGTCGACCTGCAACACGCCCTTGAACCCGGCGAGATGCGTCTCCGGCCGTTCCGCGGTGCGGTCCGGCTTGAACACGAACACCGCCGCCGGTGGCTCGGGTCCACACCACGGCCGATCGTCCCGCACATAGACCCAGAGGCGCCCGGTCTTGGTCCGGCCGCGACCCGGATCGAGCACCGGGACTGTCGTATCGTCCGCAAAGAGATGGTTCGATGCGAACACCTCGGCGCACAGCTCTTTATGCAATGCATCGAGCCACCAGCAGGCGCCGCCGACCCAGCCAGCGAGGGTCGAGCGGTCGATCTCGAGGCCGTGGCGGCCGAAGATTCGCGCTTGGCGATAGAGCGGCAGGTGATCGCCGTATTTGGAGACAAGGACATGGGCGATCAGCGCCGGCGTCGCCAGCCCGCCGGCGATCGGCCGCTCGGGCGCCGGCGCCTGGTGTACCGATTCGCAGGCTCGGCAGCCGTACTTCGGACGCGTGATGCGCACGACCCGCAGCGAAGCCGGTATCCAATCCAGCATTTCACTGACGCTATCGCCGATCTTGTGCAAGGCACCGCCGCAGCAGGGGCAGGCCGTCACGGCAACATCGATCACTATCTCCTGGCGCGGCAAATGGCTGCGCAGCGGCTCGCGCTTTGGCCGCTTCTTGCCCCGTTCGGAATCCGGCGGCGTTTCGTCCAATGCCGGTTCTTCGGCTTGCGCCAAATCGGTCTCGGCATCCTCCAGGCCCAGTTCCAGCTGATCGTCGGCGCGTTCGGAGCGGCGCCCGAACTGCCCACGCTGGAGCTTCTTGATGATCAATCGAAGACGCTCGATCTCGCCGTCGCGCCGCTCGACGACGGCCGCCATGTCGCGCACCAGCTGGTGCAAAAGCGCCGTGTCCGTCGGCAGGTTGTTGATATCGAGCTGCACGCTCGATTCTACGTTTTCCGGAGTCGCCGACCAAAGATTTTCGGCAACAGCGGCGTCGATTTTTCGCGCGCTTCAGCCCGCTTTCGCAGGTCTCCAGACGCGCTCCGGCGAGCGCCAGTCGATCCCTTCGACCAGCATCGCCAACTGCGCCGGCGTGAGTGTTATCGTGCCATCCACCCCCGCCATGCGCGGCCATACGAAGACGCCACGATCGATGCGCTTCGTGAACAGGCAAAGGCCATTGCCGTCCCAGAACAACACCTTCAGCAGCGAGGCTTTCTTGCCGCGGAAGGCAAACAGATGACCGGAAAACGGATCCTGCTTGAGCTTCTCCTGGACCAGCATCGCCAGCCCATCGAGGCCCTTTCTCATGTCGGTGTAGCCCAAGGCGAGGTGCACTTTGACGCCGGCGGGAACGATCATCATGGAGTGGCCTGCTTGTCGGCGACGTGCCGCCGAATTGCCTCCGGATCGCTGCCGACAGGCGCAAACACCTGCTGTCCGTTGCCAAGGTCGAAGACCGTCATCCCGTCTGGCGGTTGCAAGAGATCGCGAATGATCACGGGCGTGGGCCGCGCGCTCGATCGTCCGTCGGACAATTCGACCGTCGCCAGTGACACCGCCTTGTCTTTGCCAAAGCCCAGCTCCGCCCGCCATCGAAACAGTACGCTGCTGACGATGCGATGGTTGCGTGCTACTTGCGAGACCGTAACGCCCGGTCGCTCGGTCTCAAGCACGATGGCCATTTTCTCCTCCGCACTGAAGCGGCGGCGATGTGACCGTCCGTCGAGCGGCGGCTCAGCGGTCCCGACGTCTGTCAAGCGGCTTTCAGGCGACGCGTCCTTAGCACTAGTGCTTAGGCTAGTGCTTATTTGTGGGCGGGCACTCGGATGAAGCATCGCCCGCCAGTCGATCGACACCTCACCATGGTCCAGAAGATCACGCCAACGGCGCAGGCTGTGCTCCGAGAGGCGCAGTGCCACGGCATATTCGCGGACGCCCATGCCGCTCCAGTTCATCGCTTCGACATGCATGGTCCAGAACGCCTGGACGGCCCGGCAGCGCTTGTCCTTCGACACCGGTCTGCCGTTGCGGCGGCGCCGTTCGAGGCGCTCCTCACGCGCCAATTCCGCCCTGGCGCGCAAGGCTTTGTCGTCAACGAAGAACTTCCGCCAGCGAACGAATGTCGTTTCTGTCAAATGGTGGCGGCGGCAGTAGGCCCGCTGCGACAAGCCGCTCCGCTGCCACGCTTCAACGTGGATCGACCACCATGCCCGAAGCGCCTTGTTCGCAAAACGTTTCGTGACCACGGGAGATCCTCACATGCGCGAAGAACCCCGATATGGTTCGCCAGTCCACTCCCAGGCAATGGTGCGAGATCCGGACGCTTACACCCTACCCACGGACGGCAAGGGAAAAGGCCGGCCAGCGGCCCGGGTCAAGTGGTTGGTTGGATTGGAGAATTTGCCGACGCCGCCCACACCCCCTGCTGGCGGTGTCGCCCTTTTTCCCAATGGAGTCAGCACTCGAAGCGCCATCGCAGCGCGAATTGCGCGGATTTCCGCTCATGACGACGCCAGACGACGATCTTCGGATCCGGCCGGGGCCCATCCAGCACGGCAACCGTGACGCCAAACGTCCACAGATGTTTGTCGGCGACGCGATGCGGGCCGCTAAGAAGGCGGGTCATGTCGGCAACAGCTTCCGATCGAGCCAGGGCCGGAGCCGGTCCCGGTTCGGGCGGGGCCGCCGCGCGGCGCCTCCGATGCCGCGGACGAGCGCGCCTTGGCGGAGCGCTGCGAAGCGGATCGCCACCACTTCCGTTCATCATCTCCCCGGAGGACGCGGCGACACTCGGCGATCTCAAGACCTTCACGCGCGGGCTGATGCGCGATGTCGAAACGGATCTCGGCACTCGGCTCGACTGGATGGTGGTCGATCACTGGAACAACGGACAAATCCGCATGTCCACGTCCTGATCCGCGGACGGGCCGATGACGGCCGCGACCGCGACATGAGCCGCAAGGGACTGGGGCGCGGTGCTGCCGACCTTGCCGTCTACGACCCGAGCGAGCCCGATATAGGCGCCTGGTCGGCTGTGTGGTGGCGCGCGGCTTCTCGGACGAGCTCAACGACCGCAACTACCTCATCGTCGATGGCGTCGATGGCCGAACCCAGCGGAGCCTCTGTCGGCACGCAGCACCGTCTCGGTTGAGCCGAAGCCGACGGACCGGAGAGCGGCCGACCGTACCGTGGCAGAGATCGCCGCCGCCCACGGCGGCCACTGCAGTCTCGACCGCGACCGTCGACTTTGCCGAAGCGCATCGCCGCCGGCTCGAGGCCATGCGTTGGGCCGGCGTCGGCGTCGAGCGCGAGCCGGACGGTACCTGGATCATCGCCGCCGACCGTCTCGAGCGCGCCTCGGCCTACGATAGTCCAGGCTCTCTCGACCTTGCCACTCGAGCGGCAAAATCAGTGCCGAGGGCGTCACCCGGCTCGATCGCGAGCTCATGGCCGAGACCGAGACGGCGACACGGGAGGCGGGCTTCGGCCGCGACGCGCTCGCCCAGCGCCACCAATGGCTGGTCGACCAGGAGCTGGCCCGCCGCGAGCAGGACCGCATGATCTATGGCGGCAAGCTGCTGGCGTTGCTGCGCCCGCGAGAGCTTGCGCGCGTCGGCACCCAGCTGTCCACTGAGCTTGGGCTGCACTACGCCGAGCCTGATCCCAAGAGCCACGAGTTCACCCTGGCGGCCGGCGCTGGAGCGCAACCTCAGCAGGGCGGTCTCGGGCATTTGCACGCGACACGATCTCCTGGACGCTCGGCCGTCAGCGGAGCGGTCCAAGCATCGGGCGAGCGACCCCGATCCGATTGGCTCGCTAAGATCGTTTGCCGCGCTCGCCTCAGGCTCGACATTGGTGCGTCCGCGCGCCGCGCACCGCTTCGGCCTTGACCCGCATGCCCGAGCAGCCGGTGGCTCGCCAGCCGGTCGGCGCCGGACGAAAACCGCCTGCACCTCAACTTCGGCTGTCTCGGTCTACGCCACGAGCACAGACCAGCGAGCGCAGAGTAGCGTGTTACAGCGTAAATAAAGGCGGTTGCTCGTTTCCGATTTCCGTCGTCTCCTTGTGCTCACTATTCGCTCAGATCTAACATACGACCGACCCGAGACGGTGATGCTGTCATGACGCTACTTCTCGCTCAGGGCCTGATCTCTTTCGCGCGAGCGAACATCACCGGCTTGTTGGTCGCTGCTGGATCGGCCAGGGCGCATGGATCAATGAGCCAAGGCCAGGCTTGGCATGGATCTCCGCTGTCTCCTCGCGCGTCTACCGCACTTCTTCGAATGGTGGCGTGGGCAGCATGGATTGAGGTCCGGGTGACTTGCTAATTTCCGCGTGATCGCCCTCGAGGTGCCATGATCCGGGATGGAGAGCCCCACGCCTGCGTTGACCCGCCCCGGCTATTCGACGAACGCGAGACGGCAAAGCTTCTCCGCGTAAAACCGGCTACTATTCGAGCGGAACGAATCAGGGGAAGGATAGGCTATACTCGCGTCGGTGCACGCATCTTCTACACATGTCTGCAGATCGCAGACTACCTTGAACGACAGTCGGTTCCAGCATGCGCAAACAGCGTGACGAACGCCTCGGACAAATCGGCGACTATTGGGTCAGCAAGAAGCCGCGGCGGGATCGGGAAGATGAGACTTGGTATCGAACCTGGTACGACAAACGAACGCGACAGACGCGCCGTGTCAGCCTTCGCACGACAGATTTTTCGCAGGCGAGCCTCCGCCTCGCGGAATGGGTCGTCGCCAACCAACGAACCCACAAGGCCACCCCTGACGAAGTCCTGATTGAAGCCGTCCTCCTGACGTATTGGAATGATCACGCGCAGCATCTTCCGAGCGCGAAAACCCAATGGCTCGGGCTATCCTATTGGCAAGAATTCTGGACGGGGTGCACTGTCGCCGACATCACACCGCAGCAGCAACGTCGATTTCGGGAATGGCTGGCAAAACGCGGAACGGGACAAAGCGGCATTGATCGCATCTTGTCCGTTGGCCGTGCTTCGCTTAATCGAGCGCGCAAGTGGGAGGAGGTCAGTGAAGTTCCGCACATCTTCGGCACCCTGACAGCCGAGGCGAAACGGGCTCGCGAGCCCAAAGGCCGCCCGGTAGCACCGGAGGAGCTTGCGCGACTATTCGACGCGGCCCGCTCGCGTCATATGCTGACCTTTCTCCTCATCGCCGCGAACACGATGGCGCGGCCAGCGGCGATTCTCGATTTGACGCCGTCGCAGTTTGACACGTCCCACCGTCTGCTCGACCTCAATCCACCTGGCCGAATGCAGAACAAGAAATTTCGCCCCATCATTCCAGTGACGCTGACGCTACTGCCGTGGCTCGAACGCGATGTCGGTCCGAGCGGCCGCTACGTCAACTACCGCCGCAAGCCGGTGAACTCAATTCTCCACATGTGGCGCTTGACCCGCTCGGAAGCGGGCCTCGACGAGCGCGTGACGCCATATTCGATCCGACACGGCTTAGCACGTGAGCTGCGCAAGCGTCGGGTACCGACAGAACAGATCAGCTTGTTCCTGGGTCATCTGCCCGACGGATCCGCTGCCACGACCTCGATCTATGCACCCTACGAGCCGGGCTTCCTGAGTGATGCCGTCGAGGCAATCGAAAGCGTAATGGCGGATTTGCGAAAGCACCTCAAGCGCGCCCAAATCGATAAGCCCGACATCGATCCCGCCGATTTGGCGACCGCATTGGGCAAGTCACATCGCCACGGCGTCGGCGAAAGGAAACGCGAAGAGGTTCGCTTCTTGATTCTTTCGGGTGCCGCGCATGCTGAGGTCGTCCGGATGAGCGGCGTATCGAGCGGCACCGTGAGTGACATTCGACAGGAGCTGAAGGCCGAAATTCCGCTCTATCGGAACACAGAATCGGAAATTTGCGTGCCCATTGCGTGCCCAAACCCCGAACCAGAAGGAGACCCGGATCCTCAAGTCATTGAAAAGATTGGTGGGCCCGGCAGGACTCGAACCTGCGACAACACCGTTATGAGCGGCGCGTTCTAACCAGCTGAACTACAGGCCCGGAGCCAGAAGACAGTTCGTCAGGTATCATGGATCGGATGCGCCGTGTCAATCGGCGCCTCTGTTGCTTGTGGCGGCTGCTGGCTGCGAGAATGATCAGGGGCGATCATTGTTGCTGCGGTTAAGGCGGCCGGATACAAAGATTGCGACAAGCGCGGATGAGCGGCTGGGGGTCGGGCATGAGCATGATCTGCTGGGTGCAGGTGCTGTCGCCAGACCACATCGCTGCGCTGCGACGTACGCCGTCACTTGCAAGTGATCTTGCAAGAGTAGCACAGGACGACCAACAAAGAGGGCGTCTCGCGGTCGCGATCAGCCGGATGCCGGTGGACAAAAGGGCTGCAGCCGAAGCGCTATATCGAGCCTCGGAAGAGCGAAACGCAGAAGCTCGCACCAGGCTCGAGCGAATTGGTCCCTTTGAACCACCGCTCGACCTCGAGAAGTCATGGCACATTCTTCACTACCTTTTCACAGGGCATGTCGATGCTTCGAGAGCACCAGGTGATGCGCTGCTGACGGGAGAGGAGTTGGGCGAAGACGTGGGCTACGGCCCAGCGCGATTGCACGATGATAGGGAAACCTCGGAGTTCGCCAGATTCCTCGAGACATTGAAGGCCGCAGAGCTGCAGCAGCGAGTGAACTATCGCGGAATGTCACGCATTGGCGTTTACTCGATGCCAATGGGCCGGGACTCCGATGCTGAATACGAAGGTGAGCTGCGTGCCGAAGTGGCATCGTATTTTCCGCGCCTTCGAGATTACGTCGTCAAGGCGGCAAAACAGCAAGATGGGCTGTTGATCTGGCTTTCTTGACCATCTGCGGACACACCGCTTTCGGTGCGGCGACGGCAAACGCGCTAGCGCCGCAAGAGCGCCTTCAAAACAAGCCGTGACTCCCGGCCACAGCGGCGACAATGGCGAACAGCGAGAGAGCCAACATGACGCGGTGGAGCCGGATCATCCGGGCCAGCGTCGCTTCCGGTGCCACGGCCGCGCGTCGCCGGACTTCATGCCGGACGATGAAGGGCTCGATGACGAAGAGCAGCGCGGCGAAGAGCAGCCACACGCCGACCATGAGATGCATCCACCAGAACGCGCCCTGCGTAAACCGGTCCCACAAATCGTACTCGTACAGCATGTAAAGACCGCTCAAGAGCACGAGAATGGCGGCGATCCGCGCCTGCGGCGCGAAACGATGCTCGAGCGCGTCGAAGTCGCGCCTCCATTCCTCCGCCGGCTTTCCCTTCATTCCCGGCAGCAGAACCGTGGTGACGAGCCAGACCCCGCCGATCCACACGACGACGGCAACGACATGGACGGCACGGGCGAGAATGCCCCAATCCACACTCATGATTGTCGCCTCCTTGCCTTGCTGATGGCGTCGGACTCAGATCGGCTTTGCCGCATCGCCGGTAACGCGCGGCTGCGTCAGCGGACCACCATAGAGGATTGCGAAGAGGAGGAAGGCGGCGCTCCATGACGTGCCGGCCAAGGACAGCACGAGATCGGCGGATTGGCCCGCCAAGGGCGAGAGCACGCGCAGCACCGCGGCGAGAGTGATCAGGGCATAGATCGCCTTGGTGCCCGGCCCCGCGATCAGCGGCCGGCCGGTGTGGCCCAGCGAGGCGCGGCTCATCACCGCGAGGGTCATCGTCCCGACGGCGCCGACCGTCAGCGCGTGCAAGGCCGCCGTGGCGGGCAGAACGTCGGTGAGATCGTCAAGGCCGAGCAGCAGCAGGCCCAGCGCCAGCCAGCCATAGCCGAGATGCAGGATCAGCAGGAGCGGTTCGCGCAGGGTCCGCGCGCCGCGCCAGCGCGACCAGCGGACCGCCACGGCGGCACCGGCAATCAGCGCTGCCCAAGGCGTTATCGCCGCATCGGGTGCGGCGGCCCAGCACGCGAGCGCCAGCCCCGTCACGACCAGGGTGGCGAGGTCCAGCCGACCTTCCGGCGCGGGTGGAGCGATTTCCGGGCGCGCTTTCGTCAGCCAGTTGCGGGTGAAGCTCGGAATGATCCGGCCGCCGACAAGCGAGATCAGCATGAGCAGCGTCGCCAGGCCGATGCGATTGCCGAGTTCCCCCGTCGCGGCGATGCCGAGGCTTTCGAGATGAACCAGCAAATTGCCGGTCAGCAACAGCAGCAGCGCGCCCAGCATCGGCAGGTTGCGCCAGTTTCTGCCCGCCAGGATCTCCCTGGCGACGATCGCGAGAAACACCGTCGGAAACGAGAGATCGACGATGCTCGCCGCAGGCGCGCCGATCGCGCCGGAGAAGAGAACAGCGATCCGCCCGCTTGCCCACAGCAGGACGAGGCTGGCCAAAGGTCCGCCTTGCAGCGGCATCCGCCCGGTCCAATTGGGTATGGCCGTCAGCAGAAAGCCGGCGACGGTCGCCATGGCGAAGCCGAAGATCATCTCATGGGCATGCCAGACGAGCGGCGCAAGTGCGCTCGGAAGCCCGACCTCGCCGGTGTAAAGGGCAAGCCACAGGGGAATGGCGATGGCGGCCCAGAGCGCGGCTCCGAGAAAGAACGGCCGGAAGCCGGCGGCGAGAAGGGCCGGGCCGCTATGCCGGCGATATCGGGGAATCGCTACCATGGTCGGAATCGACGCGCGGCTTGTTCAAGGGTGCAGCCATATCATATAAATGATATGGATGTTTTTGCGTGACGAGGCAAGAGGAGAAAGCGGGGTCGAATGCGCCTCACCCTTCATACGGATTATGCGCTTCGAGTGCTCATGTATGTCGGCGTGAAGCGCGACGCGGTGTCGACCATTCCCGAGATCGTCGAGCGTTTCGACATCTCCAAGGGCCATGTGATGAAGGTCGTCCATCACCTCGCGCAAAACGGATATCTCGAGACCACCCGCGGCAAACGCGGCGGGATGCGGCTCGCCCGGAAGCCGGAGCAGATCAATGTCGGCGCAGTCGTTCGCGACATGGAAGAGGAGCTGGGCGTGCTCGGCTGCCTGCAAGGGTCCAAAGGCTATTGCCGCATCGAAGAATGCTGTCTGCTCCGCAGCGCCTTGCGCGACGCGACGAACGCCTTCCTGGCCACCCTCGACCGCTACACGCTCCAGGACCTGATTAAGCCGCGCATGCTCGCCAGCCTCCTGGAGCTGGACAGGCCCGGTCATGGATCGGCGAAATCGATGCGAGCGAGCTAGTATTGAGAGTCAAAACCTTCCTGATGCATCTGCGACTTCGTCGACGCCCCACCTCACCCTCCCGCTGCG
>Ga0335079_10005903_pt1 | contig 14005 bp, 13 predicted proteins | sample Lox_Sample_33_FD_206719 | JGI IMG/M metagenome (GOLD analysis project Ga0335079, IMG submission 206719) | Soil microbial communities from Loxahatchee National Wildlife Refuge, Florida, United States - Lox_Sample_3.3 | ecosystem: Environmental > Terrestrial > Soil > Wetlands | place: USA...
TTTTAATTCGAAGGAACTCTCCGGGACGGTGGGCGGAGGTGGACGAGAATTGAAGGTCGCGACGACGAACGGCGGGATTGAGCTGAGGAAAAGCTAAGACGGGCGTTTGATTGCGCAAAGGCGCAAAGGCGCAAAGGCGCAAAGGCGCAAAGGCGCAAAGGCGCAAAGGCGCAAAGGCGCAAAGGCGCAAAGGCTGTGCCACTCGTCGGAGGAGTCCGCCAGTATAATCAGTGGCTTGGAATGAGTGGTTCGGAAAGGGAGCATGCAGGAACGATTGCAAAAGATAATTGCGCGGGCCGGAATTGCTTCGCGGAGGCATGCGGAGCAGTTGATCTTGAGCGGACAGGTGCGCGTCAACGGGGAAGTGGTGCGCGAACTGGGGACGAAGGCGGACGCCGCGACGGACCGGATTGAAGCGGCGGGGCGGGTGGTGCGGGAGGCGGAGCGACATGTGTATCTGGCGCTGCACAAACCGCCGGAGATTGTTTCCGCGATGGCTGATCCCGAGGGGCGCAAAACGCTGCGGAATTTGCTGCGCGGATTCAAGGAACGCGTGTATCCAGTCGGAAATCTGGAGTACGCGGCGGCAGGGCTGGTTTTTTTGACGAACGACGGCGATTTTGCGGCGCAAATGCAGCGCGCGTGGGACAACCTCGAGCAAGCGTATCACGTGAAGATTAAAGGGCGGTTGACGCTGGAAGAGTTGCAGGAATTGGGTAGGAAAGCGGGCGTGAGGTTGCGGGTGGTGCGGCAACCGGATGCGGCGCGCGGGCAGCGCGGACGGCGCGATGGGCAGGGAGCGAATTTCTGGTATGAGGCGACGTTTCGCGGAGCGAAACGCGACGCGCTGCGGGATGTGCTGTTCGCGGCGCAGCATCCGGTGGAGAAATTGGTGCGGGTGGCGGTGGGGACGCTGACGTTGCAGGGAGTGCCGGTGGGGAGATACCGGGTGCTGAGTGAGAAAGAAGTTGCAGCGCTGCGAGCGAGTTGGAAAGAGAAGAAAAGGATTCGGAGTTAACACAGAGAACACAGAGATCGGACACAGCGGTCACAGGAAAGAGAAGAGAAAAGAGAGAAGAGAAAAGAGAGAAGAGAAAAGAGAGAAGCAGATTCCTCGCTACGCTCGGAATGACAGTGTTTACTTGCGAATTTCCTCTTTTGCAAAAAAAAACGTGCAAGAGCACGGAGCCAATCGCTAGGGGGATGGATGGCCTTGCTCTGCGAGCTCGGTGCTTGGCTCTCTGTGTTCTCGGTGTTATTTCCGAATCTTCTCTTAGCTGCGAACTCTGTGGCGGAACGTGAGTGCTGAAAATTTTCCAGGAGGACTGGCGCTGGCGTTGCGCTTGGAGGGCACCACGCACACCATCCTGGCGACGCTGCGTCAAGCCGCGTTGGCCACTTGCCAAAGGCCACGATGAACGTGCCCCTGCCAGCGCAGGCGGTAGGATAGGACGCGAGCGAGCGCGTTGAAACCAAATGCAGGAACGATTGCAGAAGATTATGGCGGGGTGTGGGGTCGCGTCGCGGCGGAAAGCGGAGGAAATGATTGCGGCGGGGCGCGTCACCGTGAATGGGGCGGTGGTGCGGGAGCTGGGAACCAAGGCGGATTTGGATGTGGACACGATTTTGGTGGATGGAAAGCGGATAGCAAAGCCGGAGAAGCTGGTTTATTTTTTGCTGAACAAGCCGAAGGGCTACGTGACCACGGTGAACGATCCCGAAGGGCGGCCGACGGTGATGGATTTGCTGGGTGCGCGACGGGAGCGGGTGTATCCAGTGGGGCGGCTGGATTACGCAAGCGAAGGTTTGCTGCTGTTGACGAATGATGGCGCGCTGGCGCAGCAACTCACGAAAGCGGGCTCGCATGTCGCGAAGACGTATTTGGTGAAAGTGAGCGGGAAGCCGGAGGAAGAGAAGATTGCGCGACTGCGGTCGGGAGTGACGATTGAACTGGAGGATGGGCGGCGGGTGAAGACCTCGCCGGCGAAGATCCGGTTGGCGGAAGACGTGGCGAATCCGTGGTATGAAGTGGTGCTGATTGAGGGACGGAACCGCCAGATACGGAGAATGTTTGAGAAGGTTGGGCATCACGTGGAGAAAATCCGGCGGGTGCAGTTGGGGCCGCTGAAGTTGGATGTGGAGGTGGGGAAGTTTCGGGAGTTGAGGGCGAAGGAGATTGAGGAATTGAAGGCCGCGGTGAAAGGAAGTACATGAAGTAAAGGAGGTAAAGGAAATAAAGGAGGTGAAGACGATCGCGCGGCGGTGAGTGGCAACGCCGATGTTGGTGGGTGGAACAAGGTCGCGCGTGGAGATGTGCAACAGGCGTTGCAGAGTGGGAGAATAGGTGGGAAGAAGCGGCGGAACACAGAGGACACAGAGGTCCGAGCACAGAGGGCACAGAGAAGAGAAAAATGGGACGGACGATAGAAGAGTTAATACCGGAGTTTATTCGCGGGCTGCCGGTGTATGTGCCGGGGCGGCCGATTGAAGAGGTGGAGCGCGAGCTGAAAATACACGCGGTAAAGCTGGCGTCGAATGAGAATCCGCTGGGACCTTCGCCGAAAGCGCTGGAAGCGATGCACAAGGCGCTGAGCGAATCGCATCGCTATCCGGATGGCGGAACGTGTGTGCTGCGGGAAAGGCTGGCCAAGCTGCGCGGGGTGCATGAAGACGAAATTTTTGTCGGTTTGGGGTCCAGCGAGATTATAGACCTGACGTCGCGGCTGATGCTCGGGCCGGGGCTGACTGGTTCGACCTCGGAAGGAAGTTATGCGCCCTTTTCGACGGCAATTCGCGCCAGCGGGGCAAACCTGAAGCTTGTTCGACAGAAAGACTACACGTTTGATCTGCGCGGCATGGCCGAGGCGATCACGCCGACGACGCGCGTGATTTATGTGGCGAATCCGAACAACCCGACGGGAACGGCGATTGGGAAAGCGGAACTGGAGGAATTTCTGCATACCGTGCCGGAAAGCGTGCTGATCGTGGTGGATGAGGCGTACATCCACTACGCGGTGCGCAAGGATATGCCGAAGACCGAGGACCTTTATCCGAAGCACAAGAATCTACTGGTGCTGCGCACGTTCTCGAAGGTATTTGGTTTGGCGGGAATTCGCATCGGATATGCGGTGGGCACGCCAGGCTTGGTGGCCGCGATGAATAAGCTCAGAACACCGTTCAACACGTCGGGCGTGGCGCAGGCGGCGGCGTTGGCGGCGATGGACGACCGCGAACATGTCGACCGCTGCATTGCCACGAACGCGAGAGAACGCACACGGTTGAGCGAAGGACTTGCCGCGCTGGGATTGCGGCCCGTGCCGAGCGAGACGAATTTTATTTTTATGGATGTGGGGCCGGAAGCGAAACAGATCTGCGATGAACTGCTGCGTGCCGGCGTGATTGTGCGGCCGCTAGGCTGGATGGGCTTCCCCGAGGCGATGCGCATTTCCGTGGGCACGGCGGAAGAGAATGACAAGTGCCTGCGCGCGCTGGGGCCGATTTTGGCGAAACGCTCGAGGCGAGGGGAACTGGCCGCGCGATGAAAGTGTGGTTGCCGGACGGAGCGCGGGCGAGTACGGATCCGGTTCTCGATATCCTGAAAAATTACAAGAGCATTGCCGTTGTCGGGTTGTCGTCGAATCCGATGCGGCCGAGCTATGAAGTGTCGGAGTATATGCAGAGCGCGGGCTACCGGATTGTTCCGGTGAATCCGAACGAGAGGGAAGTGCTCGGGGAGAAGAGCTACGCGCGGCTGGAAGATGTGCCGGAGAAGGTCGAGATTGTGGACGTGTTCCGGCGGGCGGAAGATGTGCCGCCGGCGGTGGAGAGTGCGATTCGCGTGGGGGCAAAAGTCGTGTGGATGCAGTTGGGGATTGAGAATGCGGAGGCGGCGGAGAAGGCGCGGGCGGCGGGATTGGTGGTGGTGGAAGATGCGTGCATTTTGGTGGAGCATCGGCGGAGGGCGAAACAAATAGCGTAACGACGCATCATTGGCGCGACCATGCAGGCTTCGTGGAAAAGAGCCGGAATTTAACACAGAGGGCACAGAGAAGAGGCAGAACGGAACGGGCCCGGCGGGCACCTATTTGCGGCGAGAAGAAAAGCGGCAGCAGAGCTGCCGCACTCCACGGGTCTGAAGACCTGCCACTACAGGGGAAGGGGGAAGAGGAGGAGGTTGCGTTTGCCGGTGGCGACAAGGGCAAGAAAGCGGCCATCGGGGGAGATGGCGAATTCGCGGAAGGAAATGCCATGGAGGATGGGCTGGGGGGTGGGCTGAAGGACCGGGACGGGCTGGTTGGGCCGCTGGGCGGTGAGCGGCGGAAGGTTGATCCACACGAGATCGGCGGATTTGCGCTCGATGGCGCGCTTCAGCAGGATGCGGCGCTCGTCGGGCGACCATTGCAGGACACCAAGGCCGACGCGTAAGCGCACGAAATGATCAGGCGCGGCGACGTCGCGCACCTCGAGAATCTCACGATCAATGAAATAGGCGATCTTGCTGCCGCTTGGCGAGAGGGAAAGACCGCCTTCGTAGCCATCGAGGGTGGCGATTTCTTTGTCGTCTTGGGCGAGGACCTCGAGGCGCTGGAGGCGCGGCGGGCCGGAGAGGGCGCGGTCGCGTTCGACGGCGATGGCGGCGTTGGTGCGGGGAATGCGAACGGAGTCGAGGAAGGTGCGGCCTTCGAACGCGGGACCCACGGGGCCGGTGAGGATATTGGTGAAGCGGAAAGAGAAGAGCAGGCGGGGTTTGAGGGCTTCGCCGAGACACACGATGGTGGAGTTGTCCAGGAGAAAGCTGGGCTTGTAGCAGTCGCGGATGGTGCTTTCGCCTTTGTCGATGCGGATTTCTTTGCCGTTGTCCTCGAGGACGAGGGTCATGAAGGAGTCTTCGGTGCGGCCGGAGTCGTCGGTGACGCTGGTGGTAAAAAGCTGGGCAAGAATCATGCGGCCGTTGGGGGACCAGGAGAAGCCGTCGGCGGCGTAAGAGAAAAGTTCGTCGCCGCGAGTGAATTTGTCGCCCTGCAAAAGGCGCTTGCGCTTGCCGTTCGTTTCCATGAGCCAGAGGTCGTCGTGCTGGAGGTCGTATTTTTTGGTTTTGATGTTGCGGCGCGCGCCATAGACGATGCGGCCATCGGGAGCGAAGCTGAAGGCGGTGATTTCCTCGTCGATGTTCTGCAGCGGCTTTTCGATATCCTGGGCGCGGGCTGTGGAGCAAAGAAGAAGGGAATAAACACAGAGGGCACAGAGGAAGAAGCACAGAGTTCGCAGGGAAGGCGGAAGGGAGCGCAAACAGAGGCTGTTCATGGTTTGGGATGGCTCGCCGTGTAAGGGTGGCAGCAAGGTTTTTGCGCCGGAGTGAATTCCATAAATTCGATGCGCGTGCCGTCGGGATCGTAGACGTCGAGCGACCACTTGCCATCGCGGCCGATCTCCGGGCCGTCAAATTTCTGCACACCGTTTTTGCGCAGTTGGTCGGCGGTGGCGTGAATGTCCTTTACGCCGAGCGAGAAATGATTCTGCACGCCGAGTTCGGCGTGGCCGGCGTTGGCGGGAATGTTCAGCATGTATTCGATCCAATTGTCGCCGTTGGGCACCTGAAGTTCGTACCAGTCGAGCCCGTCGTCCTTGAAGCCGCCTTGCCAGTAGAGCCGGAAATTGAGCAGGTCGCGATAGAAATGATTTTCGGCGGCCATATCTTTGACGACAAAACCGGCGTGGAGCATGCGCCGACTGACTTGGGCGGACCAGGAGAAGAACGTGCCGGGCAGCGGTTCGGAGACGAAAGCGAGACCGTGATTTTCGGGGTCGCGCAGTTCGAAACGTTTACGGTCGTCGTAGCCGGTGAAGATTTTGCCGACTTCGGCATTCGTGCTGGCGAGGTAGCGGCGCATGGCGTCGAGGTCGTCGGTCCAGAAGCCGACTTCCTCGAGTAGGGAATTGGCATGCGGGGCTTCTTGCTGGACCAACTCGATGGTTTGCGAAGAAGTAAGCCGGAAGCACACGGAGCCCGGTCCGAGGCATCCGTTGAGATGATTCCCGAGCTGAAGGGTTTCTTCGTAGAACTTTCGGGAAGCGGCGAGATCGGAGACGTCGAGCCGGACAAAGGCAAGGCCCTTGATTCTGGGAGGCGAAGAGCGGTTGCCCGCGGCGAGTGAGCAAGTGAAAGAGATGGCCACGAGGGCCACGAATAGCTGCATTCGTGTATTTCCACTCGATGCGATGAGGCACGAAGGGGTCATGGCTGTTGCGGCATCGCAGGAGCGGTTTGCGGGGACGGCGGCTCGGGATGCGAGCCGGTGAAGTCCGAGCAGCAGGGCTTTTGGACGGGCTTAAACTCCATGAATTCGACACGCGTGTCGTTGGCGTCGTAGAGATTGAGCTGCCATTTGCCGTCGCGGCCGATTTTGGGGGGCTCGGGAGCTTTGACGTTGATAGCGGTGAGTTCGTTGGCGACGGTGTGGACGTCGGGAACGCCGAGAGAGATGTGGTTCATGACGCCGAGGGTGTGTTTGTCGGCGTGGGGTGGGATGTTGAGCATGTACTCGAGCCAGTCGGTGCCGTCGGGGACTTGCATGGCGACCCAGTCGTCTTTGCCGTCGTCTTTCATGCCGCCGTGCCAATAGGGACGGAAGCCCAGAAGGTCGACGTAGAAGTGGTTGACGAGTTCGCGGGAGTTGACGACGAAGCCGGCGTGAATGATGCGAATGGTGTTCGAGGGATCGCGTGGGGGAAGGCCGGCGTTGAATTCGTCGCCGCGAGCGAGGTGGAAGGAATCGGTTACGGAGATGTGGTGATTCTCGGGATCGTCAAACTGGAGGGCGAAAACGTCACCGGTGTGCTGGCGCTTGATTTCGTCGTAGCCGATTTTGTGGAAGTGAAGATATTTGGCGAAAGCGTCGAGGTCGTCAGTGAGGAAAGAGACTTCTTCGAGGAGGTCCGTGGGAGCGGGGGAGGGGATCTTTTTGAATTCGATGCGCTGGCCGGAGGGAAGGAAAAGGAAGGTGGGAGAACCGTTGTCGCAGTATTCGCAGGTGTGGTCAGGGTCGATGAGGGTGCGGTAGTAGCGATGGGCGGCTTCGATGTCGGAGACGAGGATGGTGACGCCAGCGATGGCGAGGATGCGGGGGCGTTTGGGAGGGGCGTGCTTCTTCAGTGGGAATTGGGCAGCGGAAGTGGCGAGGCAGGCAAACACGAGCAAGAGAAGAGCACAGGCAAGAATGGCTGTGCCACTGAGAAGAGTTGGCAAGGCGAATGGCCAGCGTTTCAGGTTGGAGCGCTGCATACGACTGGATGGTTGGAGTTGCATGGCGAGGACTAATGATACGCAAAGAACGGGGTTAGAGGAAAATGCGATTCGAGACGCGGGAGCTGGAATCGAGGCAGGGCTATGACTGAGAGACGGAAGCGTCAAGATCGGAGAAGTCTGCGATAGCAGAGCAAAAAAAAACGCCGGCGGGGACGCCGGCGCTACGCAGATAACTATCGCTGGTTTTTCTAGGCTTAGGAAAAGTCAGCGCCAAGATCAGAAACCACAGGCTAAAGCCTGTCCCACCTAACCACAGGCTAAAGCTTGTCCCACACTAGGGTCTCGCATTGCGGAGAATTGCGGGAGTCCCGCTAGGGTTGCGGGTGCGGGCCGGTGAAGTCGGAGCAGCAGGGTTTTTGGACGGGAGTGAATTCCATGAATTCGACGCGGGTTTGGTCGGGGTCGTAGACGTTGAGTTGCCACTTGCCGTCGCGGCCGATTTTGGGCTCCTCGGTGAGGTTGACTCCGGCTTTGCGGAGGCGATCTTCGGTGGCGTGAATGTTGGTGACGCCGATGGCGATGTGATTCATGATGCCGCGGACGCGCTGGTCGGCGTCGGGGGAGACGTTGACCATGAATTCGAGCCAGTCGGTGCCGTCGGGGACCTGCATGGAGACCCAGTCGGTTTGGTCGTCTTTCATGCCGCCGTGCCAGTAGGGGCGGAAGCCGAGGATGTCTTTGTAGAAGTGTTCGGTGGCGGCGCGGTCGTGGACGACGAAGCCGGCGTGGATGATGTGGAGAGCCCTTGGGGGCAATGCCGTGGAAGCAGAGCCGGGTGGGGGAAGTGCATTCTCCCTCGCGACGAAGGTGATGCGGTGGCCCTCGGGGTCAGTGACCAATAACGCGGAGTATGCCAGGCGGATCGCGTCCCAGTGCTGGACTGTCGTCAGCTTGGGTGCGGGCTGGATGTTTTGAGCCGTCAGATACTTCAGAAGCTCGCCTAGGTCATCGACCGCAAAACTTACCTCGGCGACTAGGTTCGGCGGCGTTGGCTCGGGAGAGCCATTTATGATGACCGTCTGATCTTTGTTCAGAGGTATGGCCAGCGGTGTGCGGGGAGGTTGCTCACACCAAATGCATGGGCTGCCGGCATGCAAGGTTTTCGAGTAGAAATCGCGAGCGTTCGCGATATTTGTTGAGTACAGATGCACGGCGGCGATGCCGAGGATGCGCGGGCGAGATGCAGGCTTCGGAGCCGCGCTAAGAAAAAGTGCGCCAAGCGCGAATGCAAAGACAAAGCAGATCCCTCGCTGCGCTCGGGATGACACTTCGGAGGCGCGGGATGAAACTGAGGTGGCCGCGAGTGTTTTGCCGAGACGGGGCGCAGCAAGGTGCGCCACTACAAAGACGGAGCTTCGTGTCCGCGTAGGAGTTTCTGGGCGGGTCATTCGTTGTCCTCGTTGTCGTGAAGCGGCATGGCGCAGGATTTTAGCCTGCGAATTTCGTCGAGGCGAGTGCGGAGGCGCTGCTCGAAGCCCTGGTCGGTGGGCTTGTAGTAGGTGCGGTCGGCGAGGTTGTCGGGTAGGCAGGACATATCCGTGAGTTTGTCGTCGTAGTCGTGGGCGTATTTATAGCCTTTGCCGTAGCCGATATTTTTCATGAGGCCGGTGACGGCGTTGCGGAGATGCAGCGGGACGGGATCGGCTTCGGTTTTTTGCACATCGTCCATCACTTCGCCGTAGGCGGTGTAGACCGCGTTGGATTTTGGTGCGAGCGCGAGATAAACGGCGGCTTGCGCCAGCGCCAGATGGCCTTCGGGAGCGCCAAGAAAATCAAAAGCGTCTTTGGCAGCGAGCGTGACGGCGAGGGCTGTTGGGTCGGCGAGGCCGATATCTTCGCTGGCCATGCGCACGAGGCGGCGGGCGAGATAGAGCGGATCTTCGCCAGATTCGATCATGCGCGTGAGCCAGTAGAGGGCGGCGTCGGGGTCGGAATTGCGCACGGATTTGTGGAGGGCGGAGATGAGGTTGAAGTGTTCTTCGCCGGATTTGTCGTAGCGGAGGAGTTTGCGCTGGAGGACGTCCTCGAGGAGTTCGCGCGTAATCACGCGTGCCCCATTTGCCGCGGGCTTGGCGCTGCGCGTGGCGAGTTCGAGCGTGTTGTAGGCGGCGCGGGCGTCGCCGTTGGCGAAGGAGGCGATGCGGAAGAGGACGTCTTCGCTGGCTTCGATGTGCTGGTCGCCGAGGCCGCGCTCTTTGTCGGCGATGGCGCGCCGGAGGAGTTCGACGATTTGTGGCGTGGTGAGCGGCTCGAGGACGTAGACCTTGGTGCGCGAAAGCAGCGGCGAAATGACCTCGAACGAAGGATTCTCGGTGGTTGCGCCGATGAACGTAATATGGCCCGCTTCAACGTAGGGAAGAAAGGCGTCTTGCTGGGCTTTGTTGAAGCGGTGCACTTCGTCAACGAACACGATGGTGCGCTGGCCCGTGCGCGATTTGTATTCGGCGGCGGCCATAACTTCCTTGATTTCCTTGATGCCGGCGAGCACGGCGCTGAAGGAGACAAATTCGGAGCGCGTGAGGCGGGCGATCATGCGCGCGAGCGTGGTTTTGCCGCAGCCGGGCGGACCCCACAGGAGCATGGAGGTGATGTTGTCGGATTCGATTTGCAGGCGCAGCGGTTTGCTAGGGCCGAGGAGTTTTTCCTGGCCGATGAATTCGTCGAGCGTGCGTGGGCGCATGCGTTCGGCGAGGGGCTGATGCGCCGAGTCTTCCATGGCGGGCTGCGGCAATTTGGAGAAAAGGCTCATGGCGTGCCCTCGTTCCTTGCGCGTTCGCGTTTGGCCTGCATAGCGCTGCGCTGGCGGGCGGCTTCGTAGAAGAGGACCGCGGCTGCGGCAGCGGCGTTGAGGGATTCGACACTGCGGGCCATGGGGATGCGGATGCGGGCGTCGGCGCTGCGTTCGATTTCTTCCGGCAGGCCCGCACCTTCGTTGCCGACGAGAAGAGCGATGGGTTGGCACCAATCGACTTGCCAGGGAAGGAGAGGGGCGGCGTCCGCGCGAGCTGGCTTGCCAGCATTGTCCGCCGAGGCAGGGGACGCGCTGAAGCGCGCCCCTACATTTTCTTGTTCTGGCTCGCTGCGCTCGCGGGGAGGGGCTTCATGGACCGAGGTTGCTAGGGTATGGACGTTGGCGATGCGGAGTTGTGTGAGCAAAATCGCCAGGGACATTCCGGCCAAGATGGGGAGATGCAGAGCGGCTCCGGCCGAGGCGCGCAAGGCTTTCGGTGAGAAGGGGCTCGCCGTGCCGGAGTGGCCCGAGGCGGCTGCGACCGCGCCTGTTGCGCCAAAGGCGGCCGCGGTGCGGAGGATGGTGCCGACGTTACCGGGATCCTGCACGCCCGCCAAGACGACCAGGAGTGGCGCGCAGGCGGAGGCCGGGGCGGACAGCAGGTCGTCCAGCGTCGCGGTGCGCGGCTTCACGAGTGCGGCCACGCCCTGTGGATGCTCGGTGTCCGCCAACCCTTCAAAGAGCCGGTCGGTGGTACGCAGGACGGGAAAAGCAATTTCCGGGCGATTGAGAAACGGCGCGAGGCGTTCGTGATGGCGTTCGCCGGATTCGCTGAAGAGCACTGCCGCGATGGGGCAGGCGGAACTCAGCGCCTCTTCGACGAGCCGCACGCCCTCGACGCCGACGAACCCCCCTCCGGTCGGCAGCCCGCCGCGCAACGCCATGCGAAATTCCTTCAGCCAGCGATTGTCGCGGCTGGTGAGGAGCGCGGGCGCGCCGGGGTCGTCGGGGCGGCGTGCCACTTTGCCTGGTATCGCCATTACACGCGAGGGTAGCAAATTTGCTGGCCTGGACGCTAACGTGTAGCACAGCCACTCTTGGCTGTGCGCGGTAGTGTCCCGTTTTGCGCAGAGGCACTAACGTGAGGGCAAATTGGGGGTGCGGGAGCCTGGCGCCCGCTTTTTCGGCTGCGGCAGGGGCGCAGCAGCGAAGGCGGCGCGGAGCGGCTCCACAAGTTCGCTGGTACCAACGGGTTGCGGAAGTGCCAAAATGTGGGCGGGCATTGCAAGGCGGCGGGGTGTGTGGTAGCGTCGCCGGGATTGAGTTGAAAGAGCGGCGAAGCGCTGCGGTTGTTGCGATGTCTTCGCCAAAGGCCAACCACTTGCCGGCAGAACTGTTGCGCGTCAACGCGCAAAGCCCCGAACCCGAAGTGCTGCGTTATGCGGCGAGTTTTCTCTCCCGGGGAAGTGTGGTCGCCATTCCCACCGACACCTTTTACGGGCTGGCCGCCGACCCGTTTAATCTTTCCGCCGTGGATGAAATTTATCGCGTGAAGGGCCGCCCGGAGACGCGCGCGCTGCCAATTCTGGTGCGTTCGCTGGAGCAGGCGATGACGCTGGCGCGCGAAGTGCCGCAGAATTTTCTGAGACTGGCGCAGGAATTCTGGCCTGGCGCGTTGACTTTGGTGGTGGACGCGGCGATGCGCCTGCCGTTGAAAATCACGGCCAACACCGGAAAAGTGGCACTGCGCTGGCCGAAGAGCGAAGTGGTGCGCGAGTTGATCGCGGAGTTTGATGGGCCCATCACCGGAACCAGCGCGAACATTTCCGGTTTTCCGTCGTGCGCGAGCGCACAGCAAGTGATGAAGCAGCTGGGGAACCGTTTGCCGCTGGTGCTGGACGGCGGAGAAACCGGCGCGATGCTGGGGTCGACGATTGTTGACGTGCACGGCGGCGCGTGGAAGATCATTCGCGAAGGGGCTATCCCAGTTGCGCAAATCGAAAGAGCCCTCAAATAGAGGTGCGGGTGCCGTGGCTTAGCCCGAGCGCAACTGCTTAGTTTGATTCAATTGGGTGAAGTTCCGCCAGAAAATCGAGCGCGTCGCGGGATTGAGAATCGACTCGAACGTGAACTTCACGTCGGCCGCGGTGAGCGGGCGCCCATCAGTCAGAATTGTGAGCGTGCGTGTGCGCGCAGCCGGACAGGAGAAAAGATGAAACACAGAGAGCACAGAGTAGGAGGCACAGAGGGCACGGAGAGGGCATGACTTGCGGCGAAGGCGCGACAGGCTTAGCGCGGCGGGGCATAGGCGATTTTACCGAGAATTGCAGGTCCGCGTGCGCCGGTGGCGGAGGGAAGGTTGGCGGGCCGCTGATGAAACGTTTCGTACGCCATGAGCGCAAACGCGAAGGCTTCTTTGGCTTCCTCGGGGATGCCGAAGCGCGACGAAGGAAGAATCTCGATCCTGCCCAGCGCCGCGGCGAGCTGCGCCATCAGCAGTGGGTTTTTGGCGCCGCCTCCCGAGACGATGAGCTGGTGGATGCGCGTTTTCGGCAGCACGAAGCGGTGCAGCGCATCCACGACCGAGAGCGCGGCGAAAATCGTTGCCGCGCGAACCAGGTCAGCCGGCTTGGCGCGATAGCGGCGGCCGAGCGCAAGAACTTTCTTCATGTAGGCGCGGCCATAGTATTCGCGGCCGGTGGATTTGGGAGGCGCGAGCTTCAAGTAAGGATCGCGCAGGAGTGCGTCAACCAGCGCTGGAATCGCGCGGCCCGCCTGCGCCATAGCGGCATTTTTGTCATAATGCTGGCGGCCGTGCGTGAAATGGCTGACAAGCGCGTCCACCAGCATGTTCGCGGGCCCTGTGTCGAATGCGAACACCTGCGAGGGTTTTGCGCCTGCAGGAATTATCGTGACGTTCGCGATGCCGCCGAGATTTAGCGAAACGCGTCCCTGCTTTGCGTCGCGATAGAGGAGATAGTCGGCATAGGGCACCAAGGGCGCGCCTTGTCCGCCAAGGGCCATGTCGGCGGGACGAAAATCGCCGACGGTGGTGATGCCGGTGCGCGCGGCAATGACGGAGGGCTCGCCGATTTGCAGCGTCGAGGCTGTTGCGGGGCCAAAATACGCTGACGGTTTGCCCTGGTGAAAAATGGTCTGGCCGTGCGAGCCAATCAGCGCGATTTTGCCGGCAGGCAGGCGGAACTGCTTGCAGGCCGCGATTGCTGCTTCAGCGAAAGCTTCGCCGAGGCGAAAATTCAGCTGGCTCAATTCTCCGGCGCTAATCGGCTGCTGCTCCGCCACGTGGAGAATTTCCCTTCGCAGCGCCGGCGGGAATTTGCTGGAAGTGTGGCCGAGCAATTTCGTGCGAAGGCGTGGCGGCGCGCCGGAAATGCGTGCCAGCGCAACGTCGATTCCATCGGCGGAAGTTCCCGACATGAGGCCAAGCACAAGCATGGATTTGTCTGCCATCGCCCGTTCCTGGATTTAAGCACAGCGGCGACGGAGAACACAGAGACTGCCTGTGGCCACGGGGATAAAGAGTGAACTCAGCCGGGACTGCTCAAAAGCGTTGCTTAAGTTTCCGCCACCAACTCTGCGACGGGCGTTTGGCTTGAATCTCTGACTTCACCTGCTCCAAAGCGACGTGAAAATCGCCCGCATCCAGCTTAGCCGATCTTTCGCAGCTGCGAGCGTTTTTCGGACTTTTTGCCATTATTTTTGTTGTTAAGGCGTGCGTTTTCATCGGCGCTCTCCCGGGAAACGGTCGAGTGGAGACCAAGTGCCTTCCCTTCGGCAACGGACTTCTGGCAGTCTGTCGTTGGCATGTTTCTGCGTAGCAATAATCGCAAAAAAGACGGCAAAGACCATCGCTACTTCAGCATCGTAGAGAACCATCGCATCAGTTCCGGCAAGACGGTGCAACGAACCGTTCTCTATCTCGGCGAAATCAACGATCAACAACAATC
>Ga0335079_10005905_pt1 | contig 14003 bp, 11 predicted proteins | sample Lox_Sample_33_FD_206719 | JGI IMG/M metagenome (GOLD analysis project Ga0335079, IMG submission 206719) | Soil microbial communities from Loxahatchee National Wildlife Refuge, Florida, United States - Lox_Sample_3.3 | ecosystem: Environmental > Terrestrial > Soil > Wetlands | place: USA...
CCTCATTGCGACCCGGGTTGCGGGCCGGGGTCTGCCGGTTCGTTGCCTTGGGGCCTGGGATGCTCCTTTGAATGGACGTCTTCCGGAGCGATAAGAGCCCCTTTTCTACCACATCCGGCGGAAAAAAACAACACCAAAATAAGCGGGATCGCCAAAACACGGGAAAACCGCTGTAGCCATTTCAAGCGCATCTACTTGCCCTTGATCCGGCGGATCCGTTCCATGATCCGCTTCTTGGCGGTCGCGCCTGTTTGTTGCTTTCTCTCCACGGAAGCCTCCAGATCGAGATAGCCGATGATGTCTTTCTGAAAAAGGCCCGAAAATTTTTGGAATTCCTTCAAGGAAAGCTGCTTCAAATCCCGCCCTTGATCCAGGCCGTAGCGGACGATCCGGCCGACCACGTCATGGGCCTGTCGAAAGGGCAGGCCCTTTTCGACCAGGTAGTCGGCCGCCTCGGTCGCGAGAAGGAAACCGGTTTCGGCCGCCTTTGCCGCGGCCTTTCGCCGAACCGCGACCCCTTGGATCATTTCGGTCAGGATCGACAGGCTGGCCTTCACGGTGTCGACCGAGTCGAATACAGCCTCTTTGTCCTCCTGGAGGTCCCGGTTGTAGGCCAGCGGGAGGCCCTTCATGACCGTCAGCAACGCCATCAGATGGCCGTAAACGCGGCCGGTCTTGCCCCGAATCAACTCGGGCACATCCGGGTTCTTCTTCTGCGGCATGAGGCTGCTTCCGGTACAAAAGGCGTCGGGCAGGTCCAAAAAACCAAATTCATCCGTGGACCACAACACCAGTTCTTCGCAGAACCGCGACAGATGCATCATCAGGATGCACGCCGCGGCCAGAAACTCGATCGCGCCGTCCCGGTCGCTTACGGCGTCCAGGCTGTTTTCCGTGACGGACGGAAATCCCAGCTCTCCGGCCAACGCTTCGCGGTTGATCGGGTAGTTCGTTCCGGCCAAGGCCCCGGAGCCGAGCGGCATGACGTTGACACGTTGAAAGCCGTCCAGGAAACGCTGCCGGTCGCGCTCCAGCATTTCGTAGTAGGCCAGAAGGTAATGGGCGTAGCGGATCGGCTGGGCCTTCTGAAGATGGGTGTAGCCGGGAAGGATGACGTCGACATGGCTCTTGGCTTTGTCCACAAAAACGTCCTGCAGGTCCTTGATCGCCTCGATGATCCTCTTGATCTCGTCCCGCAGGTAGAGCCGCAGGTCCAGGACCACCTGGTCGTTCCGGCTCCGGCCGGTGTGGAGTTTTCCTCCCAGTTCGCCGATCTTCTCGGTCAGCAATCGTTCCACCGCCATATGGATGTCTTCGTCCTGTTCGGAAAAAGAGGCCCGGCCCTCCTCGATGGCTTCCCGGACGCCCTTCAGCCCTTCCGTGATTTTGTCCGCCTCGTCCTTCGTCAAAACCTTGGCTTGGGACAGGGCGCGGGTCCAGGCGATGCTCCCTGCGATGTCCTGCCGGAACAGCCGCCGGTCGAACGGAAGAGAGCTGGTGAAGGCCTCGACGCGCCGGTGCGTCTCTTCCGTGAACCGTCCTGACCACATTTTTTTATTTTTGGTTTGTTTTTTCATCTTCAACGTTACTTATGATAATCTTTGAATAAGCGGGTCCTGTCCTGCGGCAGCCCATCCGTCCTCACTCCGTTTATCTTTCCGGTGTGACCTTGCATCCCCGCTGGGCGGGGATTTCCGTTGCGGGCGGATGGGGCGCCCCGCCTCCGGCCACCCGCTTATGCTATTTCACTTTCTTCACCCGTTGCTGCAATCGAAGCGCATTCAGCCGGATAAAACCTTCGGCCAGGCGCTGGTTATAGACCGTATCGGTCTCGAAGGTCGCCAGTTCCGGATCGTAAAGCGACCGGTCCGATTTCCGGCCGGCGATCGTGCAGTTTCCCTTGTACAGGATCAGCCGGGCAATCCCGCCCACGTTCTTCTGCGCGGCGTCCATCGCCTGCTGGAGCATCTCCCGCTCCGGCGAGAACCAGTAGCCGTTGTAAACCGATTCGGCGTATCGGGGGATCAGGGAATCGCGCAGATGCATGACCTCGCGATCCATCGTGATCGATTCGATCGCCCGGTGTGCGGTCTGTAGGATGGCGCCGCCCGGGGTTTCGTACACCCCGCGCGATTTGATCCCGACGTAGCGGTTTTCGACCAGATCGACCCGGCCGATGCCGTGATGCCCGCCCCGTTCGTTCAACCGCGTGATCAAACCGGACGGGGAGAACTTCTTCCCGTTGATGGCGATGGGATTGCCGCCTTCGTACGCGATCTCGATCGTTTCGTGACGGTCCGGCGCCTTTTGCGGCGAGACCGTGAGCTGAAACATCTCCTCCGGCGGCTCGGCCCACGGATCTTCCAGGATCCCGCCCTCGTAACTGATATGGAAGAGGTTCCGGTCCATGCTGTAGGGCTTGGCCTTTGTGGCCGCGACCGGAATCTTGTATTTCCGGGCGTAGTCGATCAGCGACTGCCGCGAGTCCAGCATCCATTCGCGCCACGGGGCGATGATTCGAATCTGCGGATCGATCGACAGATAGGCCAGTTCGAAGCGGACCTGGTCGTTGCCCTTGCCCGTGGCTCCGTGCGCGACGGCGTCGGCTTTCTCGCGTCGGGCCACCTCCATCTGAGCCTTGGCGATCAGCGGGCGGGCGATGGAGGTTCCGAGCAGGTACCCGCCTTCATAAACGGCGTTGGCCCGGAGCATCGGGAAGAGGTAATCCTTCGCGAAGATCTCCCGCAGGTCTTCCGTATAAACCTTGCTTGCGCCGGTCGCCAGGGCCTTCTCCCGGACCGCCTCCAGATCCTCGCCCTGTCCCAGGTCGGCGCAGAAGGCGATCACCTCGCAACGGTAGGTGGCCTTGAGCCAGTGGATCGCGACCGAGGTGTCAAGCCCCCCGGAGTAGGCGAGAACGACTTTTTTGATTTTTGCGGTCATCGAATAAGACTCAACCGTTCTTGCGGCCTGATATTTTTTCCCAACGCGCGAGTTGCGCCGGGCTTGTCAGTTTTCGAACAAAACAATTAGCTTCTTCAAGCCACCGAAGCCTCGCCGCGGGCGACATGCCTCGGGATTCCTCAAGCTTTTCCCTCGTGAGGCGGAAGACAAATGGTTTATTTCCTGAAACGGGTTTCGGAGTGTTCAATTTAGATTATTCCATTTTTTCAAGCATCGAGGTTTTGTATGAAATCGCTCAACGACGTTGCGTTGTATTCTTTCCAGCCTTTGTCTGAACAGAAACGCCATATTACCAAATCTACAACACCTCTTTTTTCTGAACAGTTTTTGGAAAGGTAGTTTGAGAGTTCTTGCGTGCCGGATGCGTTTAGATGTTTGGCTACTCTACGTAGCCAGATATCATCCTTTGCCGTATCTAGTAATCCAATATTTCTTGCCAAATGCTTCTTGGTAATCTCGCCTATTCCAGGTAGTTCTGATAGAGCGTCCATTCCCTCTTTTTTAAGCCTTCGTTTAAAATTTGGGAAGCCCTCTTCATAGACCATTTTTGCTCCTCTTAAAAAGCAGGAGGCCTTCTTTTCATTATTAAACACCATAAGAGGAGCATTTAAAGATCGCATGCCATAAAGTTTTCTCGAATCGAAATTCCTAAATGATTTCTTTAGTGAACCAAATTTATTTTGGATTACCTTTACTCGAAATCCCGAACAATAGACGACCCAACAGTATTCAGTTAAAAATTCTTTGGTCGTAATACCATCAAGTGTTGCTCCGGAAATTTGTTTTACCCAATTCAATTCATCAGGTTTTGCCTCTTTTATGTAATGGAGTGCTTTCTGGTAAAGTTTTTTGGCTTTCTCTCTGTCCATTTTATTTATTGCTTTGCCTAATCTGTTAAAATTCAGAGCAAGCGCATCTACTGTTGTATTACTTTTTCAAGAGCCTTTAGCATGGCCTGTGCTTCAGTGTCCGGAATATAACGAAAAAGACCCGTTCCCCACCGTGGGCCACCACGTTGCTTATGAAATTTCCAGTAGCGTGGTCCTTGATTAAAATCCTTCACTCGCAATTTTAAGTCTCCGGCAACGAGCATCTTGTGGTCAAAGTCAGAGTCATATTGGTAGCCAGCAATTCTGAAACATCCAACGATAATTCGATTTGCTTCATTCATATCGTGGTGCCGTGAAGTAAAAAAGGCAAGTTTACCTTCCTTGAAATATCTGATTTGAATATCTTGATCCTTTTTGGGCCCATTGTGATAAACGCCGCCGCCAAATCCCCACTTATCAAAAATAGCAGAATCGTAGCAAGGCCAGCCATTTCTATTCAGATCGAGTCTGTCTTTGTTTCCCTGAGAATAAAGTTTGTAGCAATCGCATGTCTTTTGTGAACACCATACTTTTTTTTCTTCAGCAATGTTATGCTCGCGTCCTTTAGGTGTGCAAGGTGTTGCAAAAGGTCCTTTTTCCCCGTAGACCCAAGTAACCTTGAAAGCGATATTGCCATCAGGTTTCATGATTTTTTCCTAAATCTCACCTGGTTTATCGCATCAGCCCCGACATTTCCAGAATACGCTTCGACCATTCGCCAGCCTGATCGGCCACGGCTTTCCGTCGGGTCGGATCAGCCCAGATGTCGGCCCAGGCACGCTGCCAACGGGCCAACTGAATCTGAAGTTCAACCAATGCGGCCTGGGCATCGGGTTCCGCGTCCGGGGCGGCCCATTCGATGAAGAACTTGCTCTCGTTTAACATGCCGGCAACCACATCCCGGTGATCCGGATGATCGGAGAACGACTTGATACGGGCCAGATTCGCCGCCAGACCGCCGAGGCGTACGGGAAGCGCGTCGCGCATGTACCGTTCTCGAATGATATTTATCCCAGTAACCATTCCAATATCGCCTTCTGGATATGCAGCCGGTTTTCCGCCTGGTCCCAAACGATCGACTGCTTCCCGTCCATGACGTCGGATGAGATTTCCATCCCCCGATGGGCCGGAAGGCAGTGCATGACGACGGCCGAAGGTTTGGCACCCGAAAGCAGCCTGTCGTTGATCTGGTACGGTTTGAATTTCTTCAGCCTCGTCTTCGCCTCTTTTTCCTGCCCCATGCTGATCCAGACGTCCGTGTAAAGAATATCCGCATCCCGCGCGGCCTTTCGGGGGTCGTCCGTCATTTCAATCCGGGCGCCCGTTTGACGGGCCGCGATCCGGGAGGCCTCCACGATCAGGGGGTCGGGGCCGTAGCCCTTCGGACAGGCCACGCGGATCTCGATCCCGGTCTTGGCGGCGCCTTCGATGAGCGAATGGGCCACGTTGTTTCCGTCGCCGATGTAGGCCAGCCTCAATCCTTTGAGCGCTCCGAACCGTTCGCGGATCGTCATCAGATCGCCCAAGGCCTGGCAGGGGTGATGGAGATCCGTCAGGCCGTTGACGATCGGAATGGACGCCGCGGCCGCCCAGGCTTCCAGATGATCCTGCCCGAAGGTCCGGATCACCAGCGCGTCCAGATACCGGGACAGGACCCGGGCGGTGTCCGCCGCCGTCTCGCCGCGTTTGAGCTGAAGCTCGCCGGCCGACAGGAACAAGGCGGATCCCCCGAGCTGATTGACGGCCGCTTCAAACGAGACGCGCGTCCGGGTCGAGGCTTTTTCAAACAACAGCCCCAGCGTCTTTCCCGCCAACGGCCGCGGTCCGTTTCCCGCGCGGCGTTCCGCCTTCAACCGGTCGGCCCGGTCGAGCAAGCCCGTCAGCTCGGTCGCGGCGAGGTCGTGGAGGCTGAGCAGATGTTTGGGCTTCACGCCGTTCTCTTTCTTAATATTCCGTCCAGGCGGTTGATCAGCAGGTCGATCTCTTCCTTGAGAATGATCAGGGGCGGGACGAAGCGCAGCACGCGGTCCATCGTGCAATTGATCAGGAGGCCCTCATTCAAACAGTCCTGGACAATCGGTTTCCCGTCGATCGTGAGCTCCATCCCGACCAGAAGCCCGAGGCCCCGGACGGAAGCGATGCAGGAATGCCTGTGCTGGAGTTCTTTGAGCCGTTCAACAAAGTAATCGCCCATCCGGCGACAGTTATCGAGGACGAAGCCCTCCTCCAACAGCACCTCAAGCGTCGCGATGGCCGCGGCGCAGACCAACGGATTTCCGCCGAACGTGGCGGCATGCGAGCCGGGGGTGAAGGCCTGGGCCACGGAATCCCTGGACAGCAGCGCGCCGATCGGCAGGCCGCTGCCCAACCCCTTGGCCAGGACCATGACGTCCGGTTCGATCCCATAATGCTCGTAGCCGAACAGCCGACCCGTCCGTCCGATCCCGGTCTGGACTTCGTCCAGGATCAGCAGGATGTTTTTCTCGTCGCACAATTTTCGCAGGCCGGGGAGGTAGTCGTCGTCCGGGATCCGGACGCCTCCCTCGCCCTGCACCGGCTCGACCAGGACGGCGGCCGTCCGGTCGGAGACCGCCTGGGCGACCGCCTTGAGATCGTTGTACGGGACGTACCGGAATCCCGGTACGAGCGGTTCGAACCCGAGGTGGTATTTCGGCTGCGCCGTCGCGGTGACCGCGGCCAGCGTCCGGCCGTGAAAAGACCGCTCCATCGTAATAATCTCGTAGCGGTCCGGCCCATGTTTGTCGTGGGAAAATTTTCGGACGAGTTTGATGGCGGCTTCGATCCCTTCCGTTCCGCTGTTGCAGAAGAAAACTTTGTCGGCGAAGGAATGTTCGACCAGGAGCCGGGCCAATTTGACCTGGGGCTCGGTATAATAGAGGTTTGAGACATGAACCAGCCGCTGCGCCTGTTTCTGAAACGCCACCGTGACATTGGGATGGCAATGGCCCAGATTGTTGACCGCGACACCGCCCACAAAATCGAGATATTCCTTGCCGTTGGGATCGTAAACCCGCGTTCCGCGGCCTTTATGAATGATCAGCGGCTGGCGCGTGTACGTGTTCATCAGGTACTGATGGGCTTCGTCGATCAGATGATCCATGGCGCGTATAACCTTGCTTTGCGAAGTGAGAGGTAAGCCTGCGGCTTCGTGCCGTCCGGCACCCGACCGGTGCGTCGGCAAATTACGATCTGAAAACTTTATTCATAACATAACGGGGCTTGAAATGCAACTTTTATACAGGAAAGATAAGCCGGCGGATGAGTCCGGGTAGGCCCGAACGGTGACTTTGTCCCGACCGGAAACGGCCAGCTCCCGGGTGACGTTGAAAGGAGTCCGATCCTGGATCATCGCCGAGGGGCAAAGTCTCGTGCGGCGGACCCTGTGAACCTCAGACGCTTTTCAGGGGATCGATTCCGAACGCTTGTTTCATCCATGACCAGAACGGCTCAAGGCGGACCTTGTCCATCGACTTGCGATCCATCCCGTTGGCCGTGAAAATTTTCACCAAGTGCTCCTCCGCGAGCTGCTGGGCTTGGCGGGTCCGGCCGGACATGCAGAGCGCATAGATGCGAAGCCGGAATGCAAGCTCCTGGAACTCCGGGACTTGCTCGGTTCGGCCCAGAGCTTCCACGGCGGCGGCATACTGCCGCTCCGAAATGAGGCGGATTCCGATGTGAAACTCAAGTGCCGGAGGCAAGACCTCTTCGGGCCCCGCGCGGGCCACGATACGCTGAACGTCCGAATCGCTGCCCAACAGCCAGAGGACGGGGGTTTTCAGATCCGAACCTGTCAAAAGACGATGAACCGCTCCAATGGTACCGTTTAGGTCTTGCTTGGAGAGAGGCCCAAACCACCGGGCGTTAATCATGGCCTGGATATCGAAGTAGGGGAGCGATGCGGTCATCTGGCGCTCCGGCCACAGCCGTTTGATCAGGGGGCTCTGACGGAAACGCGTCCTCGCGCCGGATGCGTCGGTGAAACTCTGCATCATTCGGGCGGACTCTTTCGGAGAGACCGAAGGGGCCACGATCCGTTTCGGGTCATCATCGACCAGAGGCGGCGAATCGCCGATGATCGATTTCAGATACTCTTCGTCCCCGATAAACAACGCGCCGAGCTGCTCCGGCCGTTCGAAACCGAGCGCGCTCATCTCGGGCGCCGCAACCGGATCACTCCACTGACGGGCGAATTGTTCCTCGGATACCGGTCCCCGGGCCTTCCGGGTTCCTACCATCATCATGTCCCCCCCGATCCCGTTCCACAGTGAACAGTCCTCGAACGCATCGCAGAAGGCGCGGAGGACGGCCTTGGCGCTGACCTCCGTGAGTGATTTTAAGGGCAACCAATACGTGACGATCCCTCCCTCGGCCAGGCGGTCATGAATCAGCTGGAAGTACTCGCGCGTATAAAGATTGACGACACCGGCGTTCTCCGGAGGAGGGGGTTCGGCCGTGATGAGGTCGAAATGCTGGTCGGTCGTCTGGAGAAAGTAGCGCCCGTCTTCGATGTGAACGCGAACCCGCGGATCATGGAGGGGATTGTCCGCGTTGTTCGGGTAAACGACGTCGCTCATCTCCAGGACGGCACGGGAAATGTCCACCACATCGATGGTCTCAAGGCTCTTCGAATCCGTCATGGCTTTTGCCGTGTTGCCGACCCCGTAACAGATCAGAAGGGCCCGTTTGAGGTTTGGATGAACGGCCATGGGCCAGTAGACGTAAAGCTTCATGTAGCGGCGTGATTGAGACTCCGTTCCGGACATCGCGGACGAATTGGTGAGCAAGGTATAGGACATCGGCCTCCCCAGCAGCCGGGTCTCCAGGAAGCTGATGGTCTCGGTAAGGCTCTCCCGAGTCGCCGCGACGCGGCTGGAAGCTTCCTGATCGATCTTAAGATATCGATTCCAGGCCGCCTCTCGCTTAAGATACCGATTTTCAGAAAACCGGAGATGATGCTTCTCCATCGATCCAAAAGGAAACAGGAGGGCACTCAAGAGGAACAGGGCCGCGGTTGCGTATGTGATCCGACGCGGGAAGGAAGTTTTGGCCAGCAATAGTGCACCGATGGCCCCGTAAAGCAGGGCGATCAGAAAAAACGATTTCTCCATTCCCAAGACGGGGAGTAAAACGAATCCGCCGACCAGCGACCCGAGCGCGGCGCCTACGGTATTGACAAACGTCAGGGTGCCCGTGGTCTCGGTCTCGGAAGCCAGGTCGTTCCGCAGAGCGGCGCCGACCAGTGTGAAGAAGACCCCCGAAAGGAAGGAGACGGGAAACATGAGGGGCGCGCCGACGGCCAGGATATCGACCGTCTTGCTGATGACGTAAGACGAGTCGGCGAAAGGCCTAAGCACCCATGGAAAAACGGCATAGGAAATCACACAAAGGAAGCCGGCCAAAAATGCGATTGAGGCTGTAAACCGATAGGCATCGAGCGAGAGACGCAGCCACTGCGAAGCGGCCAAGCCGCCCAGTCCGATCCCCAGGAGAACAAGTCCCAGCATGAGCGCAAAGGCCACCGAGTGGCCTAAAACAAAAAGCAAGAGGAAGCGGAACCAAACGACCTCCAGGGCCAAAAGGCAGAGCCCGGAAAGACAGGCTGCGGCCAGCCAGTGCTTTCCGGTAAGCGCCGTGGCGCGCCGGCCCGCGTTGACGGACGATAAGGACAAACGCGGGGTCTTCAATGAAAGCCCGGCCGCCGCGACGGCAGCCGTTAGGTTCGAGCCGCTGGCCAGAATGGCCGTCCCGTGAATGCCGAGGGCGCCGATGAGATAGATCTCGCCAAGAACCACCGCGATTACGGCTCCCATGGTGTTCCATCCATAAAGTCTTCCCAGCACAGAGCCGAAGTTGGTGTCGTAAGCCATGAGGGCCTTTGTGAGCAAGGGCAGCGTCACCCCCATGGCGGTGGATGGGATGAGCAACAGGCAAAATGCGACCAGGAGCCGAATGGGATTCAAGAGCCACGGGTTTTCCAACAGCGGATGGAGCCAAGGCGCCAGGAACGCTCCAATGAATGGAAACTGATAGACGAGCCCCAGACCCGTCAGCGCGACGGCTGCTTCAGCGAACGCATAGATACGAATCGGGCTTCTAAATCCCGCGCCGTACCGTGCGGCCATTGCGTTTCCCAGCGCGAGCCCGCCCATGAAGCCGGAGAGGACGAGGCTCGAGGCCCAAACGCTGTTGCCGAAGGCCAGCCCTGCCTGGTGAAACCAGAGCATTTCGAAGATAAGCGCGGACGCGCCTGAGATGAAGAAAATCGTGCAAAGCAGGGCGGTCATCTGGCCAAGAGTCGGTTACATTTTTTAACGCAAAAAAACAACCGAACACGGGGACGACCCGAACAAGGGGATGGGTTTCCGGGCGGGCGTTTCAAGAGGGTTCCGACGAAGAGCGGGAAGCGCCGGCCAAGGCCAGCAGGTCGTCCACCGTGAACAGGTGTTCCAGGGGATGACCGGCGGCCGCGATCTTTTCCCGGCCGCCTTCCTGTCGGTCCACGAGGGCGATGACCTTCAGGATCTTGCAGCCGTGCGCCTTCAGCCGTTCGATCGCCTTCAGCGTCGATCCGCCGGTGGTCACGACATCCTCCACGACCACCACCTCGGCGCCCTCCGGCAGGTTTCCTTCGATCCAGGCCCGGCTTCCGTGCCCCTTCGGCTCCTTCCGGATGATGAAGGCCGGAATGGGCTGTCCTTCGAGGTAGCTGGTCACGGCGACGGCCAGAGCGATGGGATCGGCCCCCAACGTCAGGCCGCCGACGCCTTGAGGGTGCAGAGACTTGATCCGCTCGAAGACCAGTCGGCCGATGAGCGCCGCGCCTTTCGGATCGAGCGTCACCTTTTTGCAGTCGACGTAGTAGCGGCTCATCTGTCCGGACGTGAGCTTGAAGACCGGTTGATCGCTGCAGCGGAACGATTGGCGGAAGAGAAGATCGAGCAGTTGATCCCGGCCGGAAGACGCGGCCGGCGCGCCTGATTTTTTTCGGGAGGGCATCGCGATCCTTTGTTTGCGGATTGTAAAAAATTCGGAGTTAGTATACCATAAGATTCGAACGTGTCAACGAGCATTGATAAGACCCCGCCGCGGTTTGCGGACCGGACGCGTTTGAGAACGACGGGTTTGAGATGAACTATTTAAAAGCCATCGGGTTTGTGGTGGGATTTCTTCTGATCCTGACCATTCTGTTTTATGTCGTTGGCATTTACAATATCGAATAGGGAAATCGGACAAGCTCATGACGGCTAAAACGGCGCACCGTCGCGTCACGGCGGGCCTTGTCCTCGTCGCCGGCTTGATGGGTTCTCCATGGACGCCGGTGATCGAAAGCCGGGCCGCCGATCCGATCGACCGCGCGGCGGGTCCCGTCCGCCTTGGAATGACGGTCGCGGAGTTCCAAAAAGCGGTGAAGGGCGGCGAGCAGACGGGCGAAAACCCGGGCCTGATCGAGGACGAACGGTCGTTCGAGGTCTTGCGGGAATCCCTGCCCCGGGAGATTCGGGTCATGGGCTGCCGGTTTCTTCACGGTCGGCTGTATCGCGTTACGGTCGAATACCGCGAAGGTTTTTTCGACGAGGCCCGTTGGGACAATCTGGTCAAGAAGGACATGGAACGATACGGGAAGGTGCCGGTCCAATCGAAGTCGCTCGGCGAGCATCCGTTTGAGTTTGTCCAGTGGGACGATCCGCAAACGCGTCTCGTCCTTCAACGGGAGCTTCGGATGCGGTTCGAGTCGAAGCAATTGGTGAAGCAATACAATGTCGTGATGATTCTGTTGGACCAAGCCCTTTGGAACGAGCGCCAGGAGGCCGAGGGGTCGCTGTTTTAAGCGCCGGAACGAGGTCGGGCATGGATGACGAAACGACGATCGGGTCGATCAACCTTTCGAACAATCTTTCCCGGCGGCGGATGGATTGGATCAATTACCATCTGGCCTGTCTCGTGGTCGTGGCCGGTCCGGTCATCGGCGAAAAATTTCCGCTGTCCAAGGAACAGATGGTGATTGGGAGGCAGCAGGATGCGGAAATCCCGATCGACGACCCCATGGTCTCGCGCAAGCATGCCGAGGTTGTGCGCGAATCCGGCGACCGGGTCGTCCTCCGCGACCTGGACAGCAAGAACGGGACGTTTTGCAACGATGCGAAGGTAGGGGAGAAGGAACTCTCGGAGGGCGATCTCATCCGGGTCGGGAACTCGATTTTGAGATACGTGGGGCCCAACAGCCTTGATCATCTGTACCAGGACGAACTTTCCGAACGGGCCCTTCGGGACGGACTGACGGGGTTCTTTAACAAGCCGACCTTTCGCCTTTACCTTGAGCGCAACCTCGAACGATGTAAAAACCTCCACGCGCCTCTATCCATCGGACTGATCGATTTTGACGGGTTTAAGAAGGTCGGCGAGGGCGAGAGGCATCCGGCCGGCGACCGTGTTCTGAAAGAATTTGCGGACCGGGTCAAGAGCGCGATCCGTCCGACGGATCTGCTGGCGCGGTACGGCGGCGACGAATTCGGTCTCATCCTTCCCCTCACCCACCTGATGGGGGGCCGGCTTGTCGGTGAGCGGCTTCGGACCCGCGTCGCGGATCAGGCGTTCGAGGTGGACGGGCAGGCGTTCTCGATGACGATCAGCGTCGGGATCGCCGAACGCTCGGGCGGCGCGGAGGACGCCGACGCGCTGGTCGCCCGGGCCGACGCGGCGCTCCGCGAGGCGAAACGGATGGGCGGGAATATCACCTACTGTTTTATGGAGCCGAAGAAGTAGGGGAAATCTCCGATGGGCGCCGGTGTCGGAGGGAAGCGCGACGGGTGGATCGGAGGCGCTCCCGATGCGCGTCGAGGGCCGGACCGACGCGTGCGGGGTCGGTCATCGGGGATAAGCAGGTGAAGTTGTAACAGAGATACACCGCGGCCTTCCCGTTGACCGGTCCCTTGCCTTCGAGGAGTGGGAGGGACGGAATTTTTCCCTGGGCCGCGAGGGGGTCGAGATGTCCCAGAATGCGATTCGGAAAATATCGCGAGGCCGTTTCGCGGCGGAGAGCCTCATAGCCCGCCTCGCCGGGTTTTCCGACCACCGCGATCTCGATCGGCCCATCCAAAAGAAAATCCACCGCGGCCAACGTTTTGCAAAAAGCGCGGGCAAAGCGATCGATGACCGCGCCGTAAGCCGTCACGGCCGACTCCGCCGCCTTTCGCCAGTCTTCGCGATTGAAATGAAACGACAGGCGCGCCAGGGCCATGGCGGCCGAAGCGTTCGCGTTCGGGGTGGCTCCGTCATGACCGTCGCGATGGCGGAGGATCAACCGTTCATGATCGCGCGAGGTGTTGTAAAATCCGCCGCCGTCCTCGGGACTGAAGTCGCTCAAGATCCGTCCGGATAATTCCGCCGCCGCGGTCAGGTATTGCGCCGAACCGCCCGCCTCGTACAGATCGATCAGGCCCTCGCACAAATAGGCATAGTCGTCCAGATAGGCGTTGAGGTGGGCCTTCCCCGAGCGGTAGGTTCGGAGCAGCCGGCCCTCGGGAGTCCGAACGGTTTGAAGGAGAAAGTCGGCCGCCCGCCCGGCGGCATCGAGATAGCGCGGCTCGTTCAGGATCCGGGCCCCTTCCGCCATCGCGCCGATCATTAAACCGTTCCAGGAGGTCAGAATCTTGTCATCCCGCCCGGGGGGGATGCGCCGGCCCCGCGCTTCGTACAGTTTTTTTCGAGAGGCGTCCAGCGAGATCTGCAACGCCACCGGGTCGATTCCAAGCCCGGCGGCGACCCCGGCCAAGGGGCGGGGCGTGTTGGGGATGTTTTTTCCCTCCCAGTTGCCCGCTTCGGTGATGTCGTAGTAGGCGCAGAAACGCCGGGCGTCTTCATCGCCCAGGACGGCCTTGACTTCATCCGGAGTCCAGACGAAATACTTTCCTTCCTCGCCCTCCGAGTCGGCGTCGGTGGAGGAGTAAAAGCCGCCTTCCGGCGAGGTCATCTCGCGGATTTCGTAATCCAGGATCTCGGTCGCGATCCGTTTGTAGAACGGCTCCTCGGTGACCTGATAGGCTTCCAGATAGATTCGGGCCAGCAGCGCATTGTCGTAGAGCATTTTTTCAAAATGCGGGACGAGCCATCGTTCATCGGTGGAGTAGCGGCAGAATCCGCCCCCGATCT
>Ga0335079_10005906_pt1 | contig 14002 bp, 15 predicted proteins | sample Lox_Sample_33_FD_206719 | JGI IMG/M metagenome (GOLD analysis project Ga0335079, IMG submission 206719) | Soil microbial communities from Loxahatchee National Wildlife Refuge, Florida, United States - Lox_Sample_3.3 | ecosystem: Environmental > Terrestrial > Soil > Wetlands | place: USA...
CCGTCAAGTACTATATTGACTTGATGGCGGCTAATCGGCCGAGCTTTGAGTACTATCTAAGAGAATATAAATTTGAACTTGCCAGCGCCTTCTTAGAAAGATTTGCATCGTGGCGAGCAGTCGGTTCGGCCGCGCAACTGCCTCAGCTTTAGAAAATTGCTTGAAGATACGCGGTTCGACGCTAGGTTAGCACTTCATGATACGAGTAACTGACCGCGTTCTACTAGCCCCCTTGTCTCCCTGAACCCTCGCTGCGTACCGTGGCACGATTGCTGGGCGAGCACGTCGTCCGGGGCAACAGGACCTCCCTGCTAAGTTATTTGGACGGTAAAGGCAATAAGCAATACAGCAGTACCCCTAAGAGCCTCACAATCGAGCTAACGTTCGACCAACGCAAGCGTATTACGCACTGGATATTTATTGGGCAGTTTGTGTAGTGCGTTTCGCATCCGGGTCCATAAATGCCAGCAGTTCAACAGTTTGGCTGCACAACAGTCCTACCGGCTCGACTTGATCAATTCCAAAACCTGCTCGACAGTTTCACCAATCCAGTGCGTCTTGCCATCCGCCGTTTCAATCTGAGTCGCAGCGTCAATTGCGGTCGCGCCGATGACTTTTTTTGCAGCGGGCGAAATCTGGGTAATCTGATCACTATTGATGATGCACTCACCCACGATCTCGCCCGATTGGTTCGACTTCCTCAATTTGATGAACGTCATGAAATGTCCTTTTTGATTATCGGATTATCGGGACCGCGTCCAGGTTTTTCAGACTGAATGTACGCAACCAGGATTGCGGGCACCCCATCGGAAGTTTAGCTGTGGTTTACTTGGCCGACCAAATTTATCGAGAGACATATTCACAAGCACCTCTCGAGCTTCCGATCGACCCGTCGGTGATTTGCCTGCCGCCGTATTCAGGGCACATGACAATCAACCGTGCATCGAGAATCAATTGGTTCCAAGTGGTCTGATGAAGGACAAAACGAACAGAAGGCAAAAGTCGCGCGTGTGTAATACGTGTGTGGAGACCGCGAAATCGGAGTTTCGAGCGTTTTAGGCTTCCGTAAAAATCATTAACTTGTGTGTTTTCAATGCCCGGGCGGAATCGACCCGGTTCCCGGCATTATCGAGCTAAATGACCCCGCTTCAGTGTGTTGCCAACGTGGAAAACGCAAACACATAGCTTCCGCACGACTTTCCCGCGAGCCGACGTTGGGCCGATGCTAGTCTAGCGATTTCGGATGTTGGCGTTGGCAGCTATTAAAGCAAACAGCGTCCTCTATTCGCCGCAATTTCGCCAGTGCGGGAACATCGTCCCAAGCGCGTACACGCCTGATCGTCACCAGAGGAAGCACCTTGCTTGTTCATCACGGAATCTCAACGTAAGACAGGCACGGGAGACGCCCGACAAAGTGGCATCTCCCGTGTGTGGTGGAGAGAACAGCCGTTTCAGGCTGCGTTGGGGTGGGACCCGTTGTTGACGATGCCTTCCAGACCCTGAACAACCTGGACCAGCGTCGGCATGTCGGCGATTTCATTCAGTGGTGGTGCTTGCAGCTTGGTCAGCAAGGCACCGACCTGTTGCTCCGGAATGCGATCGAGGACGACTTCCATGCGGCGCAGGCCACGCGTGGCCGACTCCAGCACGTCGAGAATCTTCTTCTTTTGCTGGATATCGCGCACAAGGTGCGGCTTGTTGGCATGGCCGTATTCCCGTAGAACCCATCGGTAGAGCTTGACGCCGACAGATTCTTCCAAAGCGGAAATCCGTTTGTCCAAGTCGGCGCCATTGCCGTTGGATCCGTTGCCGTTCGCGTGGCCGTTGTTTCCGCCAGCCGCCGGCGACGGATTGGCGCCTCCGTTCGCGCCGCTGGCCTTTCCGGACGGACGTGAGCCCTTGCGCCAGTTTTCCGGGATCAACCAGCTTGGAACTGTTGGGGCCTTCTTCGGGCGTCCCTTGTCGTCCAGATCCACCCAAGGCGCGTCGAAGTCATAAAAGCAGCGCCCCAGGCCAAAGCAGGAGCAAGCCCGTTTGAACGCCTGTGCTTCTGCTGAAGTCATTGCGTTCTCTTCGTCAGCCCACTCTTCGCCGGTTCCCGAGTGGGTTCCAAGACCCTCGATGGTCACTTTGCAGACCACCAGAATCTTGCCCGTGACAATCTCGCTGTTGCGCTTGTGGCGGGTGATGTTGTTCATGGTGGTCGTCTCATAGCTACGGGTCCAGCCCTGGGCTGTTACCAGCCCGTTGAGACGATCGGTGTAGGCGCGCGGATCGGCGTAGGGCACGACCTGCCCGCGGGTGCGGTTGTTGGCGGTATTGGTCACCCGCCACAGGACCTGGTCGACCGGAAATGGCACTTCCAGTTCGACCAGGAGTTCTTCATTGCTGAGTTTCTTCATCGAAAGAGGTCTCCTTCGCTTGGTTGAGCAAGCTGTCGGGGTTCAGGGCGGGAAAGAAGACCCGCTCAGAACGGAATGTCGGAATCTCCGATCATGGCGGGATCTTCCTGGCTGTGGGACTGGTTCTTGGCGAACTCGCCATTCTGGCCGTGGCCGTGGCCGTTGCGGTTGGATTCGCCCAGGAACTCGATTTTGTCGACGTAGACGAAGCACCTGTACTTCTTCTCGCCGGACTTCTTGTCGTCCCACGATTCGATCCGCTGCCGGCCTTCCAGGAAGACACGGCTTCCTTTCTTCAGGAACTCGGCAGCCACTTCAGCTCGCCGGCCGAAGCTCTTAACGTTGAACCATTCGGTGTGTTCCTGAAGCTCGCCGCCGCCGTTCTTCCAGCGCTCGGTGCTGGCCACCGAAAAGGTCGTGATGGCGGTGCCGCCAGCGGTGTACTTCATTTCTGGGTCTTTGCCCAGGTATCCGATCAGCAGAAACTTCTGCATGGGGTGTTGTTCTCCTTATGTTGTGAAATGGAAAGAGGACGCCGGAGCATCCCCTCTTGTGTTTGAACTTGAGAAACTCAGACGAGTCCTGCTTGTACGAGCTCTCTGCGGAGAGCCGCACGGAATCGCTCATCTGCCGAGGGACTCGGCTGGCACTCAATCGGTCTTGTTCCCGGCGAATGAGCGGCAACAGCAACTGAATTTCGCAAGGCGGTGAAGTGATACACAGCTTCGTACGCCTGAGCGTGGCGACGATGCAGGGAACGGATGCGGGCAGCGGACTTGATTGCCATGGGAAAGCTCCTTGGTTGTTGTGGGTTTGTTCTGAGAATTGGTTTGCTGACACGCAGACGTCGGTCTTGTGTAAACGTCGTGTGCTTGGGAGGTGGAGGGGGACTCCAATGAATGACAAACGTGACGTCGAGCTCAACGCGATTGGAGTGCTGAAACGGCGGGAGATCGAAGCGCGGCTAGCCATGCGGCTTCATGCTCGACTAGCGGAGTATTGCCAAAGAACAGTAGGCATACGACAATAACGTTTCCCACTGGGTTCGTTATGCCAAAACACAGATATCAAATATTCATCAGCGCATCGGATCGGAGCTTGATGGAGGAGCGAAAAGCTGTCGTCGCAGCCATAGTTGAGCAAGGTCACCTTCCTGCGATGCTTGAACGGTTCTCGGTCGCCAACCCCAGCGATCGCGACGTGATTCAGCGTCTCATCCGCGAGTCAGATGTTTATTTGCTGATACTTGGGTCTCGTTACGGCGCCACCCCGGCAGGCATGAGCTACACGGAGATCGAATATCAGTTCGCCCGTGAATACGGTCTTTACATTCTCGTCTTCATGCTTGATGAAAGTGCTTTGCGGGAGCAGCGTGCGTCTCTTGACCCTAGTAGTGATCGCGACAGAGAGGAAATCAAGAGTTATGAACACCTTGTAGCGCTTCGCAACCAGCTCAGGAAACATCATCACCTGTATTTCACTTCCGGTCCTGAGTTCAAACAATCGGTCCAGAAAGCGCTTAGCGACACTCTGGAGCGTCTCCCCGCGCAATCCGACAAACTCCGGTATGTTCGCGAATCCCGAGCAGCGGAAACCGACGGTTTGCAAATATTGCTTACGGGTGTAAATGCATGGAACGACTGGCGTGCGTCCCAGCCCGAGATGCTACCAGATCTAAGCAAAACTGATCTTCACGAAGCGCGTCTCCAAGGGGCGAATCTTCGAGGAGTGGACTTGCGCAGAGCAAATCTGACGGCTGCTGACCTCTCCGAGGCGGATCTAATGTCGGCAGACTTGAGCGATGCGGTTCTCAGCCATAGTGACTTAACGGGCGCGAATCTCCGTGGTTCTGTCGCTAACGGTACACAATTCCTCAAAGCCCAGCTTAGAAACGCCAACTTCAAGGGCGCGATGCTGCTGGGCGCCAACTTCTCCGGAGCGGATTTGGACCGCGCCGACTTCGATGGGGCCACAATTGGTTCGACTGTATTCGCCAATAACAATCTTGGCAACACATTGGGTCTCGATAAGGTGATACATGCTGAGCCATCGGTCATAACTCTAGACACGATGCTTCGATCCGTTCGTCGGCTACCAGACCAGTTCCTGAAAGGAGCGGGTTTGCCCGACCACTTCATCGAATACGCACGCTCGTTATCCGGTAACGCAATTGCGTTCTATTCCTGTGTGATCAGCTATTCAAGTAGAGATCAAGAACTCGCGGAGAGACTCTATGCTGATCTCCAACAGGCGGGTATTCGGTGCTGGTTTGCACCGCAGAGCCTTCAGATTGGAGACAAATTTCAGGACAGGATCGAAGAGTCAATTCGCATACACGACAAGGTACTTCTGATTTTGTCAGAAGGCTCAGTCAAGAGTTCTTGGGTCGAAACTGAGGTTCGAAATGCATTGGAGCAAGAGCGCCGACGTCACACTGCGGTGCTTATGCCGATCCGAGTAGATGATGCGGTGATGGACGTCGACAGTGCCTGGGCAGCTCAACTGCGACGAACACGGCATATAGGCGATTTCAGAGAATGGCGTGAACACGAGTCCTACCGGAAATCTGTGTCTCGCCTGATCCGTGATCTAGCGACTGATCGAGCAGTCGAAATCACTCGGAGGCAGACCGGATGAGAACGAATCTGGCCGCCTACGGCATGTATCAGGTCTACTTAAATTATCCTTTCGACCCATCCTACGCCGCGCTTGCTAATGCACTTCATTTCGGCGTAATCGCAGCAGGGTTGCTCCCCGTATGCGCAAATGACCTCACGAGCCCTGATCGCGTGCGTCTTGAAATGTTGGTGGACGCGATTGTCAATTGCCACTACTCCGCGCATGACCTGTCAAGGTGTCGCGGGGAGGGAGATGCCAACTACGGCCGCTTCAACATGCCAATCGAGATGGGTATGGCTATGTTTCACGCCATCAAGTCTCAACGGATAGAGCACCGTTGTGCGATTTTTGTTTCGAACCAACGCGAGCATCAGATGTTTGCGTCCAATCTGGCCGGACTCGATCCAATCCGCCATTCAGACGATGATGACCTTCTGCTCACTGGCCTTTACGAGTGGCTTCGTAAGGTGGTAAAGAGCCCCCTACTCAATCTTCAGCCGACTGTTGCCGTGCGAGAAAAATATCGATCGGTAAAATCACGGCTTGCTCAGATTAGCGGAGGCTCTCCGAATGGTTGTCCTACTCATGATGAGGTACAAGAGCTGATGTACCAAGAGTGCTCTGAGTGCGGCTGGTGGGATTGGCGAAGCAGCAAGGCAGGTCAAATTGAATTCCCTATCCTGCCTTTATCATTCAAGGATGTGAATACTCGCCTCTGAAAGCTCAGATCAGAGGATCAAAGCTATCTCGACCGTATCAGTGGATCAGTGGATCTTGATTCACGCCTCCACCAACTCCCGCATGAACATCTCGTAGGCTTGCGCCTTGGCGGCATAATGCGCCGCGACTTCCGGATCGCGCGGATCGTGCGCCATGCGCTGCGTACACGCTCGACGGCACTCGTCAGTCCTTCAACTCGCAGGATTCTCCAGCACAGCCTTCAGGTGTGTGCTGTCTTTCAGGTCTTTCAGGTCTTCCAGCACCTGCCGTTCCAGATCGGAGAAGTCCATCACGCCTGTGCCCCGCCGCCGCAGGCTTCTGCTGGCCCGCGTCCAGCTGCTCGGCCGCGGAGAGCAAGTTGCTGGCGTGGTAGGCCGCTTTCGACAGCTTCCCAACCGCATTGATCGCGGACTCCTGCTTGAGTTCCTCGCTCGGTTGCAGCCCCAACATCGGAAGAATCTGGTTCTGCACGTCCTCCGGCAGCTTGTCGAAGGGCATGGACAGCGAAATGTTGATCTTGGCCGGCGGAATCGAGGACTGCGGCTGTTCCGGGTTGATGTAGCTATCCGGGTCACCAATCCCGCGAATCGTACCCAGGGTGAACCGCACCACCTTGCGAAGATCGACCAACTCCGGAGCCGAGAGCGCCTTTCCGAAACACGACTTTGTGTCACGTCGATGCGGTTGCTATTGCATGCGTAACCGCCATCACCATCAGGACGGCCGTGAGGTGGTCACAGCTCTTCATCCATCGCATCCGCCTCTCAGTCGTTTGTTCCGGCTCGCCGTCCCGCATTCGCTTGTCGAGGAAATAGCGACCGAGCTGAACTGCGCCAATGGCCAGTCCAGCCATACGGTAAATCCTGTCCGCCCAGAAGTGGCACCCGAGCCCGAAGGCCAGCAGTGCCACTCCCAAGGTCAGCAATCGAATTGCAAGCCGTGAATCGTTCGGCATCTCTGTCTCATGCCACCGCTGCCGCCACCCTCACGTTTTCCAAGTTCGTAACTGGCACTTCGATCGCCGGCGGCTCCAGCGGTGCTGATGTTTGCACTTCGTACACGTCACGGCTTCCGTCATTTTGAAAACCGCTTGCTGAAATACGTGCGGGACTTTTGCTTCGCTGCCGTTCGACATAAAGAACTGCGGTGCGATGCCGCCGCGAAACATCTTGTCCTTTCCCCACAGCTCACGATCGAGAATGCCGAAGCGGTGAAAGAAGATCAGACCGGTCTCGATCTTGGGTTTTTGCTTTCCCTCTTCCGCCACCAGTTGGTGGCTCGTGATCAGCAGGTCATAGCTGGTTTCGAAGCGATACATGTCCAGACGGACGATCGGCCCCCTCGCCACCAGGATGGCGTGCAGACCGTTGGGCATGAAGTTCTTGACCGGCTGCAGCCAGGAGAGAGCGCTGCCGTCTTCTCGGCAGAAGCTGACATAGCGACCGATGTCACTGACGGCGCCTCCAGATTCCTGGCCGCGAATCAGCCACTCCTGATCGCGTCGTTGGAGTGTCAGATTCGCCTCGCACCAGATGCCCACGGTGCGCAAACGGGTCAAGGTTGGTTCAGGTAGAGTCAGGCCGCGCCGAGCGATGAGCTCGAGTTGCTGCGAAGTCATGGATAAGCTCCCTATGGTCCCACTTCCGTGAGACGAAAGTTGATTTGTTGTTTGTTCGCTCACGGCAGCACGGGGAGAAATCCGTCCGACCGCGAGCATTTGTGCTTACGGTCGTCGAATTGGCTGGCCAACGGAGGCACGAATCATTTCCTTCGTGCAGCCCGCCCAGCATTTGTACTTTCTTGGATCGCTGATCGAGATGGCGAGATTATCGCCAGCCCGATCATTGCCCGCCTGCGCACAGGACGGACACTGCGTGTAGTAGTTCCCGCTCGCTTTACGCCGAGGTTTTCGGACGTAGCCGAGGATGGAGAACTGCTTGCGGTTGGGATCGAAGCTCCGTGGCGGCAGCTCGACCGAGGTTGGTTTACGAAGAAACTCATCGGGAATGGTCATGCCACGACTCAGCCGTGTCAGTTCTGACTCGGTGAGTTTCTTCAGGCTCTTGAGATATGTCAGTTGCGAGGTGATGTCGCTTGGGGCGTCATAGAACCAGTAGCGGTGGTTGTTGGCCCGATGAATTCCAAGTGGGCCACGCAGGGCGTTGCCGAACTCCCCCGTTCGGAGTTTGTCCTGGCGCGGGAAGATTTCGATGCCATCCCGCAGACCTGACGCTCCCTTGATGGGCACGCCGAGCCGGAGCGCGACGTTATAGATGTAGACCCTGCACTGCTCCGCCAAAAGTGGCTGTTCGCACAGGATCCAAAGATGTCCGCCACGGCGTGACATCTCCAAGGCGGCAGACACTCCGTCGAGTTCGAGTTCGGTCTTCAGTTTTCCAAGATCGAAGAACGCATCCTCGTAGTCGGCGTCGATTGCGATCCATTTACAGCGCTGCGATTGAGAGTTGATGGCATAGAGGCCGACGGTCAGCCAGCCGGCGAGGTGCGTCCGCACCGTGTCGGGGTCCAGCTCCGCCGGCCTGCCGTCGTCCTTATTCTTAGGTTGGTAGTGGTAGTGCCGTCCCGTTTCCGGGTGCGGGTTGACTGATTGGCGCGTGTACGCCTTGCGATTGACGAACAAAGCCCACCAGTCGCGGACGTTTTCGCTGCTGACCGGAACGATGGGCGGTTCGGGCTTGGGGAGATTCAGCCCCCTCGGTTGTTGCGTGGTTAAGCTCATCGCTCCGCAATCCTCCTTTCATGAGCGAACTGGGCGCAGTTTCGCCGGAGAGTAAAGTCCCGTCAAATTGGGTGGGTACCTGTCTGCAATGTACTGAAACTGAACTATTTAGGATGGCGGCGGTATCCCTCAACCCTTGGAAAAAGGGCCGTGTGTTCCGGGGCGAGAGTCAGCGAGTCAGATCTTAACCCTTGCATCTTATACAGGGCAGACAGCACGGCTTCTCGTATTGTCTGAGGCTGCATAATCGGTCTTCAATGCGAGGCACTCGCTCGCTTGGCGCACTTGGATAGCAGCTTGAAAGCACAACATTTCTCGAAGGCTGAAAGCTGAAAGAGCGTTTATCCGATCGGACTTTCTCGCGCACGGACAGAGCACAATTGGAATCGAGGATGGTGCTTTCCGATAAGTGATTGCAGTATCCGTCTACCCCATAATAAGGTTGTCTTTCGTTGTGCCAGTCAAGGAGAAACAAAGATAAGCTGGCGAACCGCTCCTCGAAATCGGCTTGACAGTCGGCAGTTACTCTTCCCCGATGCGTGGTTCGCTACTGTTCGGCTCTGCAGGTGCCCGGCTCTCAGGCTAGAGAAAGCTCATGCTGACAATTGCCGCATTGATCGTGACGCACGCTCAACTGTTCATCCTTCTGGCCATCTCTCTCGCCGCACTCGCCATCGCATTCACTCTGTGGCGGTGGCTTCGGCTTCTCCGATCACGAAAGACTGTTAGCGTTATCGCATTAGTCGACAATCTCAAACAGAAGAAGCAATGGGGTGAGGCCCGTCGAGAGGTCGACATTGCCCTGCAACGGGATCCTACCAACGTCGATCTACTTGAACTACGAAATCAGATCGAGCGCAGTGAGAGAGCACAGCTGTTCGAGGAGCAGCTACAAAGGATCAAGCAGCTCACGAACGTCAAGGAGTGGAGTGAAGCACGCCGAGAACTTGACCTCGCATTACGAGAATATCCGGCAAGCGCCGATTTGCTCGAGCTACGAGATGAGATCCAGGTGCAGGGGTTTAACGCGCGGCTGCAAAGGATCGAACATCTGACGCGCAGCAAGAAGTGGAACGAAGCACGCGGAGAACTCGATGTCGCATTCCGAGAGTATCCAGCATTTGTCGACTCACTTGCAAACACCACTCCCGGTGTGCTCCCGAAAGACGCTCTGGAACTTTCTCATAGAGTTCTAAATCCCCTTCGCAACCAGATCGAGCATGGTGAGATGGCGGAGGCCATTGAAAAAGCTGCCGAGCTGGGAGATTGGGCTCGGGCGGCAGATCTTGTTTCTTCCGCCATCACGTCATTCCCAGGTGAACCCGTTTTCGCGCGTCTCCAGATGAGAATTGACGAGAAACGGCGCCGCATTGCGTCGTTGCAGGAATCGTTCCACTCACTGGTTGCTATAGGCGAGTTTGAGTCCGCAGGGCATCTTCTTGAGGAGCTGAGATCCGAGCACCCATCCACTTGGCGTGATCTTTGTGACGAACTTAACCAAACGTTTGCGCGCTGGAGGGAAGAAGCTCTCAGGATCGCCTCCAAAGTTGCAGATCTTGTTCGCAATGACCAATCGGACCAAGCACGCGAGTTGCTTGAAATTGCGCTTCAAAGGGAAGTGGCGCGTCAAGGTCGGGAAACTTACGTTCGTCTCGCGACCTTTCATACCCTCTATGAAGCGGAAGAGGCCCTCGTTGAAGCGGCATGGTACCCATTTTCTCGGTCCGCTCATCATGACTATGCTTTCTATTATTTTGAGCACTTTCGTAAGGCCCCCGGTTGGTTCTTAATTGAAGCTCTTCACCACGAGCGTCTCACTGCCCAAGATCAGTTTGAGCGCGCGACCCAAGTTCCGCCCGTTTTGTCAATGGACAACGTCCACTTCACATTAACCGCGCCAGGACTCATTGTGCCGGCCAAGGCGTGTGAGATTCGATTCTGGATTCACATCGAAGAACAGCGCACGAAGGTACTTGAGCTCGCCAAACCAGCTCACCACCCGTATGGGTCGGATCTAATGGTGAAGTCGGAAGGACCGTTTCCGCTGCAGCGCGGTGCCCGTCTCAGCGTCCGAATCAAGGTTGAAGGCATCGGGTGCGCCGATGATCACAAGTGGGTTATTTGGACCGGCGAGATCGGGAGCACCACTTTTGTCCTAACTGTGCCATCGAATGCGTCCGAGGGCACGCGTGTTGGTACGGCGTCAATTAGGCTAAATGGTTGCCAAATCGCGAAGATGTCTTTTGTGTTGATGGTCGGCGCCACAGAGCGTGAGACTTCCCTCATCCCAAGCAAGACAACTTATCACCGAAAAGCGTTTGCATCTTATGCGAGCGAGGATCGGAGCGATGTCCTGGTACGTGTGCAAGGGATGGAAGCTACGGGCGTCAAGGTGTTTCTTGACGTTGTTGACCTTCGATCAGCCCAGTATTGGGAGAGCGAATTGGTAAAACGGATTTCGGAAGCTGACGTCTTCTATCTGTTCTGGTGTCGCCACGCACTAGCTTCTGAATGGGTTACCAAGGAGTGGCAGTGGGCTTTCGATACAAAGGGCTTGGATTTTATTGATCCAATACCCCTGGAAGGGCCGGAATTCGCACCTCCTCCTAGTGAACTTGCGGCCAAGCATTTCAATGATCCGCTTTTGGCTTTTATCGCTGCGGCTGGCGGCGGGCACTCTCGTATCTAACCGGCTGTAGTCTTAACTCTTGGAGACGGTCGCTCAGACTTGGAAACGATGTGTTGAGGTTCGCGCTTTTGGAAATGAGCCGATCCAACCATTGGAACACTCGCCCACGATCCAACATCACCCCAGGGAAAGTCAAGCGCCTTTGGCAGTGCTGCGTAAGTGACCCGCTCGAACCGTCGGGCTGTGAGCCGCCGTTATCGAGCGAGCAGGGCTCGGGTTCGGGCGTGATAGGCGTGAAAATGCTCGCAATCATCTCACGCTAATTGCTAGGCGAAAACCCCAAAGTGGAGATCTCATATCTCGGGCGCCGAAGAATCGTCCGCCAGATCGGCAGCTAATGGCGTCGTGCGCGTAACATCCACCCCGAACTAGATAAAGCGGGCCCTTCCCTGAAAACTCCGGACTGAGACTTGCGAGCGAATTCTTCTCCGCAGCCGTCACCTCAGTAGAACACCACTCCCACACGTTCCCAGCCATGTCGTAACACAAATAAGGAGACATGCCTTCCGAATAGCGGCGCACGGAAGTTGTGCCCCCATGCGGATTTCCAAAATTGCAATAGCGCTCGTGTGGCTTGTGAATACCCCAGGGATACGGCCTTCCATCCACTCCTCGGGCGGCTTTTTCCCACTCGGTCTCTGTCGGAAGGCGGCCTCCAGCCCAGGCGCAGTAGGCCGCAGCATCAAGCCAAGATACGTTGGTGACTGGGTGATCATCATGTTCCTGGTTGTCACCTCCCTTAGACGGGACCCAGTGCGTGGACTGACAGAACGCCAAATACTGTTTATTGGTTATCAAACAACGAGAGATGGCGAATCGATCCGTCGCCGCCGTTCGGATATCCCCGCTTGGCAGTTGATTTTCAAACAATGAGGCCATTTCCGGATCGCCCGTGAGGAACTCACCTTCAGGAACCACGATCATCTCGCTTCCGTCAACTTCATTGCTGAAGTGGTCCAATCTGCTAACGCCTGTTGCGAGAGGGGAAACATCGTATGCGTTGAGTAGCAACCACTCCGGCTTGTCGATAGCAAATGCACGGAGCGTTTTGGGACGGAACGTATCTCGGAGTGCTCCAAGCAGGGATAGATCGCTCGTTCCCCCGCCGAGGTTGTAAGCACTGGTAGAAGCGGGAAAATCGTCAAGAAATACAAGCCCTGCATGGGGCTGAGTCATTGCGCTCGAAATGCTGCATGAGTCACCTTGGATTTGCAGCATTACGCGGGCGGGCATTCCATCTGTTAGACCGAGTGCGCCCGCAAGGCGGCGGAACGACCCTTCTGCGTACACATCTTCCCATTGAAGATCTCTGAGGTTCAGCGCACCGATCTGCAGATCGGGAACCTCGCAGGGGTTGAGTCGCAGTGGAATTACGAAGGACCTCTCGCTTGGCATTTCGTGCGAAATATCAAGAGCGATTCGAAACTCCCTTTGAACGTAGCCTTTCTTCTTGACCGAGTTCGAGGAGAGGCACGCGATCACGAAGTCAGCGGATTGGAGTGCACGCCGAATTGCATCGCGCCACGTAGTACCGGGCGCAATGTCTTTCGGAGCCATCCAAGGTATCGCCCCAATGGACTGCAATAAATCGTAAAACTTCTTAACCCATTGGCTGTCCTCCTTGACGTGAGCCAAGAACACCCTGGGTTTGTCCATGCGAGGCACTCCGCATCACGAAATTTAAGAGAGGTCCCGACCCGAGCGGCCAACGAAGCGTTGTGCCTGTCGTTCCGGCACGATCAACTCCATCATACTTTGGGCTTGCCCTTTTTCGTTTTGGACTAGGAACAGCGTTGTTCCCGTGAGCCGTTACTCCAGCAGGTCTCAACGGCAATAGTTGGACAATGCCCGGTTGGTTGGCGATATTGAAGTTATCCAGGACCTGACGGCTCCCCGCTACAACTTCGAAAGGTCAATGCAATGTGCAGCCGACACATTGAACGCGCAAAAGTGTACGGATTGTCGGCATTAGATGGCCCTCACGCTCGTCAACAACTACGGCTCAGACACGTGCGTTGTGCGAATCGCAATGCCTGACCAAGCAGCTGATTCTTTGTTTTCACCACACTGTTAACCAGCTGTGTAACAGCACTGGTGAACTGGTCGGATGTTGCGCTTCGATAGGGGTAGTCAGGACCTAAGTTTCCGACGTACAAGAGGTTATCCGGCTGCTATCAAAGGCAATAAATCTGTCAAAGGCAAAGTCAACGCCAAACTCAAAGGCATAATCAAAGCCAAACTCAAAGGCAAAGCACCCGTCTTCTCGGCGTGATTCTACGCTGAAAGGGAGGCGCCATTCGGCTGCAATTCACCCGACAATTTCGCGAGAAGGTCTTCTAGCGATCCACCGATCGAGTTCGTTCGCATCGAATAAGCGTCCGGACCGAATCGAAAAAATGCCGAGGCGGTGACAAATAGAATCCCCGGATGTGCGGCGGCGAGTTGTTCCGCTACCAGAAACAGCCGCTCCACCTCGCGTACGATGTAGAGAATTGCATCGAGCGCCTGCTCCTGTGAAAGTGCCTGACGGATTTCTGCGTATCGCGCCAGGCTCTTGGTAGTTCTCTCATATTCGATCGCGCAGTGCAAGCGCCGACCTCCGGTCCTGAGCACCGCCAGAGCGTCGTAGTCTTTCACGTATCTGTCTTCCGTGAGCAGGTTCTCCGAGCACACTTCAATGTCCGAGAGCCACGACTCGAGGAGCCCATATCGCGAAAGCGTCAGGCGAATTTCGTTTAATTCCAGGCAGTGGGTCATTTTCCCCGGTTGGCAGATGGTCTCCATTTCGGAATGAACGGAGTAAAGGGAGTGCCCGAACGCCTCCAGCTTCTC
>Ga0335079_10005908_pt1 | contig 13999 bp, 19 predicted proteins | sample Lox_Sample_33_FD_206719 | JGI IMG/M metagenome (GOLD analysis project Ga0335079, IMG submission 206719) | Soil microbial communities from Loxahatchee National Wildlife Refuge, Florida, United States - Lox_Sample_3.3 | ecosystem: Environmental > Terrestrial > Soil > Wetlands | place: USA...
GTTTTGTTACAAGCTCTTAAATACGCCAGGCAACACCTCCGCCGAAGTCGACCTCCCGCAGGAGATTCGATTTCGGCGGGCGTGTTTCTGAGAGGCCTTCCGTTAGAATCGATCTCACCGAAGGAGCCACCATGCCTGTCGATCCCGCCTGCGACCATTTCCTCCAGTTCTCCCGCAACAAACTCCTCAATCAGTACTGGCCGCGCCTCCGCAAAGCCGTTGAAACGCTCAGCGAAGAACAGATTTGGTGGCGCCCTAATCCCGCCAGCAACAGCATCGGAAACTTGGTTCTTCACCTCAACGGAAACGTCTGGCAGTGGCTGGTCGCTTCATTCAACCGCCTCGAAGACAAACGCAACCGTCCAGCCGAGTTCGATGCCACCGGCGATCTCTCCGCCTCCGATCTGCTCGAACGGCTCGGCGAAACGATGGATGAAGCCGCAAAGGTGTTGGCGCGCCTCACGCCCGAGGAACTGCTCGCCACCTGGCATATCCAGGGCTACACCGTTACCGGTCTCGCCGCCGTATACCAGGTTGTCGAGCACTTTGGCCTTCACTACGGCCAGATCGTCTACGTCACCAAGATGCAGGAAGGCCGCGACCTCGGCTTCTACAGTGAACTCAGCAAGACTGGGCGTGCGAGCGGCGGCTCGGTCTAATTTTGAGCATTCAGCTTCCGGAGCGTGCAAACGGCCTTTTCACCAAGCTCTTCAGTCATCAAGAGTGTGCGCCAGGCTTTGCAGAGCGGAATAGCAAGGGCGTTTGCCGACTCGCGCTTTACTCGAGGTGCTGGACCTCTGTCCCGGCCGGAATCGGTATCGTGAACTCGTCTGGCGGCAGTTTGACGTTCGTGTCCACCTTCTCCACCGTAAAGACAATCTGCACTCCCTCCAGGGGCCGCCGGATCACAACCTTGGTGGGGAATTGCTTGCCGCCAAAATCCTTGTACGCCGAGTAGGTAACCTGGCTTTCCAGATTTCCGTTCGCGTCGTACAAATCCTGATTTGAAGGCAGCAGATCGTCTCGATGAAACGTGATCACACGGACCGGCTTGTCGCGCCGGGTTCCGTTCGCGGCGTGCCGGGTAATGCTCAACACGTACTCCGGCATCAGGTACAGGTGCTTCTTGGCCGCGTCTTCAATCGTCTCCGTATCGGAAATCTCCGCATAGTAATCGTCTGGATCGAGTGCGCGCACCATCATCGCATCAAAGAAAAATCCTGGACGCAAGTTCTCAAACTGTTTCTCTGATTTCTTCGTAACAGTATTCGCGCCCTGGATAGCCTTGCTCTTCGGTGGAATAAGAAGCGTAAAGGTCTTTCCGTCGCTCGCCATGTCAAACATCTTCACGCCCAGGTACGTCCCCGCAACGCGCAGTTCGTTCGGCTTCTGCATCACGATAAATCCGCGAACCGACGGATAATCCGTTGCCAGGCCTTCCTGCGCTTTCAAAAGCGTCGCCTGCATCTGGCCCCTGGCGGTTAGGTTCTGGAAATCCTCCCAGCGCTTGTTCACCTGGTCCACAAGTTCCTCCGGCGTCGCCGTCTGCACCCGCGCCGGCGCTTTCGGTACTGGCAGATGCCGCTTCATGGGCACCAGCCCGCATCCGCTTAGAAGCAGTGGAACAGATAACGCACCGATAGCGGCTCGGCGGCGTGGCTTCATCGCTCACCCGCCTTCTTCATAGCCCGCCGGTATCCAGACACATTTCTCGTGTGCTCTTCCAGGGTCGCCGCAAACATCGACTTCCCCTGCGGATTCGCGCCCGCCGCCACGAAGTAGAGATAGTCGGTATGCGGTGGATTCATCGCTGCGCGCAGCGAGGGCAACCCCGGATTGGCAATCGGCCCTGGTGGCAGACCTGGATGCAAATACGTGTTATACGGCGTGTCGCGTTTCAGATCACTCTCGTAGATCGATCCCCGCCACAATTTCCGGACTTCGAGCCCGTAGATCACGGAGGGATCGGTCGCAAGAGGTATGCGCTTTGCAAGCCGGTTCTCAAATACGCTGGCCACCAGCGGCCTCTCCGATTCAAGGGCCGTCTCCCGTTCTACCAGCGAAGCCAGCGTCACCACGTTGTGCACATTCTCCTTCAAACCAATCTCGGCAGCCGCTGTCCTGAAGCGATGAACCATTGCCGCCGCAACCTGGCTCGCATTGGTCCGGCGCGGAAATCTGTATGTATCCGGAAACAGATACCCTTCCAGCGTCCTCGCCTGCGGATCAGTGTCCGCAATCAACCCAACGAGTCGCAGCTGCTCGCCGAGAAACTCTTCCCTCGTTGAGATACCTGCCTGCTCCAGCCGGTTGGCAACGTCAAAGATGCTTGCTCCCTCTGGAACAGTCACCGCCACCGTGTAGACGTCTCCCCTTTCGATCCGGGCATACACCTCGGTTAACGGAACAGGATGATCAAACCTGTATTCCCCTGCTCTCAGCTTTCCCCTCCGCATCCAGCGCCACAGGTCAAAGGCAAACTGGCTGCGAACGATCCCAGCCGATTCCAATTGCCGCCCGATATGAGTGCTGGATGATCCCGGCGGTATATCGACAAACGTCTCCGCAGACGGTCCGAATGGCACGAAGATAGCCCAGCCGGCCGCCCCTGCCGCCAGCAGTGCAATAAGAATCAGGATCAAAAGGAATCCCGCCACGCCGAGTCCCTTCTTCTTCCCTTTGCCTCGACTGCGGCCTGATGCCATCTATGCGAAAACACCCCCTGAGATAAGACGCGATGCTAACCCCTGCGGATTCTCCACCTTTCCCATTGTATTCGTGGTTGGCCCCTCCCCGGAATCCGGGACTACCGTTGGGACAAAATCCACCTCTTCGCTGAAATCGCTCAATCGAACAGCGATCCCCGGTTCCATCCATCCCTTCGCCAATCAGCACCAGATCCAGCCATTCGCACCGGTTTTCGCAACCTTGAGGCTGACCTGCAGGCTCATCCGCATTTACGAACAAAGCGTGCCTGTGATGGCGCTTTGCAAGAGCCTCTCCGATCCACGGCAACAACTGAGTTTATCCGCGCTTTCGGTATGTGATTGAGTTTCGATCATGTAACGAGGCTGAAGAGTTTCGCGGCCGTCTGCAGGTACTTCCCGGATGCTGCGTTCTTGATTTGGAGAGTGTCGATCTTCGTCCGAGAGAGCGCTTTTCACTTGCTTTTCATTCACGTTTCAACGCAAAATCCGCCAAGAGTGAAGCCTCCCCCCCTTTGGACCAGGCTTCATCTCCAGATGACACCTCGTTTCCATGAGTTGTGTGTGTGCGCACCACTTCCAGCGAGGAGGGCCTTCATGGGACATGCACGAGCTGGTCGCCCCCTGACCGGGTCGATCTTGCGTAAGATCATTGCCTTGCAAACCGATATAGCGAAGTACGGCCTCGATCTGGCCGGGGTGACAACAACCGTTGTAGACCGACTCCCTTCTCTCACCAACGCAGATGGCGCAATTCTGGAATACGCCGAGAACTCAGAGATGATCTATCGCGGCGTAAGCGGAATCGCACAACCCCTCCTCGGGTTGCGTGTCGCCCGGGTCGGGAGCCTCTCCGGGCTTTGCGTGAGCCAGAGGCGCGTGCTCTATGCCCAGGATACGGAGACTGACCCGAGGGTTGATCGCCGCCCCTGTCGCTCGGTCGGCATCCGCTCGATTGTGATCGCTCCACTCAATCACAACGGCACGACTATAGGAGTTCTCAAGCTCGTCTCGACGCGCACTAAGGCCTTCGATAACCGGGATGTCCGGGTGCTCGAGATGATGTCGGAACTGATCGCGGCGTCAATGTATAACGCTGCCCGCACTGAGTCGAGCCGGCTCTACTTGCAAGCCACAAGCGACGCGTTGACGGGACTGGCAAACCGCGCATTGTTCTACGATCGTCTTGGGCAACGAGCTTCCAACGGCCGTCGCCGCCAATCACAATTCGGACTTCTGTTGATCGATATCGACGGTCTCAAAGCCATCAATGACCGCTTCGGTCATCGGGCCGGAGATGCGGTTATTCAGGAGACCGCGCTCCGAATTCGCCGTATTCCTCGCAAGGAGGATACGGTCGCGCGACTGGGTGGCGACGAGTTTGGCGTGATCATCGAGAATCCCAGCCAACGCGCCGATGTTTCGTCGATTGCTGAACGCATCATGATGGAAGCGAGATTGCCCTTTCGCTTCGAAGGACTTGAAATTCCAACCAGCGCAAGCATCGGTCTGGCCTACTACCCCGATGACGGCACTGGCCTGAATTCGTTGATTGATGTGGCAGACCGAGCGATGTATGCATTCAAAAACGGCACGGACCGTCCTTCGGCACCTGCCGCCTGAGTCAGGCCTTCGGTTCGCGCATGCAACTCCTGCCAGCAGCAATGGACCGCGGAAGACTTATTTTCCTCAAGCAAGCGCGAACGAGCGGCAATTAAGCTGATGTTTGGTGCATTCATGACGGACAAATCTCGCCCGCCGCGATTTCTCGCACTGGATATAGGCTCCAAACGCATCGGCGTCGCGGTCTCCGACGAGCTAGGCATGACCGCGCAACCTGTCCTCACCCTCGAGCGTCGCCGCAACCCGCGCGAAGATCTCCGCTCACTCTCCCGTCTCTGCCGGCGCTACGAAGTGTCCGCAATCGTAGTGGGAAACCCGCTCAAGCTCTCTGGCGAAACCAGCCCCCAGGCGGTCAGGATTCAGCAATTCGCAACTCAGCTCGGCGAACTGACGGGCTTGCCAGTCCATCTCTGGGACGAACGCCTCACCACGCATGAGTCGCACCAGTTGCTGTATGAATCAGGCCGCGCACGCCAGACGCACCGCCGCGTTGTCGACCAGGTTGCCGCGACCCTGATCCTGCAATCTTTTCTGGATGAGCGAGAGCGGACCGCAGCGCAAAAGCCGTGATTCTCATTCAGAGATCATCCACGCCGAGTCACTAGTTGTTGGCAGCCTGCAGTTTCCGCGAAAGGCTCTGTATTGCCGTCTTCTCCGCATCTCCAATCACGAAAAACCGTAACCCATTCTTCTGCCACGTTTCCACGTTGAACGAATCACGGACAGCAATGCCATCCGAAAACGGAAGAGAGGCGCCAGTCGCCGAGTTCGCCTGCAGTATCAGCACCGAGATCTTGTGCTGCCCCGCTCCAACCACCACCTGCGCGGCGGGCTGCTGATGAAGATAGACCATCCGCCCGCCCAGCAGGGCGAACTCGGTGCCGGCAAATTCCGGCAGGTTGAACGCGAATGGAATTCGCCCCTGAAACCACGGCTTCACGGTATGCCGATCGGAAGAAACAACATCGTATGGATTCGCGCTGGCCAGGTCCGAAATGTGCAGGTCCGCAACTTCGCGGAAAGTCTGGCTGCGCAATGCGCTCTGCTGGGTCCAGACGACTGCGACCACCATAACGGCCACCATCGCAGCCGCCACCGGCCAGAGCCAATTCATGCGCAGCCGGGGCTTCGCCGAAACCTGAGCCTGGATCTTCTGCCGGAATTGTTCGCTGGGCGTGAAGCGCGACGCCCCCGGTTTCATCGCGCGACGCAATCTCACTATCGAGGCGATCTCGCCAGCGCACCGCGGGCAGGCGCAAATGTGCTGCTGCAGCGCTTCTTCCTGATCCGCCGCAAGCTCCCCATCGAGATACGTCTCGAGACACGCGCGATCCTGAGTGCAGGCCATCACTTCACCTCCTCTTTCAGCTTCGCCCCGAGCGCCGCCCGAAGCCCGACGCGCGCCCGCGATAATCGCGACATCACCGTCCCAACCGGCACATCGAGCACCTGCGCGATCTCGCGATACGACATCTCATCCACCTCGCAGAGCAGGATGATCTCGCGTTGCATTTCAGGCAGTGAATCGAGAGCCGCAAAAAGTGTCTTCTGATCCTCGGAGCGCAGCAGGATCTCTTCGGGAGTAACCGCATGCGTGACCGCCTCATCAACCGGGACATCCTGATCTTCAAGGAAGTCCGTTTTCTGCGCTGCCAGCCCAGTGCGCGAGTTCAAAAATGCATTCCGCAGGATCCGGAACATCCACGCCCGCAGGTTGGTTCCTTTCGTAAACGATGCGAATCCCCTCAGGGCCTTGGCATAGGTCTCCTGCACCAGGTCCTCGGCATCCGCGCGATCGCCCGTAAGCCAGCAAGCGTGATTGTAGAGTTGATCGAACAGCGGCATCGCCAGCTGCTCGAAGAACATCCGATCCATCTCATCCTTCCGCGCCGCAACCAGCGCGTGCTCATTTGCCCGAGGATACCCGAAGAAACTCGATGATGTCCGCTCTCTCCTGCGGATTCGATACGTGAAATGCCATGTCTGTATTCGGCATTATCACCTCAGGATTCGTCAGCCATTTGTCCAGCGTTCCTGCATCCCATGTGATCTTCGAGCTCTTCAACTCGTCGGAATAGCTGAAATCCGGCACCGAACCGGCCTTCCTCCCGTAGATGCCTCGCAGCCGAGGTCCCTCCTTGTCCCTGTCTAGCGCATGACAACCCGTGCAGCGCTTCTCAAACAGCACCTTGCCGTTCGCTGCGCTGGCGCCGGGCCCGGCCTCGGTCACCGCCTTGTGCGGAAATAGCACGATCGCCAGAGTGCACATGCACCACGACCCCGAAAGAACCCACCAGAAACGTCTCACAGCTTTGCCGCTCATTGTCCGTTTGTCTCCTTCTGTGTTTCCGCAGCCGATCTCAGCCGCCTCCTCTCGGCTCGTGCCCAAGCCGCAATCTCCTGCCTCTCCAGATCGCTGACATGGCGAGTCGGGTGCATAATCGAGTAGGGCGCTGGGGGCATCTCCTTTGTTCTGACCTCCGACGCAATCCTCGACAGCGCATCGATTCGCTCTTCGGTCCGCATGCTCTCCCACCGTGAAAAGTCCATTGCGGCGCGCCCCCTGCTCACGTCGCGTTCCACCAGCCACGAACCGGGCGCCAACCTGCTGTAAACCGGCCAATGCGTCCGGTTCGAGTGGCAATCCGCACACTTGTTCTCGAGCACCTGCCTGACTTCCTCTGGTACGTCGCTTCCTCTCAGGAGTTCGCCTCGCGCGTCAACATTGCGAACATCGCCCCAGGGATGGATGAGCGAAAGCGCGACACTTGCCGCCAGCACGCCACCAACAAAGACCGTGCTGACTCTTCCCACCATCACAGGCTCAACTCCCGATGTTCAGCCGGCACACCCGAGAGCGTCGCATCGACAATCGCCAGCTCTCGACGCTGCGCGACGAACTTCACGTCTGCAATTCCAAGAACGCTCTGGAGCCGATCCGCCGAAACCTTCATTGGCCCAGGAGAAGGCGCACTTCCCGGCGCAGGCTGAGGAAACGCCGTCGACATCGCAGTGTGGAACGTGACCCCGCCTTCGACCTTCTGCATCACCTGGTGAATGTGTCCATTCAGCACCGTAACCGAGCCGAAACGTCTCAGAAGTGCGAATGCCTGCTCGCTGTCGGCAGTGCCCCAGCCCCAATCGGGATAAACCGACCACAGAGGAATATGTGCGAATACCACAACTGGCATACTGCTCTTCACGCCGTGCAGATCGTCCTTGAGCCAGTCGATCTGCGCCTGCCCCAGCTTGCCCATGCCTTCGAGCTGCACCACGTTATTGAGCCCGACAAAGTGCACGCCCTTGTGGTCGAAGCTGTACCAGCCGTTCCCCTTGGTTCCCTTGCCGTACCTCTGCAGGTACACCTTTCCATCATCGACCGACGTATCGTGTTCACCCGGCACGTAAAAAGCCTGCCGCCGGCTCAGTGTCTGATCGAGCGTGTCGAACTCGCCCGGCTTCGACGAATGCGTCAGATCGCCCGTATGGATCAGGAAATCGGGACTTCGCGGAGCTCCATCGATCTTCGCCAGAGCCTTCTCCAGCGTCGCCGTCACATCCGTGTTCGCAGGCTTGCTGAAGCCGATGTGACTGTCACTGATCTGCACAAATGTAAAGTCCGGTTGCTTGCTTTCCCGCATCGCCTCCCCAAATACCCTTGAGGTCGGCACGCCGCCGGCAAATGTCCATACCAGCCCGGTGCCTGCCCAGGCCATGCATTTGAGAAATCCACGGCGATCGATTCCGTCTGCGCTAACCGCGATCCCGGCAGAGTTGTCATTACGTTCATCGGTTTTGCCAGTCATTGTTTCTCCAGTGACGCCATTTGCGTTCACCATTGAGAACCAGCGAACCGGCGATTTATTCCCTCATCCTGCGCAAACTGCCAAATTTATGCCGGGAAACGGCTGTCCGACGCTTGGCGCTGGCTTTGGCCTGATTGGTCTCGCGCGGGTCGGCACGCGTATAATGAGGGTTCTGAACGTATTCATTTCTTGCGGTTGAGCAGCCCCGCTCGCCGCCACGGATCACGGATGCCCGACCACATCAAAAAGCAGCTTCTCAAGGAGATTGCTGCTCTCGAGCACGAACTTGCCCATGAGTTGCCGGCGGAGATTAAGAAGGCCGTCGCCATGGGGGACCTTTCGGAGAACGCCGAGTACCACATGGCGAAGCAGCGGCAAGACTTCGTCAATGCGCGTCTCGGTCAGCTCAAGCGGCGCATGGCCGAACTATCGCTCGTGAATCTGGCCAATATCCCTCACGACAAGGCAGGCTTCGGCTCCACGGTCGTTGTCTACGACACCACCAAAGATGAGGAAATCGTGTACCGCCTGGTGACCAGCGAGGAATCGGATGTTGCCAGGGGCCTCATCTCGACGACCTCACCCATCGGACGCGGCCTGGTCGGCAAGAAAGTCGGTGACATGGCCACTATCGTTACGCCCAACGGCAAACGCGAACTCGAGATTCTGAAACTAACCACGGTCCACGACGAAGTGGACGAAGACGAAGAAGAAGAGGCCGGTACCGGCACAGAGAAGTAAGGACGTAAGATGACTTGGACCAGCGCTTTCGGCCGCGCATGCGGCTGGCTTCTTGACCGGATCGTGCATGGTCTGGCCCTTACCCGCATCTCTCCCAACATCCTCACCTTCATCGGCCTCGTCATCAACATCGTTGCGGCATTTTTCTTTGGCCACGCCAATGCCACCAACGCCGGGCGCATGTTCTTCTATGCCGGTCTGGTCATCTTCGGTGCAGGAATCTTCGACATGGTCGATGGCCGCGTCGCCCGAAAGAACAACCAGGTCACCGTCTTCGGCTCCTTTTTCGATTCCGTCATCGACCGCTACTCTGACGTGGTGCTCTTCTTCGGCCTGCTCGTCTACTACGGGCGCATCAACCGCTTCCGCTATGTCGTGCTGGTCGCCTTCGTGATGGTCACTTCCCTGATGGTCAGCTACACGCGCGCCCGCGCCGAAGCTCTCATCGGCCAATGCAAGGTGGGATTCATGGAACGCCCTGAGCGCATCGTCCTCATCCTCCTCGGTGCTCTCTTCGAGCAGTGGGGCGTCATGGCCCCAGTCCTCTGGGTCCTCGCGGTGCTGTCAACCATCACCGTGATCCACCGCATCCAGTACACCTACCAGTACACGAAAACCATGACTCCCATCAGCCAATAGCAGCGGAAATCGTCTGACCGAACAACTTACATATAACCCCGCACGCAAATCTGTATTCACTCTCCGCGTCCGAACCTTCCTTACGCGTCCGCCTGAACCGCTCCCTGCGCAAATTCCCGCGCGAACTCATCCCATGCGTCCACCAGCTCGGTTCTGACCGAACCAGCTTCCCTGCCATGCGGATCCCCGCCCGCGTTGACGAACATTTCCGCCTTCGAAATCGCAGACTTTAATCTCTCTACCTTTTCGTGAAATGTAGCCACCTCGGGCCTCCCTGAGAACCACGGTAGCTTGGATGCACGGAAACTCCCTGCAATACTGACGGACATGGCAAACGGCGTGCAATTTGGACCCGCCCTGGAGAATGCGGCAAATTGCCTCGCAGAGGCGTGCTCTCTTGCGCTCGCGCGCAGCTCTTCAGCACGTCACCATCGTCACGCTACAGCCTGGTTTCGCAGGCTTCCACTGCACTAGGAAGTTGGTGACAGCATTTGGCTGCACGCGGCGCATCGCTTCGAACTCGCCACTCTTTTGGCTGTAAAGCACTTTGCCCGTATCGCTCAGAACGACGAGTGCCGGTACACCCTTCTCAAGCGGGATGCCGTAACGCTGCGCGATATCGAGATTCTCGTCGTAGCGGCCCACGTTTACATGCACGAGAACGTAGTTCGCGTCGAGAATGGGCCGGTTCTCAGGGTTGTGGAAGTAGATGTCGAGAACCTGGCAGTCTCCACACCAGTTGCCACCGAAGTCGAGAATCACTCGCTTGTGCGTCGCGGCCGCCTGCTTGAGGGCTGCGGCAATGTCGCCTTTCGCTTGCGATGGATCGGGATAGATATCGCGGCTCGCGGAGAATACAGAACCTACAGCCAGCAACATTGCCCCAACCACGACCAGCACCTTCACCCGTTTCAACCCCACTGCAGCCTCCCGCCTCAAATCAAGTCTGACACAGGGATGCGCCAAACTGCCATTCCGTTACAATTCAATCCGGCGTTACCTTTGCCGCAAGGATTTAGTCTCTAACAGGTATGGATAAGCTCCGCCAGAGGTTGGAGTCACAGGCATTCCCGAGTCTGGGAGCAATGATGGAAGGCTATGCGCAGGCTGCCGTCGAGATGGCCAAAAATGAGTATCGCCAAAAGCTCGACTATTCGGAAGACTCAATCAACGCGCTCGATGAAATTGTGGTTCTGCTCAGCGAGAGCCCCGACATCGACCCCGACTTTGAATCGCGGCTCTGGGGTAGCTACCTTGGAGAGGTGTTGCGCAACCGTTACTCCGGCTCCTGGGAGATGACGCAGTATCCCGGGGACCAGTTGGCTGTTCCGGCCGTCGATGTTCGCGGTTCGAGGCTCTTTCCACTTATGAAAGTCCACCGGCGCTTGACCATCGGCGAAGAAGAGGACCTTGTCAGTTTCTACAACATGGTGACCAAGCGCCTGGGAAATCCGGCAAAGGTCAATTGAGCGTAGTTGAAACTTCGGGCGTCTTGCTGCGCCAAATCGAGTGCGGTTAGTCACACCACGGGTTCTGCGTTGTGCGACAATTGAATGGGACAAGCGTCGCTGGAACATCAGCAGCGCGGAGGAAACAAGATGGGTGATTTACTACAGCCATGGCACCTGATTATTCTGGCGATCGTGGCGTTCCTGCTCTTCGGCGCCAAGCGCCTGCCGGAGCTCGGCAAGGGGCTAGGTGAGGGATTGAAAGGGTTTCGGGAAGGTATAAAGGGGGTCAGCGATCCTGCCCCGACAACGACCCAACAGAACACCCAGGCACCCCCTCCACCGCCGCCAGCCAGCAGCGAACCGCCCCGCCAGGGATAAGCCTTCCGGGCCCCCGCATGATTTGATGCGGGAGGTGCGCATTTCATCAGTATCAGAAGGCCTGTGCCGCAAAGCACGGGCCTTTCCCTTTTCGGCTGCCGAGGATCCGTCCCTGAATCAGGTTTGTGTTTTGTCAAGAGCCGGCTTCCATCGATCACCCCTAAACTGCTTCAATTCAGCAAGATCGCGCTCCTGCTGTTTTGCAGTGAATTTCACAGCATCGGCGCACAATGGAACCACATGGATCGAATTGGTGTGCACCGTTTGAACGACCTTTGTAGAGGAGGGAAGAGACCCTTTTTGCCGTAAGTCCTTTGTTTAGACGACTCTATGCGTAACTCATTTGCTACCAGGAACCTGGCGGAAAATTCGCCCGTATCTTATTGAAAATGGCAACTTTGCTCCCAGAGATGGGGGTACACCCCCCGCTGTCCATCAATGCACAACCGAAGAATCAAGCGCTCAAAAGAGCAACAGCCGCCAACGCCAGCCCCATCCCGGCGAGTTGCCGGGTGGTGGGCCGCTCGCGCAGGATGATTCCGGCCAGCAGGATTGTCCCGGCCGGGTACATGGAGCAAATCACGGCCGCCACTCCGAGCCGACCCATCTGCGAAGCCTGCATGTAGAACAGGTTGCCAATTGTATCGAGCGAACCGGAAATGATTCCCGCTAGCCAGAAGCCGCGCCACGGTCTTTGCGGCGGAAAAACTGCCACGGTCAGCAGAATGGCGACCGAGCCCGCAACTTTGCCGGACGTCAGAGCCCACAGCACGCCCCCCGCGGCTGCCAATTTGAAGAGGATGAGTTGCGCGCCGAAGCCGGTGCCCGCACACGCTCCGAGCAACAGGGCACGGGCAGGCGTCGCGCTTCCGCCATTGGATTGCGATTGAGAGATCAGCCAGATGGCCGCGAGACCAACCAACAAACCAAACGAGGTGAGCGCTCCGGGCCAACCGGTGCTGAACAAATCGAAGACAACGGGGATCAGTGCCGTCAACAGCCCTGTAAGAGCTGCGGTAAGGCCCATTGCCCCCATGGCGAGAGCACGGTAAAAAATCGCGAGCGCAATCGCTCCCTCAAACCCGCCAATGGCGGCATAGACCAGGTAGGAAGTGCGGGGAACGGCCAATCGCAGAGTCAGACAGATGCAAAGCAGAGCGACAAGAGAAACGATCTGCCCCGACGCGGTAACCAGAAGCGTCGAAGACCGGCGCGCGCCCCAGCCTCCGGCGAAATCTGACCCTCCCCAAGTTGCGGCGGAGAGCAGGCTCAGGCCCGCTCCAGCTCCTGAAGAAGCCATATTGATTAGTGCTGGTTATCCTGTCCGGAGGGGTAGTAGCCCTTCTTCGCAATCACTTCAACGCCGGGCCGGTCGACGCGTACCTCGATCTTCCGGTACTTCCCGTCAATCAGAGGCTCGTGGCTGGCATACACAAGCGTGTATTGGTTGCGAGCCTGTTCGGCAATTCGCGCGTAGCTCCTTTCAATTCCGTTCAGATCTTTCTCGGAATCGAGGATGCCACCCGTTGCCTGAACATACCCGTAAAGTCGGTTGTCATACATGGTGAAGGGGAGATGGAACCGGCTTATGTAGCCCTCTCCCCAACGGGCCGAATCGCCGACCGCAGTGCCATAAACAGCGATCTTGTTCGTCTGCAGGTATCGCAGAACGTCCTTGTAGGTCGCCTTGCTCCCGTATTCCTTGCCGTCAGAAACGACATAGATAATCCGTCGACGCCCTTGTGGACGAGTCGACAGTTCTTTTGCCGCCGCGAGAATGGCATCGTTCAGGGTGTGAATTTCCTTGGGAAGCGTAATGAAGGACGGATTGCCTACTGCACCACCCTGTTGGATAGTGGGATTTGAATCAAGACAACCGCCATTCTTCGTGATGCTGCAACCTGCAAACGGTCCATCATTGATGGGTACCGCCTCTTCACGGCCGGTCGCCCTGGCGAGAGCCAGGACAGCAGGAACGCGGTTTCCCTGTGCGCCGGTGAATCCCGTCAGTTCGTGCGAGCCATTGTTGTAGGTAAAGACCGCGACTTCGTCATAGGGCGAAAGGGCGCCCTGAATCGCGCCAAGCGAGTCGTTCACCTTCGACATCACATCTGAGGTCAGGCTCTGGTCAATGACAAATGCCATGGAGAGAGGAGCTGGATCGACGGTGAAGATCTTCAGCGGCTCCCACGTGTCATTCTCGTAGACCCTGAAGTCGCGCCAGGTGAGCCCGGCCACAGGTTTTCCCTTCGCGTCCTTTACCGTGACCGGCACTTCAACGTAAGTCGTATAGCGGATGAGGGTCTGGCCGATGTCTTCTGGCGTCTGGGTCTCGGGAGCGGTAGCTTGAACCTCTTTGGTCCGGGCCGGCGGCGGTTGAGTTGCTGGCGCCTGCTGAGGCACATCTCCGCTGGCGCTGGACGAAGACGCAGACGTGGGCGCCCCGATTCCAGGTGTGATCGGACCGAGACTCTTGAAGGAAGATGGAGCCTGTGGTGCAGGAGCATCCGGCACGGCCTGCTGATCAGCCGGCTGCTGAGGCTGTTGCTGTGCTGGAACCACCGTGCTGAGACCAAACGATGAACTCAGCATTACGGTCAGCGCCAGTGCTTTGAAACCAAGGTCCACAGGTCTACTTCCTCCCATTACAAAGCAG
>Ga0335079_10005909_pt1 | contig 13999 bp, 13 predicted proteins | sample Lox_Sample_33_FD_206719 | JGI IMG/M metagenome (GOLD analysis project Ga0335079, IMG submission 206719) | Soil microbial communities from Loxahatchee National Wildlife Refuge, Florida, United States - Lox_Sample_3.3 | ecosystem: Environmental > Terrestrial > Soil > Wetlands | place: USA...
ATTATTGGGGCCGCGCGATGTATACATCAAAGGGCTGTACCGACGGTCGCACCCGTCGGATGATTTCGCTCGGCCACAGTTTCTCGCTCAATACCGTCACCCAACCGTCGCTCATCTCGCACACGCCGCAAAACTCGTATCGCGCATACGCGTTCTGATACGCATCCAATCCCCGTTGCGAAAGCTCGTTCTCCAATGCGGAGTCCTCGTTTTGCGCCGCGGCTCCCGCCCGCAGCCCGAAAGTCTCGCCTTCAAATCGCGCCACTAACTTCCGCAAGTCTTCCGCGGATGGCTGCGGGATTACCAGGCAGCGCCCGGCCGACTCTCGAAACGCAATCTCGTTCGCCTTGCAGAATTCCCGCACCCGCTCCAGGTGGCTGAAAAAATCCACAACGAAATAGTCCTTTGCCGTCAGCGCCAGAAGTGCCGACGACCAGATCTCGATCGCCTCCGGCCCCCGCAGCGGCTCACGGCTCTCCGTTTCGATCAACTCCAGCCCCACCGCTTTGGTTTCCGCGCCCAGGTCCATTGCCTGGACGTCCAGTGAATACAGTGGCAGTTCCGGAATCGTTTCCTCTGCGTTCATCCCTCTTCCTCGGCCGTTTCAATGTTGCCGAATTTTTCCTTGAACTCCGGCGAGGCCTTGCGCACTTCCAGCCATCCGAAGAACGCGTCCGGCGTCTCCAGCCAGATGCGGAACCATTCCGCAATTTCCCGTTTTTCTTCCCGCTTCTGCGCTTCCACCTTGCGGTTGTGCGAAATCATCTCTGCACGCCGTTTGCCCAACCGCGCGATTTCCAACACCCGGCCCACCGCCGCTCTTTCTCCGTGGGCCCGGAAGCGCCTCAACAATTCATCCAGCCGCGTCAGGCTGACCTCGGCGTCCCCCAGCGTCTTGAAATGCAGAATGTCTTCGAACTCTTCCTCAAACCGTTCTTCCGCCTCTTCGCGCTCGGAAAGCTGCACCTTCCAGCCCATCGTCTTCAGCACCTCCGCGATGTATTCATTGCTGCTTTTTCCCGCTTCGCCATGATCGGCGATCAGTTTTCGCCGCAGTTGGTCCACTTCCGCCGTGGTCCATCGCTGGATGCCGAGGCCGCGCGCCGCTTCCAGGATCATCGCCTTTTTCGTCTGCAGAGCGTCACTCATCGTTTGCCTTTGTGGGCCGAACTGGCGGCGTGTGCAACATGCGGCTTCTCGGCCGGAGGATCCGCGGGTTGCCCGTTGAGCAGCCGATGATATTTGGCCACATTTTGGTTGTGTTCCGCCAGTGTCGCCGCGAAGAAGTGTCCGCCCTGCGTGTTGGCCACGAAATACAGATAATCCGTCGGCGCGGGATTCATCGCCGCTTTCAGCGAAGCCTGCCCGGGATTGCCGATTGGGCCGGGCGGCAGCCCCGCGTGTAGATACGTGTTGTAAGGCGACTCGTATCGCAGATCTTTCAGCAATAGCGGCGGATTGTATTGGTCCACCTGCTTCAGCGCATAAATTACCGTCGGGTCGCATTGCAGCAGCATGCTCTTGTGCAATCGATTCGTGTACACCCCGGCCACCAGCGGCCGCTCTTCGGGCTTGGGTGTCTCTGCCTCGACCAGCGACGCCAGTGTAATCACCGACAGCAGCGGCGTTCCCGGCGTCAGCGGATCCAGCCGGTCCGGCGCCACCTGCTGCATCGCATCGCGGAATTTCCGCACCATCATCGCTGCCAACTCGGCCGCCGAAACCTGGTGCGGCAGATTGTACGTGGCCGGGAAGAGAAACCCCTCCAGTGTTCTTGCGCCCGGCGCGATGTCTTGAATCGGCGCGGCGTCGCGCGCCGCTGCCAGAAAATCCCCGCCCTTCATGTACTTTGCCGCTTCCAGATTCGCCGCAATATCAAAAATCGTGTCGCCCTCATGCACCGTGAACGGCTGCTCGAAGATCTCGCCATTCGCCAGCTTCCAGAAAACCTCCTTTCCTGCGAGAGCGTGATCGAAGAAATATTCTCCCGCTACCAGCGTCCGCCGTGGATGCCTCCGCGCGTAAATCTCAAACGCCAGTGCGCTGCGGACCAGGCCTTTTTCTCGCAAAATGTGTGAGACCGCGCGCCGCGACGCTCCGTGCGGCACCTCCACGAACACCCCCTCCGGCTCGATCGTCCCGTAAGGCTTTTCCAGTGAATACCACACATATCCAGCCAGCCCGCCTCCGGCTAGCAACAGGATCAACAACACTGCGATAATCGCGCGCAACTATTTCTCCTCCCCGTGCACCGGCCGTGCCAGATATTCCCGCAAGATCAACAGTGCGGCAACCGCGTCTACGCTGTACTTGCCGTCGGACGTTGGGGCTACCTTCTTGCGTCCCTGGTGCGTTTCCCGGTGCGTGATGCGGCGGCCGAACTCCTGCTCCAGAAGCTGCTCTGCCTGCCAACTCGTCAGGCGTTCGTCCACCAGTTCCACCGGCACTCCTATCTGCTTGCGCACCCGTTCCGCGAAACGTCTCGCCTCGTCCGCCATTTCACCTTCCGTGCCGTCCAACCGCAGCGGCAGTCCCACAAGAATTTGCTTTACTCTTCGCTCGCGAACGAATTCGCGCAGCCGCCGCATGTCCTCATTCCGGTTAATCCGCTCCAGCGTGTCGTGAGGCTCTGCCACTCTCGCCCGCGCGTCTGCCAGCGCCATCCCGATCTTTTTCCGGCCGTAATCCAGCGCCAGGATGCGCGATTCGGCGGTCGCTTCTGCGGATTCCTTCATATCGCCAGTATATCGTGAGCTGAAGGCCCCAAGAGCCGCGTGGGCACAGAATCTAACGTGTTCCGGGCGTATAATCGGCCGAGTCGTTCCTTCGCTCCAGGATTTCGCAGTCGCCAGCTGAGAAATGAGAATCACGTGGCGCGCCGTCAGCGCCGCGGCACGTCTAGAGTCCACAGGAAAATCGCGCCTGCAACGGGCGCCCACTCAATGAGCGAACTCAATACCAAGTCCCTGCCTGAAAACGCGTATCGGAAACTGAATGCCGGCGAAATCTATCGCCCCATCGTTCCCGCGGATGCCCGGCTCCCGGAACTCACCACCCGTTCCATTCTCTGGGGCCTGTTTCTCTGTCTGATCTTCACCGTCGCTGCCGCCTATTCCGGCTTGAAGGTCGGCCAGGTGATGGAATCGGCGATCCCCATCTCCATCCTGGCCATCGGCTTGGCTCGCATGTATGCCCGCCGTTCTTCCTTGCTCGAAAACGTGATCATCACTGGCATTGGAGGTGTTCCCGGTGCCGTAGTCGCCGGTGCGGTCTTCACCATTCCCGCCCTCTACATTCTCAAGCTCAGTCCTCACCCGGTGCAGACCATCTTCATATGTCTCGCTGGCGGTTGTCTCGGCGTGCTCTTCCTGATTCCTTTGCGCCGCTACTTCGTCAGCGAGCAACATGGCATTCTCCCCTATCCCGAAGCTACCGCCATCACCGAAGTGCTCGTCACCGGCGAAAAGGGCGGCTCGCAGGCCAAGCTACTCCTGCAAGCCACCGCCGTCGCCGGCGTCTACGACTTCTTCGTCACCACCTTTCAGGTCTGGAAGGAGTACGTCGACTTCCGTTTTGTCCCCCTCATGCGCACCCTCTCCGATCGCGCTCGCATGAGCTTCAGCTTCGACGCCATCGGCTTCATCCTCGGCCTCGGCTACGTCATGGGCCTGCGCAGTTCCATGATTCTCTGCGCTGGCGGCGTGCTCTCCAATTTCGTTCTGGTGCCTTTAATCTGGTTTGTCGGCAGCCATCTCGACTCTGCGGTTTATCCCGCCACCATCCCCATCGCAAAAATGACCGCTGTCCAGATCTATCGCAACTACGCGCGCTTTATTGGCGTCGGCGCCATCGCCACCGCCGGAATTTTCGGAATCATCAAGTCTCTCCGCGTTGTGGTCGGCTCATTCGGCATCGCCTTGAAAGTCTTTCGCAAAGGCGAAGTCGTCAAGCCCGAGCGCACCGATCGCGATATGTCCATGGCTTCGATTTTGCTCGGCATCGTTCTCGGCGCCATCGCTGTGGCGTTCCTTCTCGGCCACCTCGAAACTTCCTGGCTCATCATCGCCATCGGTCTTATCCTCACCTTGATCTTCTCCTTCTTCTTCGCTTCCGTCGCCGCCAACGCCATCGCTACCACCGCCCGCAATCCCGTTTCCGGCATGACCATGCTCACCATCATCCTCTCCTCCGCCGTCCTCCTTCGCTTCGGCGTGTCTGGCACCAGCGGTATGTTCTTTGTCACCGCCCTTGCGGGCATGGTCTGCACCGCGCTCTCCGTCTCCGGTCAGGCCATCACCGATCTCAAAACCGGCTACTGGCTCGGCTCCACTCCCGAAGCGCAGGAAAAAGTGAAATTCCTCGGCATCCTCGTCGCTGCCGCCGCCGCTGGCCTCACCATCGTCCTGCTCGCCAAGACGTTCCAGTTCGGCGAAGCCGCCGCTGGCGATCTCCGGCCCGTGCTCGCCTCTCCGCAGGCCTCCATCATGAAAGCGCTCGTCGAAGGTTTCATGAGTCACCAGCCCGTCGCTTATCTTCTCTTCGGTATCGGCGCCATGATCGCTCTCATCATGGAAATGCTCGGCCAGCCCTCGCTCATTTTTGCCCTCGGTATGTACTTGCCGCTGGAACTGAATACCCCCGCCCTTGTGGGAGGGTTCCTCTCCCATTTCCTGAATAAGCGCGCGGCAAAAACGGATGCCCCGAGTGCGGAACGAATTCGTTCGCGCGGTGTCATCATTGCCTCGGGCCTGATGGCCGGCGGCGCCCTCGGTGGCGTCTTCGGCGCGGTTCTGCGTCTGGTGCCCGGTTTCCGCGAGGAATGGATTCAGACTCCGTTCTACGCCAATGAATCGGCGTCCCAGACCGTTTCCGCCATTCTCTTTGTAGGATTGTGTTGCTACGTCTGGTTTGCTTCGCTCCGTAAATCGAAGGAGGCGTGATGGACCGCATAGGCAAATTCGTCGCGGACGCAGTTTTGGGAATCGACACGTTGTGGGGCGGCGACGTGCTCTCTGCCTCCGGCACCGGCCGCTTCATCGCGGATTCCTGGTTTTCCGATGAACCTCTGCCCCCGGCCTACACGCATCCTGCTGCCGCGCGCGTCCGCAAATCCGGCGGTGTCGCCGACAAAAACGTCGATCGCGCGGCCATCGACGAATATCTCAAGGAAATCGACCTTCCCGCCGCCATCTCCGGAATTCGCTCCGAAGCCGCCAAACTCACCGGCAATCGCGCTCAGTATCTCCACGGCCTCGCCCTCAGCCTCCACGCGATGTGGGATCTCGCCATGGAAATCCTGGGCCGCGGCGAGCCCGTTCCTTACGCGCGAAGCGTCGAAGCTTCCACTGGCCGTCCGCCCGAGCCCTCTCAGCCCGATGCCAAGCGCCAGCGCGCCACGGAACTGCTAGCCCGCGCTGGGTATTCCACTGGCGGTACAGGCGGCATCCTCAAAGCTGTCGACGCCTGGCGCGCCAATCGCCAGATTCCCATGGCTTCCGTCCGCGCGCTCGGAAATGCCGTCATCGCCAGCTACGACCGCCTCTGCGAGCGCAACCTCTCGCCTTATCTCCCTGAGGAGCTCGCAGGAGTTCCCCGTGCCAACATCGATTTCCTGCCGATTAAAGACGCGTGGTTCTCCGGCTCCATGAACTATCTCGGCCGCGCCCGCGACGTCAATGGCAGCCCGCGGTACGAAGCCACCTACGAAATCAACGCCTCACTCAAAATCTCCGTCCCGGAATTCGAACAACTGGTCAGTCACGAAGTCGTCCCCGGCCATGTCACCACCTTTGCCTATCTTCAGAATCTCTACGTTCGCGGCAAGGCGGGCTTTGAAGCCACCGTCCTCACCATGAACACCCGCGCCGCCACTCTCTTCGAAGGTATCGCCAACAATGCCATCCTCATCGCTCACGGTGTCACCGAAATCGATCAACTCCCCGACGAAGATCTCCAGATTGGTGTCCTGCTCGCTCTCCTTCAAGACGACGCCAAGAATCAATCCTCCTACCTCACTTGGAACGATAAGATGCCGATGCAAGAAGTCGCCCGCATCCTGCGCAACGATTTTCTCGTCACCGAAGAGCGTGCCGATAAACTCTCCGGCGCGTGGGGCAAGCATCCTCTTCTCGGTCGCATGTATCTCCCTTCGTATCGCTCCGGCACGGAACGTGTCGCCGCCTGGCGCCGCCAATACAAGCCCGAACAGATTCTGCCCGCCATCTACGGCTGCCACGGCTTGGTCGACATTGAGGGTGTCCCGAACATCATCTCCCCATAACTGGACCAGCAAGCTCCGGTTTCTGTCACCTAGTGCGCGGATAACTTGTTTACTTTCATCCATTTATAACTCCACGGCCGCGCCTCCCTTTTACAACTTTTTACAATCGTTTGCTCCTGCTTGACACATCCCCTCTTCGGGGTCTTTATAGTTTTGCCGGTAGGCTTAGCATAGGTTTCTGGCGGGTGAGGTCTACGATGTCCAAGAAGTGGCGCTTAACGGATCGCACGCGAACCCTGCTCCTCATGGAGCTGGCCATCACATTGCCCGCGTTGGCCCTGATGGGTTTCAGCATCTGGAATCTCAAGCACATTCAGCGCGACAAGCAAATCGAAGCCGCCATCCAGCGCGATCTTCAGTACGTTTTGAAAGGGGTTGAGCACAAGGCCTGGGACAAATCTGTGGCCCTCATCACTCCTCTGCAAAAAGAATTCCCCAGCGCCGACGACCCCGAGAAAGCCAAAGCCAAGCTTGGCGAACTCCTCACCGCCCATCCCGAATTTGCCTACGCGATGTTGTACGACAAGAAAACCAATCGCTTCATCAGCCGTGAACAACCCGGGCGCGAAAACGATCCGACGTTCTGCGCACTTGCCGACGAGACCATCAGTTCCACGGCCAAGTGGCTCCCTCTGGAATCGGGCTCCCTGTTCGAATCATTGCGCATGATGGAGAAAAAAGACGATCCCGGCCTTGGCTTCATGAGCGATTGGTCGAACATGGGCGGCGCCCGAACCTATACTTCTTTGGCCTATTTCATTCCCAGCAATACTCCGCATGATCGCGTCACCATCGGGATGCTTGCCTTCGATCCCGATTTCCTGAAGAGCCATTTCTTTCCTCAGATCATCAAGGACTCGCTCGCGAACAAGAACGGCACGATGTCCAATCCGCCCGCTGTCATCCTCCGTAGTCCCCACGATTACACGCCTTGGGTGGCCTCTGACAATTGGGATGGAGGCAAGCCCGAGGTCGATCGAACCTTTCTGGATGCCTTTCGGGGTCTGACCGCTTCCATCAAGTATCCCGGCAAGACCGTCGCCGATATGAGCAACAATTTCCTCCACTACAACTACACGGTCCTCGGCGCGCTTTCCTTGTTCATGATCGGCGGCATTTTGCTCACCTACCGCAACATTTCTCGCGAGATGAATTTGGCCCGCCTCAAATCCGACTTCGTCGCCAACGTTTCCCACGAATTGCGCACCCCGCTCGCCCTCATCCGTCTCTACGCCGAAACCCTGGAACTCGGCCGTCTCAATTCCAAGGAAAAATACCAGGAGTATTTCCGCATCATTCGCGAAGAAAGTGAACGCCTCACCGCCCTCATCAACAACATCCTCGATTTTTCGCGCATCGAGGCTGGCCGCAAGGAATACGAATTCAAAGAAACCAATCTCGCCGAGCTCGTTCGCACTACTCTCGAGTCTTATCGTTTCCAGATCGAGCAGCACGGCTTTGCCTTCGAGGAAAACATCTCCAACGATGTTCCGCCCGTCATCGTCGACCGCGAGGCCATCGCCCGCTCTTTGCTCAACCTCGTCAACAATGCCCTCAAGTATTCTCGGGACAAAAAATATATAGGTGTGAACCTGTACCGCTCGAATGGCTCCGTGAACCTCGAAGTCTGCGATCACGGCATCGGCATCTCTCCCGACGAGCAGGAAAAAATCTTCGAGAAGTTCTACCGTTGCGGCGATCCGCTCGTCCACAACATTAAGGGATCCGGTTTGGGTTTGTCCCTCGTGCGCCACATCGCCCGTGCGCACGGCGGCGACGTCAAGGTCGAAAGTGCTCCGGAAAAGGGCAGCAAATTCATCATTGCTTTGCCGCTTGATCCATCCGCCCGGACGGGCGCGGCAATGGCGTGAGAGGTTTAGCTTATGGTTGTTGCAACAGCAAGGCGTAAAGGCCGAGGAACCGTCATGAGTACCACCAAGATCTTGATTGTAGAGGATGAGCCCAACATGGTCGCGGGGTTGCGCGACAATTTCGAATACGAGGGTTTCCGCGTCGCCACCGCTCTCGACGGCGTCGAAGGTCTCGAGAAAGCCCTTCAGGATTCACCCGACCTCGTGATCCTCGATGTCATGATGCCGCGCATGAGCGGCCTCGACGTCTGCCGCCAGCTCAAGGCCAAACGCCCCTCCATTCCCATCATCATGCTTACCGCCCGCGGCCAGGAGGTCGACAAAGTCGTTGGCCTCGAACTCGGCGCCGATGACTATGTCACCAAGCCGTTCTCCATCCGCGAACTCCTCGCCCGCGTCAAAGCCGTTTTGCGCCGCTCCCAGACCCTTCCCAAGGAGCAGGACCGCTATTGCTTTGGCGATGTCGAAGTGAACTTGCGCAGCTACCAGGTCCTGCGCAACGGCCAGCAAATCGAGTTTTCCAACAAGGAATTCGAACTGCTCAAGCACTTTCTCTGTCACTCCGGCGAAACCCTGAGCCGCGACCGCTTGCTCGACGAAGTCTGGGGTTACGAAAATTTCCCCACAACTCGCACTGTCGATGCCCACATCGTCCGCATCCGCCAGAAACTTGAACCGGTTCCCGACCAGCCCAGGTTCTTCCTGACCGTGCATGGCGTCGGCTACAAGTTCGTGGGGTAACTCGTGATGGCGTTGACAGAACCAATCCCCGCAATCTCCCGCGTTGGCTTGCCGCACCGCCCGCTTCCGCCGACGATTCATTCCGTCCGCGAAGAACTCGACCGCGAACGCCGAGAGCACGGCATTCTCCAGCAGGCGGTTTTCGAAGCGGCTCAGATTCAGCGCCGTCTCTGCGCTCCCCGCGAACTCGATTGGCGCGGCTACGAAATTGCCGGCGAGATTTTCCCGGTCCGCCATCTCTCGGGCGATTTCTTCAAGGTACTCGAGCTCGATGGCTTACTCGGAATTGCCGTCGGCGATATCGCCGGCAAAGGCCTGACCGCCGGCATTTGGCTCACTCATCTTTTGAACCTCGTTCAGCGTTGCGCTCGTAGTCTTGTTGATCCCGCGCGTATCGTCGCGGAAATCAATCGCGAGCTTTGCCGGGAACAGGACGAGCCGCCCCTGACCGCGCTCTTTTTCGCGATTCTCGATCCGCGTACCAACCAACTGGCTTTCACCAACGCGGGTTTGCCGGCTCCTCTGCTTCTGCGCGCCAATCTCGCCATCGACCGCCTCGATGCCGGCGGACCCATGCTCGGCGCGATGGAAGCCGGTTCCTTCGAATCCGACACCGTCACCCTCCATCCCGGTGACATGCTGGTCGCTTACTCCGACGGCGTCACGGAATGCCGCAATCCGGAAGACGAAGAGTTCGAGGTTGACCGCCTCGCCGCCGCGGCCACCGCCGCCTTCGGCACCAACGCTAATCCGGCTCTCTTTTCCATGCTCGGCTCAGTATTGGATTTTGCCGATTCGTCCACGCCCGGCGACGATCTCACGTTTCTCGTTCTTCGCCGGCAGTCGGGAAGCGCGCCGCCTCCCGCCGCGGACGCAACGGATTCTTTCGCGCCTCAAAGGAAGGGCGCTTCGATCATTCGATCGAAAAAAGCCGCCCCGCGAGGTCGTGGCTCTAAATAACGCTGCACGCCTCGGTCCGTGAATGTGACCGCGCGGATTAGACGCTAAGGGTGTGCTTACAGGCTGGGAGGACAACCATGGCGACACGAGCATCATTCATCGCTGACGAGATGACTCTCTATTCCCCATTCGCCCACCCCCCGTCCGGTTCGCCGGATTCTCTCGCGGCCATCTACGCCGCACACTACCGCCACGTGCTTTATGTCTGCCGCCGTTTCTTCCGCCACCATGAAGACGCGGAAGACGCCGCTGCGGAAGTGTTTCTCAAGCTGCCAAACGTTCTCGGGCAGCGCAACCAGGAACTCCCCTTTCGCCCTTGGGTCTCCCAGGTTGCCGGGCGCCATTGCATCGACAAATTGCGGAAACGCAAGCGCGAGCGCTGCTCTTTTCTGATGGGCGAGGAATGGGAAGTTGTCCCCGACGATTCCAGCCCATCTCCTCTCTCGCAGATGCTGCGCAACGAACAACAACGCCGCGTCCGCGAGCAGCTGAACCGGCTGCCGGACTGCTACCGCGTCCCGCTCATGCTGCGCTACTACCAGCGTATGAGCTATTCCGATATCGCCAGAAGGCTGAATCGCCAGATTCCCACGATCAAGACGCTGCTCTATCGTGCCAAGAACAAACTGCGCCGCAATCTCCGTGGCCTGGAGTAAACGTGTGCCGTGATTTCAGTTTGTAGCTCACGGCTGAAGCTTAGGCCTGTAGCTCAGGCTTTTCTTCTCCGCCCGCACCCTTCTCCTGTGCATCGAGTTACGGTTTCCGCCCCCGTTCGCCTGACTGAAACGCCCGCCACAGCCCTAGCTCCTGCAACTGTTTGTCCAGCCCGGTCTGTTTCATCAGCTCTTCCACTTCCGCGCGCGATTGCCGTTTGCCAATCGGTTCCGTTCGGTCAGCGATGCCCCACGCCGTCACTGCCGCAAGCACCGTGTTCAATTTCAGTTCCCGGATGTCCACCTTGTCGAACGTATCCGACGCCGCATGATAATTCTGCAGGTAATTCGCCACTTCCTGATTCGCCACCAGCGTGGGCACTCCTTCCAGCAGAAAATCCAGATGATCCGTTCCCGTCGAAGCGTCAAATGTTTGCTGGTTCACGCCCCATCCGCTAAATGGCTTCAGGATCCCGTTCACCGCTGCTTCGATGTCGTGCCGCCCTCCTAGCGAGTAGCCGGTCACGCGTCCGACCCCGTCGTCAAAAATCACCACACCGCGGTATTTGTCCATCTCCGCGCGATGCTCCCGCACGTACGCCCACGAGCCCAGCAATCCCTCTTCTTCGCCCGAGAACAGAATGAAGCGAATCGTGCGCCGGGGAAGCAGGCCCGTCGCCTTGATTGCCCGCGCCGCTTCAATCACCAACGCGGAGTTGCAGCCGTTGTCCAGCGCCCCGGTGCCCAGTTCCCACGAATCCAGATGCGCTCCCAACACCACAACTTCATCCGGCTTCTCGTATCCGCGAATTTCTCCCACCACATTGAATTGCTCCACCGGGCCCGTGATTTTATTCGGCATCGTCAGCCGCAGCCGCACTTTTCCTGGATTCGCTACGGCGGCCCGCTCCAGCCGCAAGCCATCTTCGCGCGCCAGTATCGCTTGCCGCAGGTCTTCCAGCCGTCCGTCCGGCGAATTGGTGTGTCGGTAGAGCAGCTTGCGCTCGCGTTCGCCTACCCACAGGATCGCCGCTGCCCCGGCCTTCACCGCGCGTTCGATAATTGGCGGCGGCACCTCATATTCTCGATCCAGGTCTGCCCACGTGTAACTCACCTCCGTGTGCACCAGCAGGATCGCGCCTTTCACCGCCGATCCTGCCTGCGCAAACGCCGCTTCTGATCCATCCCCAACAAAAACCAGTGGCGCCTCTATGCCGCCGGCGGGCGTTGCTGGCGATAGCCCCACTGACACCAGCGAAACTGGAAAACTCACCGGCGCCAGCACTTCCAGCTTCGTATCGCCTTCGCTCCACCCGTGCGGCATCATGTACTTTTCCGTGTGTACGTCCACTCCCGCCGCGCGGAACGCCGCCACTCCCCACTCAATCGCTTGCGCCATTTGCGGCGAGCCCGACACGCGCCCGCCCACCACGTCCGTCAACCGGCGCAAATTCTCTTCGAGCGGCGAATCTCCCATCACCATCGGCATGATTTTCGCTGCCGCCTGCGCGCACGACGAAGCGTCCGTCGCCGAACATCCCGCCGCCCCCTGAATCCCCTGCCCAGAGGAAACGGGGCCTGTCTGCACTGGCGGCAACTGTGCCGCAACCGGGAAGGCAATCAGGCAAAGCAATACAAACATCAACCAGCCGTAGCGCGTCCGCATGATCAGTTCCTTCTAACGAAGAATGGAAAATCGCGTCCGAATTATAACGTAAGCCAATTCTGAATTGCTTTTTGTCCCTCGCGCGGTATCCTCAATCCGATGGATTATCCTCCACTCACGCCAACCGACACCGAAGCCATCGAGCCCAGTCTCTGGTATGGCTTGTTCGGACTGCCATTCTTCCTCGTCGGCATCTTCCTGGCGGCTTCCTCCTACTACACCGCCACCCATCAAGTCGCAGGCAGCCTCACCCAATTTGTCGTTCCCGGTGGAGTCCTTCTTGACCTGCAACCCAACCAAACTTATACGCTCTTTCAGGAAAAAGGCTCCGTCGTCAAAGGCAAGATGTATTCGGACTGGCCTCAGATCGACTCGATGAACTGTACGCTCATGAAGGTTTCCGGCAGCCAGGCCGTCGAATTGCACTCCCCAAAGTACAACACCACCTACATATCGGGAACGCGCGAGGGCAAACCGCTCTTCGACTTCACCGTGCCCGCATCTGGCCAATACGACTTCACTTGCGAAAAGAAGGGCGATACTCCTCCGCCAGATGCGGTAGTTGCCATCGGAGCGGGAATCGGCGAAAACATGAACAAGGTGCTGGCCCACTGCTACACAGCGTTAGCTGTTGGCTGTGGCCTCGGCCTTCTGATCTTCGTGATCGTGGAAATTCAACGCGAATTTTCCAAGCGTCGCATCCGCGCTGCCGGTCTGCGCCCTGTCTAGAACCTCGCCGCCCTTGCGATTTCGTCGGCCACTCGACTCACTTCCACCATCTCCGCCACGTCATGCACCCGCACGATGTGCGCGCCGCCCAGTATGGTCGCGGTTACTGTTGCCGCCGTGGCCCACACGCGTTCCTCCGGCGTCGCTGGCTTTCCCGCTTTCGATTCCAGCGTCTTTCCGATAAATCCTTTGCGCGATGTTCCCACCAGCAACGGGTAACCCAGGTTTGCCAACAGCGGCAGTTTTGCCAGCAACTCGTAGTTCTGCTCGAACGACTTCCCGAATCCGATTCCCGGATCCAGAATGATCTGCGATTTCGCCACGCCCGCCCGCCGCGCAACCGCGATCGAACCGCGCAGTCCGGTCGTCACATCTCGAACCGCATCCTTCGCAAACGGAAGCTTCTGCATTGTCTCCGGCGTGCCGCGCATGTGCATCAAGATCAGTGGCGCCCTATGCCGTGCCGCCACCTCTGCCAGCCGCCCGTCATACTGCAGTCCCGATACGTCATTCAGGATCTCCGCGCCTGCGCCCACCGCAATTTCCGCCACCGATGCTTTTCGCGTGTCCACCGATATCGGAATTCTGATCCGCCCGCGCAACGCTTCCAGCACCGGCAGCAGCCTCGCCAGTTCCTCCGTCGCCGAAACTCCGCTCGAACCCGGCCGCGTCGACTCCCCGCCGATGTCCAGGATGTCCGCCCCGGCACGCTGCATCTCTACCGCCGCTGCTACCGCATCTTTCACCGACAGGAACTTCCCGCCGTCGGAGAAACTGTCCGGCGTCACGTTGAGCACACCCATCACCAACGTGCGCGCGCCCAGCGCCAATTCACCGGAACGCAGTCTTACTCTGAATTTTTTGCGGTGAGACATTCGACTAGCAGTGTAGCGCAACCCGCGGTTCTGCCTGCCTTGCCTGGCCTAGTCCAGGTCGATATCGCGCAGCGGCTTGCCCGCCGGCGCGTCCTTGGCCTTCTTCATCGCTTCTTCGAACTTCTTTGCCAGGATGTCTTCCTTGTGCGTTTCCTGGAAGAACGAATCGGCAAACTTGTCCTCGCGTTGCTTCTTCTGTTCCTCGAGGATATTTGACGCCTTCG
>Ga0335079_10005910_pt1 | contig 13997 bp, 14 predicted proteins | sample Lox_Sample_33_FD_206719 | JGI IMG/M metagenome (GOLD analysis project Ga0335079, IMG submission 206719) | Soil microbial communities from Loxahatchee National Wildlife Refuge, Florida, United States - Lox_Sample_3.3 | ecosystem: Environmental > Terrestrial > Soil > Wetlands | place: USA...
CCAGGAGTATTTGTGAATTACGACTTTCTCGCTGGAACTTCATTGGCATGGGGTGGCTTGAATCGCACTGGCGACTCATGGGCCCAACTGCCGGAACGGCTTTTGACCGTCGCTCAAGTCCAGCCTCCGGCACCCAGAAGCCCCCGCCGTGTGCTGGATACCTTCCTGGATCTGTGGATCGTGCGGCGAGACATCGATGGTGCGATGCAATTGGTCGATGTTCCTTCCATCACGAGGCTCTGGGCAGAAGCAAAACACGGTAACAGTCCAAATCCTGCGATGTGGGTAAAGACGGTGCTAGGCATGTGGCTTTTGGAGGACCACGGTTTTGTAAATACTCTGGGACACGGAATGCCAAACCGGAAGGGATTTGAACAACTGTCTGCCGCGTCGACCAGCAAAGAAAGCTCCCGTTTGATCAAGGCCGAAAAGTTAGCAGAGGCAATTTTTACTCCGGGGCCGAGTCTTCCCGAGCCTTATCTCGCCGTGTTGACGCCACGGTCGGACGATTCGATGACACCTCCAAACTCCCGCTATACGGCTCTGTTCCAGTTCCGGCACGCGCCGCATGACGCATTAATGGTCGCGGTGGGGGAGTCCGGCGACCATTGGGCTGTGGTCGCGCTCGACTGGGTAGTCCTTTAGGTTCTCACCCGCGCAGCGCCGATACCGGGTCGATGCCCGATGAGTGGAATCCAGATGACGTCCGGATCTCCGACCGTCGCGGTGCCCTTGAAGTTTGCGGGCGTGACCCCGAGCACGGTGTATGGCGTGCTGTTGAGCGTGATGGTGCGGCCGACTACGCTTGCGTCAGCGCCGAACTGCCGCGTCCACAGACTGTAGCTCAGGACTACGACGTCCACACGGCAAAGACCAAGCTTCCGCGGCTGCTTAAGCAGGTCGAGCGTGGAGAGCAAGTGATCGTCGCGCGGCACGGAAGGCCAGTGGCGAGACTGGTTCCTGCCTCGCAAGGCAAGCGCGTGCTCGGCTCCATGAGGGGGCTGATCACCGCGCGCCCCGGCTGGGATGCGCCCATCGACGGCCGGGTGCCACCAATCTGACCGAGCCCTACTTCCCCAACATCGGAAACAACTTTCGCAGCTCGTCGTCCGTGGGCCGGCGGCCGTATTCGCAGAGTTCGAAAGACTCGGCGATTTTCACTTGCGCGGCTCGTTCGGCTCCGTACCATTTCTCCAGAGCCTTGCGAACTGCAGGGCTAATGCGCGGCTCGCGCCGGGAGGCCAGCCATTTCTTGCGCTCCACGGGATCCTTCGGAACCTGGTCGAGCGTGTGATCCACCCACGGCAGCCATTCGTAGAACTGCGAAACCTGCGCATCGAGCGCATCGATTTTCTTATCGAAAACATCGTCGATGGCGATGGAAACGTCCGGGCGGAAAGGGTTCGGCCGCTGAAATCCGTCCTCGTAATACAGAAAGACTGGGTTGTCGTGCAGTGGAGGCGTGTCCGGGCAGATGTTCGGCACGACGACCATGTAGGCCGCGTCCTCCACCAGCACGCCGGTGTAGCGGTGGTCAGGATGGTAGTCGTTAGGGCGCGGCGCGAGTACGATATCCGCGTTCCATTGCCGGATGCGGCGGATGATCTGCTCGCGCACGTTGATGGTGGGCAGCAGTTCGCCGTCGTGATTGTCGAGAACTTCGTAGGTGACGCCCAGGCGCCTTCCGGACTCCATGGCTTCCGCGCGACGCCGCTTGGCCAGCATGCCGCCGCCTTCGCTCTGATGACCGGCATCGCCGTTGGTCACCGAAACGAACTTCACGTGGTGGCCCAGGGCGACGAACTTGGCCGCCGTGCCTGCGGCGCGGATATCGCAATCATCGGGATGCGCGCCAAACGCGATGACGCGCAGCTTGCCATCCGGACCCTGCGCGGCGAGCAGGCTGGCGCACGCGAGGAAAAACGCTGTGAGCTTTGTCATGACGGGGGAATTATAACAGCGGGATTTGGGATTTAGGATTTGGGCTTTGGTTCGACAGCTTGATAAGCGCCCAGGTGCTTGCGGTGATGCGCATGCGCATGGCGGTGAATCTCGCCGATGCTGAGCCCTGTGAGCAGGACGGCAACGAATCCGGCAATCAGCAGCGGCAGGGTCAGCGCGGCCCACATCAGAAACGCCAATTCCTGCGCGACACTGTGCTCCACACTGAAGATCCGGAGCGCCACCACAACCACGGATTGGAATACGCCCAGATTGCCGGGAGCGTTGGGGATCACCGTGCCGATCGTCTTGATCACGAGCACCACCAAAGCTTCCCAGAAGGACAGATCCATGTCGTAGCTGTGGAACAAGGCCCACACGGGCAGAATTTGCGCCATCCAGTAGAGACAGGTAATGCCGAACGACGCCGCCAGCGTGCGCCAGTCGCCCAGCTCATGAATTTGATCCAGAACGTGAAGAAATTTCCGGCCCCAACTGCGGCCGGAAAGAAACGTGTGCGCGTGTTGTTTTCGGAACAGAACGTAGAGAAACAGCGCCGCCAGCGCCAGAACGCCCAAGGCCAGAATTTGCGCGCCGTCGACCAACGCCTGGGGCATGCTCACGAACGATGCGGTGATTCCGAACGCCAGCACCACCCAGATGCCGTCGAGCACGCGTTCGATGACCATCGAGGTCAGGGTCAGCGAGATCGGGATTTCCGCCCAAATCGTCAGCAGATAGCCGCGGATGATCTCTCCCGGCCGCAGCGGCAACACGCTGCTGGCAAACAAGCCGATGTAAATGGCCTGCGTGGTTTCCCAGAAAGCCGGGCGCTCCGCCGGGCTCAGTAGCGTGGCCCACCGCCAGGCTTGCACCAGGTAAACGGCCATTTCGAGCACCACCGCCAATAGCACCCACCCCCACTTCACCGAGAAGATCGCGGCGTGGATCTGGGAAAAATCGTAACCGTGCAGGGCCCAAACCAGGCTGCCTATGGAAAGCGCGTAGGTCAGCACCATGATGAGCCACCGGGGGATCTTACGGCGCGCGGGTGTCACCTGGAGGGAATCCATGCTGGCAGGTTGTCCAGAAAATCATGATAGCAGCCACTTTGTGGTCCGCCGCTGGTGCTGCCGGACGGACTGGCGGTGTGCGCGCCTGTGAGATTTCTCACGGTGCCCTGGTCACACGCCAGATCGAGGTTACGAAAGTGCTCACTGCTCGCCCGGAGGCTCCTCTTATGGAAAAATTTGCAGGGTTATTTATCGCGTTCATGCTGGCGTGTGCTCCGGCGTTTGCACAAGCTGATACTCATTCTCCGGCCACCAGTACCCCGAACATCCAACAGTGGCGCGGGACATTAGTCGAGGCCACTTGCGCGGGCGCATCCGCCACCAAGCCCGAGAATTCCAGCGGCTCTGCTGAGCAGACCCCCTCCGTGGATTCAGGACGCCCCAAAAAGGGCCAAGCCAAAGGCGAAAGCGCCCCTGCCGGCTGCACCGTCACCAACTCGACGAGCGCTTTTGCACTCCAAGCAAACGGGGGCCAGGTGCTGAAATTCGACTCTGTTGGCAATATCCGCGCCGCAGAAATGTTGAAGAACAAAACCAACTGGACTAAAGACCTGAGCGCAGGCAAGCCGATTCACGCCAAGGTATCGGGCACGCTTTCGGGCGATACCATCACTGTTACTTCGCTCGATTAAGTTCCGCTCCAAGCCCGGTTCGCGGTAAACTCCCCGTGTGAACCCAATCGAACGGGTGGCCGTGCTGGGCGCAGGCACCATGGGCTCGCGCATCGCGGCCCATTTTGCCAATGCCGGAATTCCGGCGCTGCTCGTGGACGTGGTTCTGCCGGGCACCCGGAATCGCAACGCGGCGGCGCTCGCAGGGCTGGAAAACGCCGCTAAGCAAAGACCCGGTGGGTTCTTCACTCCGGACGGCGCGAGACTCATCACACCGGGAAATTTCGAAGATGACCTGAAGGAGATCTCAGGCTGCGACTGGGTGCTCGAAGCCGTCACCGAGAAACTGGACATCAAGCGCGAGCTGATGGGGAAGGTGGCGGGCCTGCGCCGGCCGGGAACCATCATTTCCACCAATACCAGCGGAATCCCGCTCGCCGCCATTTCCGAAGACTTCGACAGTGAGTTTCGCCGGCATTTCCTGGGGACGCACTTCTTCAATCCGCCGCGCTATCTGCATCTGCTCGAGGTAATCAGCGGCGCGGAGACGCTGCCCGAGGTGCTGAACTACGTTCGCGAATTTAGCGACTGGCGCCTGGGCAAAGGCGTCGTCCCGTGCAAAGACACGCCCAATTTCATCGCCAACCGGATCGGAACGTTTTTCGGCTCCACGGTTCAAAAACTGACAGTGGAGGACGGCTACACCGTCGAAGAGGTGGACGCGCTTACTGGTCCGGTGATCGGGCTGCCCAAGAGCGCCAGTTACCGGCTGCTCGATATCGTCGGCGTTGACGTGTGGGCGCTGGTGACGCGCAACCTGCACGACATGGCGTCGCACGATCCCTGGCGCGACCGCTTCGTGTTGCAGCCATTTTTGGACGAGATGGTGAAGCGCGGTTGGCTGGGTGAGAAGCGCGGTCAGGGCCTCTACAAGCGCGTGGGCAAAGGCGCTGAAAAAGAAATCTGGGCCGTTGATTGGAAGACGCTCGAATACCACCCCGCGCAGAAACCGCACTTTGCTTCGGTGGATGCGGCCCGGAACGTCGACGACCTGGGCGATCGCCTGCGCATGCTGGTGACGGCCCAGGACCGCGCCGGCTCATTTCTGTGGAAACTCTTCAGCGACCTGTTCCTCTATTCCGCCTGCGTGGTGCCGGAGATTTCCGACCGCGTGGTGGAGATTGATCGCGCCATGCGCTGGGGCTACGCCAACAAGCTGGGACCTTTCGAGGTGTGGGACGCGCTGGGCTTCGAACCGACGGCGCGGCGCATCGAGAACGAGGGCCGGCCGTTGCCCGAAAACATTCAGCGCATGCTTTCCTCGGGCGCAAAATCGTTCTATCAGCCGGCGGATCGCGATGGCTTTCCGCACACCGAGTATTTCGACCTGGGGTGCGCGCGCTACCACACGCTCGAGGAGCGGCCCGGCGTGCTGATCCTCAGCGATATCAAACGCGCGCGCGGCGTGGTGAAGAAAAACGCCGGCGCTTCGCTCATCGACATCGGCGATGGCGTGCTGTGTCTGGAGTTCCACAGCAAGATGAACTCGATAGGCCAGGACCAGGTCTCGATGATCCAGGCCGGGATCGACGAGGCCGCGCGCAACTTCCAGGCGATGATCATCGCCAACGAAGGCGAAAACTTCAGCGTGGGCGCCAACCTCATGCTGGTGCTGCTGGCCGCGCAGGAGGGTGAATGGGATGATCTGAACATCGCCATCAACGCGTTCCAGCAGGCCAACATGGCGATCAAGTACGCGCCGCGCCCGGTGGTGGCGGCGCCGTTCGGCATGACGCTCGGCGGCGGCTGCGAGATCGCTCTGCATGCGGCGCGTGTGCAGGCGTCGGCGGAGCTGTACATGGGGATGGTCGAGACCGGAGTCGGCGTGATTCCGGCGGGCGGCGGCTGCAAGGAGGCCCTGTTGCGCACGGGCGATGCCCGGCGCGCGTTCGAGCTGATCGGCTACGCCAAAGTCTCTGCCAGCGCCGACGACGCGCGCAAGCTGGGCCTGCTGCGCGACGGCGATGCTATTTCCATGAACCCGGAACGGCTCATCGCGGACGCCAAGGCGCAAGCCCTGCTGCTCGCCGAAACCCATGCGCTGGGCGTGCCCCGGCAGGATATCAAAGCCGGCGGTGACAGCGCCTACGCGCTCATGAAGGTCGGGTTGTACATGGCGCGACAGGGCAGTTACATCACCGAGTACGATACCGTAGTTGGAGAAAAATTGGCCTACGTTTTGAGCGGCGGGCGGATCACCGGCGAGCAGATGGTTTCCGAGCAGTATTTACTGGATCTGGAGCGCGAGGCTTTTCTGAGTTTGTGCGGCCGGCCCGAAACGCAGCAGCGCATGCAGCACATGCTCAAGACAGGCAAGCCGTTGAGGAACTGACATGCAAGAAGCAGTGATCGTCGATTGTTTGCGTACGGCCGTGGGCAAAGCGCCGCGCGGGACTCTGCGCAATTCGCGGCCGGACGACCTGGCGGCGGCGTGCATTGGCGTGCTGCTCGCAAAGCATCCGCAGGTGCCGAAAGACGAAGTGGACGACGTGATTCTGGGCTGCGCCATGCCCGAGGCCGAATCGGGAAACAACATGGCTCGGCAGGCGGCGTTGCGCGCCGGGCTTCCGGACATCGTTCCCGGCGTGACCATCAACCGCTTCTGCAGCTCGGGGTTGCAATCCATCGCCATGGCCGCGGACCGCATCCGCGCAGGCGGCGCCCACATCATCCTGGCCGGCGGCAGCGAGTCCATGAGTCTGATCCCGCGCGGCGGCAACAAGCTCGCGCCGAACCCGTGGTTTGTCGACCACCGGCCCGAAGTCTACCTCAACATGGGCCTGACCGCCGAGCAGTTGCAGCGGAAATACAACATCTCGCGCGAAGAGCAGGACGCTTTCTCGCTGCGCAGCCATCAGAACGCGCTGGCCGCGCAGGCCGCTGGAAAATTCGACGACGAGATCGTCCCGTTTGAAGTCGAGACCGTAACGCCCAACGGCGTGAAACCGCACGTGGCGAAGACCGTCTTCAACCGCGACGAAGGCCCGCGTGCCGATACCACGTTGGATGCGCTCGCCAAGCTGAAGCCGGTGTTTCACTCCAATGGAACGGTCACCGCCGGCAACTCCTCGCAGACCAGCGACGGTGCGGCCGTGGCGCTGGTGATGTCCGACAAAAGAGCGCACGAACTCGGACTCAAGCCCATGGCGCGATACGTCAGCTTCTCCACCGGCGGCGTGCCGCCCGAGATCATGGGCATCGGTCCGGTTGTGGCGATTCCCAAGGCGCTGGCACTGGCCGGCATCGACGTCGACGATATCGATCTGATCGAATTGAACGAGGCCTTTGCCGTGCAGGCGCTGGCGGTGATCCGGCGCGCGGGGCTCGATCTCGACAAGATCAACGTGAACGGTGGCGCCATCGCGCTGGGCCACCCGCTTGGCTGCACCGGAGCGAAGCTGACCGCAACCATTCTTCGCGAGATGCAGCGCCGGAACGCCAGGTACGGCATGGTCACGATGTGCGTGGGCGGCGGCCAGGGCGCTGCCGGAGTTTTCGAAAGGATCTAACCTATGGCTACCGCAGCAGCCACACTCCCCAAGACCAAAGGCGGCGCGTTCCTGATTGAGGATCGCGCGCCGGAGGAGATCTTCACTCCCGAAGACCTGACCGGCGAGCACCGCGCCATCGCTCGGACCGCCGATGAGTTCTGGCGGAAGGAGGTCGAGCCCAGCCTTCCCGACATCCTCGAGCACAAGCCCGGCGTGGCGGTTTCCATTCTGCGCAAGGCGGCGGACATCGGCTTGACGGCCATTGTGATTCCGGAAAAGTTCGGCGGCCTCGAAATGGATCTGGTCTCGGCCATGGTGGTGGCGGAACAGATTTCGCGCGACGGCTCGTACTCCGGCTGGCACGGAGCGCACACGGGTATCGGCACGCTACCCATCCTCTATTTCGGCACCGAGGAGCAGAAGCAGCGCTATCTGCCGAGACTGGCCAAAGCTGAACTGTTGGCCGCCTATGCGTTGACCGAGCCCCATGCGGGATCCGACGCGCTCGCTGCCAAAACCCGCGCGGATCTGAGCCCCGATGGCCGCCACTACATCCTCAATGGCCAGAAGATGTGGATCACCAACGGCGGGGCAGCCGATCTCTTCACCGTGTTTGCCAAGGTCGGCGGCGAGAAGTTCACGGCGTTTCTCGTGGAGCGCGCCTACGCGGGCGTGAGCTCCGGCCACGAAGAAAAAAAGATGGGCATCAAAGGCAGCTCCACCACGGCCGTCTACTTCGAAAACGTCCATGTGCCGGTGGAGAACGTGCTCGGCGAGATCGGGCGAGGGCACATCATCGCATTCAACATTCTGAATATCGGGCGGCTCAAGCTGGGACCGTTCGCCGTGGGCGGCTCCAAGAACGTGCTGGCGATTTGCATCAAATACGCCAAGGAGCGCAAAGCATTCGGCACCACGATTTCGCAATTCGGCATGATCCAGCACAAGCTGGCTGAAATGGCCATCCGGATCTACGCGGCCGAGAGCATGACGTACCGCGTGACCGGCCAGATTGAATCGCAGCTCGAAGGTTTTTCCTGGAACCAGCCCGACGCTTCCGCAACCATGCTGAAGGCCGTCGAGGAGTACGCAGCCGAGTGTTCCATCATCAAGGTCTATGCGTCGGAGGTGCTCGATTACGTGGTGGACGAGGGTGTGCAGATCCACGGCGGCTACGGTTATCACCAGGACTACGCCGTGGAACGCGCTTACCGCGATTCACGCATCAATCGCATTTTCGAAGGCACCAATGAGATCAACCGGATGCTGGTGACCGGCATGCTACTCAAGCGCGCCGCGCGTGGCCAGCTTGGCCTTGTCAAAGCCGCGCAGGGAGTGCTGGCCGAAGTGCTGGGTGGACCCAGCCTCTCGAACGGCGCCAGCGACGGACCTTTCGCCGAGGAAGCCAGGCTTGTCGCCAATTCCAAGAAAATCGCGCTGCTGCTGATGGGTGTGGCGTATCAGAAGTACCTCGCCGACCTCGAGAAACAGCAGGAAGTGCTCGCCGGCATCACCGACGTGATCATGGATGTGTTCGCAATGGAATCCACGCTGCTGCGCACGCAGAAGCTCAGAGCGCAGGGAAAGGGCGTGCAAGCTGCGGACATGTGCGCGGTGCTGGCGCGCGACGCCATGGCGCATATCGAGACCACGGCTCGCACCGTGCTGGCGGCGTGTTCGGATGGCGACAATCTGCGCGCGAATCTCGCGGTGCTGCGACGGTTCGCGAAATATGAGCCGGTGAATGCGATCGAGCTGCGGCGCAAGATCGCCAGCCGGCTGCTCGATGCCGAACGCTACCTCGTCTGAGCCCCAGCGCATCGTGGTTCTGGTCGGGCTACCCGGCTCGGGCAAATCCACCTATCTCGAGCGGATGGGCATCACGCCGCTTTCCTCTGACGCGATCCGCCATTTGCTGGCGGACGACGCGACCAATCAGACCATCCACGCACGCGTTTTCAGCGCGATGCGGTATCTGTTGCGGCAGCGCCTGGCGATCAGGCGCCCGGTAACGTATGTCGACGCCACGCATTTGACTCCGGAAGAGCGTGCCCCGTACATTCGCATCGCGCGCCGGTACGGGTCGCAAGTCGAAGCCCTCTTTTTCGATGTTCCGCTCGAGGTTTGCATGGATCGCAACCGCGCCCGCTCGCGCGTGGTGCCCGAAGAAGCCATGCGCGCGATGGCCGCCAAACTGGTGCCGCCGGCCGTCGAGGAAGGGTTCAGCCGGGTGACGGTGGTGCGATACTGAGACAGGTGTCGATCAACGCGCACTATGAAAAGCACGTGGATGAGCTGATCGAACTGGCGGACCGCCTTGCAACGGCCTTGTCCGATGCGGGCGTCGAGTACCGAATCGTCGGTGGGCTCGCCGTCTACCTGCATGTGAACGAAGTTGACCCGTTCGCGGCGCGGCTGACACGCGACATCGATGCGGCAGTTCACCGCGCGGACATGGAGAAGATCGCCCAGATTGTGAAGCCGTTTGGCTTGGAGTTCCGCCATGCCGCGGGTGTGGACATGCTGGTCGATGCCAAGCAGCCAACTGCTCGACGGGCAGTGCATCTAATTTGTGTTCAGGAGAAGGTGCGTCCCGAATATGCCGAACCGGTTCCGGCGTTTTCCAAGGCCCCTGCGATTCACGGCTTGCTGGTTGCTCCCGTTGCCGACCTGGTCCGCATGAAGCTCACCAGCTTCCGCCTAAAGGACAAGGTCCACATCCAGGACCTCGACGGCGTCGGCCTCATCACACCTGAAATCGAAGCCGGGCTACCCGAACTGCTCCGCCAGCGGCTCGCCGAAGTCCGCGCATCCGACTAGATTCCCCCCGGCACAATCCAGAAACTCTCGCGCCACAGTCCGCCCGGCGGAATGCTCTGCAGCTCCTTGTAAACTCCCGCGTGCGCCAGGTTGAAAGCATTGGTGATGGCCGACATGGGCTCGAAGCAAATGAAGTCTTTGCCCGGTGGCGCATAGACGATCGCGACTGTGTATTTCGGGCCGTAGAGGACCGAAATCTTCCGGCCTCCGCTCTCTACCCAAAACTCAGCGCGCCCGTCTTGGCCGCGCACCAGGTCCGTGAAAACGTCGTCAAGAGAGGTCGTGGCTAGCGGCGCAGGATCAGGCAGCGCCACCGGCGTGCGCGCGCCGCTCGGAGTTAAATTCGGCAGAAGTTCCAGGTGCTCCCGAGCCGCCACGTGTACTTTCCACTGATCGCGCGCCGCGTCCGGCAACTGAAAGTACGGATGATAGCCCACCGCCACAGGCATCGGCTCGCTCGATTGGTTTTCCAGCACGGTTTCCACTTCCAGCGCGCCACCTCGAAGCCGGTGCGTCATCTCGATGGAATGCGCAAAAGAAAACTGCGCCATGAGATCGGGATATCGCCAGAATTCCAGACGGCTGGTCACGCGCGCCGAATCGCCATCTGCCTCGATCTTCGTCACCTTCCAGTGCGGTGAGAACAGGAGCAAGCCGTGAATCGGATTCTTATTCGGATCACGCCGCAGGTTGCCCAGGTCCGGATTGAGCAGGTATTTCTTGCCGTTGGCATAAAACGCGTCCTGATCGAACCGGTTGGCCCACGGAGCCAGAAACGGCACGCCGCAGAGCACCGGCTTGGCTTTCATCTCAGGCAGGCTCTTAAAGGGAAACCACAGAATATTCTTTCCGCGCACCGTCATCGCATAGGCGATGTTTCCGATGGAAGGCACAATCGAAACTTCGATTCCGTGGGCGCGATCGGCGAGCTGAACGATCTCGAAGCCGTCGGCCACGGCTTTTCTGGCGGAATAATTGGCGGCTTCAGTCATAACGGGGAGAACCAGCGCCCAAGCCAGGCACTTCATTCGTCTTCGGGCTTCAGCGCCAGTGCCGTTTCGCGCTGGCAGCACCAGCACGGGCCGGGCTCATACTGGCGGATCGAGCAAACGTCACACCAATAGGTGATCTGAAAGCGCTTGCCGTCTTTGATCGCGTGGAGCGCATGAGTAAAAAACGGATCCACTTGAAAATGATCCGGGCCGGCAAAGTGCCCCTTCGCTTCCAGGTCCATGCCGGCAATGCGCTTGTCGTGCAACACGTGCTCGGTCGATCCGTCGCCTTCGAGCGCAATCAACTTATGATCCGCCGTCTCGAGGGCCGGCGTGTGATTTTCGAGCTGGATCAGCTTGCCGCGAATGGTGGCCGCCGGCGCGTCAACGGTCTTGGGCGACTCGGCGAAACACGCCACGGCAAACACTCCAAGCAGAAAGATATCCACCAAACGCACCTTCCCATTTTACCGCCGGCCGAAGCCACAGGCTGCCCACCTGCTACAATTTCTCTGTCTTCACATGCCTGCGCGCGTTTCGCTGTTCGTCACCTGCATCGTCGATCAGTTGTTTCCCAAGGTGGGCGTCGCAGTTGTGGATGTGCTCGAACGGCTGGGGTTCCAGGTGGATTTTCCCGAGCGCCAAACCTGCTGCGGGCAGCCCGCATTCAACAGCGGCTACCGCGAGGAGGCGCGGCAGGTGGCGCGCCATTTTCTGGATGTGTTTTGTGATGCCGAATACGTCGTGGTGCCCTCCGGATCATGCACGTCGATGATCGCCCATCACTTCGAAGACATCTTCGAGAAAGAACCCGAAAACTTGGAGCGGGCGCGCCGGCTCGAACCCAAGGTGTACGAGTTTTCACGTTTTCTGCTGGAGGTCGCGGGCGTTGACGACGTAGGCGCACGGCTCAACGAAGTGGTCACGTATCACGACAGTTGCCACGCGTTGCGCGAGCTGAAGGTCAAGGACGGGCCGCGGCGCCTGCTCGGCCACGTGCGCGGGCTCGAGCTGCGGGAGATGGATGCCGCCGAGGAATGCTGTGGTTTTGGAGGAACGTTCTCCGTGAAATTCGCTGAAGTCTCAGGCGCCATGGCTCGCACCAAGATCGATTCCATTGTGCGTACGGGCGCGTCGGCGGTCGTCTCGGTCGATTCCAGTTGCCTGATGCAGATCCAGGGGGCGCTCGCGCGCGCCGCCCTCCCCATCCGCACCCTGCATCTTGCCGAAGTGCTGGCCAGCCGCTGACCCATGTCCGCCGTCTTTGAAGAAAAAATTCATCAGACACTCGCCGATCCCAAGCTGCAGCTAGCCATCTTTGCGGCAACCGGCCGCCTCATGGAAAAGCGCCGCAAGGCGGTCAACGCGGAAGTCTGCCCGGACTTCCAGGAGCTGCGGACACAAGCCCATGAAGTCAAGCGCCACACCATCGACCATCTGGACTACTACCTCGATCTATTCGAACGCAACGTCATAGCGCACGGCGGCAAGGTGGTTTTTTGTAAGAGCGCCACCGAGGTCGCGGATTTCGTCCTGGGCCTGGCCAAGGAGCGCCAGGCTCACTTGATCGTGAAGTCGAAATCGATGACCACCGAAGAGGTCGACTTGAACGAGCGGCTGGAACACCATCAGCTTCAATCGGTCGAGACCGACCTCGGCGAATACCTGATTCAATTGGCGCACGAGCGGCCCTATCACATCGTGGCGCCCGCCCTGCACAAAACCAAAGAGCAGGTGGCCGATCTGCTCACCGAACGCCTGGGCGTGCCGCGGGAAACCATCATCGAAAAGCAGACCATGATCGCCCGCGCCGTCTTGCGCGAAAAGTTTCTGGCCGCGGATATCGGAATTAGCGGCGCCAATTTCCTGGTGGCGGATTCGGGCGCCATCGTGCTGGTAGAAAACGAGGGCAACGCGCGGCTCACCACCTCGGCGCCCAAGGTTCACATCGCTATCGCGGGAATCGAGAAAATGATCCCGCGCGCGCAGGACCTCGCGGTCTTCCTGAAGGTGCTGGGACGCAGCGCCACGGGCCAGCCCCTCACCGTGTACACATCGTTCCTTTCCGGTCCGCGCCGGGCAGACGAGATCGATGGGCCGGACGAATTCTACGTGGTGCTGCTCGACAACGGACGAACCAAAGTGCTGGCCGATCGCGACAAGCGTGAGTCGCTATATTGTATCCGCTGCGGAGCGTGCCTGAACCACTGCCCTGTGTATCGCAAAATCGGCGGCCACAGTTTTCCCTGGGTCTACTCCGGTCCCATCGGCGCCATTCTGACCCCGCAATTTCTGGGAGTGAATCACGAGCCGGGCCTGCCTTTCGCTTCGAGCCTCTGCGGCGCGTGCGCCGAAGTTTGCCCGGTGAAGATCGACATTCCAAAAATTCTGCTGGAATTACGTTCCGAGGTGAAAAAGGCGGAGGAACGCGAAGGCACGAGCCGGTTGGAACGGCTCGCATTTCGGGTGTGGGCCTGGGTGATGCGTCACCCGCGGCTATACGAAATGGCGGGGATGGCGGCCGCGTATCTGGCGCCCTCCACGGACGGTGGAGGCTGGGTGCGCCGCGCACCCTCGGGGATCAGAGTCGCCCCATTGGATGCGTGGCTCAGCCAGAGGGATTTACCATCCGCGCCGGCAAAGAGTTTCCGGCAATTGTGGCGGGAGCGCCGCTGATGTCGCGCGAACACGTGCTCCACAAGGTGCGGACGGCTCTGGGCCGCAGCGCGGGGCAGCCGGTGGAAGACCCGCCTCCGGTCCGCTTGAACGTTCCGCAAGCCAGCGTCGAAGCGCGCATCGCCGTCTTCTGCGAGCGCGTGGAGGCGCTTGCCGGAAAGACTCATCGCGCCTCCTCGCTCGACGATGCCCGGGCCTACGTCGAATCCGCACTTGCGGGCCGAAAATCGGTGGCTTCGAATGCCCCGGTCCTGCGGGAATGCGGGATCACGACGCTCGCCGGCGTCGAAAGCGGAATTACGGATGCGCTAGAACTGCGCACTCTTTGCGCCA
>Ga0335079_10005911_pt1 | contig 13996 bp, 9 predicted proteins | sample Lox_Sample_33_FD_206719 | JGI IMG/M metagenome (GOLD analysis project Ga0335079, IMG submission 206719) | Soil microbial communities from Loxahatchee National Wildlife Refuge, Florida, United States - Lox_Sample_3.3 | ecosystem: Environmental > Terrestrial > Soil > Wetlands | place: USA: Florida...
GATCCCGCGTGGGCGCGGCCATCGAGCGGACCAGAACACCGTAACCATCGGCGACCGAAGTGACGATATGATCAGTGAGGTCATCCTGAATCTGGAATGTGCCTTCGCCGCTTACCTCGCGGTCGTAGACCTCCGTCCAAAGCTGCGCGCCGCTTGCAGCATCCATCAACTGCACGCTGACTCGTACCGCGGAACCTCTCCGGCGTATGCTCCCTTCCATTACGTAGCGCGCTCCGAGCTCGCGGCCCACCGAGCGAATATCGACAGCGCGGCCTTTGTAAGTCATCGCCGAATTCCGCGCGATGACCTGGAGATAAGGAAATCGTGAAAGCCCGGTTGTGATGTCTTCGGTAAGACCATCCGCCAGAAATTCCAAAGCCGCATCGCCGCTCGGTTCCCTGAACGGCAGTACCGCGACCCAAAAGCCTTCCTCGGCACGAGCCTCACCCAAACCGGTCTGCGACGACACTACTGCTGACGACAGTTGCGGCGTGTCCACACTGGGGTGCTCCGCCAGTCCCGCCTTGCGAAGATCGGCGAGCATCTGCTCGACCATCTCGGGCAGCCACCACTTGGAAAGCTCGTTTTTCGCAACGGCGGCGAAATCAGGACGAAGCTTAAGCAAGTTGTTCAAGGCTGCGCCGGCGTCCTGCGTGTTCCCAAGTTGGATATTGACTACCACCAACGCTACCTGTGCGGTCCACAGGCCCGGCATATTGATCTTGACCGCATATTCGAGGGCGCGCTCATAGTCATGCTGCCGATAGGCATTGATGACGAGCGGCAGCCAGTACCATCCCGGATGATGAGGATTCAGTTGCGCTGCACGCTCCGCCAAAGCGCAGCCGCGTTCCCAGTCGCCGGAATAGGCAAAGTGCAGACCAAGGAAGGCGGTCGTGTATCCCTGCATGCGGTTGAGCGTCAGGGCGCGTTCCGCGGCCGCACGAAATGCTCCCAGTTCGTGCCGGAAAAAGAACGCGGAAGCCAGTGCAGCCTGAGCCAGTTGATTGGAGGGCGCAAGGTTTGCCGCACGTTGGGCCGCTTCCAGCGCGCGATCCATTGGCTTGGGCCGCGCGTTGTATCCGTGCGTGTACTCAGCGCGGTAGAGCCAGGAAAGCATGGCCCAGCAGTCAGCGCGATCCGGCGCCTGCTTCACGGCGCGCTCCAGCGCAGTGATCCCCGCCGTGTGCTCCTCCGCACTGACATGCTGATGAAAACCGAAGCTGCGCAACAGCGCCTCGTAGGGAGTGAATGACTCCGGGTCGCGATTGCGCAGCGATTCGGTCATGCTGTGGGCGAGAATGCCCTGTGCGTCACCCACCGTTGCCACGATTCGCGGAGCCACATCGTCGACAAGCTCGAGCATCGCTTCCGGAGCGAAAGCGCGGTCGTAGGTCTCCGCCCAAAGTCCGGCTCCATTGCTGGCGTCAACCAGCTGGGTTACGATGCGAACCTTTGTACCCGCCTGCCGGATGCTTCCTTCCATCACATAGCGTGCGCCGAGTTCTCGTGCGGCCGTGCGCGCATCCACAGAGCGCTGCGCGTACTGCACCGTCGAACCACGCGCAATCACCCGTAAGTAGGAGAACTTCGACATGTTAGTGACGATCTCGTCCGTCAACCCTTCGGCGAGAACGGAAATCTCCTCATTTCCGCCGACGTACCTGAGCGGAAGCACGGCGATCCAAAAGCCTTCGGCCTCCCGCGCGGCTCCGGATGCAGCCCGGCTGCTTGTACTCGACGGCACTGTTGAAGTCTGGCTCAACGCCACCCCGTCATCGGGAATTTCCATTCCCGCCTTCCGCAAGCCTTCAATGAATCTCTCGCCATACTCGGGGTTCCATACCTTTGCCACTTGCTTACGCATGATGGCCGGAAGCTCAGGGCGGAACTTCAGCAGATCAGCGACGGCCTTTGCTCCGCCTTCTACATCGCCCAAATGTCCACAGGCCGTGGCAATAAACATCGCGCTGAGCGGGAATCCCTGCAACTTGGCCTTTTGCCCGAACCCGAGCGCCTTGCGGTAGTCGGCTGCCTCAAATGCCTGGTAGAAATCCGCACACCAGTACCATCCGGGAAAGTTGGGATTGAGCTGTTTGGCTTTTCGTGCAAGCTGCATCCCCCGCTCTATGTTGCCGGTGTAGCACAGCAGCTCCCCCATGAAATAAACGGTATTCCCGTCCATGGGATTGAGCGCGACTACACGTTCAGCGGCGTCGCGGAAGGAATCGTAGTCCTTCTGATACCAAAGCGACTGCGCCAGGGCGAAATACACTAGATGGTTGGAGGGCGCCAATTCCACGGCGCGCCCCGCCGCGGCCGCCGCGGTTGCATAAGAATCCGCCTGCAGTTCATAGCCATGGATGTAGTCCTGACCGGATAGGAAGGAAAGCATGGCCCAGGCATCGGCGTAACCCGGAGCCTTGCGCAGCGCGGATTCCAATGCAGACCGGGATGCGGTTAGCTCTTCAGGCGTGCCGTGTTGCGGGTAACCAAAGCTGCGCAGCACGGCTTCATAGGGGCTCAACTGTTCCGGAGGTTTGTTGCGCAGGTCCTGGCTCATGCTGCGGGGGAGCGCCCCGTGCATGTCGGCCACTGTCGATACAATGCGCGGGACAAGGTCATCCTGCAGATCAAACAGTGCCTCGGTTGCGAATGCACGCTCATAGTTCTCCGCCCAAAGATGCGATCCGGTCTGCGCATCCAACAATTGCACGGCAATGCGGATTTTCGATCCGGCCTGGCGAAGAGTTCCTTCCATGACGTAGCGCGCGCCTAGCTCCTTGCCCGCGGTGCGGACATCTAACGGTTGTCCCGCGTAGCGCGCTGTGGAACTCCGCGCGATCACTCTCAGGTAAGAAAAGCGGGAGAGTCCGGTGACAATCTCATCTGACAACCCTTCCGCGAGCGCCGCGAGGTCGGCATTGCCTCCGCTGTACTTGAACGGCAACACCGCGACCCAGAAACCTTCGTCAGCCCGGGCTGTGCCTGAATCTGGAGTGGTGGCTGTACGGGCCGATGAGGAAAGCGTCGGCCGCGCGGCGTGCCGCGCCAAGTCGCGGAACTCGTTACTTACATCACGGGCCGTCTGCACGCGGTGTCGCGGATCTTTTTCCAGGCAGCGGCGGATAATACGCGCCAGATCGCTGGGAAGATCAGGCCGCGAATCGGTCACCGACGGCGGCGTATCCCGCAAAATCGCCGAAACTAACTCGGCCGAAGAACTGCCGCCGAACGGACGCTTTCCCGTCGACATCTCAAACAGGAGGACGCCCAATGAAAAAATGTCAGTCCGATGGTCGAGCGGACGGCCGGAAGTTTGTTCCGGCGACATGTAAGCTGGTGTCCCGATCACCACGCCTACTTGCGTTCGACTGTCGGACGTCATGGTCGCATCGCCAACACTGGAAGCGCGAACATCCTTTGCCAGCCCGAAATCCAGCACCTTGACCCGGCCTTCGTTTGTGACCATGACATTGGCGGGCTTCAGGTCACGGTGCACTATCCCTTTTTCGTGAGCGGCCGCCAGCGCGTCCGCCAAACCTTCCGCAATTTCTACGATCTGCTCGATCGCAAGGCCGTTTTCGGTGATCAAACGATCGAGTGGCACCCCTTCCACAAGTTGCATCGTCAGGAAGTGAACACCTTCGAACTCTTCGACCGAGTAGATTGTGACGATGTTTGGATGATCAAGCTGTGCCAACGTCTTCGCTTCTCGACGAAAACGCCCTAGCCGCTCGGCATCGTGCGCCATTTCAGAAGGCAGCACTTTGAGTGCGACATAGCGGCCGAGTTTCGTGTCGGTGGCGCGGTACACCTCACCCATGCCGCCAGCGCCGAGCGCTGAGCGGATTTCATATGGACCGAGTTTCGTACCGGACAGGAGTCCCATTCGTGCGCGTAATTATAGCCCCGAAGCAGCATGGAGGCCTGCATGCGGATGATTCTGGGTGTATCGCCGACCTTAGGGAGAAGTGGTTGTGTTTTACCAATATGAACGATCTGGCCGCGGAAATTCAGCCGCACGGAATTCTGGAGATCCTTGAAGTTGAGCGAATCGCAATTTGCTGCCTTAGACAGAAACGTGCTTTGGCTTACGAACAAGCACTAAGCTTCTCAGCCTCGCTGAAGGGATCGAAACTGCCCGCCTGACGGCAGCGAACGGTCTGAATCTAAGAGTTATCTCGAAAAACTGGAGCGCCTGCTCATGATAGACAGCGGGCATGGAGAGGGGTTTCCGCAGAGGTGGGAGACAGGTAAGGCGCTAATAGAGCTGGCTCCAATGTGGCGAGATATCGTAAGAACTGCCGAACGGATAATGAACTTGCCATTGGTCTGGGTAAGACTACTGGCCAAGATTGCCGGCTATGGAATTTTTGTTCTGTTGGTTCTCGCCGCATTTGCCCTAACCTTCACCATTGGCTGGCGGCCAGTGATCGGCGCGAGGAAGCGGCCGCTCACATCGCGCAAGTTTGAAGCCACACCGGAGCGCCTGCACCGTGGGGACTATTTAGTTCACGCGGTTGGCGATTGCATGCATTGTCACTCTAAACGTGACTGGAAGGCGGATCCGCCGGCGCTGCTTTCCCAGGAAGGTGCCGGGAGCGTATTGGATGACGACCCCGGTTTTCGCCTCGTTGCTCCCAACATAACGTCTGATCCAGAGACCGGCATCGGGAAGTGGAGTGATGACGCCATCGCCAGGGCCATCCGCGAGGGCATCGCCGCCGACGGAACTGCGTTGTTTCCTGGTATGCCATACCCGCTTTTCCGTCACATGTCCGACGAAGACCTGGCGTCCGTCGTGGTTTACCTCCGTAGCCTGCCGCCGGTACACAACGAACTGCCTCCGACCAAAATTTCCTTCCTGTTCGCTCGCCTGATCCAGGCGGTTCCGAAACCAGTAACTGAAACCGTGCCGGAGCCAGACAAGTCCACACCCGCCAAGCGCGGCGCATACTTGGTGATGATAGGACATTGCACCTATTGCCATACCCCGCTCAATTCCAGATTCCAACCCGTTCCTGGGATGGAGATGGCAGGCGGCTCTCCCATGGAGAATTTTGGTGTGGCTTCGGCTAATCTCACGCCCGATGATTCCGGCATCGGCTACTACGACGAGGCTCTTTTCATCCAGACCCTGCGTACCGGCTTTGTGAAAGCGCGCAAGCTGAACCGGATCATGCCCTGGTGGACATTTCGCAACATGACCGACGACGACCTGAAGGCAGTGTTCGCCTATTTGCGTACGCTTCCGCCGGTGCATCACTTAGTTGACAACACCGAGCCACCCACGCTGTGCAAACGATGCGGCCATAAACACGGACTGGGAAATCGGAACTAGGAAGTTCCGTGCTTATCTGGAAAGAACTCGCTAGGAAGCCATTATGAGGTGAACTCCGATCCGAATCTGATGAGATTGCGTTTTCCGCCAGTTAGGGTTGCAAAGTGACAAATTGAAGAATATGATTCCCGCCACCTATGCCGACCAACGCATTCAGCAGTTTCACCGACGGCCTCGATCCGGCCCGAAGGAGCCGTGAGCATTTCATCACCAACACCAATTTGAGCGAGGACCGACTCTGGGTGCCATACGCGGATGGTGTCTGGTTTCAACCCTGCTGCTTCAACGTCACATCGGGCGGATTCAGCGTAGTTCTGAAAGGCCTGCCCGGTCGTAGGGTCGGAACTCACTACCACGTCGGTACCGTTCATGGCTACACGATGCACGGCCAATGGCGATACCTGGAGCACGACTGGATCGCTAAACCGGGAACCTATATCTACGAACCGGCCGGAGAAGCGCACACGCTAGTGGTGACTGAAGACTCGCCGGAGCCAATGGTAGCCATGTTCGTCGTGGAAGGAGGTCTTATCTACCTGGACAAGGCGGAGCATGGCGGCTTTGCTGCGTACGAGGACGGATTCACGCTTCTCGAACTATGTCGGAAATACTATCGCGATGCGGGCCTGGATGCACGCCAGCTCGATGCCTTGATTCGCTAAAATCCTCTCTGTTGTCTGTGCTCGAGCGCGTAAACAAAGAGGTCGCAGTGCGCTATGAACTCTGTCGCCTGGGAGGCCGCTTAACATGAATAGAGTACATTGTCTGCAACTCGTCGCAGCGGTTACATATTACGTGGGCTGGCTCGCGCTCGTATGCGCGGGGTTGGTTCAATTCAGCATAGCAAGGGCTATGTTCGCAGCCATCACCTTGACGAAGCGAAATCTGTTCGAGGTTAGCGCGATTCTCTTCCTAATCAGCATAGCTTCTGCGGCACGCGCGGTTGCATCTCGGAGCGGCGAGGCAGCAGCGAAGAGCTAAGCCGCACGTGCACATCAATTGCAGATGATCAGTGCCACACGAGAAACGGGTGGTTATCTCGATGATTATCGGGAGGAACCTTATGATTCAGGGCTGTGAATATCTGCCCCACGAGGCCACCATTCGATGCTGCTGTATCGGCGATGTGGGCAGCGGTCGACCTGGATTGGGCAGTAAGATTGCGTAACTTTATGTTCAGGAAAAAGGAAAAGGCTGTGACATTGGTTATGCTCTAGCTGCCAGCTTCTGCGAGGAAGCCAACAACGTGGATGCATGTACCGTCACAGCCCTTGATGCGATCACCACTTTCGTGGTCCCAAACCCCAACTGCTCCTCGCAGAGCTCGTCGGTTTTTTCGGGTCAGGGCGCTCGTCGGGTTGCCCTTTTGAGCGAATCACCCAGCCTACTTTGGATTGACGATATTTATTTTCGTCCGCCCTTTCGACCGTCGACGGGAGCTAAGCTAAACAGTCCAACATCATTTGTCAACGCCGCTTTTCGGTGCAGTCCTAGAGTTCAATTCTGTGGATCGCTATTAAATCGTAAGTCACTGAAAATTTTAAAAGGTTTACCAATTCAGATCAGTCTGGGCATGCACGCTTCCACATGATATGCACAGTGCCGAGCTTTTTATTGGAACCACATAAATGTCTTGACGGACGAGTTCGAATCCGCGATGTTGTTCTTAACCAGCTCAATGACAAGCCTAGTCGCATATGTGGACGGCAGCTCTCTTGGAAACCCTGGTCCTTCCGGCGTTGGTGTTGTGATTAATGGAAGTGCGCACGGCGATATCAGGATTGCAAAGTGGATTGGGCATCATGACAACAATGTGGCGGAATACGCCGCTCTGCTTGAGGCTCTCCAGTGCGCATTAAGCCTGAGCGCGGAAGCGCTTCATGTATTTTCCGATTCGGAGATCGTCGTTAAACAAATGCAGGGTCTGTACCATTGTCGAAGTCAGCGCCTCTATTCTCTAAATTGGACCTGTCGGAAACTCGCGCGTTCTATTGATTTCTCCATCTCGCATATTCGTCGGGATCATAATAAGGAGGCGAATCGACTTGCTGCTGTTGCTGCCCGCGGCACGGGTTCAACCATGCCGACTGGTGTTCTTCCGGTTTAAGGGAGCCGGTGCAGCGTCAGATCGTTACCCCGCGCACCCACCCGCATAAGGGGCAGCGGTGAACAGCGTCAGGCCGGACCACGCCACTCTATCTCTGCTGATGTAATGTCATAAGCGTGCCTAAACAGACGTCAGTGGGCCTTGCAGTTGAACACTCACGAATTTCGTTGATTTGTGAGGTGATGATAGGCGTGCTGTAGTGCGTTTCGCAGTCCGTTGGCAATCTCTCTTCAACACCGATTACCCAGTATTGCTTGCGTTACAATACAGGCGCCGCGGAGGACCTTATGACCGTCGGATCCTTGATAATTGCCTGTTCAACTGCAGTCGTATTTTTCGTGGGATGCACTGTGCCTCTCTCTGCGGCTGAAGTGTTAGGAGCTGGTCATGACAAGGCGCAGATCACCGTTCTGTACGACGCGTTTGGAAAAGACCCTGCCTTGCAGAAGGACTGGGGCTATGCTGCGTTGGTTGAATACGGCGGTAAGCGCATTCTATTCGATACCGGCAACAACCCGGACGTCCTTGAACAGAACGCAAAGGCAAAACGCGTCGATCTCTCGAAGCTAGACTTCGTGGTTATGTCCCACCGCCATGGCGATCACATGGGAGGTTTGTCCTATCTGTTGAGAGTAAACCCTAGCGTCAAGATCTACGCCCCGAAAGGGGGATTTGGCGTCTATGGGGCTGACTTGCCGAGTACCTTCTACCGTAAGGACCCCGCCCTACCGCCAGAGCAGCGGTACTATGATGGCGCGCCCCCTGAAGTTATGCGCTTCGGTTCGGCGTGGCCCGGTGCGAACTTTGAACTTGTCGAGAAGAACGCCGAGATCACCCCTGACATCCATCTGATTGCACTCGTTTCGGATAAGCCGGGCACGCTGGAATTGCGCGAGTTGTCGTTGGCCATCAACACGCCCGATGGCATGGTGATCGTTGTCGGTTGTTCGCACCCAGGTGTCGACAGGATTATTGCCGCGGCGGCTACCATTAATCCGCACATCCACCTGATCGCCGGCGGGTTTCACCTTGTAGTGACAAGCGATGCAGAGATTGAGAAAGTCGTCGCGATCCTCCACGACACGTATAAAGTGGAATACGTGGCACCGGGCCACTGCACGGGGGAGCCTGCCTTTACTGCACTCAAAAAGGCGTTCGGCGAGCGTTATCTGTACGCTGGGCTCGGCACCACAGTCGAACTGGTTCCTGCGTCGCAGAAATGAGTTGTTTCAGCTTGGTCGGCGATTGGGAAGTTGACTTCTGGTTTGCCCGTAACCTGCTAGGTGAAGTGACTCACGGTTGCTGACCGCCCGGTTTTTCACCAGCCCGAGTGAACACCACGTTACATCGACGAAGAACCAATTTGAAAGTACGTTTTCCAGACGGGTTGCTCATTAAACGCATGAGGGCTACGGCAGCTTTAAGTCACGCAGTGCAACTGGTTCCGGAAAAAATTGTGGCCGTGGAAAAGCGTGCCTTTTTCCCCGGGTTTTGCCCCAGGTGATCTAGTGCGCTGACCCGCTAAGTATCAAGGCAGACCAACCGATTCTTGCGCATCTGCGTTTTCTCCATCGAACCGTGTTCCTTATGGGGTAAACTCGCTTTCCGTAGAGTTAAGCTGCAGACGACCTCGGCACTTTCGGGGCCCTATGCCCAATCCTGACCATCCCAAAGTGGCGCTCGACACCAAGGCCGCAAGCGACGTTACCCGCGATGCCGGGCCGGGTTCGGCCACGGAGGCCGAGGGGCCCGTGCCCGTCCGCATCGGGCGCTATCGCATCCTGCGTCTGCTCGGCGAGGGTGGTATGGGCGCCGTCTACGAGGCCGAGCAGGATCTTCCCCATCGCACCGTGGCTCTGAAGCTGATTCGTGCCGGATATGCCAGCGCGGAGATGCTGCGCCGCTTCGAGAACGAAGCGCAGGCGCTCGGCCGCTTGCAGCACCCCGGCATCGCTCAGATCTATGATGCCGGCCATGAGGGAAACCAGCCTTATTTCGCCATGGAACTGGTGCGTGGCGAGACCCTGCTGGCTTACTGCGTGCATCGCAAACTTCATACCCGTCAGCGGCTGGAACTGGTGGCCAAGATCTGCGACGCCGTGCAGCATGCGCATCAGCGCGGGCTAATCCATCGCGATCTGAAGCCGGCCAACATCATGGTGGAGGAATCGGGCCAGCCGCGCATCCTCGACTTCGGAGTGGCGCGCCTCACCGACTCGGACGCCCAGGCCACGCGAGAGACCAACATCGGGCAGTTGGTAGGCACGCTCGCTTACATGAGCCCGGAACAGGTGCTGGGGGATCCGCAGGAGATCGACACGCGTAGCGACGTCTACGCGCTGGGGGTAATTCTGTACGAATTGCTGGCTGGCCAGGGACCGTACAAGCTCGGACCGCAATTGCCCGAAGTGGTGCGGACCATTCGCGAAGAAGAGCCGACCTCGCTCAGCTCGGTGAATCGCACCTATCGCGGCGATATCGAGACGATCGTCGGCAAGGCGCTGGAAAAGGACAAGACGAGGCGCTACGCCTCGGCGGCGGAGCTGGCAGCGGACATTCGGCATTATCTCGGCAACGAGCCGATCACGGCCCGCCCGCCCAGCACTACCTATCAACTGCAGAAATTCGCGCGGCGCAACAAGGCGCTGGTGATAGGCGTGGCGGCAGTGTTCGTAGTTCTGGTGGCAGGCGTCGTCGCCAGCACGTGGGAAGCCGTGAAGGCGCGGCGCGCGGAAGCGCAGGCCAAGCAGCAGTCGGCCATCGCCCAGGCGGTGAACGATTTTCTACAGAACGATCTGCTGGGACAGGCGAGTGCCTACAACCAGTCGAAGCCCGATCCCAACATCACGGTGCGGACGGTGCTGGACCAGGCGGCGCAGCGCATCCAGGGCAAATTCGAGAAGCAGCCGGAGGTAGAGGCGGCGATTCGCAACACCATCGGGACCACTTACACAGACCTCGGGCTCTACCCGGAGGCGGCGAAGCAGCTCGAGGCGGCGGTCGATCTGCGCCGGCACGTGTTAGGTCGCGAGCGTCCGGAAACGTTGCGTTCCATGAACGATCTGACCCTTGTCTATATGGACGAGGGCAGCAAGTTCCCGCAGGCCGAGGCTCTGGACAACCAAATCCTGGAGACCCGCCGCCGCGTGCTCGGTCCCGAGCATCCCGATACGCTGACCTCCATGAACAATCTGGCCAACGTTTACTACCACGAAGGCAAGTACCCGCAAGCCGAGGCGCTCCACAGCCAGACCCTGGAGATTCGCCGCCGCGTGCTCGGTCCCGAGCATCCCGATACGCTGACCTCCATGAACAATCTGGCCAACGTTTACTACCACGAAGCAAAGAACGGGCAGGCCGAGGCGCTCCACAGCCAGACTTTGGAGGTCCGTCGCCGTGTGTTGGGTCCTGAGAATCCCAACACGCTACGCTCCATGAACGATCTCGCCATCGACTACGCCGACGAGGGGAAGTTCGCGCAGGCCGAGACGCTCTTCAGTCAGATCCTGGAGATCGATCGCCACGCGCTCGGACCCAAGCATCCCGAGACGCTGCGTTCCATGAGCAATCTGGCCAACACTTACGAGTACGATGGCAAGTACGCGCAGGCCGAGGCGCTCGACAAGCAGCTGCTCGAAAACGAGCCCGAAAGGCTGGATGCCACGAAGACTCTGGCCACCGTTTACGACGACGAGGGGAAGTACGCGCCGGCTGAGGCGCTCCTGATCCGAGCCGTGGAAATCGGGCGCCGCGTCTTCGGTGCCGAGCATCCTGAAACACTGGGCTCCATGATCCATCTGGCCACGGTCTATGGCGAGGAGGGCAAGTACGCACAGGCCGAGGCACTGTTCAATCACACCCTGGACACCATGCGTCGAGTGCTGGGTGCTGAGCATGTCGGCACCCTTGACGCCGTTTCCGGTCTTGCGTCCCTGTACCAACGCGAGGGTAAATACGCCCTGGCGGCGAACAATGCCGAGCACGCTCTCGCCGGACTGCGCCCCGCGCTTGGCTCCGAGGCACCGGACAGGATCGCCGCGGAAGCCGACGATCTCGCTCTCGCCTATGTGTCGGAGGGCAAGTTTGCACAAAGCGAGCCCCTGGCACGCGAAGCTCTGGAGACGCAGAAGAAGGTCCAGCCTGATGATTGGCAACGATACCGCGCTGCGAGTGTGCTGGGCGCGTGCCTCGCTGGCGAGAAGAAATACGCTGAAGCCGAACCCTTGCTGCTCGAAGGCTACCAAGGACAGCTGGCCCGCAAAGATCGGATGACCGCCCCTGACCAATACCACCTGAAATTGGCGCATCAATGGCTGATCCGCCTCTACCAAGCCTGGGGCAAACCCGACAAAGCCGTCGAGTGGAAAAACAAGCCCGTTATCTAATCTAACTGAGTGGCTAAATACTGTAGACGATCTCGTAGCCGTGAGAAGCTTCCAACAGAAATCAATAGACTTCGACAAGTAGGCTGCAAAGCATTCAACAGCACTCAACAGGATTCCCCAGATTTCAATATGCTCAGACATCTGGTTCGGGAATAGGGGCCCGGTCCATGGCTGGTCAGGGTCTGAATGGTCGGCAAAGCGGACGGTGACCGGCTCGCTCAGCCCGATGGCTCTATTCCGATTTTGTCGTTGACCGCAGCTTGAATGCGCTGTTTGCAACCAAGATATCGGTTCCTATCTCGGCCCTTTACGGGTTGCCCGTTAGTCAGAACCCCATCCGCGCAGTTGCGGTTCGGTGAATCCATACGACGTTATAATGTCGTCATGTCAGCGGCGCATGACTCACTTCTCTATGCACGTGTCGAAACAGTCCTCGCCGGCGAAATTACCAATGGAGATCTGAAGGTTGGCGACCAACTACCCACCGAAGACCGCCTCATCGTGCGGTTCGGGGTCAGTCGCATCACCGTCCGCCGAGCTATTCAGAATCTTGTGAGCCGCGGCCTTGTCGAGATTCGTCGCGGCAAAGGCACGTTCGTCGCCGCGCAAAAGCTCACGCAGGACCTTAAAGAGCTGAGCGGATTTGTCGAGGACATGCACGCCCTCGGTCGCAAGCCAACGGCCCGCGTGCTGGGTAGAGAAATTGTGCCTGCCAATGCCACGGTGGCGACTCAACTGGCGCTGACAAGGGGCGAGCGCGTTGTCAGAATCCGCCGAGTGCGCCTGGCGGACGGCATTCCCCTCTCGTTCGATGAGACTTTCCTCCCGTCGGAGATTGGCAAGAAAATCATCACCAACAACCTAAAACTCGAGCCTATCTTTTCACTGCTCGAGCGCAAATATGATGTTCCGCTGATCGAGGCCGAGTACAAGCTGGACGCAGTGCCAGCCGGGATCGAGGTGGCTGCAGCGCTGAAAGTCAAGCCACAGACGCCGATCTTTCGCATTGAGCGAACTTCCTATTCGACAGGCGGTCGCCCGGTCGATTACGAAACCCTGCATTACCGGGGAGATCTCGTCCAGTTTGTGACACGCCTCGTCCGAAAGATTCCTCGTTGATGCGTCACCAGTCGAAGACCTTGAATCAATCATTCAAGCCTCGGTTTGGATTGAACCCACGCGCGCCATCGACCTGATGCCATATCGTCTGCCGTTCTATGAACGCGGCATCCACTTCTTCGTGAGATAGTGGTCGATCGCGATCGGCCCGGAACCGCCTAATACGAGCGCCGCAAGACAGGCAATGTAGATCAGATCAAGCTCGTAGCCCGGAGGCCCGAACTGGGCGCGGCCAGACATCACACTCAGGAGCTTGATCGAGCTGAACCCATAGGGGAGATGAACAGTCAGCATCGCTACGAAAAGAACCGCGGCCATCGGCACACTTGCAAGCGGGACAAAAGCTCCGAGCAGGACGGCGAGGCCGCCGAAGAGTTCGGTCAGAATGGTGAGCCACGCCATGAGATGAGGCGCGGGTACGGCCATCGCATGCAGGATGGCGGCGAATGCTTCTGGCCCCCGGGACAGTTTCGCGAATCCATGCTCCATGAAACCGTAGCCAACAATCAGCCGTAGCGGAACCGGAGCCCAAACAGCTACCGAAGGTTTTGCCAGGGATGCAAGGCGACTGCGTAGAAATGCGGGACGGCTGCTGCCTTGCTGTGCCAATATTTGAGTAAGTTGGTTCATATTCAAAACCTCTGTCTTTTGTTGATCGTTCTCGAAGCGTCGAAGGGCGAGGAGCAAGCTCGCGAACCTCAAACGCGTTTCAGTAATTATGATGTTATAATGTCATGGAAAGTTACAAAGATGGCTATCTGATCACTGGATCATGATTGGGCCATACAGAATAGGTGAACAGACAACGGCCGCCGGCGTTCTCGATGAGTCCCGAGAGGCTGATGCCGGCGGCCTTTACTTAAATCAGGGCTTCACTCCTCAGATCTGTCCAAGTCCACCGTCCACGTTGATCTCAACACCCGTGATGTACGAAGCGTCCTGGGACGCAAGAAAAGCTACGGTGGCTGCAACTTCCTCAGGCTGCCCGAATCGCTTCAGCGGGACTTTCGCCCCGATCTGCTTCGCGAATTCATCGACAGC
>Ga0335079_10005914_pt1 | contig 13992 bp, 9 predicted proteins | sample Lox_Sample_33_FD_206719 | JGI IMG/M metagenome (GOLD analysis project Ga0335079, IMG submission 206719) | Soil microbial communities from Loxahatchee National Wildlife Refuge, Florida, United States - Lox_Sample_3.3 | ecosystem: Environmental > Terrestrial > Soil > Wetlands | place: USA: Florida...
CACGAAAGTTTTCTCCGCCGTTAAATAATCCGGGAACGGATTCGGCAGGTCATTGGTGTGACCTTCCCCCCAGAAGCCGTACATCATCAGATCCATGTATTCGAGTTGCGAATTAGTATCAAAGCGCCCGGCGAGTAATTCGTTCAGTTCAGTAAATGCTTTTTGAAATTCCGGCGAATCGTACCGTGGCTCGTAAAAATCGAAACTGGTGTGGTGCTCTTTCGATTTCCCGCCAATGTTGACGATGGGGACTTTCCCGCGCAGAAAATCCGGCATGGAGAGCTTTTGCGGTTCGATATTTGGACTGGAAAGCTGAATTCGGAATCCCACGCCGAGGTTGTGGCTCTTTGCCGCATCGAACGTGGCTTCCCAAACCGGCGAGAGGTCGAGCTTCCCTGCTCGCGATTGCACGTCTCGCCAATCGCAGCGAATATACAGGACATCCACAAACGGCAATGACGCCATCTTCTCGACGGCTTGCTCGAGCGTGTCCTTGCCACATTGAACAGTCAGTGCCGGGCCATTTTCTTCCCAGGTGTAGCCGACCAAGCCAGTTCCGAAATTCCGAACATGCTCGCGAGAAGGATCAGTAACGAAAATCGTGTACCAGCCTTGATCCTGCTCAATCCCGAATGGTCCTTGATCGAGTCGGTTGGTTACCGGAGGTGCGGGGAATTTGTAGCCTTCCCATAAATGATCGGGCACGTCGGCCCAGACAGGCCGTGGGGTCAGACTAGCGGCTGCAGTGATTCCGAAGCTTGTTTTGACAAAGTCCCGTCTGCGCATATGAAAGTTCCCCCGTGCTGTTGGGTCCGACACACTGCCACGCTGAATCGACAGAAAAGCAGGTTCCTCGCTTCCCCGAACGATTCGCAAGCGAATCGTTCGGCTTCGCTCGGAATGACAGAGTTAATAAATGGTTCGATGAATCAGGACGCATGGCGGCCATTTGATCGCAACGTCAGTGTGCCGTCATCGTTTAACTTCTGGTGGCAAGCCCAGCGCATCGGATATCGCATGCCTTTGACTTCAATCTCTGCTCGTAATTTCAAGCCCTGCCATTTTGTGCCCTGCGGTAAAACGAATTGTGCCTGACGAATTTTTCCCGGCAGAGGGTATCCCGGATCAAGGCATCCGCTCTTCAACGGCTTGCCATCTTCACTTTCTACAGTCACCCGCAAGACGCCCGGGACTCCCGCGATACCGTCATTGGCAAAGCCAATGATCAGTCCCTGATAGCCATGATCTTCGTAGCCCCAAATGAAAGATGGCCGCACGCGATAACCGATTCGGCGGTTGATGCGATCGAACCAGGTAGGAAACGCCTGATAGTAGCTCGCCAAATTCTGCGCGCTGATCTGGTGGAAGTTCCAAAGCGACCAGTAATTCGCGCCAATATCCATGACGTGAACGATCATGTCATCCACCGGCGAAATGCCTTCGTGCGAAGCCAGTTTGTCCGGGGGCTCGCCCGGCACGCCCTGCTCCAGCAGAGCCGCAATCCACGGCGGGCGATTGCTCAGCGCTTCGATCTGCTCGTTCTCGATAAAAATCGTGTCGCTGCGAATCCAATTATTGCTGCGCACCGTGCGATCGAGAACTTCTGAATTACCCACGCGGCTGTAATCGGGCTGAGTGTTGGTCAGCAAAGGCGTCTTGGTGAAATTTTCCTGTTGCACTTCCCACATCCGAATCCAGGTCCGTTCCGCAGTCTGATAATCCGGGAAAGGATTGTTCGCAAACGGCCAGGTGTGGCCTTCGCCCCAGAATCCGTACATGAACGTATCGATAAACTCGATGATGGGGCTTCCGTTGAATTCCGCCGCGAGCTGCTCAACTAGATCTTTGAATGCCTGTTGAAAAAAAGGATGATCGAATCGCGGTTGGTACTTCGAATACGGATTCTTGAGAAATCTTGCACCCTCGGCAGCCGGTTCGTTCGGATCCATGACTAAATCAACCGTTGGGACTTTATCGAGCACAAAATCCGGAAGCGCCGGTGCGTGCCAGTAATCAGGAGCGCTCATCTGAATACGCAGGCCGATGCGCTTGTCGTACTTCTTTGAAAGATCGAATACCAGTTTCAAGTAGTCGGGAAATTCCAGCCGTCCCGGCTTCGGCTGAACTTCTCGCCACGTCGGACGAATGTAGAGCTTTTGCCCCAGCGGAAATTTCACCAGATCTTCGATCGCTTGCGGAATATTGTCGGACTTGATTTCGTCCGTGCCCATGTCGGCGGTGATGTAAGTAACCAGCCCTTTTCCGTAGCCCGGAACAACTTCTTCCGAAGGAGTCGTGGTCATCACCACGTCATCGGTCGGGATAACCGCATCCGGCGGATACTGCGGGAATGGTCCCTGGTTCAGGCGATCGGCCACCGTAGGACCGGAGCCGAAATCGTACTTGCCCCAATTGTGCGCGGGAACGAAGGCATGGGCCTCCTTGCTTCCCAATTCCGCGGCCGCTGCCAACGCAACACTCGTTTTAAAAAATTCTCTGCGCCTCATCTTGTCGCAACACTAGAAATGCAACTTCAGAGCAAACTGAACCTGCCGCTGAGGTATGACGGTGGACGTGATCACACCCGCGGCACCTGGTCCATCGGTGATAAATGGATCGGGTTGTGAGAATATCGGATGGTTGAACGCATTGAACAATTCAGCGCGAAATTCAAGGTTCACACGTTCGGTCAGGTTAAAGAATTTACGTGCGGATAAATCTGCCGTCGTCTCCCCGGGACCTTCAAGAATATTCTTCCCCGCGTCGCCGAAGCAGCCGTTCGGGCAGTTGGGAACGGGGAAGTCGTTGACGTTGAACCAAAGATAAGGGCTTGGATTCGCGAGATGTCCATTGCCAATCTGGTTTGAGCGCTGCAGCCCCGGCGAGCCGGTGTTGCTGGGATCAAATCCAATTTGCGGCGAGAACGGGAAGCCCGACCGCAATGTAATGATTCCGCCCAGGTGCCATCCGCCAAGGACCGCATCGGTCACGCCACCCTGGTTCAAAAACATCTGCCCTTTTCCAACCGGCAATGCATAATCCACGCTCGTGACCCAGCGCTCGCGATTGTCGAAGTCTGCCAACCCTTTTTCGGCCGCGATGTTGTAGCTGTCTTGCGGCCACGGGGAGTTGCAGCAGATTTCAGGCTGGTCGTTGATCGCTTTGCTATAGGTGAAGGCGCTTAAGAGATACAGTCCGTGGCTGGTGCGCTTTTCAACTTTAAGTTGAAAGGCGTTGTATGTGGAATCCCCGCGGTTTTCGATTGCCGCGAACGTGCCGAATTGCGGATAAGGCGCCAATGACGCGTCGTAGGTCGCTTGCGGAGTAGGAATCTGGTTCGGATCGCGCAGCACTTGCAGATGCGTGCCTTTCGTACCGACGTAGGCCGGGGTGATCAGAATGTTGCCAGGCAACTGATATTCAAGATCAAGGTTCCATTGGTCATAAACCGGCGTTTCAGGATTCCAATCCTGGCTGGTCACCCCGGCGAATGGTGCGTTGGCCGGATTCAGCGCGGGGAATCCAGTCGCAAGGGTAACTTGCGATGGGGTTATTCCGTCACTGTTGAATGTCGGCTCGTAGAAAAACGGGAGGTTGTAATCCAGTTCCAGCGGATCGCCGGTGCGAATTTCATAAAAGACAAAGAAACGGCCAAATCCTGCGCGAACCACGAGTGGTTTGGATTTGAACGGTGTATACGCCATGCCGACGCGTGGCGCGAAATTGTCTTTGTGCGGTGTTGCCAGTTTGTCGGGATAGCCCGCCGTACCGGCTGGGATGATCGTCCCCGTCGTGTAGTCGAAGTTGCTTTCGCGGTTATGCGCTTCATAAATCGGCGTGGCATAGTCATAGCGCAGACCAAGATCGAATGTCAGGTTAGAGGTCGCCTTGTAGTTATCTTCTACGAAGGCGCCGTAGGTGTGCTGGCGATTGCCGAAATACGTAGTTGTCGAGATGACGGATGTGACCGGAATGCCGAGAAGCATGTCGGCCAGTCCGTTGCCGCTGCCATCGCCGAGAGTGCCTGAATCACTCGTGAACTGGCCACTGAACGATAGGTTCCCACGGGGCTGCCCAATTTGTAGAAGGTTGAACTGGTCGAAACGAAACTGTGGCCCGACTTTGATCAAGTGCTTGCCGTGTACCCAGCTAAGCGTGTCGTTGAGCTGAATGTCCTGGCTGGTACTCCGGGTAGGCGTGTAAGTTGGCTCGCCCAGGCCGTTGTAGCCGCTGGGTGCAAACCAAGTGAGGCCGTTGATCAAGGGATTGTTGGGCACACCTGGCACTTGCAAACTTGCCGGAGGATAGTTCTGTCCGTACGCAGGCGAGTTGGATATGTAATGAACGCGATTGAATCCGACTCGGAAGGAGTCCACGAGATTGGAAGTAATACTGTCGGTAAGTCCGAGCACCAATCCTTGCGTATCCAGCGGTCGGTTGCCGGTGTTGTAGTTTCCTCCGTCAGCGACTCCAGAAAAAACCGGCGCCTGAAACCGGGTGTCCTCAATCAGCGAGAATCTCTGAAAAAGCTGAATCTTGCTGGTTAGGTTCTCATCCGCCCGCGCATCCATCTGATCGGTTTGCTCATAGCCGGGAGCATTCACCGCGTAATTATTGGCTGTGCCCGGCAAGTTGGGCGCTGGATAAAGAGCGGCGTATGCCAATCCAACGCTGCTCAAACCAGAATAGCCAGCGGGAATTATGTTGGCTTGCCCTGGAATCGGGTTGTTGTTGCAATCAAAACCAAAGCCCTGCCGCACACTAACCCCGCTCACCGTGCATGTAGCGAAAGGCTGATAAATCTCGTTCGCGTAAACCGGCCGGCGAGCCGCATCGACACCTGAGGGTGCACTCAGATCCAGAATGCCGCTGAAATCCCCGAGCTTCTCGTTGCTCGTGCCAAACGAGCCATCCGTTGGAACCGTGACAATGTCGCTTTGCGCCTGGTGAATTCTTGTTCCTTCGTAATCCAGGAAGAAGAACGCCTTGTCTTTTTTGATCGGCCCACCAAAGGTCCCGCCAAACTGATTTTGTTTGTATGGCGCCTTCGGCAGGTTGGATCCAAAGCCGTATTGGCTGGCATCAAAGGCCTGATTGCGCAAAAACTCCCAGGCTTCTCCATGAAAACTATTAGTGCCCGACTTCGTTGTGGCATTGATTACGGCGCCGCCGCTGCGGCCAAACTCGGGCGAGTAGTTCGAGGTTTCAATTTTGAACTCGGCGATCGCATCCACGCTGCTCAATACGGCTACGTCGCCATTGTCGTTCGAGTTGTTGTCGATGCCGTCGAGAATGAAATTGTTCTGGTCGCCGCGCGTCCCATTCACCGCGAAGCTTCCACCCGCATTTCCATTCGTAGGCGTGCTGCCGCCGTTGACCGGGCCCTCGATGACCTTCGAAACGCCCGACGTCAGTTCGGCAAGATCGGTATAGCGCCGACCATTAAGCGGCAGTTCTTCGACCTGCTGCGCAGTGACTACATCGCCGAGAGATGCGGTCTCAGTCTCGAGCAGCGGCGCCTGGCTGGTGACTTCTGCCACTTGAGCGACGGAGCCGACGTGAAGCTGAAAGTCCAGACGAAGGTTCTGTTGAACATCCAGCACAATGTTCTCGCGAGTTTCCGTCCGGAAGCCGGTTGCCTCCGCGGTGACGGAATACCGGCCGATCTTGAGCGGGGTGATGACAAAATTTCCGTTATTGTCGCTGGTAGCGGCAGTGCTGATTCCTGTATCCGTTTCCCTTGCCGTAACCGTGGCGTTTGGCAGCACCGCTCCGGTTGTGTCCCGCACGGTGCCCGTTACGGTAGCAGTATCGACCTGCGCCCACGCGATTAGGCTGCAAGTGAGAGTCAAAAGCAGACCGACAAGGAATCTGGTTTTCATAACGTTCCCTCGAGGCCAGAAGTTCTGTGCTGCACCCGCCAACTCGCGGACTTTCGTATTATTTCGTTTACAAACTTTTAGTTGCGTTTCACCTGAGTTGTCAAGCGTAAACTTTCGCGCCACACAAAGACCCGGCCCTCGGTACCACCCGTTTTTTAGCTGCTGTGTGATTGCCGTCACATACCCTCTTTCGCATGACCATTAAGATCGGCTGTTCGCGGGAAGAAGTTTCTATATCTTTCCCGCGGAAGAACGTTATGGCAGGGCGGCGCTGCAATCATCTTCTTACCCCTTGCCGTAGGCACAGGATTTGCATATACTTCCGGCGCATTGCGGGCCCCGGTAAAAACGCCTTCTATTTGCTGGGGTGTTCGATCCGGTCTGCAATTACAGAAAAGAGGGCAGTGTGAAAAACATTTTCGTTGGGAACCTCAGCTTTAACACCTCCGAAGATGAGCTGCGCAAGGTGTTCGAAGCCTATGGGCAGGTGGATCGCGTTAGCATCTTGACTGATCGCGAAACTGGACGTTCACGTGGCTTCGGCTTCGTCGAAATGACCAATGCCGAAGAAGGGGATAAAGCGATTGCCGGACTGAACGGCTCGCAGTTCGGCGGGCGCACCATCAATGTGAACGAAGCCCGTCCGAAGGCTGAGCGCGCCAGCGGTGGACGGGGTAACGGCGGCGGACGCCGCTAAGTCCGACGGGTTGGATGACCTTCCCTGTGTACGTGAGAATACCGGTCTTGTTCGGGCCTCAGCCACCCGTCTGCTCAAATTGATGCTCCCTACTCACCCATGTAAACTTGAACTACGCGCCCGTAGCTCAGCTGGATAGAGCGGCAGCCTCCGGAGCTGTAGGTCGGGAGTTCGAATCTCTCCGGGCGCGCCAGTCCCACCTCCCAAATCATTCACCGTGACTTCTCGCTCTGAAGGATTAGCGACTCGATGCCAGCAGGCATTGTCATTCGTGGCATGAAACCGAGCGAGAATGCCGCGATTCATTTGAAGAGTATGCTGTGATTTCGCGTCGATCATCTGATCTCAGAGGAGGACATTTGGATCGCCGACAATTCGTTGCAGGTTCCTTAGCCGCAGCCGGTGCCACACTTCTCGCGAATGATAGCCGCGCTGCCGCAGACCAGGTTCCGGGATCTGTTCCTTCCAGTGAGGTTCAGCAGGCACGCTTTCCGGATGGATTTCTTTGGGGAACGGCCACGGCTGCCTACCAGGTTGAAGGCGCGTGGAAAGAAGATGGCAAAGGCGAGTCCATCTGGGACCGCTTCACGCATACCGTCGGCAAGGTCAAGGGGGGAACAACCGGCGACGTTGCCTGCGACCAGTACCACCTCTACCCGCAGGACATCGCGCTCGCAAAACGTCTCAATCAGAAAAGTTATCGGCTTTCCATTTCATGGCCTCGAATTCAGCCGACTGGAACCGGCGCGCCAAACATGAAAGGCGTGGATCACTACAGCCGGCTTGTCGATACGATGCTGCAAACCGGCATCCGACCCTTCTGCACTATTTATCACTGGGACCTGCCACAAGCGCTCGAAGACCAGGGCGGCTGGCCGAACCGCGACCTCGCCGGTTATTACGCCGACTACGCGGGCATCCTCGCCAAGCACCTCGGCGACCGCATCACCATCTGGGCCCCGTTCAACATGCCATGGTCATTTACGTACATGGGTTACGCCGTAGGCGCGTTTCCGCCCTGCCGCACCAATTACGGCGATTTTTTGAAAGCCGCTCACACCGTTGCTCTGGCACAGTCGGAGGCGCTTCGTTCTATCAAGGCTGCATCATCGAAGGCCACCGTGGGCAGCGCTTACGGAATGTGTCCGGCATATCCGAAGACCGATTCCGAAGCCGATCGTGCCGCCGCGGCCCGCTATCACGCAATGAACAATGTGTTTTTCCTCGAAGCCGCCATGCACGGCCGCTATCCGAGCGCCTTTGTCGGAGAACCGCCTTACGAACAGATGGGATTCAAACCGGGCGACGAGAAAATTCTGCATGCGCCGCTCGACTGGGTGGGCTTTCACTTCTACACGCGGCGCATCGTTTCGGATGCGAGCGAGCCGCATAATTTCGGCGGCGGGAGTTTTGGCGGTACCGAGATCGAGTCTGATTCCGCCGGTGGACGCGATCCTTACACGCGCTTTCGTGCTGTCATGCCCACCGAAGGCCCGCTAACGGAATCGGGTTTGGAAGTGTGGCCGCGCGGCATTTACGACTTGGTCACACAGATCTCGCGGGAGTACGATCATCCGATCATTGAAATTACCGAGAGCGGTTGCGGCTATCTCGACGCACCGTATGAAAAGGAAAGCGGCCGCATCCCCGACACGCGGCGAATCGAATTCTTTCGCGAAGAACTGGCCGAACTGGCGCGCGCCATCGCCGATGGTGCTCGGGTCCGCTCGTTTCATGCCTGGAGCCTGCTCGACAATTTCGAGTGGGCCAACGGCCACACCGAACGCTACGGCCTGATCTACGTGGATTACCGCGACCAGAAGCGCACGATAAAAGATTCGGGATCGTGGTACAGCCGCGTTTGCGCATCGAATCGGCTGGATGCGTAGACGAGGGCGATTTTCATAGGACGATAGAGGTGAGCAGTTCTGGCAGTAGCCCGCCGGCGCTTCTTCTTTTTCGCGATGTAATTCATCTCTCAAGGACTTGACCGAGGAGCAGAGTTGGCATATGCTATGACATATGCCAGCAAAGAACAGATCTAAATCTCACGGACAGCACGTGAAACTCTTCCGAAACGGCAGGAACCAAGCCGTGCGCATCCCTCGCGAGTTTGAACTGCCCGGAAACGACGCCGTTATGAGAAAGGAAGGCAATCGGCTGGTCATCGAGCCCGCGCTGCCACAATCTCTCCTGGCCGTGCTCGATCAATTGAGTCCAATCCCTGAAAGGTTTCCGGCGATTGTCGAGCTGGCCAATGACGCGGTTGAGCTCTAGTGCGCTATCTACTCGACACTAATATCGTTTCCGACCTGGTGCGCAATCCTCATGGACGTGTGACCGATCACATTCGTAAGCTTGGCGAAGAGCGAGTCTGCACAAGCATTATTGTCGCTGCAGAGTTGCACTACGGCGCGGCAAAGAAAGGATCGGCTCGGCTTAGCGCACAGCTCGCGGCGGTTCTTGGCGCGCTCGAGGCTCTGCCATTTGAAAAGCCGGCAGATAAACTCTATGGAAATATTCGAGCTCACCTCGAACAAAGCGGGAAGCCCATCGGAGCAAACGATCTGCTCATTGCTGCCCAAACAATTGCCTTGGGCTACATTCTTGTTACCGATAATGATCGCGAATTTGCCCGCGTCGATGGTTTGCAATGCGAGAATTGGCTTCGTTAAACGAGATCTTCGTTTAATCTGACGAGCTGAGGCGTCCCTCTGGCCAGTTGCTGGCCGACAATTAGTCTCTGACCACCCGAACCACGGCCGCGCTGCCGTTCTCTCCAACTCCCGAGTCCGCGGACGCTTCAACTCTATCCCCCTCACCCGGCGCAAGAAACAAATTGCTCTCGAGCCCGTGCTGCTTGGTGTACAGCTCGTAGTAACGTCCGCCTCGGGCATAAAGTTCTTCATGCGTGCCGCGTTCGACGATTCTTCCCTGCTCAATCACGAGAATCTGGTCGGCGCGGCGAATGGTCGAGAGACGGTGCGCGATAACAAAAGTAGTGCGCCCCTTCATTAAATAAGAGAGCCCTTCCTGGATCATCTGCTCGGATTCGGAGTCAAGACTCGACGTAGCTTCGTCGAGAATGAGAATGCGCGGCTCGGCCAGAATCGCGCGCGCAATCGAAATGCGCTGGCGCTGACCGCCGGAGAGCTTCACGCCGCGCTCGCCAACGATCGTGTCATATTTATCCGCGAAGCTCTCCGCGAATTCATCTACGCGGGCAATCCGGCAGGCCCGCAGAATTTCTTCTTCGGAAGCGTCGGGACGCGAGAACGAGACATTTTCACGAATCGTTCCATCAAAAAGAAATGACTCCTGCAAGACCACGCCGAGCTGAGTGCGGTAAGAGTCAAGACGAACTTTGCTGAGATCGAAGCCATCCACGCGTACCGTTCCCTTGGTTGGGACATAGAACGCCGAGATCAAACCAATCGTCGTAGATTTCCCCGACCCCGACGATCCCACGAGCGCCGTCACCGTTCCGGAAGATGCCTGGAAAGAAACATCGTGCAGCACCATGCGTGCGCGGTCGTAACTGAAGCTGACGTCTTCGAAATCGACGTTGCCATGAATCGGTGGAAGGACGAGGGTTCGTTGCGGATCGCGGTCTTCGGCCGGCGTCAGCAGAATTTCATGCGAGCGCTCGAGGCCGGCCAGCGCCTCGGTGAGTTGGGTGCCGATCTGCACGATCTGCATCACCGGCGCGATCAGGAATCCCATGAACATGGTGTAAGTGAAAAATTCCCCAATGGTCAACGATCCGGCGAGAATCTGCCGCGCCCCCACGTACATAATGACGGCTCCGACCACGCCCAGCAGAACGCTGGCGGAAAGTCCCATGATGGAAGTTGCAGTCAGACTTTTCAGAACATTATTAAGCAGGCGCATGACTCCGACGCCGAAGACCTCGTCCTCGCGCTCTTCCGCGTGATATCCCTTCACCACGCGAATGCCGCCGAGAGATTCGGCGAGGCGTCCGGTCACTTCAGCATTGATTTTTCCGCGCTCGCGAAAAATAGGCCGGATGGTCTGAAAGGCCTTCTTCAGCGCCAATGCAAACAACGCCAGGAATCCGAAGGCCAGCACGGTCATAAGCGCGCTGATTCTGAAGAGAACCACCAGTGCAATGGCTGCGGTTAGAAAACCCCCGCAAAGATCGACGAGGCCGGTGCCGATCAGATTGCGTACGCCTTCAACATCGCTCATGATCCGCGAAACCAGCACGCCGCTTTTCGTCGAATCGTGATACGCAACCGGCAATCGCTCCACATGCGCCTGCACTTTTTGGCGAAGTTCGGCGATCAGGCGCTGCGCGGCTTTCGAGAGCAGTTGTGTCAGCGAAAACGATGTGATGCCCTGGACCACGGTGGCAGCCAGCACCGCGGAAATAATCGGCCTCAACAACTGAACGTGGTGCTTCACCACCACCGAGTCGATGAGATAGCGCGTGGAATAAGGAAGAACCAGCGAGGCGACGCGGTTAACCGCCATGAGTGCGAAACCAGCCACCAATAGAGCGCGCCGCGGCCGAACCAGTTCCCACACCAGCGGCAGAACGGCCTTGAGCTGGGGGCGTGGCGAGCCTTTGGACGTAAGTTTCGGGGCAGAGGACATGCTGGGTTATTAGATAGTACACGCATTGAATTGGGCGCAATTTCAGGTATGCAGGTCTGGGAAGCTCCGCAATTCTTGGTGGCTCTGTCACAGCTATGACAACACCACTCACCGACCGGCCACTAGCCACTACCCGCCGACCACTTGTATCATCAAAGTGATAGCGCTATGCATTCATTCCAGACTGATGATCGCCGACTTGAAAGCATTCACGAGAAAGTGCTCGCGAGAGAGCGGCTCAGTTTCGATGACGCAGTCGCTTTATATCGCACCGGCGACATTCTTGCAGTCGGCTGGCTGGCCAATCACGTGCGCGAGCGGATGCACGGCGATAAAACCTACTTCAACGTAAACCGCCACATCAATCCCACGAACGTTTGTGTCGCCGCATGCCGGCTCTGCGCATTCGGACGTCGGAAAGATGCGCCCGGCGCGTACACCATGGCGCTCGAGGAAGCGTTCCAGACCGCCGCATCAGGTTATAGCGAAGCGGTTACCGAATTTCACATCGTCGGCGGACTCCATCCCGATCTGCCCTTTCAGTATTTTCTCGATCTCGTATCCGGGCTGAAAGAACGCTTTCCGCAGGTTCATCTGAAGGCGTTCACCATGGTTGAGGTCGCGTATCTCGCCAAGCGCGCCAAGCTCTCAATTGCAGAAACCTTGCGACAATTGAAATCCGCCGGCGTCGATTCCCTGCCTGGCGGCGGCGCGGAAATTTTCGCCGATCGCATCCGCCACATCATTTGCGATCACAAGATTGATGGCGATCAGTGGCTTGACACCGCCCGCCTCGCCCACAACATCGGATTGAAGTCGAACGCGACCATGCTCTACGGTCACGTCGAGAACGACGAAGACCGCGTCGATCACCTGATGAAGCTGCGCGCCTTGCAGGATGAGACCAGCGGATTCCAAACTTTCATTCCGCTCGCTTTCCATCCCGACAATACCGCGCTTGAGCACCTCCCGAAAACCACCGGCATGCTCGACATCAAGCAGATCGCCGTCAGCCGGTTGGTGCTCGACAACTTTCCGCACATTAAAGCTTATTGGCAGATGCTCACGCCGAAAATCGCGCAGATCGCACTACGCTTTGGCGCTGACGATCTGGACGGCACCGTGATCGAAGAAAAGATTTACCACGATGCCGGCGCAACCACGCCGCAAGGCATGAGGCGGCTGGAATTGATCCGCTTGATTCGAGAAGCCGGTCGCGAACCCGTCGAGCGCGATACATTGTATCGGCCGGTAATTCGAACTGAGACGTCGGTGACGGTTGCCGTCTAGCCGGCTGCCGACTAATTTCCAGTAAAGAACTCCGCCATGTCCGGCGCGGTTGCGGCTTCCCCCGGAAAATCGCTGATTCCCAGCAACTCCATGGTGAGTCGAAGCGTACTCTCGTGCTGGTAGAGGTTCGCAGACTGATAGCCGCGCTTGACCGCGGACCCGACCAGAATTGTTGCAATATGTCCGCCGCCATGGGTGGTATCTGAATCCTCGGCTTCGTCCCAAGTCAAGATCATGACTGAGTTGCTGAATTGCGAGCTGTTGATCAGCGGAGATACGTTCGTCTTGATCCAGTTATCGACGTTTGACAAGGTCTTGGTTTCCGTACAAGGCGGCGCCTCATTCGGACAATCGTGGCCGTCGTTTGCCATGTCCGGGATGATCATGCCGTAATCCGGTAAGGTGTTGCTTTGCATGTCGGTGGCGAGTTGAGTAAACGGCACCATATTCGCGGCCTGCGTGCTGTCGTTCGCTACGTCTGACAGGTATGCGAATGGATTGTGATTCTTGTCGTATGGAACGATTGTTGGTCCCGTGTACCCCACATCAGGCAAGTCCTCGGCATAAATTTTCCAGCTCTTGTTTGCAGCCAATATGGCGCGCGCCACATTATCACTGGTCACGGTGCCTGTAAAAGCATCGGTGTCGGTTACAAGATTTCCGGTAGCCAGCATCAAGTAGTTCGGCAAAGACGGATGCGTGTTGGAGTAGTACTGCATTGCGAGTGCATACTGCCCGGCCAGCGAATTGAGATACGGCATTGCAGGGTTTCCGATTACATCGTCATAGCCGTGATTTTCATCGATCACAACGAATACATGCGCCACAACCGGTACACCCGCCGGAGACCCCGACGGAGGCGGCGTCTGAGACCGGTTGGCATTAGCGCCGGCACACCCAAGCTGCATGGCCATCATGATCACCCCGCCCAGGCTCAACATCACCGGAATTGGGTATAGAGAGCGTCTCTTCACAGCGTGATTAGAAAGCAAAGAAGCTGTTGGAGTTGTGTTCTGAGGTCAGCAGTATTCCGCTCCTTCCTGAATCGACACAAGCCGAAACTATTGTGAAAGCGTCCTCTCGATTTTCCCGGTTCCATTTGTATCGCGGGTGTATGATTTGCTCAGCGAGGCTTCACGGGACCTTCTCCCGGCATCAGAGGCAATGCATGAATGTCCATGTCAGCTATAAAGTCCAAAGAACTCCTGATATCGACAAAGAAATTCAACACGGAATCGCAAAAGTTCAGAAAAGGCTCCAGATTTTTCGCCCGGAACTTATACATTTGAAAGGGTCTGTCGAGCAGAACTCGCCGCGGGAGGGGACCGTCGTCTCATTCAACCTGCGGCTCCCTTCCGGGCAGATGGCGGTGCAAGAGGCTGCCCCGAACGCGACTTCGGCGATCAAGGCCGCCTTTGACGATCTCTTGGAGCAGATCGGAAAACACAAGGAGTTGCTGCGCAGCTCGCATTCCTGGCGGCGTCATCGTGCGCTGGAAGGAACGCC
>Ga0335079_10005919_pt1 | contig 13988 bp, 13 predicted proteins | sample Lox_Sample_33_FD_206719 | JGI IMG/M metagenome (GOLD analysis project Ga0335079, IMG submission 206719) | Soil microbial communities from Loxahatchee National Wildlife Refuge, Florida, United States - Lox_Sample_3.3 | ecosystem: Environmental > Terrestrial > Soil > Wetlands | place: USA...
GGTGCTCGTGCCGGTGACGATCACGGATCCGATGAACCGCCTGGTAACGGGACTGGATCGCGACAATTTCAACCTCTTCGAAGGCAAGGACCAGCAGGAAATCAGGACGTTCTCGAGCGAAGATGCGCCCATTTCCCTGGGAGTGATCTTCGATATGAGCGGCAGCATGAACAGCAAGATCGATCGCGCGCGGGAAGCCGTGATTGAATTTTTCAAGACGGCAAACCCGCAGGATGAGTTCTTCCTAGTCACATTCTCGGACAAGCCCGAGGAACTGTCGGATTTCACCAGTTCGGTCGATGACATCCAGGGGAAGCTGGTCTACACGATTCCGAAAGGGCGAACGGCGTTGCTGGACGCGATTTACCTGGGCGTGACGAAGATGCGCCAGGCGCGCTACGCCAAGAAAGCGTTGCTGATTATTTCCGATGGAGGCGACAACCACAGCCGCTACACGGAGGGCGAAATCCGATCGATGGTGAAAGAGGCGGACGTCCTGATTTATGCGATCGGCATTTACGACCACTACTCTTCGACGGAGGAAGAGCGCCTGGGCCCGTCCTTGCTGAGCGACGTGACGGAACTGACGGGCGGCCGCGCATACACGATCGATAATCCCAACGACCTGGCCGATGTTTCCACCAAGATCGGCATCGAATTGCGCAACCAATATGTGATCGGCTACCGGCCCAGGAATGCAATGCATGACGGCAAATGGCGTAAGATCAAGGTAAAGCTGATTCCACCCAAAGGATTGCCGCCGCTGCGTGTTTATGCGAAGACCGGTTACTATGCGCCGACGGAATAGCCTCGTTCTGGTGTTTTTCCTTGTGCTGACGAGGTGGCTTGTTGCGGCGGGTTCCCAACCGGGGAGGTCGTCCGCCTCAGCGACAGACTCCGGGGCGCAGTCCAATCCCACACAACCGGCGGGCCAAAGCGAGCCGGGGAGAAATTCCGAGGCGGGGGGAAGCGCGCCCGCCGCCAAAATCACGACCCATCCCGCAGAGGCGGACAGCGGCTCTCAGAGCGCGGATTCGGGCGACAGCAGTGTTTTTGTGTTCCGCAAGCAGGTGGAAGAAGTTGTGTTGCACGCGACGGTCATCGATAACAAGCAGCACATTGTCACCAATCTGGAAAAATCGAGCTTCAGGGTATTCGAAGACGGACATCCCCAGACGATCACATCGTTCCGGCATGAAGATATTCCGGTCGCGATGTGCATTGTGATCGACAATTCAGGTTCGATGAGGGAGAAGCGCGCCAAGGTGAATGCGGCTGCGCTCAATCTGGTACGCTCCTCCAATCCGAGCGACGAGGTCTGCGTCGTCAATTTCAACGACGAGTACTACCTCGACCAGGATTTCACATCGAATATCAACAAGCTGAAGCAGGGCCTGGAGAAGATCGACTCGCGCGGGGGCACGGCGCTCTACGATGCGGTGGTTGCGTCGGCGGTCCACCTGAAAGAAAACTCGAAGCTCGAAAAAAGGGTAATTTTCGTTGTGACCGACGGAGACGATAACGAGAGCAGCGAGACCCTGGAACAAGCGGTACGGCATCTGCAGGCGGAGAACGGCCCCACCGTTTATGCCATCGGTATTCTGGAAGGCGAAGACCATGCGCGGCATGCCAAAAGGGCTCTGCAGGTGATGTGCGAAAGAACGGGCGGGATGTCGTTTCTTCCCCGGACGCTCGATGAGGTCGACGACATCAGCCGGACGGTGGCGCACGACATCCGCACGCAGTACACCATTGGATATAAGCCGACAACTCCCAAGACGCAGGGCGGATACAGGGAAGTGAAAGTGGAGGCCAAGTCGCCCGACCACTCGAAGCTCACGGTGCGCACCAAGAGCGGTTACTATGCGGGCGCGGGAGCGGCGGCGGGCGCGCAGTAAGGCCTTGTGCAAGACCGTGAACCCGGGGGACCTTGGTCTGAGGGGGGTGACCAGGGTGTGAAAAACCCGATCTCATCAATTGACGCCTCGCGCGTTTTTTCCATACTCTAGGGAGTGCCCATCGCAACCACCCACTCACGCCTGCGCGTCAGCGACGACATCACATCGCTCGTTGGCGAAACTCCAATTCTGCAACTGAAAAAGCTGACACCGGCGGGCGGCGCAGAAATATTTGCGAAGCTCGAGTTTCTGAACCCGGGTGGCAGCGTAAAGGACCGGGCGGCGATCGGCCTGATTGCGCGCGCGGAACGGGAAGGGAAACTGAAGCCCGGCGGCACAATCGTGGAGGCAACGGCGGGAAATACGGGCATTGGGCTGGCGCTGATCGGCGTGAACCGCGGGTACAAGGTGCGGTTGTTTGTCCCGGAGAAGTTCTCCGAGGAAAAAGTCATCATCATGCGGGCATTCGGCGCCGAGGTGACGCGCACTCCGGATGCGGAGGGCATGCCGGGCGCAATCAATCGCGCCCGTGACCTCGCGGCTACCGATCCGGGCGCTTTTCTGGCAGCCCAGTTCGATAATCCCGCCAACGCCGACTTTCACTACGAGACGACTGCCCGCGAAATTTTCGAACAGATGGAAGGGCGCGTGGATGCGATCACGATCGGCTGCGGCACGGCCGGCACGTTTACGGGAATCGCGCGCTATTTGAAGGAGCGGATCGCCAAGGTATATGCGGTGGCGGTCGAGACGCAAGGATCGGTACTGGGGGGAGGCAAGGCCGGATCGCACAAGGTGGAGGGCATCGGGAACAGTTTTGTCCCAGGGAATTTTGACCGCTCGGTGTGCGACGAAGTCTTCATGGTGAATGACGAGCAGGCATTTGCCACGGTGAAGCAATTGGCCGCGCAAGAAGGCGTGCTCGGGGGCTCCAGTTCGGGCGCGAATGTTTATGCGGCCGTCGAAATCGCCAAACGGCTTGGGGCAGGGAAGCGGGTGGTGACGATGATTCCCGACTCCGCCGAGCGCTATCTGTCGAAAAAGATTTTCGAAGGCGGAATCTAAGGTCCGGCTCAACGGACCGGCCAGGGCAGACATCGAAGGTTTGCCGGCAAGTTCAGAAATCCAGGGCGACGATCAGCTCGCCTTCTCGTGCATCTCATCGTCTTCATCACGCCCGAACCCTGGGAGATAGCTGCCGAAGTTCAATTCGAAATCGCTCCGAACGCCGTAACCGATACCGCGGAGCCTGGCGCGGCGCGCTTGCGCATCGGGGCGGGCGAGGAGTGGGAAGAGCAAGTCATTGCTCGACTGAAACTCGGCGGCTGTCGGACTTCCGAACCGATTGACCTGAGACTTCGCCGTGGCCAGCGTTTCACGGTCGAAGGTAGCGATGCGCCGGCCGAGAGCATCGACAAAGGAATCCAGTTCTGTATCGTCAAGGGTGCGGTTCACCCAGCCATAACGCTCGGCGATATCGGCATCGAAATCGTCGCCGCTGAGCACGATCTCAAGGGCGCGCGAACGGCCGACGACACGCGGGAGCCATTCCAGGGCGCCGCCGCCCGGCACCAGTCCGACGCCGATCTCGGGTTGACCGAAGCGGGCGGTTTGCCGGCCGGCGAAGCGCATGTCGCAGGCCAGCACGAACTCGTTCCCGATGCCACGGGTGCGGCCGCGAACCTTGGCGATGCTAACCACTGGCGACGAGGAGAGGCGCAGTACGAATTCGCGCCAAAGGCCGAGCGTCTCCGGCCGTTCCGCTGCTTTGGCGACGTCGAGATGAGCGATGAAAAAATCGGGATTGGCCGACTGGAACACTATGACCTTGAGGGACGGGTCCGCGTCGATGCCGGTCATGAGCGCTCCCAATTCGACGATTGTTGTCGGGACGAACATATTGATAGGCGGGTTGCTGAAGGTGATCGTCCAACGGCCCGAATGAGTGCGGTCGATATTGAACTGCGAAGGGTCGGGCATCGCGCTTCTCCTTATTGTCTGGTGAAGAACCGGGAAAACCCCACTCACCGCGTCACGTTGGCGATGAGTGGGTATCCATTAGCGATGAGGAGCCGACTACGGTCAAGGTTAAGCGGCAACGTCCTGAAGAGATTTACGGAGCGATCTGAAACCGACGCGAATCTCTTCTGAAAGTAGTTGCGGCTGTTCGAAGGCGGCAAAATGTCCGCCCTTGGGTAGACGGTTGTAGTGGATCAGTTTGGGATATGCCTGAGCGGTCCAGCTCTGTGGCGCAGGATAGAGTTCGTCGGGGAAAACGCTGACCGCGACCGGAATGGATACACCTTTGGCATTGAAATACCCGAGCTTGCCCCAGTTCTCCCAATAGAGACGGGCGCCGGAAACGCCCGTGTTGGTCAGCCAGGCGATGGTGATGTTGTCGAGAACATCGTCGCGCGTGAGGCCTTCGGATGCTCCCCGGAAGACGCGCGCGATCAGTTCGTAGCTGCGTGCATCGTGATCGAGGAAATAGGCCGCCAGCCCAACCGGCGAGTCCGCAATTCCATACAGCGTCTGCGGACGCAGCCCCATCTGGAACCCATAGGCGATTCCTTTTTGATAGACGAACTGCAAACACTCGTAAGCGACCTTCTCATCGGCTGAGAGACCCGCCGGCGCGGGTTTTCCGGCGGCAGCAGCCTGGTCAATGGCGGCGGGGAAAATGCCGGGCATATTGCTGTGAATGCCGAGCAACTCCGGGGGCGCATCGACACCCATCTGATCGACGACGACTGCGCCCCAGTCGCCGCCTTGCGCCACAAATTGGGTGTACCCCAGGCGCTTCATGAGTACGACCCATGCCCGGGCGATGTGGGCAACATTCCAGCCGGTCGCCGCAGGCTTGCCTGAGTATCCATACCCCGGCAACGACGGGATGACCAAGTGGAAGGCGTCGGACGCATTTCCACCGTGGGCCGTGGGATTAGTCAGCGGCTCGACAATCTTCAACTGCTCGATGATCGAGCCGGGCCATCCGTGGGTCACGATGAGGGGCAACGCATTCTCGTGTTTCGAACGGACGTGAATGAAATGAATGTCAAGCCCATCGATCTGGGTGATGAACTGCGGCAGCGCATTCAGTCTGGACTCGACCTTGCGCCAGTCATAATCTGTCGCCCAGTAGCGGGCGAGGGCTTGAATGGTGGCGAGTTGCACGCCCTGGGTTGCATCCGCGACCGTTTCCCGTTCGGGCCACATGGTTGCGGTTATGCGCTTGCGCAATTCAGCCAGCTCTGTTTCCGGGACGCTCACGTGAAACGGGCGAATGGCGTTGTTGTCAGCTTCCTGTTTGGCGGGTCGTTCTGTAACAGTGGTTTGAGGCATGGGTAAGCTCCTTTCGAGCAATTGCGGATTCCGTTGCCGCGATGAAGAACGCGTGTGGTGATACGTCGATGACCGATGCCGACTGGGTTCGTTCGTCCCGGGGCCGAATAACGATGGGGTAGACAGTAGCTTAACGCGCGGTTTCCAGGCAGGCGGAAACTGCTCCCACGAAGTGACGACTGCAAGAATTGTCCTCCCGTGAGGAGCGCGCGTCAAGAAGAGTACCGGGAAGCCAGGGCGGGGCTTCAAACCGACGCAATCTCCAAATGGACGCGAAGGGAGTATGCGGTGCGCAAGATGGTTCCTTGACATCGCCTGCTAAAATACCGATTTCGGGAACTCTTCCGGCCCGAGTTTCACGCAGTCGTCAAATTCCAGGAACATTCCGACTCATAAAAATGACCGCCATAAAATCGGGCTCGCAAAAACACGCCGCACAAAAGCACGCTGCACAAAAACAAGGATTTGCCACACGCGCCATTCACGCTGGACAAGAGCCAGATCCTTTGACGGGCGCCGTCAACGTCCCGATCTATGCTTCCTCCACGTATGTGCAGGAAGAAATCGGCAAGCATAAAGGATACGAGTATTCGCGGGTTTCGAATCCGACGCGGGACCGGCTGGAGACGAATCTGGCCGCGCTCGAAGGCGGAGTTTCATCCAAAGTGTTTGCCAGCGGGATGGCCGCGATCAACGCCGTGGCGAGCATGCTGAAAGCTGGAGACCATGTTGTCGCCGGACATAATCTTTACGGCGGAACTCCGCGGCTGTTCAATCAGGTGCTGGTGAATTTCGGGCTGGCGTTTACATATGTCAACACTTCGGATTTGAAGGCAGTTGAAGGCGCCTTCAAGAAGAACACGCGGCTGGTGTTTGTCGAGACGCCGACGAATCCGCTGATGGAGTTGTGCGATCTGCGCGCGGTCAGCGAGTTAAGTCACAAGCACGGGGCCGAAGTGGTTGTAGACAACACCTTCATGTCGCCCTATTTTCAGCGGCCGATCGAACTGGGCGCCGACATGGTTGTTCATTCGACCACCAAGTTCCTGAATGGCCACAGCGACGGACTGGGCGGAGTTGTCGTGTGCACGAAGGCTGAGCAGGCCGAGAAGCTGGCGTTCCTGCAGAAAGCCGCGGGTGCAATCATGTCTCCGTTTGAGTGCTGGCTGATTCTGCGGGGAGTGAAGACGCTGGCGGTGCGAATGATGCAGCATGACTCGAGCGGCCGGAAGGTGGCCGATTATCTTGCCAAGCACAAGAATGTAAAGAGAGTTTTTTATCCGGGATTGCGGGAGCATCCGCAACACGAACTGGCGAAGCGGCAGATGTCCGGGTTCGGAGCGATGATTTCGTTTGAAACCGGGTCGTTGGCGAATGCCAATAAGATGTTGCGAAAAGTTCGCGTTTGCTCGCTGGGAGAATCGCTGGGCGGAGTGGAAACGCTGATTTCGCATCCCGCAACCATGACGCACGCAGCGCTGGGGGAAGAAGGACGGCGCAAGATCGGGATTACCGACGGCCTGGTGCGGATTTCGGTGGGAATCGAGGATGTGGAGGACATTCTGGCGGATCTGGACCAGGCGCTGGCGGCGATTTGAGCAGGGCGCGCTGCGAAGAGCAGATTCCTCGCTCGTCCCGGCGGAGCCGGCGGACGGCTCGGAATGACGAGGCGTTTATTTCTCATCGAACGGACGCGCCGATCCAGTTGAGATACGCCGCGGCGCCATCCGTAATCGTGAGTTCGATGCATTCAGGAACTTCGTAGGAGTGTAGTTCGGAAATCGCAGAGCGCAAGCGCTCGAATGCGTCGGAAGTGGTTTTGATCAGAAGCAAGCATTCCGTCGAGGTTTCGACTTCGCCCTTCCAGCGGTAAGCGGACTCGATCTGCGGAACGATATTGACGCAGGCAGCCAGTTGCCGTTCCACCAATGCGCGGGCGATCGACCGCGCTTCCGCAAGCGAACCGCAAGTGGTGAGAACAACGCTTTTGTCGGTCATATAATCAGAGGTTGGGGTTCGTGCGCCAACGTTGCCGTGCATCCAGACTTTACTCCGGAACGCATGGAAGCGAAAGCCCGCATCCCGAATGGCCGGTTCGCACTTAAAGATGGATTCCCACGCGATATGAGGGATACGACACGATGACGACCGAGATCAAGTTCGGCACATCCGGCTGGCGCGCGGTGATGGCCGAAGAGTTTACGTTTGCCAATGTAAATCGCGCGGTGCAAGGGATTGCGCGCTACGTTGTGTCACAGAAGCCAAGAGGAGCGAAAGTGATTGTCGGCCGCGATCCGCGGTTTCTGGGAGAGACATTCTGCGCGAGCGCGGCCGGAATCCTGTCAGATTACGGCATCACGCCGCTGGTGATCGCGGAAGCGGCGCCGACGCCCACAATTGCGTATGCCGTGATCCAGTCGAAGGCGGACGGCGCCATCAACTTCACGGCCTCGCATAATCCTCCGGAGTACAACGGCATCAAGTTCTCGACGCCGGATGGCGCGCCAGCCATGCCGGAAGTGACGAAGGCGATCGAAGCGGAGATTGCGAGGCATGACGAGGAGCGGAAAGTGCCGAACGCGGAGAAGGCCGAAGCGCAGTCGATCGATCCGCGGCGCATGTACCTGGGGCGGCTGCGCGAGATCGTGGACCTCGAGGTGATCAAGACATCGGGCGTAAAGATTGCGTTCGATCCCATGTGGGGTTCGGCGCGCGGATACTCCGATGCACTGTTGCGCGAGGCGGGCGTGGAGGTGGTCACGGTGCACGACTACCGAGATGTGCTGTTCGGCGGACACGCGCCCGAGCCTGACGGCGATCTGCTCGAAGATCTGCGCGCGAAGATGCGGGAAACGGGGGCCGGGATTGGGATTGCGACCGACGGTGACGCGGATCGCTTTGGCATTGTCGATGAGGACGGAACCTTCCTCCAGCCCAATTACGTAATTGCGCTGCTCTTCGATTACCTGGTCGAAACACGCGGGTGGAAGAACGGGGTGGGGAAGTCGGTGGCGACCACGAACCTGATCAACGCCCTGGCGGAGAAGCACAAGATCGAGCTTCATGAAACGCCGGTGGGGTTCAAGTACATCGGCGAACTGATCAAGCAGGACAAGATTCTGATTGGGGGCGAGGAAAGCGCCGGTTTGTCGATCCGCAAGCACGTGCCGGAGAAGGATGGAGTGCTGGCCGGAATGCTGTGCTGCGAGATGGTGGCGCGACGGGGACGATCGCTGGGCAAGCAATTGGAAGATCTATTTGCCAAAGTTGGTTCCTTTTATCCGCAGCGAGAGAACTTCCGCTTGACGGAGGAAGTGAAACAGAAGTTTACTGAAAAGTTACGCAGCGATCCGGCTGAGTTTTGTGGCAGTAAAGTTGCCAGGGTGGTGCGGACGGACGGGTTGAAGCTGGTGCTGGCAGACGGGTCGTGGGTGTGCTACCGGCTTTCGGGCACGGAGCCGGTGGTGCGCGTATACAGCGAAGCAAGAAGCCGGGAAGACCTGAGCAAGGTGAGCGCGGCGGCAAAAGCATGGATCTTCGACCAGGGCAGCTCGAACTAGGACGGGCACCGAGAGCGCGGATCTTCGTGCGTCCGGAGGACAGTCTGCGGGCGGTGATGGAGCAGGCACCGCGAGCGGAGGCGCTGGCGGCGCAGTGGATAGAGCGGACGCGGCCGGGCTGGACGTGGCTGGCGCGCGAGTGGCGCATTCTGGGAATTGCGGCATCGGGACTGCTGATTTTTGGGATTCTGGTGCATGCCATATTCGGCGCGAATGGCATGGTTGTGTATCGTCAGAAACGCGCGGAAATGCGGGCATTGCAGGCCGATGTGGAGCGGCTGCAAAAGGAAAACGCGCTCGATGCCGAACGAATCAAGCAGCTCAAGTCAAGTCCGTCGGCAATCGAAAAAGAGGCTCGCGAACAGTTGCATTACTCGCGCAAGGGCGAAGTGGTATTTGTAGCGCCGGCGGCGCCGGCGAAGGCGCCCACGGGCCGGGCGAGCAGGGGCAGATAAGGGGCGGGAATATGTCCCCGGAGGCCCCGGGGTAGTGGGCTACTTTGATGAGCAGCGGAAGGCGGAAAGAGCGGCGTGAATAGTCTCACCGCATTCGGGCTTTTTGCAGTCACGGCAATGCTAGTCATGTATTCGCTGGAGGAGCGGCACCACGGGTTCATCCTCGGTTTCGCTTTTGCCTGCCTGCTTGGCTCTGCTTATGGCTTTCTACAAGGCGCGTGGCCATTTGGTTTAGTGGAGGGCTTTTGGTCGATCATCGCCGTCCGAAAGTGGTGGATCACTCGAAGGTTTTCAAAGTAGCCCACTACCGGCTCCGGGTGGCGGATGCGGGCTCCCTGGCTTCCATGATAAAGTTCGGCTATCTGTTCGGTGTGGGGAACCGATCTGAGGAGGAAGGCATGGGCAAAACAGCGTGGTTGATGTTGATTGTCACGTTGATTCTGGCAAGTTCGTTGGCGTGGGCGGGCGATGCCCAAACCGTGAATGGCTGGATCAGCGACTCGAAGTGCGGAGTTAAGGGCGCCAATGCGAAAGCCGAGGAATGCACGAAGAAGTGCATCAAAGAGGGGGCCAGTCCGGTGGTGGTAACGGATGCGGACCAGAAGGTTCTAATGGTGGAGAATCCGGATGCGCTCAAGGATCACTACGGGCATCACGTTGCCGTCACGGGTCACATCGATGGGGACAAGATTCACGTGGACAGCGTGAAGATGTTGTAGCAGGGCGACGGAAACAGGGACGAAGCAAGCGGGCAAGAAACGATGGCGGCCGAATCAGGCCGCCATATTTTTTGAAGATTGGGAAGGCCGAAGGTTAGAGTTTTGGGGAACTAGCGGACCACGCCTTCCAGAGGCGAACTGGCGGTCGCATAGAGCTTGCGGGGCATGCGTCCGGCGAGAAATGCCTGGCGTCCGGCGAGCACCGCGTTCTTCATAGCCTGGGCCATCAGGACAGGTTCCTGAGCTCCGGCGATGCCGGTATTCATCAAGACGGCGTCGTAGCCGAGCTCCATTGCCATGGCGGCGTCCGATGCAGTGCCGACGCCGGCGTCGACGATGAGCGGAACTCCGGTGATCATTTCGCGCAAGATGCGCAAGTTGGCGGCGTTCTGAATGCCGAGCCCGCTGCCGATGGGAGCGCCGAGGGGCATAACCGCCGAGGCTCCGGCATCGACGAGGCGCTTAGCGACGACGATATCGTCGGAGGTGTATGCCATTACGGTGAAGCCTTCCTTGACGAGGGTGCGGGTGGCTTCCAATGTGGCCTGGACATCGGGATACAGCGTAGCCTGGTCGCCGATGACTTCGAGCTTGATCCAGTCGGAAAGACCAGCCTCGCGGGCGAGGCGGGCAGTACGGATGGTCTCGTCGGCGGTGTAACATCCCGCCGTATTCGGGAGGAGGAAGTATCTTTTCGGGTCAATGTAATCAAGAAGAGACTCGGAACTGCGGTCGAGGTTGACGCGGCGCACGGCCACCGTGACCATGTCAGCGCCACTTGCCTCGAGCGCGCGTGCGGTTTCCTGAAACGACCTGTACTTGCCAGTCCCAACAATCAGACGGGACTGAAATTGCTTACCGGCAAGGATGAATGAATCCGTCATGCGTCAATTGTACGGCTGGATGGGACGTCGTGCAGCCTCGGCGAGAGAGCAAAATGCCGGGTTGATGGCTGAAGGGGCGCTAGCTGCCGTCGGATTCGGCCCTGGCATACATGTCATCAATCAGCTTCTTATAGCGTGCTTCGATACCGCGCCTGCGGACTTTGAAGGTGTGGGTCAAGGTGCCATCGGCGGCGGAGAGTTCTTCGGGGATGATCACAAAGCGCTTCAATTTTTCGAAGCGGGCGAGGTTTACATTCGCGTCTTCAACGATGCCCTGGTAGAGCGCTTGCACCTTCTGGTGGGCGACCAACTCTTCCCGGGAGCGGAAGGTGATGCGGTTGTCACGGGCCCAATCCTCAAGCACAGGGAAGTGGGGCGCGATGAGAACCGAGGGGAACTTGCGGAGGTCGCCGAGAACGATGACGGTTCCGATGAGAGGATTCAGCTTCAGCGAATTTTCAATCGGCTGGGGAGCGATAAATTTTCCGCCGGAGGTTTTGATCAGATCTTTCTTGCGATCGGTGATGGAAAGGAATCCATCGGCGTCCACATTGCCGATATCGCCGGTCTTGAACCAGCCATCCACAAAGGCGTCGCGGGTTTCGGCGGGTCGATTCCAATATCCGATGAAAACCGAGGGGCCGCGGACAAGAACCTCGCCGTCATCGGCGATGCGCACTTCGACGTTAGAAAGGGGGCGGCCAACGGTTCCGAGTTTATGTGCCGCGGGTGTGTTGACGGCAATGACGGGGGAAGTCTCGGTCAACCCGTAACCTTCATGGATGCGAATACCGATGTCGGCGAACCACTCGGCCAGCTCGCGGCCTAAGGGCGCGCCACCGGAGATGAATTCCTGGGCGTTGCCGCCCATTCCGGCGCGTATTTTGGAGAATACGAGCCGGTCCGCAGTCTTCCAGGCGAGAGAGGTGGGCCGGCGATCCGCAACAATGTCGTGGCGGTGCGCGCTTCCGACCCTGAGCGCCCAGCGATAGATTGCATTTCTGGGGAAGCTGCTGGTTTGCAGAAGCGCCTGATGGCGAATCTTCTCGTAGACGCGCGGGACAGCGACAAAGATGTCGGGCCGCACCTCCCTGAGTACGGCGGGCAATTGGGAAATGTCGGGGCAGTAGGCGAGCACGACTCCACGGTAGAGGAGCGCGAAATCCACGTGCCGGGCGGTGACATGCGAGAGGGGGAGGAACGACACGCTCACTTCCTCTTTTTCACCGATCGCGAAACCATCGAGCGAACATGCGATATTCGAAGCCATGTTGCCATGGGTCAGCATCGCGCCCTTGGGAGTGCCGGTAGTGCCTGAGGTGTAGATGATGGTCGCCAGGTCAGAAGGGGCGACAGCAGCCGAACGGGCGTCGAAGGCCGGATCCGGGCTCAAGGGCCCGGTGCGCATCAGGCTGTGCATTGATGCGGCATGGGGAGTTTCGACGGCATCCATGATGACGATGTGCTCGAGGGGCGTTTGCGCGCGGATCGTAAGTACTTTTTCCAATTGCCGACTGGTCGAGGCAATCAGCGCGCGGGCGCCCGAATCAGCCAGGATGAACGAAGTCTGTTCGGCGGTCTGAGTCGGGTAGATGGGCACGGTGACGGCGCCAAGCGCCAGGATGGCGAAGTCGGCAACGGTCCACTCGGGGCGATTTTCGCTGAGGATGGCGACGCGGTCACCCTGGCGGATTCCCCAAGATTCGAGAACGCGAGCAAGGGCGGCAACGTGGCGGTACAGATCGGTCGAACCAATCGGCTTCCAGCCGGAGGCGTCGCGGTACAGCATGACCCGATCGCGGCGGCGCCGGGATACGCTCGATAGAATGTCGTTGAGAGTGCGGAGACTCATCGGACCCAAAGGCTCGTCCGGGACCATTGTACAAAGTTGCCGCCCGAGGCGTGCGGGGGAAATGGCGAACTGGTTTACTCTTTGACCTCGCATGCGGAGACGGATAACCTTGAAGACGAATGGATGGGGGTGTTCATGAAGAAGAAGAGATTCCTGCACGCGCTGGGGCTGTGCCTGCTGGCGGCGGTCGTCTGCCCCGAGCTTCAGGCGCAGAGCAAGACCGAGGCGGCGCAATTGAAACTCAAGGTGGGCGATATGGCGCCCGACTTCAAGCTGCAATATTTTGACGGATCGAACCTGAAGGATGTGTCGCTGAGCCAGTATCGCGGAAAGAGCAACGTAGTGGTCGCGTTTTATATTTTCGCGTTTACGGGCGGTTGAACGGCGCAGATGAAGGCCTTCCAGCAGAATCTGCAAAAGCTGGAAGCAGCCGACACCCAGGTTCTGGGTGTGAGCATGGATAGCCCGTTTGCCAACAAAGCCTTCGCGGATCAGATTGGGGTGACCTTTCCTCTGCTGAGCGATTGGGGGGGCGATGTGACGCGAGAGTACGGGATTTACGTGGATAAATACAAAGCGCCCAGACGAGTGAATTTTCTTGTGGGCAAGGACGGAAAGATTCTCGAGGAACAGGTGGATCGGGAGGCGATTGACCCCACAAAAATCGTGGATGCGTGCGAGCGGAAAAAGTTGAACCGGTGAGCGAGCGTGAGGTAGCGAGCGTGAGGTAAGGAGAAGGCGAGTACTTCTCAGAGACGAGAGCAGGCAAGAGTTGTGGTAGCGGAAAGAGACGCGATGAGCCGGGAGCGGGTGAATCGCGTGAGGGTAAGGTGTTTGCCAGTGGAAGTTTGACCGTGTAGCACCGCACTGTTATGATTCCAGTGCGGGGTGGAGCAGTCTGGTAGCTCGTTGGGCTCATAACCCAAAGGTCGGTGGTTCAAATCCACCCCCCGCAACCAACCCTCCATCTGCTGGTCATAGTGAGCTGGGTCGTCGATCACACGGACTCGCTATTCAAAAATGCAGCGAGATCTCGCCTTGCAACGTCCGGGGTGTAACGAAGTGCGTGCCTGAAAAGCTGGAAAGAAAATTATAGAGGGCGACTTTGTCCGCCAGATTAACGACCGTCACCTTCGCGCCCAATGAGTAGCGATCCTTCATCCAAATCTTCTCTGAGCCGAGAGCCAGGTCGAAGAGATTTCGTGGCCGGATGCGCGAGGGGTTGGTGTCAGGATTGTAGGTACCGTCGGGAACGATATGAATGAGTGTTGCTCCGCG
>Ga0335079_10005920_pt1 | contig 13987 bp, 10 predicted proteins | sample Lox_Sample_33_FD_206719 | JGI IMG/M metagenome (GOLD analysis project Ga0335079, IMG submission 206719) | Soil microbial communities from Loxahatchee National Wildlife Refuge, Florida, United States - Lox_Sample_3.3 | ecosystem: Environmental > Terrestrial > Soil > Wetlands | place: USA...
GAGAGCGACGCCGATATTGATGAAGTCGCCGTTCTTATCGCTCTTCATGGTGAACCGCTGGCCGTTGTCCTTGTTGACCAGCAGGATCTCGGCGCCGGCCAGCGGCTTGCCGTCTTCGCCGACAATGTGTCCGCGCACTGTCGCCAGTTGCGCGGATGACGAGAGCGGCGCCAGGACCGCTACCAGAGCCAGCGCCAGGACGAGAAAAATTCTTTTCATGGGAGATAACCCTCCGGCCATCGGGCCAGGAATTGATTTCATGAATGCGTGGCTACAGGGGAGACGTAAGCGATAGGGTCCGTCGTCCCGGCGGCCGCAAAGGCCCGCAGGCGCAACACGCAGCTTTCGCAAACACCGCACGCCGCGTCCTCGCGGCTGTAGCAACTCCACGTTAAATCGAAGGGCGCGTCCAGTTCAAGGCCGAGCTGCACGATCTCCGCCTTGCGCAGACGGATCAGGGGCGTCACGATCTCAATCCGGCCCTCACGGGTGCCGGTGCGCACGGCTTCGTTATAGGCGCAGTAGTACTCGGGACGGCAGTCGGGATAGCCGGAGCTGTCCTGCTGCACGGCGCCGATATAGACCTTGTCCGCACCCAGCACCTCCGCCCAACTCACCGCTACCGCCAGGAAGTGCGCGTTGCGGAAGGGAACATAGGTAACCGGGATGCTGTGGCCGATCTGCGGAGCGGCTTCGGGAACAGCGATGCGATCGTCCGTGAGGGCCGATCCGCCGATGGCCCGCAGCGCTTCGTTGCGTACCGCCAGGCGGTCGCGAATGCGCAGGCGATCGCAGATCGCAAAGAAAGCCCGGCGCTCGCGCTCTTCCGTGCGCTGGCCATAGCTGACGTGCACCGCGGCAGCATCGTGGTTGCGCGCGGCCAGCGCCGCGCACACGCAGGAATCCATGCCCCCGCTCAGGAGCACGACAGCGCGGGTTTTGCACGCTGAGTCCATAGGAGATGCGAAGGAGAGATTCTACTCAATCTGGTCGTTGGTCGTTAGTCGATGGTCGTTGGCCAATACCAGGACTGTGCAAACGACCACCGGCCAACGACCGGGGTCACACCCCCTTCATCGATGGCTCCCAGATGAACTTGTGGATCTGCAATCCCAGCCGCACTTCCAGGCCGTCCTCGAGAATCCACTGCGCCAACTGCTGCGGGTCGAGCAGGCAATGCGAGGCGTCGCGCGCACCGCGGGCATCCTTGCGAAAGGCGGGCGAGAAGATGACCGAGCGCACCCGCGACAAGAGCCCGTGACGCCGCGTGAAGTCGCGGGCGAACTCATAGTCGCCGCGATCGGAAAGCACGAACTTGACCTCGTCTTGCGCGGTGAGTGCCGCCAGGTTGTGCTCCTGAAAAGTGCCGAACTCGCCCGAGTGCGGGCATTTCACGTCTACGATCTTGATGACGTGTGGAGGGACGTTGCCGAGCAGGCGCTCGCCGCTGGTTTCCAGCAGCACCAGGTAACCGAGCGCGAGCAGGCGATCCATTAAAGGGACGGCTTCGCGTTCCTGCAGCAGAGGCTCGCCGCCGGTGATCTCAACCAGCCCTGACGGCGCCAGGCGTCGCACCTCGGCCTCGACTTCCTCCAGGCTCATCTTCCGTCCGCCGGAGAAGGTGTACTCGCTGTCGCACCAGGTGCAGCGCAGGTTGCAGCCGGTCAGGCGCACGAAGACGCACGGCAGTCCGGCATAAGACGACTCACCCTGGAGCGAGCGGTAGATTTCGGTGACCTGCATGGGAACGATTTGCGATTTCTGATTTGTGATTTGCGATTGGATTAGGGGTCGGCAGGGGATCGGACCATCACAAATCAGAAATCACGAATCGGAAATTATTCGAAATACGTCGCCGTCGTCGTATCCGTCTCCCAGACGGTAACGTCCTTCACCCGCACCCGCCCGTTGCTGGCCGCCCGCAGCTTGCTCTGGGTCTGGTCATAAAAATACTTCGCCAGATTCTCGGCCGAAGGGTTGAGCACGGTGAACGGCTCCAGATCATTGATCATCTGGTGGTCGAGGCGGTCGACGGTGTCGCGCATGACGTCCTTCAGGTCCTTGAAGTCGAGCAGCAACCCGGCGCGGTCAAGGTCCTCGCCACACAGCGTGACCCGCACTTTGTAATTGTGTCCGTGCGGGTTCTCGCACTTCCCGCGATAGTTGCGCAGGTAGTGTCCGGCGGCAAACGTGTCTTCGACAGTGACTTGGAACATAAAGAGGCTCTTGGCTCGCAGCCAGACTTCATTGTATCGCGACGATGCCGAGTCGAGGGGCAGGCTATCCGCGGCGGCCCAGCTTCTGCCCGAAGAACTTCTCCACCTGTGCCAGGTCCGTGGTCTGCTGGTAAGGAGGCAGGCTGCCAAGAAATACCCGTCCATAGCTTTTCTTGATGATGCGGTTGTCGAGCAGGCAGAGCACGCCCCGGTCATCGAGCGAGCGAATCAGCCTTCCGAAGCCCTGTTTCAGCGTGATGACCGCCGCCGGCACTTGGTATTGGCCGAAGGCATTGCCGCCGGCCTCGTCAATGGCGCGGATGCGCGCGGCCACCACCGGATCGTTGGGCACGGCGAACGGCAGGCGGTCGATGATGACGCAACTGAGCTGCTCGCCCTGCACGTCCACGCCTTGCCAGAATGATGCAGTGGCGAACAGCACGGCGTTGGGCGTCAGGCGGAACTCGTCGAGCAGCGCATTCTTGGGAGCCGTACCCTGCAGCAGCATTGGGTACGGCAGTTCACCCTCGAGAAGCTGATGAATGCCGCGCATTTGGGCAAAGCTGGTGAACAGGCAGAAGGCGCGGCCTTCGGTAATCTCGAGTAACTCGCGGATGCGCTCGGCGGCCAGGTGGGCGAACTGTGGCGTGCGCGGATCGGGCAGGTCCGGAGGTACGTAGAGGATCGCCTGCCGCTCGTAGTCGAAGTGGGAGGGTACGACCAGCTCACGCGCATTCTCCACGCCCAAGCGCGCGCGGATATAGTCGAAGCCGCCGGAGACGGCCAGCGTCGCGGAGGTCAGCACCGCCGTACCGAAGTCTTCGTTCTCGAACAGCGTCTGGCGCAGAATTTGTGAAACGTCGATGGGCGTGGCTTGCAGGAACACGTGCGATGGCCGTCCCTCTCGGCGGCGGCCTTCCATGCGGCGCTCGATCCAGAAAACGGTGTTTCGGTCCTGCGATTCGAGCAGGAACCCAAGCTGCACGCGCAACTCCTCGGTGCGGCGGATGAGGTTGTGAACTTCCTCCGGCTTCTCCGGGATGCGCTGCAGCTCGGAGGCGAGCCGCTGCAGCGCGCTGCCGAGCGCTAGATACTCATCGCCGTTTTCTTCCAGAAATTCGCGGCGATTCTCGAAGGCGAAGCGGCCTTCGCCGGCCGGCACCAGAGAGAAAAAGAGCTGCGAGCGCTCGCGCAGAGCGCCGCCGGCGGTGTGCGCCCCGCCCGATGCGATGGACTTCATGCGCAGCGTGTTCTCTACGTCGCGCACGAGCTGGTCGAACCGCAGGTTGCTGATCGAGACACCGAAGTAGCTGGAAGCCACCTCCTCGAGTTCGTGCGCTTCGTCGAAGATCACCGCCGCAGCCTCGGGCAGGATGCCGGCGTCAGGCGCGCCGTCGGCTGATTGCTTGATTGCCATGTCCGCGAAAAACAGGTGATGGTTGACGATGATGATGTCGCTCTCGGCCGCCCGGCGGTGCATCTCCGTGATGAAACAGCGGTCGAACTGCTGGCACTTCTGCCCGGTACAAGCTTCGGAGCGCGCGTCGATTCGCGGCCACAGCGGACTGTCCTCGGAGAGCGAGACCAGTTCGGCACGGTCGCCGGTCTCGGTGGTCTTCTCCCACTCCGTGATCAGGCGGAAGTGCTCGATCTCGTCCAGGCCCGCAAGCGCGGGCTGCGCAGCAATGTCATATAGCTTCTGCCGGCAGAGATAGTTGTTGCGCCCCTTCATGTAGCAGACGCGCAGATTGCCCTCGGCGTTGGGAAACAGTGCACGCTCGAGAAAAGGGATGTCCTTGTTGAAGAGCTGTTCCTGGAGCGTCTTGGTGCCAGTCGAGATAATGACCCGCTTGCCCGAGCGCAGCACGGGCACGAGATAGGCGAGGGTCTTGCCCGTGCCGGTGCCGGCCTCGACAATCAGGTGACGGCTTTCCTTCAGCGCGCGCTCGACGGCTTCCGCCATCTGCAACTGTCCGCGGCGGAACTCGTACGCAGGGTGGGTGCGCGCCAGCAGGCCTCCGGGGCCGAAGAAGGCGTGCAGTGAGCCGGGCGCAACGGCGGCCGCGGGCTGGGAAGAGGCAGTCACGGGCGTTCTTATAATACCGAGGGAAGCCGTGATGGGATAATCATTACATGTGAAGCCGTGCCCCTTCACCGATAACGGCAGAAAGCTGCCAGCAGCTAAACTAAGTATGCTGAGTCCTAACTCACAGACCGCGGCGCTCACCCTTGCCATCGTGGGGCGGCCCAACGTCGGAAAATCCACGCTCTTCAACCGGCTGATTGGCAAGCGGCGAGCCATTGTCGGGGACGAGCCCGGCATCACCCGCGACCGGCTCTACGGCGAGACCGACTGGCAAGGCTGCCACCTGCGCGTGGTCGATACCGGCGGCATCATCCCGGAAGATAAAGAGTTCATCCCGGCCGAAATCTTCCGCCAGGCGCGCGTGGCGCTGGACGAAGCCGACGCCATCATCATGGTTGTGGACGGCCGCACGGAGCTGGCTGCGCCCGACCTGGAGCTCGCTCGCTTGCTGCAGCGCGCCGGCAAGCCGCTGTTCCTGGCGGTCAACAAGATCGATACCCTCGTGCAGGAGGCGGACGTCGAAGACTTCCGCCGGCTGGGCATCCGGGCGATGTTCCCGGTGTCCTCCGAGCAGGGTACAGGCGTGGCGGAGTTGTTGGACGCAATCTTAGGAAAGATCAACGCAGGCGACGCGGAGGAAACCGAGGCTGCAGAACAAACCGCGGAGGAGGTTCACGAGACCAAGGTTGCCATCATCGGCCGGCCGAACGTGGGCAAGTCCACGCTGCTGAACCGGCTGACGGGTACGGATCGCGCCATCGTTTCGCCCGTCCCCGGAACCACGCGCGATGCCGTGGACGAACTGGTCGAGCACGACGGCCGGCGCTTTCGCTTCATCGATACCGCCGGCATCCGCCGCAAGGGGAAGACCAAGCTCATGGCGGAAAAATTATCTGTAGTGATGGCGCGCAAGCACCTGGAGGCCGCCGACGTGGCCCTGCTGGTCGTTGACGCGGTCGAAGGCGTCACGGCGCTCGACGCCAACATCGCCGGCTACGCGCACGAGAGCGGCCGCTCGCTCATCATTCTTGTCAACAAGTGGGACCTCGTCGGCCCCGGGCGGCCTGACGCGAAGAAGCCCGCCGATCGCAGCAAGTTTGAACAGCAGGTACGCGACCAGCTCAAGTTCCTCGCCTATGCGCCCGTGCTGTTCGTCAGCGCGACCTCGGGCAAGGGCATGGAGAAAGTGTTCTCGGTACTCGAGCAGGTCGCAGCCGAGCGGCGGAAGCGCATCTCGACCTCGGAGATGAACCGTTTTCTGGAAAGGATCGACTTCGATCGCGCTTCAGTGCCGGCGTCGAAGCGCGTGAAGATTTATTACCTGACGCAGGCTGCAGTCGCGCCGCCCACGTTCATCCTGTTCACTGATCGCCCGGTGAAGCTGCACTTCTCCTACGAGCGCTTCCTGGAAAACCAGATCCGGCGCGCGTTCGGCTTCCTCGGCACACCTATCTGGATTAAAAACCGAGCCCGGTAGCGTTAATCCGCAGCGAATGAAGTGATTCCACTTTCTGCAAGCCAGCCACCAAACTCTCGCAGCGCGCGCTCGCATTGCAGCCGATGCCGCAGTGCGCGGTCGCGGACGTGTTCGTCTAGTGGCGGCAGCAGGTCGAAGGTTATGTTTGCCGGCTGAAAATGTTTCGGATTAGCGTGCGTGAGGTAGTGCACCAGCGACCCGAATGCCGAGGCGCGCGGCGGCGGCGCTGGCTCCGAATCTGTAGCCAGCGCGGCGGCGTGCAGGCCCGCCAACAGACCGGCGGCGATGGATTCCGTGTAGCCTTCAACCCCGCAGATCTGGCCCGCGAACAGCACATTGGGATGCGCCTTCATCTGCAGCGTCGCCGTCAGCAGCGAGGGTGCGTTGATGTAGGTGTTGCGATGGATCTGGCCGTAACGCAGGAAGCGCGCGTTCTCGAGGCCGGGGATCATGCGGAAAACGCGTTGCTGCTCGACATACTTCAAATGGTTTTGGAAGCCGACGAGGTTGTAGGAGTCGGCGCGCAGGTTCTCGCGGCGGAGTTGCACCACCGCGTGGGGCTGCCTGCCGGTGCGCGGATCGCGCAGGCCCACGGGCTTCATCGGCCCGAAGCGCAGCGTGTCACGGCCGCGCCGCGCCAGTTCTTCGATGGGCAGACACGCTTCGAAATAATTCAAGTTCTCCCAGTCGCGCGCCTCGACTGATTCGGCCGACACCAGCGCGTCGTAGAAGCGGTCATACTCCTCGCGTGTGAACGGACAATTGATGTAATCGGCGGTGCCCTTGTCGTAGCGCGCGGCCAGGTAGACGCGAGCCATGTCAATGGACTCGGCCTCGACTATGGGGCTGATGGAATCGTAGAAATAAAGATGCTGGCTCTGCCCCAGCACGCCAACACCGGGCGTGCCGGGGGCCACGCTGCCGCTAAGTCGCGCGATCTCGCGCGAGAGCGCGTCGGAAGTCAGCGGCCCGGTGGCGATGATGGTGATGCCATCGTGTTCGTCGATGCAGGTCACCTCTTCGCGATGCACACGGATATGTGGCTCGTTCCCGATCGTGCTCGTGACCTTCGCAGCAAAGAGTTCGCGGTCGACGGCCAGCGCGTGCCCGGCGGGGACGGCGGTGTCGCGCGCGATCTCCAGCAGGAGCGATCCGGCACGGCGCATCTCTTCCTTCAGCAGCCAGGGTGCGGAGTATTCGCTCTCGGACTTGAGTGAGTTCGAGCAGACCAGCTCGGCCATCTGCCCGGTCTGGTGCGCCGGGGTGGAGCGCACCGGGCGCATCTCGTAAAGATCAGCCTCGAGCCCGCGCCGCGCGAGCTGCCAGGCCGCCTCCGAGCCGGCGAGACCGGCGCCAATGATTCTGATCGACGTCATCATGTTCGCGCTGAGAATTGAGTCATTGAGTCATTGAGTCATTGAGAAAATCCGGGGCTAATTTTTCAATGGCCCAATGACTCAATCACTCAATCCGAAGCGGCTGAGTGCTGAATGCTGATTGCTGCGTCGCCAATCGCACCAACGCCTCGCCCGTGACCCGCATGGTCAGCCACTCCTTCATCGTCTGCGCGCCGAGCGATTCGTAAAACGTGATCGACGGCGTGTTCCAGTCGAGCACTTGCCAGACCAGGCGTCCGCAGTTGTTCTTCACCGCGACCTGCGCGAGATGCACCAGTAGAGCTTTGCCAATGCCCTTGCCGCGAAACTGCGGGCGGACGAACAAGTCTTCGAGATACAAGCCGGGCTTCCCTTGCCAGGTTGAGTAATTCCAGAAGTAGAAGGCGAATCCGGCGGGTTCGCCCGACCACTCGGCGATGTCCACGCGAAACTTGGGCTCCGGACCAAAGCCGTCGCGCAGCAGGTCGGCCGCGGTCGCGACGGCCGCCTGCGGCTCGCGCTCGTACGCGGCTAGCTCGCGGATGAACTCAAGGATTAGCGGCACGTCGGCAGGGGTTGCGGGTCGTATCTTCAACATGCGCCCTCGCAGACCCAGTATTATACGTGCGCAAAAAACGCCACGGATTCCCACGGATTTGCACGGATTCAGGCAAAAGAAGAAAGGGAATCTGTGTGTATCTGTGAGAATCCGTGGCTAAAGAATTTCCCGCACGTCCCCCACGCGACGGGTGACGCGCTCGCGATCGAGGTATTCCAGCAATGGGATGGCGTATTTGCGGGTGACGCCGATCAGGTCTTTGAAGGCGCCGACGTCGACCTTCGGCGTTTTCTTTTTCTGCTCGGCCATCAGTTTGCGCAAGCCCTCGAGCGCCTCGCGATGGAAAACCAACTCCTCGGAGACTTTGATCAGGACTTTGTCGCGCAGGAGGAGGGTGACTATCTTTTGCGCGCGGGCTTTGTCCACCGGCAGCCCGGCAAGGACGTCTTTGAGATAAGGCACTTTCAGACCGGCGGTGGAGAACGCGTTTTCAATGGTTTTCTTGGCCTCAGCCTCTTCGTCCTTCATCACCACGCCGCGCCCGGCCATGCGAACCAGTTCGCCGGAGATCTCGAGCTTTTTTTCCTGCACGAGTTGCGACAGAGCGTGTTCGAAAACTTCCGGCAGCAGCTCGGGGAAACGCTTGCGGAGCTCCTCGCGGCTCATCCCCGGCGAAAGGGGGTTGGTGCGATGGAAGCTGTCGAGCGCGGAAAGAATCGCGGTTTGCAGCTTGCTCCATGCGTCGTTGTGCACCCAGGTTTGCCCGGCGCGCCGGACGTCGGACATGGCTGCCAGCAGGGATTCGATTTCTGCCCGCTGCCAGCCGCTGCGGGCGATCGCGTCGGAGAGCGTCAGTCCGCGCTCGCCGCGAGCCACGACGCGGGCGTGGAGCTGCGAGGCGCGGGAGGAGCCATCGGCCAAGGCCTCCAGCCACGCGCGGTATTCCGCCCTCGGCAGCCGCTGCGGCTGGTTCTCCAGCACCACTCCGCCGCCAATGGTGACTACCGGCGAGAATTGCCGCAGGATGAAACGATCGCCGGGAAACAACAGTGTGGGCTCCTGTAACCGCAGTTGCGCCAGCGCACTCTGCCCGGGCTTGACGTCCTTGCCCTCGTACAGCACCATCTCGGCGACGGTCTCGAAGGTATAGGCGTGGAAATGCACGCGGGCACGGTCCTTGAGCGGACGCGCGCCGGCAAGCATGGCGAGCGAGACATCCAGCCGGCTGGTGGCGCGGAAGAGTCCAGGTGCGGCCAGAGTCATGCCGCGCGCCAATTCGTCAGGAGAAAAGCCGGCGAGGTTAAGCGCCGTACGCTCGCCGGCGCTGGCCTGCTCGGCGGGACGGTTGTGCACCTGGACGCCGCGCACCCGGGCTTTTCGGCCGAGCGGGAAGACATCCACTTCTTCTTCCTTGCGCACCGCGCCCGAGATCAGGGTCCCAGTGATTACAGTGCCATGACCCTTGATGGTGAACACACGGTCAATGGGCAGGCGAAAGACGGACGCGGCGCTCTTGGCGGGCACTTCGGCGGCCACGCGTGCCAGCTCGCGTTTGAGATCGTCGATGCCGGCGCCGGTGAGCGAGCTGACCGGAATAATCGGCGCGCGGCTTGCATCCAGAAAAGAATTGCGCAGAAAGTCTTCTACTTCGAGACGCACCACGTCGAGGGTTTCACGGTCTACCACATCGGACTTGGTGAGCACGGTGATGCCGCGGGGGATGTTGAGCAGACGGCAAATCTCGAAGTGCTCGCGCGTCTGCGGCTTGATGGATTCGTCGGCGGCAATCACCAGCAGCACCAGGTCGATGCCACCCACCCCGGCCAGCATGTTGCGAACGAAGCGCTCGTGCCCGGGAACGTCTACAAAACCAAGGCGGACGGGCTCACCATTGGGCGCAGCAAGCTGGAGGTGGGCGAAGCCAATGTCGATGGTGATGCCGCGGCGTTTTTCTTCCGCCAGACGGTCGGCGTCGATACCGGTCAACGCCTTGACCAGAGCGGTTTTCCCGTGGTCGATGTGTCCGGCGGTGCCGACGATGACCGATTTCATCGTGGCACAGTGTACAGAAAGATGAACGCCGAGGTCGCAGGGATAAGAGGTGGACCCGGTTAGGGGCCCAGGAAGCCCGCCGGTTAGCGGCTTCCTGAGCTGGCCCTGATGAGTTGATCAGGACGGCCTTGTTGCGCACCCTAGGATGCGCAAAGGCGCCTCCGGGTTTTATGGCAACGCAGCCGCGCCGATGTGCGAGAATGGTGCCGTATTCCAATGCCATCATCCCCCGAGACGGCCCAGGCGATTACTCCCGACCTCATCCGGGAACACGGCCTCAGCGCCGAGGAATATCAGCGCATCCTGAAATGGCTGGGACGCGAGCCCACGCTCACCGAGCTGGGCATCTTCAGCGTGATGTGGAGCGAGCACTGCTCCTACAAGAGCTCGCGCGTGCACCTGAAGCGGCTGCCGACGCACAGCCGTCGCGTGCTGCAGGGGCCGGGCGAGAATGCCGGCATCATCGACGTCGGCGACGGCTGGGCCTGCGCCTTCAAGATCGAGTCGCACAATCACCCCTCCTTCATTGAGCCCTTCCAGGGCGCAGCCACCGGTGTGGGCGGCATCCTGCGCGACATCTTCACCATGGGCGCGCGGCCGGTGGCCGTCATGGATTCATTGCGGTTTGGACCCATTACCCGGGATGGCGAACAGCCCGTCATTCACCGTAACCACTCGATTGTCGATGGCGTGGTGAGCGGTATCGCCTCTTACGGCAACTGCTTTGGGGTGCCCAACCTCGGCGGCGAGACCAAGTTCGAGCCGTGCTACTCGCAGAATCCGCTGGTGAACGCGTTTGCGCTGGGTCTGGTGCGGCACGACGAGATTTATTACGCGCGTGCCGCCGGGGAAGGTAACCCGGTGATCTATGTAGGCGCCAAGACCGGCCGCGATGGCATCCACGGCGCCACCATGGCCAGCGAAGAGTTCAGCGAGGGCTCGGAGCAGAAGCGGCCGAACGTGCAGGTGGGCGATCCGTTCCTGGAAAAGCTGCTGCTGGAAGCCTGCCTGGAGGCGATGCGCACCGGCGCCGTAGTCGGCATTCAGGATATGGGCGCCGCCGGCCTCACCTGCTCCACCTGCGAGATGGGCGGGCGCGGCGGCGTCGGGATTGAAATCGAACTGGATCGTGTTCCGCAGCGCGAGAGCGGCATGACGCCCTACGAAATCATGCTCAGCGAGTCGCAGGAGCGCATGCTGCTGGTGGCCGAGAAGGGCCGCGAGGCCGAGGTCTTCCGCGTCTTCGAGAAGTGGGGATTGGATGCCGTGACCGTCGGCCGCGTCATGCAGGACGGCAAGATGCGGGTGCTCGAGCACGGGGAGGTGGTGGCCGAGATTCCCAACGCCGCGCTTACTGACGATGCTCCGCTCTATCGCCGTCCCATGGAGCGGTGGGAGCCGCCGGTCGAGCGCGAGATGCCGCCGTCCATTCGCCTGGGCGAAACCGCGAACCTGACCGCGAATCTCAAGCGGCTGCTGGCTTCGCCCAACCTCTGCTCCAAGCGCTGGGTGCACGAGCAGTACGACTCGATGGTGCAGACCAACACTGTGCAGGGACCGGGGTGCGAGGCGGGCGTGATCCGCATCAAGGGCACCAGGCGCGGGCTGGCCATGGCGCTCGACGGCAACGGCCGCTGGTGCTGGCTCGATCCGCGGCTGGGCGCCATGCACGCGGTCGCCGAATCGGCCCGCAAGGTCGCGTGCACGGGAGCGACGGCTGTCGCGGCGACGAATTGCCTGAACTTCGGCAACCCCGAGAAGCCGCAGATCATGTGGCAGTTTGCGCAGGTGATTGACGGCCTGACCCGCGCCTGCGAAGAGCTCGAAATTCCCATCACCGGCGGCAACGTCAGCTTCTACAACGAAACTCTGGGCGAAGGGATTTATCCCACGCCGGTGGTGGGCGTGGTGGGCGTGATCGACGAGATCGAGAAGACGGCCGGCCTCGAATTCCGCGAATCAGGACGTTCGGTGCTGCTGTTGCGCGGAAGCGAGCCGGGCGACTCCGTCGATGCCGAAGCTGAGTTGGGCTCTTCCGAGTACGCCAAGGAGATCCTCGGCGCGGTGTGGGGCTTTCCACCGGCGCTGGACCTGGAGAAGGAAGCAGCGCTTCAGAAGTGCATTGTCGAGCTGATCCGGCAAGGGCTGGTCGACTCGGCGCACGACTGTTCGGACGGCGGGCTGGCCGTGGCGCTGGCCGAATCCGCTTTTACGACAGGCGTGGGCGCGCGGATCGAGCTGGCTTCGAATGGCCTCGCGGCAGAGTTCCTGTTGTTCGGAGAAGATGCCAGCCGCATCCTGATTTCCTGCGCCGGGGAACACGTCGGGCGAATCCAAGAATTAGCGGTAGAATGCGGCATCGCGGCGGATGTGCTGGGCGAGACTGTTCCCGAAAGAATCGAAATCACGGTTGACGGCCGGCAACTAGCCGCAGCCGGAGTGTCGGAGCTGAAACAAGCTTGGGCGAGCGCGCTGGAGCGGGCGCTGCAGGCCGGAACGGCGGAGGAGTTGGTGCCGGCGGTAGAGCGAAGCTGACGGCGACATGAAAGTCCGTGACGTACAGCGTGCGGAAACAGGCAGGTCTTAAGAAATGAAATACACGGTCATCTATGAAAAAGCGGCGACGGGATACGGCGCCTACGTTCCCGACCTGCCGGGTTGCGTTGCGACCGGCAGAACCAAGGCGCAGGTGAAGAAGTTGATCCGTGAAGCAATCGAACTCCATATCGATAGTCTGAAACAGCACGGCGAACCGGTCCCTGAACCGAGCTCCGTGGCCGATTCCATAACGGTGTCTGCATAGCTATGGCCTTCGACAAATTCAAAGACGAGTGCGGCGTGGTTGCCATCTACTCCAACCCTGAAGCCGGCAAGCTCGCCTACCTCGGGCTGCACGCGCTGCAGCATCGCGGGCAGGAGTCTGCGGGGATCATTTCTACCGACGGCGTGACCATGTACGCGCACCGCGCCATGGGGCTGGTGGTTGAGATCTTCACCGAAGAGGTGCTCGAAAAGCTGAAGGGGACGATCGCGATCGGGCATACCCGCTATTCCACCACCGGGGATTCGGCGCTGCTCAATGCGCAGCCCATCATGGTGGATTGCAACAAGGGCATGATCGCGCTGGCGCACAATGGCAACCTGGTGAACGCGCAACTGATCCGCTCGCGCCTGGAGGCCCGGGGCTCGATCTTCCAGACCACCAGCGACACCGAGGTCATCGTCCATCTTATTGCGCAGTCGCGCGAGCAGACACTGCCCGATGCCATCGCCGACGCGCTGCGGCGGATCGAAGGCGCGTTCTCGCTGGTGATCATGAGCCGCGACCGGGTGTTTGCGGTGCGCGACCCGCGCGGTTTCCGCCCGCTCTCCATGGGACGCATCTCCGGCGGCGTGCGCAAAGACACTATCGTCTTTGCCTCCGAAACCTGCGCCTTCGACCTGATCGGCGCCACTTACGAGCGCGATATCAGTCCCGGAGAGATGGTCGTGGTGGGCCCGGAAGGAATCCACTCACGATTTTTTGCCAGCCGGACCCCGCAGTCGAGCTGCATCTTCGAGCACGTGTATTTCTCGCGTCCGGACAGCGTAATCTTCGGGCGCTCGGTGGCCGAGAGCCGCGAGAAGCTGGGACGCCAGTTGGCGATCGAGGCTCCGGCCGCGGCTGACCTGGTGGTGCCGGTGCCGGACTCCGGCGTGGCTGCGGCCATGGGCTACTCGACGGAGAGCGGCATTCCGGTACGGATGGGACTGATCCGCAATCACTACGTCGGGCGGACGTTCATCGAGCCGGAGCAGCGGGTACGCGACTTCGGGGTCAAACTCAAGCTGAATCCGGTGCGCAGCATTCTGGCGGGCCAGCGCGTGGTGCTGATCGACGATTCCATCGTGCGCGGCACCACCAGCCGTAAGATCGTGCGCATGGTGCGCGACGCCGGCGCCCGCGAGGTGCACCTGCGCATCTCCTGCCCGCCCACGGTGTCGCCGTGCTTCTACGGCGTGGATACGCCTTCGAAAAAGCAGCTCATCGCCGCCAACAAGAGTGTCGATGAAATCCGCGATTACATCGGCGCTGACTCACTGGCCTACCTGTCACTCGAAGGCATGAAGCAGGCCTGCGGCGAAAGCGAGTCGCGCACCTATTGCACGGCCTGCTACACCGGCAAGTATCCGACGGCGTTTGTGGATGTTGAGGAAATCAAGCCGGTGGAAGTACCGGTG
>Ga0335079_10005921_pt1 | contig 13986 bp, 12 predicted proteins | sample Lox_Sample_33_FD_206719 | JGI IMG/M metagenome (GOLD analysis project Ga0335079, IMG submission 206719) | Soil microbial communities from Loxahatchee National Wildlife Refuge, Florida, United States - Lox_Sample_3.3 | ecosystem: Environmental > Terrestrial > Soil > Wetlands | place: USA...
CGGCCAACACCCGCTGCCTATAGGCATATAGCCGCCGGCTTCCCGGGAGCCTTCAGCTGATGGCATCGAGGGAATTGGCTTCGAGCCGTAGTCAGGGCGCAACCGGCAATGAAGGCAGGCGAGCGCACCGGGTACCAGCGGGAGCCAATAGTTCACCAGCCGGTCGCCGAGTACGGCAAGGACGGATGTGGCCCGGGGGGTGCCAAAGCCGATGGTAATAGCTATCAGCACCACCTCGATCACTCCCAGGCCGCTTGTCTGCTGTTGCTGCCGCCCGGCGGCCCGGCCCAAGGCGCGTACCGGCGGTCAGCCGGTGACGGTCAGGAGGTCGCGCACGTCGTAGACGCCGCTGACCATCCAGGCGGCGTCGACCACCGCATCATGCTCGGCCCAGTTGCGGACGTGACCGTGGAGGGTCACCGTGTTCCCGCTGGTGTCCGTGGTGACGTCGCTGTCGTCTGCGAGCAGGGCGTACCGGTCCAGCGCGTCCTGCACGAGGACGTCAACGTCGAGGGGATCGGCGTCGTAGGCGATCTCGATGTCGTCGCTGACGTTGCGGAGACCGATCAGCCCAGCGACGGCCCGTTCGGCGGCGGAGCGCTGTGAGCCGGACTTCACGGTACCGGTCAGGGTCAGGTTGCCGTCGTGCGCGGCCGCCTCAATACCGTCCCGCACTGTGACATTCGACGCGAGCGCGTTGTTTGCCGCGGTGGTCAGCAGCGCGTCATCGCGGTAGTCGCCGGGAGGCAGTACCACCTCGAGGTGGTTGTACACATTCTTCACGCCGGCGACGCGCTGCGCGGCGGTGGCCGCCTGCAGGTACTGCGGGTAACTGGCCACGGTACCGTTGAGCGCCACATCCCCGTTGATGTTCCTGACGGTGATATGCGTGGCGTCAATCAGGGGATCGAAGGAGAGTTCCTTTACGACCGCGTCGCGGATGTCCTTGGTCGTGCCCATGTACATGATCCTCTCTATGACCGGCGGGACGTCGGATACGCCGCTCCAGAGCCAGTCCATCGGCTCCTCTCGTGCAGGCACAGGCGATGGTGGCTCTGGTGATATTGGCCCGCGCTATAGGAGCACGCGGCCGAAGACGCATGCCGTCGCCTTGCGCATCACATCCAAGGGGCGGCAGGACCTCCGCGGCCAACCGGTCAGCCCTTCGGGCCGACGCCACTGACATCCGCTGCGGCATATGGCCACCCCGGGCCTATAGGGCAGGTCAATACCAGGACAGGTGCCATCACCTTGGCAACCGCCGCGGCGCGCAGTGCACTGGAAGCCAGCACGGCCCGCCGCATGACCGGGCAAAGGAGGTACCAGCCATGAGCGCAAGGGAATCATCGGCCAACCGCCTAGAGCAGCGCCAAGCGAACCGGGGGGCATCGGCCAGCAGAGGCCTGGCCCGCGCCTGGCCGATGAATGCCATGGATCGCTGCGACCGCTGTAGTGCCCAGGCTTACGTCCGGGTCCTGCTCCACAGTAGCCAGGAACTGCTGTTCTGCGCGCATCACTATCGGCAGCACGCGCCCGCGCTGGCCAAATCCGCCATTGCTATTCAGGACGAAACGCAGCGGCTCGTGCGATGTGAATGGCTCGGCTCGAGCAGCTGAGGGCAACGCCGAAGTCTGCCGACGGCATGAGGTGACGTCATGAGAGGTGCAGCCCGCCGGGCGGGCCTCCGGCTGCTGCGTCTGGGGCGGCTGCTTATTGGCCGGAACCAGCTGCGGCGGCCCTGTGACCGCATCGAGGGGGCGGTCGTGGTGTCCCTGTCGGCGGCCTTCCTCACCGCCTCTGTCGGGGCGGTGCTCTTCGCCGGGCACCTCTACCAGTCCGAGCGGGCGGTGGCGGCACGCCTGCGGCCGGCGGTCGCGGTACTGTCCCAGCCCGGGCCGGTTGCCGTCACCTCGACAGCCGCGGTGCGGGCCACTTGGCGGCTGCCTAACGGAACCGATCGGTCCGGCACCCTCACCACCGCCGCCGCCCCCGCCATCTACCGCGCGCCAGCCGGAGCCTCCATACAGGTGTGGCTGGACCGCTCCGGAGAACCACTGGCTGCCCCGCCCAGCGCGTTCAACATGATCTTCAATGTGCTGTTCGACGGCATCACCGCCACTGCAGGTACCGCAGCGGCGCTCATCCTTTGTTACCTGCTGTGCCGGATGGCTCTTGACCGGCGTCGTCTCGCCAGGTGGGAGTCGGCCTGGACGGCCGTCGGCCCGCGGTGGACGAGCCGCCGGTGAACCATCGCGCGCTTCGGCGGCCCCAGGGTCGATCGAGGCGAACAGCAGCGGCCGGTACCAGGTACCTATGACGGCCACCACGATCAGGCCGATGACGAGCAGGACGATCAGCTGGTCGCCGGAGACCCCGAAGATGTTGCCGAAGAGGATGCTCGTCGCGCGGTGGCAAAGCCGTGGTAGAAGCTGAGCAGCAGGACACCGATGCCCATCTCGAACGCCAGGATGACCCCGATCGCTGAGTCACGCTCGCGCTGCCGGCTGCCGAGCAGGGCGATGAGCCCGGCGCGCTCACGTACCTGCTGCCGATCCCCGTCGGCGGCATCACTTATGTGATCTGGCGGCGAAAGAAGAGCTGGCTCAAGCCTCGTGGCACCGGACCTCAATCCAGCGTGTAAGCGGAGGTTCTTCCGGGCGTGCCGACACGAGAGGCGCCGCCGGCTACCCCAGAGTCGCCCGGCTGAGATCGACCTGGAACAGCGGTCCGGCGCCAGCGATGATAGCGGGGAGCAGGCCGGCAGCTTGGGGCAGCAGCTGGCCGGTGTAGAAACGGGCGGTGCCGATCTTCTCTTGGAGGAAGGCCGCGTCGGAGCCGCCTGCGCTGGGCAGCAGCCGGGATGCGGCAAGCGCTGACCGGGCCAGCAGCCAGCCACCGATGACCAGGCCGGACAGCCGCAGGTAGGGCGTCGCCCCGGCCAGGGCGTCGTTGGGCTCGGCCAGGCCGTGGGACATGATCCAGTCGGTCGCTTCCCGTAGCGCGCTCACCCCATTGGCCAGCGCCGCCCGCACCGCGGCTAGCTCCGCGCCGGCGGCCGCGAGCTCGCCATCCAGCGCTTCCATCTGGGCCAGAAGGTCTCGTACCGCTCCGCCGCCACGCATCGGCACCTTGCGGATGACCAGGTCGATGGCCTGGATGCCGTTGGTGCCCTCGTAGATCGGGGCGATCCGGCTGTCCCGCAGGTACTGGGCCACGCCGGTCTCCTCGACATAGCCCATGCCGCCGTGGACCTGCAGGCCGATCGAGGTCAGCTCGACGCCGAGGTCGGTGGACCAGGCGTTGGAGATCGGCGTCAGCAGGTCGGCCAGCTCCCGGCGTGCCTCCCGCTCGGCCGGGTCGTGGTGGTGCCGGGCCAGGTCAATCGACACCGCGTTGGTGTACAGCAAGGCGCGCATGGCCTCGATGTAGGCCTTCATGGTCAGCAGCATGCGCCGCACGTCAGGGTGCTCGACGATGGGCGACGGCTCACCCGCCGGGGCGCCGATGGCCCGGCCCTGCCGACGTTCCTGCGCGTAGCGCAAGGCGTCCTGGTAGGCACGCCCGGCGATGGAAAGGCCCTGGACGCCGACCGAAAGCCGGGCGTTGTTCATCATGGTGAACATGTAGCGCATGCCCTGGTTGGCCTTGCCGACCAGATAGCCCGTTGCCCCGCCGGCATCGCCGTAGGACATGACGCACGTGGGGCTGGCGTGAATTCCGAGCTTGTGCTCGATCGACACGCACCGCAGGTCGTTGCGGGCCCCGAGCGACCCGTCGTCATTGATGAGGTACTTGGGCACGATGAAGCACGAGATGCCCTTTGTCCCTGGGGGTGCGCCGGGAACCCGGGCCAGGACCAGGTGAATGATGTTGCCGGCCAGGTCATGCTCGCCGAAGGTGATGAAGATCTTCTGGCCGGTGATGCGCCAGCTGCCATCGCCGGCCGGCACCGCCTTGGTGCGCACCGCGCCAAGGTCGGAACCGGCCTGCGGCTCGGTCAGGTTCATGGTGCCGGTCCACTCGCCGCTCACCATCTTCTCCAGGAAGATGGCCTGCTGCCCGGGGCTGGCGTGCTGGAGCAGCATGTCGATGGCGCCCTGGGTCAGCAGCGGGCAAAGGGAGAACGCCAAATTGGCCGAGGCCGCCATCTCCTGCATCACGACCGTAACCAGCCACGGGAACCCGCCGCCGCCGAACTCAGGCGGGAACGGCACCGCGCCCCAGCCGGCCTCGGCGTACAGCCGGTACGCCTCCTTGAACCCGGGCGGGGTGGCGACCTTGCCATCGCCGTCAAGAGCGCAGCCGACGGTGTCACCGACCCGGTTGAGCGGGCCCAGAACGCCGGCCATGAAGCGGCCGCTCTCCTCGATCACCCCCAACACGGTGTCAGGGTCGGCCTGGCCGAAGGCCTCCAGCTTGGACAAGCCGGGAAGATCGACCAGCTGCTCCAGAACGAACCTGATGTCACGAAGCGGCGGGACGTAGTCAGCCATAGGTTCAGCGTAAGCCCCGCAACGCGGGAAGCATGGGCCGCCAGCGGGTCGAGGTAGTCACCGAAAGCGCTGGTCCAGACCTGGATCACTGTGCAGCACGATCAACGGGACCCACCGGCCGGGGCCTCGCCCGTCAGCAACGAGCTTCGTCCGGTCGGCCCTGCCCGAAGGCCTTCGCATGGCTGAGCACGCCAGAATGTCAGCCGCCCAGGCCCGGACCCGATGTGCCCTGGCGAGATCGGTGTGCTCCAGCATGTGGTTGCGGACAGCCGCGGGCAATTCCGAGACAGATAGGCCAGGGCTGCCTGATAGGAGCACCCTGGCCCGCGGGCCACCACCGCCAGGTGGCGGATCAAGAAGGCAGGTAGAGGCGCAGCCCTGCGGGCATGTGCCTGTCGTGAGCGATGGTGCCCCTGAAGACCCCGTTGATGTAATCGCTCACGTTTTTCGGGTACGCCGCTCCCGGTGAATGCTCCGCAGTCAGCCGCAGGATCGTCGATGGCGCTGTATGACTGTGAGCGGCCAGCTCGGCCAGGCTCATGTCCCCACCTGTGGTGTGCTCGATCACGGTTCCTCCTCTCCCGCTCCGGGACCTTCCCGGGGCGCCACTACCCGTAACCATCGGCAGTGGCCTCGTTCATGTCCACTGACTGCCAGACGGGCAGCCGGACTGGCGGGCACGACAGCGCATCCGCCGGCGAGGTTGTCGTGCACGGGCCGAACATCATGCGCGGCTACCGGTGCCGGCTGGACGAGACGGCCGGCTGGCGGCATGCCGGCGATGCCGGTTTGACGTCGGCATGGAAGAGCTGGCGGGCGGCGGTGCTAGAGGTGTCCGGGCGCTCTGCCGGCCTCGGTGGAGGATCCGTCTTGAGGAGGAGCAAGCTTGTCAGCGCCCATGCCTTCCAGGTACCGGTGAATCTCACTGAGCTTGCCGTGGATAGCGGCCCGGCGCTCCTTGTGCTCAGCATGCAGGCGGTGGATTAGCTCATGGGCCGGTTTCTTGCCCGCGTAGTCGGGGTGGTGGCGGTAACAGAGCATGAACTGGCCGCCTGCGGCAGATGCGTGCCGATCCGCCAGCAGCCGGGCGCGCCTGCCAGAGCCGGGGCCAGGGGCTTGGCAGGCGCTGGGTGGGCGCCTGTCACGGCGAGCCGGGGCGCCCACGTCCATGTGCCGGCTCAGGCCGCGGCCTTGCCGAGGGCGGTGTGCAGGGTCTGGCCGGTCTGGCGCAGCTGGGCGCCGATCACGATCTGCGAGATGCCGTAGATGAGGCTGAACAGGCCGAACAGCAGCGTGAGGGTGACCGCGCCGATGCCGGGGCGGGCGAAGAGCACGGCGCCGAAGGCGATGGACACCAGCCCGGCCAGGATGAACATGGCGCGGGTGCCCGCGGTCTCGCCGCTGCCGAAGGCGGCGACGATCTCGAAGATGCCGCCGATGAACGCCCAGATCCCGACGATCAGCACCAGCACCAGAGCGGTGGGCCCGGGCCAGACCAGGGCGATCACCCCGGCGGCCAGGCCTACCAGCCCGAGCAGCAGGTGGCCGATGACCGGTCCGGCGGTGCGGCCGCTGAAGGCCCGCATGGCCTGCAGCCCGGCGCCGATGAACGCATAGATGGCGAACAGGATGACGAGGGCGTACACCGTCACCCCGGGCCAGGCGAGGGCGATGATCCCGACGATGATGGCGAGAACGCCGAGCAGGATCAGCGAGGTGGACTGCGATTTGAACATGACATCTATCCCTTTCATCTAGCCCGTCGCACCGCGCCATCCAGCACACCGCGGTGTATCCGTACGGCTGGGGGCTGCTGGTCAGAAGGTGATGCTGTCGGCGGTGTCGAACAGGACCTGCTGGAGGTGGCGGGGCAGGTCGCCGTTCCAGGCCAGGCCGGCGGTGGCGGTCAGCGGGTTTTGGTCGAGGCCGACGGCGGTCATGTGGTAGGTGTTGGCCGGCTGACCGGGCGGGGCTGGTGGGGGTGTGCCGGTGACGTGGTAAGGGTTGGTCAGCACCGCGGTGGGCTTGTCTGCTGTGGCCGCGAAAGCGAGGGTCATGGGCAGCGACTGGCGGAACGGCGGGTCGGTGAATTCGAACCGCGGGTCGGCGGCCCGCAGCGCCGCCAGCCAGGCGTCGTAGCTGGCGGCGCAGGCGCGGCGCGGCCCGTGGATGACGTCCATGCCGGCCAGCTCATCCAGGCTGATGGTGCCGCGGGGTGCGGCTGGGTGGGAGGCGGGGATCCACACGCCGGGCTCGAATTCTGCGATGGTCATGACCTCCAGGGCGGCGGGCAGGGCCTCGCCGGTGGTCAGCCAGCCCAGGCCGGCGTCGGCCCGGCGCTGGCCGATCAGCGAGAACTCGGCATCCAGCGATGTCTCCATCCAGGCCACGTCGATGCCGGCGGCCGCGGCCGCGCACCACAGCCGGGACGCGGCTTGGACGGCCAGGACCTCGGGCAGGCACGGGGGCATGACCACCCGCAGCCGCGGCCGGCCCAGCCCGGCCGCCTGCCGGGTCCGGCTCACCCCGTGATCGACCAGCGACAGCAGGGTACGGCATTCCTCCAGCAGCACGGTGCCGGCCGTGGTCAGCCGCACGCCCTCGCGGCGGCGCTGCAGCAACGGCGTGCCCACCATCTCCTCCAGCCGCCGGATCTGCTGGGACAGCGTCGGCTGGGCGATGAACATCTGCTCCGCCGCGTGGGTGAAGGTCCCGGCGTCGGCGACCGCCACGAAATAGCGCAGATGCCGCAGCTCGACACCTTGCGGTGCCACCCCCCCACAACGGGGTGGTGGGACCGGTCCCGCCTCAGCCTGCTTCATCCCGGTCACCTGTGGTCACCTTGCCCTTCGCCGAGGCCAGCCCACAGCCCGCTAGCCCGGGCCGGGACGCCTCCAGCCCGCACAGCCGGCCCGCCGCGCCGGTGGCGCCGCGCCCTTCCGCGTCTGACAACGCCGTTGCACGGCAGGCTCCAGCCGCGCCTGGCGTGGTGGGCTGTCACTCGTGCGGCTATATGACCGGGTGCCGTTGCGTCTGGGCATGGGGGCTGGTGTTCACACATGTCCGCCTCCGGCGATGCCAGGTTCTCGGTCCGTATCACTCACGATCGCACCCGGGCCTGGCCATGTCGTTACCCCAGGCTTCCAACCCCACTACCGGCTAGCAGGAAAGCCAGCACGCCAGCCAGCATCATGAGCCGACGGCCGCTGGCGATGATGCCCCGTCGCGCGGATTGCGGGTGATCCTGTCCGCAAGCCAGAGCGGCGGGCCAGGCCAGGCCCGCCGGGCCGGGGCTGTGCCGCCCGGAACCCCGGCCACCAGCGATCAGCCGCGGGCTAGCGCGCGTCGAGGAAAGCCAGCACGGCCAGGACCCGGCGGTGCACCTCATCGGCTTCTGGCAGCCGTAGCTTCAAAAGGATGCTGTGCACGTGTTTTTGGACCGTTCCCTCGGTCACCCACAGCTGGCGGGAGATCCCGCTGTTCGAACGGCCCTCCGCCATCAGCGCCAGCACCTCACGCTCACGCGGGGACAGCACATCGAGAGGGTCATCGACCCGCCGGGCCGCGACCAGCTCCTGAACCAGCGCCGGGTCCACCACCGAGCCACCCCTGACCACCCGTTCCAGCGTCTCAATAAAATCGGCCACGTTCGTGACCCGGCTCTTCAGCAGATACCCGCTGCGCTGCCCGCTGGCCAGCAAGTCCATCGCCTGCTCGACCTCGACGTGCGCGGACAGGATCATCACCGCGGTCTGGGGGAACTCCTGCCGGATCACCCGCGCCGCATAAAGACCCTCGGTCGAATAGCCGGGCGGCATCCGGATATCCACCACCACCAGATCCGGCCGGTGCTCACGCACCAGCGCGATCAGCTCCGCCGCGTCGCCGCCCTGCCCGACCACGTCAAAACCCGACCGCTCCAGCAGGCTCGCCAAACCCTCACGCAGCAGAACATCATCCTCCGCCAGCGCTACCCGGGTCACGGCCGTAGACACGATAACGATTATCAGCCCCCGCCCTCCACCCGTCGACAGCCAGCTGCTGGCGGCCCCGCCAGGCGCCCGGGCCGCGCACGGCGCCATGCCCGCCCACCCGCCGGTACCATCGGTGCCTGCGCCACAGATCAGCAACGCCAGCCCCCCGGCCGCCCGGCCGCCCCCCAGCTCGCCACGAGAGAGCACACACCCACCTGCCCGGCAACCCCAGCCAGAACTCGGGCGCAGCCGCCCGGCAGCTCTCCCGGTACAGGACCGTCAGCCCGGTCACCAACGACGACGAGGCCGCCTTCAACGCCCCGCCGAAGGACAACCCGGTCGACACCGCGATCGCGTTCGCGAAGATGTGAGACCCCGCTGGTGAGGGCGGCTGGAAGATCCGGTCCCCGAAGAGCAATATTCCTGCTAGCTGCAATGCGCCCGGCCGGCTGCGCATGCCACCCTACTTGGGTGTCGCTCCAGTGCCTGATCGTCGACGACAGCGCATCCTTTCTCGAAGCAGCCACCAGCCTGCTTGAGCGGGAGGGGATGACGGTGGTGGGCGTCGCGTCGGCCAGCGCCGATGCGCTGCGGAAAGCGCAGGAGCTGCGCCCCGAGGTCATCCTGGTGGACATCGCTCTCGGCCACGAGAGCGGCTTTGATCTCGCCGAACGCCTGGCCGGGATGGACTTGGGCATCCCTGCCATCATCTTGATCTCGACGCACGCGGAGGCGGACTTCACGGACCTGATCGAGCAGGCGCCGGTGGCCGGGTTCGTGGCCAAGTCGGAGCTGTCGGCAAGCGCGATCCGGCGGCTCATACGGGGATTATCATCGAGCGCCCAGCGCTGTCATCGCCGTCTCCCAGACTAATCAGAGGGGCCATGATTCCCCGCCCACGCGACATCGCGCCGAATCTCCCCCTGCTCAGCGGCGCAGGACACGCAACACGCCGGACCGTGGGCGAATACAGTTCGCGGTTAGGCAAGGAGCCTGGTTGGCAGCGCAGCAGCCGTCCTGTAGCGTCAGTAAAGTTGTCTTGCAGCATCGGCAAAGCCGACGTTTGGGGGTTGCGTGCAACCTCATCGCTGGTTTGGAGCCGGGTCCGCCCAGGGAACTGGGCCAGGGGCGGGTCAGCGGGCGGCCGACCAGGCGCTGCTGGGTGGTAACGCAAAGCTGCTGATCGTTTCCTGCCCGCGAGCGCACGACCTGGGAGCGGCCCTGGTTGTCCTGTCGGTCGCCTGAGATGGATGCCTCGGCGTGGTCGGCGCAGCTGCTCACTGAGTTCATCGCGGCCGTCTCGGCCGCCGAAACCGAGGCAGCGGCGGCGCGTGCGGCGGTCGAGCACGCGGCGGAGGCGCTGGACGCGGATGTGGCCGCGATCGTGTGCGGTGGCGAACTGGTGGCGGCGGTCGGTTACCCGCAGGGCCGCGCGCCTGCAGCCGAGCTCGGAGCAGTGAGGCCCGGTGCCGCGGATGCCTGGCTCCAGGTGCCCGGGACCGGCTCCTGCGCGGCCGCGGCAGCCACCCTCGAGCATCCGCCCGGGGCCACCATCGTGCTCGCCCGATCAGGGCCGGGTGGCTGGTCGCGGGAGGAGACCGGCCTGCTGGGGGGGATGGCCCGGGTAACAGCGATGACGATGCGGATGCTGCACATGCTGGACGCCGGGCACGCCATGCGTGAGGAGGCCGGGCGGCTCGTGCGCGAGCAGGCGGCGCTGCAGCGAGTGGCGGCGCTGGTAGCCAAGGCGGCCTCCCCGGGTGAGATCTTTTCGGCGGTCGCGGAGGAGGTCGGGCAGGTCCTGCCTGGCGCTGACATCGCGCTGGTCGGCCGCTACGGCTCCGGCCAGGCGATCGAGTTCGTGGGCGGCTGGACCAAAGCGGGCGAGGCAGCCTGGGTCGGGCACCGGGTGGGTCTCGGCGGCCGCAACGTCGCGACCCTGGTGTTCGAGACCAGCGCTCCCGCGCGCGTGGACCGCCTCGCCGATGATGCCGCGGCCGCGACCGCGGTCGCGCGCGGGTCGGGGGCGCGTTCCTCGGCCGGGGCGCCGATAAGTGTTGGGGGCCGGCTGTGGGGCGTGATGACTGTCGCGTCGATCCACGAAGACGGGCTCCCGGCCGGGACCGAGCACCGGCTGGCCGGGTTCACCGAGCTGGTCGCGACCGCGATCGCCAACGCCCAGGCGCGCGAGGAGCTGCGCCGTGTCGCCGACGAGCAGGCCGCTCTCCGGCGGGTCGCGACGCTCGTCGCCCGCGGGGAGCCGCCGAGCACGGTCTTCGCGGCAGTCGCCGAGGAGGTGGGCGGCCTTTTTCCTGCCGAAGCCGCGACTGTGGCCCGGTACGACCCGGACGTGACTGTGGCGGTCGGTTCGTGGAGCCGGACCGGCGAGCCAGCTACCCTCGGCACTCGCATCCCACGCGGCGGTCAGAATGTGACCACACTGGTGTTCGAAACCGGCCGGCCAGCGCGGATCGACCGGTACGCGGCAGACGACCCCAGCTCCGTGACGGCCACTGCGCGCAGCGGCGGCATGCGATCGGCTATTGGCGCACCGATCATCGTCGAGGACCGCCTCTGGGGCGTGATGGCCCTGGGATGCCCGCGCGAGGCAGGACTAGCCCCCGGCATGGAGGAGCGCCTGGCAGATTTCGCCGAGCTGGCCGCGACCGCTATCGCCAACGCCGAAGCGCATGAGGAGCTGCGCCGTGTCGCCGACGAGCAGGCCGCGCTGCGGCGGGTGGCGACGCTCGTGGGCCGGGTGGCGCCGCCGGAGGAGGTGTTCGCAGCGGTCACCGACGAGGCCGGACGGCTGCTGGGCGTCGACTACACGGCGATGAGCCGGTACGACCGGGCCGGCGCGCGGACGATCGTCGCAGCCTGGGCCAGGTCCGGCGCCCCCGTGGTGCCGGTCGGCACCCGGGAGATCCTCGCGGGACAGAACGTGCCCACGCTGGTCTTCCAGACGGGCCGGCCGGCGCGGATCGACCGCTACGGCGAGGACGCCGGCCCGGCGGCGGCGGCCGCAGTCGCCGCGGGCGTGCGCGCGGCTGTCGGTGTGCCGATCAGTGTGGAGGGCCGGCTGTGGGGCCTCATGAACGTGTACTCCACGCACGAGGAGCCGCTGCCGGCGGACACCGAGGCGCGGCTGGCCGGGTTCACCGAGCTGGTCGCCACCGCGATCGCGAACGCGCAGGCGCGGATGGAGCTGCGCCGTGTCGCCGACGAGCAGGCCGCGCTGCAGCAGGTGGCGACGCTGGTCGCCCGCGGGGAGCCGGCAGCGGTGCTCTTCGCTGCGGTCGCCAAGGAGGTCGGCGCGCTCTTCGGCTCGGACGTGGTGGGAATCCTGCGGTTCGGGCCGGACGGAGAGGCGACGCTCATGGGGAGAGACGGGATGCAGGACGAACCGGGAGCGCGCGGCCAGCTGCCCGCCCGCTCTGCCGCCGCGTCGGTTCAGCGGACGGGCCAGGCCGCGCGGGTCGACGCGGACGGCACGACGGTGTCGGACGCGTCCGCGGTCTCTGCTCCGATCGTGGTCAAGGGCCAGCTGTGGGGCGTGATCGGCGTCGCGCGGCATGGACGGCTTCCACCAGACACCGAGCAGCGGGTGGCCGGCTTCACCGAGCTGGTCGCCACCGCGATCGCCAATGCCGAGGCCCAGGCCGAACTGACCGCCTCGCGCGCGCGGATCGTCGCCACGACCGACCAGACGCGCCGCCGCATCGAGCGCGACCTGCACGACGGCGCCCAGCAGCGGCTCGTCTCGCTCACCCTCCAACTGCGGGCAGCGCAGGCGGCGATGCCGCCGCAGCTCGGCGAACTCGGCACCGAACTCGGCCGCGTGGCCGCCGGACTGAACGGTGCGCTCGATGAACTGCGCGAGTACGCCCGCGGGATCCACCCCGCGATCCTGGCCGAGCGCGGTCTCGGCCCAGCCTTGAAGACGCTCGCCCGCCACTCCCCGATCCCCGTCGACCTCCAGGTGCAGGTGGAAGGGCGGCTGCCCGAGCGGGTCGAAGTCAGCGCGTACTACGTCGTCTCTGAGGCGCTGGCCAATGCGGCCAAGCATGCGCACGCCTCGGCTATCACCGTCGCCGCCGAGGCCAGCAGCGAGGTCCTGCGCGTCGTGGTCCGCGACGACGGCGCCGGCGGCGCCGACTTCACCCGCGGCACCGGCCTGGTCGGGCTCAAAGATCGCGTGGAGGCGCTCGGCGGCAAAATCTTCCTCGACAGCCCCCGCGCAGCGGGGACCACCCTGCACGTAGAGCTCCCGCTCACCGGCTCCGACCAGGCCACCCGGGCTAACCCGCCGCCGCGCGATGACGGCAGCCACTGAGCCCTGCGCCTGCAGGATACGGCGGCTGGTTGCTGGCGCTCAGCCGTTATTCCGCGAGAAGATCCGCAGGAAGAACTGGACCACGTTCAGCGCGTCGAGGAAGATCGATGCGGCGATCAGCGGCGCCGAGCCGAGGTCGGTCGAGCGCCGCAGCCGCTGGAAATCGGACATGGTCAGGCCCGCGAAGATCACCAGCCCGAGAACCGAGTAGGCCAGCGCGCCACCCGGGATCTGGATGAAGATCATCAGGATGCCGAGCGCGATCAGCGCGATGAGCGCCCAGAAGCCCGCGCGGGCGACCCCGGACAGATCTCGCCGGGTTGCGTAGCCGGCCACGCCGGCGCCGGCGATGAACAGCGCGGTGGCCCCCCCGGCCTGCCACAGCACCTGCGGGTTCGCGCCCGCGTAATACACCAGCGTCGGCGTCATCGCCAGCCCGAGCAGCAGGCCGACCGCGAACAGCAGGCCGGCGCTCAGCGGCCCGGACCGCCGCACCGCGAAATTCATGCTGATCAGGCAGGCGAAGGCGGCGATGAACCCCACGAAGGCCCACCCGGGCGGCAGATCACGTCCCAGGTAGGCGCCGAGCGCGAAGAACCCGGCCGTGACCGCGACGTACCCCATCGTCTGCCCGAACAGGGTATGAGTCTGGTCGCCGGTTGCCGATCCGGTTCCGCTATAGCCGGGGGAATCTATCACGGTGTTCCCGTCCTTCCCTGTGCCTCGGCCCTGCCGTGAACTCGCCGGCCCGTTCCCGATCCCGTCCCCGGCATGGATGCGAGGGCGTATGGGCGGCGGGCCGGCCGCCGCAGCGGGGGTGGTTACCTGGCGCCTGCCGGCTGCTGATCATTGCTCACGCTGGGTAGTTGGCGAGGAACAGCGCCTCGGCGAGGGCCATGTGCTCGATCTCGGCCGGGTCGACGCTCTCGTTGGGCGCGTGGATCAGGCAGCGGGGCTCCTCGACGCCGGTGAGCATGATCTCCGCGTCGGGGAATGTCTGGTGCAGGACGTTGCACAGGGGAATCGATCCGCCCTGTCCTTCGGTGGTGGCGGGCCGGCCGTAGGCCTGCTCGAGGGCGTGGCTCATCGCGGTGTAGGCCGGGCCGCCGGTGGCAGCGTCGAACGGCTGCCCCGATGCCTCAGGCTCGATCTGCACCTTGGCGTGCCAGGGGGTGACCGCTCGCAG
>Ga0335079_10005922_pt1 | contig 13986 bp, 14 predicted proteins | sample Lox_Sample_33_FD_206719 | JGI IMG/M metagenome (GOLD analysis project Ga0335079, IMG submission 206719) | Soil microbial communities from Loxahatchee National Wildlife Refuge, Florida, United States - Lox_Sample_3.3 | ecosystem: Environmental > Terrestrial > Soil > Wetlands | place: USA...
CTTGTCATCGCGCGCCGGCGGCACGCGTGCTGCGCGCAGTGCCAGCAGTTTCGCGCGCGCCGATTCGAGAAGCGCGTGCAGCGCTGTGAGCGTGATCCCGTGCTCCGCGGCAGTGTCCTGCAGCGAGCGAAATACGTGCAGGTGCCAGTGGCCCTCGAAGTTCGCGTTGCGATCGAGCCCGAAGCGCGGCGCAAAGACCTTGAATTCTTCAGGCGTGAGCGCGCGCTCCACCTCGGCGCGATCCCAGACGTAGTAGCGCCCCTCGTGTCCTTCCGAATCGGCATCGAAGCTCGAGTAGAAGCCGCCGTCGGCAGACTGCATCTCGCGCAGCGCCCAATCGGCGATGCTGGCGGCGACCTCGGCATAGAACTCATCGCCTGTGGCGAGCGCGGCATGCGCATAGACGGCGAGGAGTGCCGCGTTGTCATACAGCATCTTCTCGAAGTGCGGAATCATCCAGTAGCGATCCACGCTGTAACGGCAGAACCCACCGGCAAGCTGATCGCGGATGCCGCCATCGCCCATGCGCTTTAAGCTCAAGGTGCTCATGTAGAGCGCCTGCAGATCGGGCGTCTCACTGCCTGCGCTCGCCTGCCAGCCTCTCAGCAGGGATTCCAGCGCCAGTGGATGCGGAAATTTCGGGGCGCCGCCAAAGCCCCCGAACTCGCGATCGAAGCTCGACTCCCACAGTTCGCGCGCCGCGGTCAGCGGTGCTGAGGTGAGCGGCGTTGCGGCATCGACGCCCACCGGCTCGAGCTGATCGAATACCTGCATGAGCGCGGCGTTCTGTTCGCGTAAGTCCCCGGCGTGCTCGGAGTAGTACTGCGCCACACGGCGCAGCACTTCGCGGAAGGCCGGCATGCCGTAGCGCGGCTCGTTGGGGAAATACGTGCCGCCGAAGAACGGCCGCTGGTCATCGTGGGTCAGGAACATCGTGAGCGGCCAGCCGCCCGCGTGCTGCGTCAGCAGCTGCTGCGCGACCTGATAGATGCGATCCAGGTCGGGGCGCTCCTCACGGTCGACCTTGATATTGACGAAATGCTGATTGAGGAGCTGCGCGGTTGCTTCGTCCTCGAAGCTCTCCTCGGCGAGCACGTGACACCAGTGGCAGGCGGAATAGCCGATGGACAGATGTATGGGCTTGCCTTCCGCGCGCGCACGATCGAGTGCCTCCGCACCCCACGGATACCAGTCGACAGGATTGTGGGCATGCTGCAGCAAATACGGACTCGTCTGCCCGAGCAGGCGATTCACATATTGGGGCGTGCCGTCCGCATTCAGGTGTCGAGGCTTCATTCGGTATAATCCCGCGGCTTCCTCAATCGAGCCTTCCCTTGCCCGCCGAATCCACTGCATCGGTTCCTTCCGACGGTACACTGCCGACGCTGCGCCTGAAGCGCGGCGAGGAACGGCGGCTGGCCGCGGGGCACCTGTGGGTGTTCAGCAATGAGGTCGACACGCAGAGTACACCGCTCACTGACTTTTCGCCCGGCCAGGCAGCCGTGCTGCAGTCGGATCGCGGCCGCTTTCTCGCCCACGCTTACGTCAATCCGCATGCCCTGATCTGCGCACGGATCGTGAGCCGCGACCCGCGCCGGCCGATCGACGGGGCCTTGCTCAACGAGCGGCTGCGTACGGCGCTCGCACTGCGCCAGCGCTTGAATCCCGACGGCTATTACCGCCTGGTGTTTGGCGAGTCCGACGGCCTGCCGGGCCTGGTGCTGGACCGCTACGGCGATCTCGTTGTGGGGCAGATTGCAACCGCCGGCATGCAGGTGCTGCAGGAGCAGGTGGAGGCGGCCGTGCGCGAGGTGCTCGCGCCCGCGGTGCTCTATTGGAAGAACGATTCCGCGGCGCGCGACCTCGAGCAATTGCCGGCCTTCTCAGGCAGCGCCTTTGGATCGGCTCCCGAGGAGATCGAAGTGATCGAGGCGGGAGTCCGCTTTCGGGCGCCGCTTGCCGGCGGACAGAAGACCGGCTGGTTCTACGACCAGAGCAGCAACCGCGCGCGCATGGCGCGCTATCTGCCGCCGCGCGCCCGCGTGCTCGATGTGTGCAGCTACGTCGGCGCCTGGGCGATCCAGGCATTGCGCGCCGGCGCACGCGAGGCCGTATGCGTGGATTCGTCGGAAAGTGCGCTGGCGTTCGCGGCCCGCAACGCCGCACTCAACGACTGCAGTGTCGAGACGCTGCGCTCCGATGCGTTCGATGCACTCAAGGCCCTGCACGAGCGTGGCGAGCGCTTCGACGCCGTGATTCTCGACCCGCCTGCGTTCATCAAGCGCAAGAAGGACATCCCCCAGGGGCGGGCGGCATATCGCAAGCTCAACCAGCTGGCGATGAGTCTGATGGAGCGCGAGGCTCTGCTGGTTTCGTGCTCCTGTTCCTATCACCTCGCCGAGGCCGATCTCACCAGCGCCGTCGAGGCGGCAGCGCGTCATACCAGCCGCGCCGCGCAGGTGCTGGAATTTGGCGGCCAGTCAGCCGATCACCCGGTGCATCCGGCGATCCCCGAAACGCGCTATCTCAAAGCGCTCTTTTGCCGCATCACACGCGAGTAGGGGCGAAACCGCTACAATTTGGCCATGCTGCAATACCCCGGTTTCAACCCCGTCGCCTTCTCCCTGGGCCGGCTGAAAGTACGCTGGTACGGGATCATGTACCTCGTCGGCTTTGCCGCGGCGTGGTGGCTGGCGCGACGGCGCGCGGCGCAGCCGGGCTCCAGCTGGAAGGCCGTGGACGTCGACGATTTCGTGTTCTACGCGATGCTCGGCGTGATCATCGGCGGCCGGATCGGCTACGTCCTGTTCTACGGCCTGTCCTTCTGGGCGCGCGACCCGTGGTATCCGCTGAAGATCTGGGAAGGGGGCATGTCGTTTCACGGCGGCCTGCTCGGTGTGATCGTCGCCGTTGCGCTGTTCGCCCTGCGCCGCGGCCGGCAGATTGCGGACGTCTTCGATTTCACAGCGCCGTTGCCCGGCATCGGACTGTTCGCCGGCCGGGTCGGCAACTTCATCAACGGGGAGCTGTGGGGCAAGCCGACCACGGTGGCCTGGGGATTCAACGTCAATGGCGAGGTGCGCCACGCCTCCCAGCTCTACGAGGCGTTGCTCGAGGGACTGTTGTTGTTCGTGATCCTGTGGTGGTTCACCTCGAAGCGGCGGCCCCAGCTCGCACCCTCGGGACTGTTCCTCGTGCTCTACGGGGCAGCTCGCTTCGGGCTGGAGTTCGTGCGGGTGCCGGATGATCACATCGGCTATCTGGCCGGCGGCTGGCTGACGATGGGGCAGGTGCTCTCGTTCCCCATGCTCATCGCCGGGATCGTGCTGCTCGCGATCGCCTATCGGCGCAAAGTGCCATCGGGAAATTTCGCTGCGGCCCAATGAGGCAGTATCTCGAGCTGCTCGCGCACATCCGCCGTCACGGCGCGCGCAAGACCGATCGCACCGGCACCGGTACGCTCTCCGTGTTCGGTCATCAGATGCGCTTCGATCTCGCCGAGGGCTTCCCACTCGTCACAACGAAGAAGATTCACCTGCGCTCGGTCATCATCGAGCTCTTGTGGTTCCTGCGGGGTGATACCAACGTCGCCTGGCTGCACGATCATGGCGTCACCATCTGGGATGAGTGGGCTGATAAGGATGGCGAACTGGGTCCGGTGTACGGACGACAGTGGCGCGCCTGGCCCACGGCCGACGGGCGCACCATTGATCAGCTGAGTGCGATTGTCGCGCAACTGAAGCAGAGCCCTGACTCGCGGCGCATGCTGGTGAGCGCCTGGAACGTGGGCGAGCTCGATCGCATGGCACTGATGCCGTGCCATGCTTTGTTCCAGTTCTACGTGGCGGACGGCCGGCTCTCGTGTCAGCTGTATCAGCGCAGCGCCGACTTCTTTCTCGGCGTGCCCTTCAATATCGCCTCCTACGCACTCCTCACCCACATGCTGGCGCAGCAGTGCGACCTCGCACCGGGAGAATTCGTCTGGACGGGCGGTGACTGCCACCTGTATCTGAATCACCTCGCGCAGGCGGATGAGCAGCTCTCGCGCAAGCCCTATCCGCTGCCGCAGCTGGCCTTGCGCCGGCGCCCCCCCAGCCTGTTCGACTATGAGTATGAGGATTTCGAGATCGTGAATTACCAGCATCATGCGGCGCTCAAGGCGCCCGTGGCGGTGTGAGCGTGGCGAAGGCAAAGTCCCGTACAGCGCCGATGTTCAAGGTGCGCCGCTCCAAAGTCCACGGTCTCGGCGTGTTTGCGTCGCGCCGCATCCGCAAGGGCACCCGCATCCTCGAGTACCTGGGTGAACGCGTTACCCATGCGGAAGCCGACAGCCGCTACGAGGACCACGACTCGGACGACAACCACACTTTTCTCTTCAGCGTCGACCGCGGCCTGGTCATCGATGCCGGCGTGGCGGGCAACGAGGCGCGCTACATCAATCACTCCTGCGATCCAAACTGCGAGTCGGTGATCGAGAAGCGGCACGTCTATATCGATGCCATCCGCACCATCCAGGCGGGCGAGGAGCTGTGCTACGACTATCAGATCGGACGCGAGCGCGGCGATCCGGACAACATCGACGAGATCTACGGCTGTCGCTGCGGCAGTGACAGTTGTCGCGGCACGATGATCTGGCCGCCGCGGCGCACGCGCCGTGCCCGCAAATAGCCGCGGCGCATGAGCCAGTCTTCCGCGAACACCCACCTGAAGAGCGCGCTGCCCGCGGCGGTCGGTGCGCTCGGTGTCGTCTACGGCGATATTGGCACGAGCCCGCTCTATGCCTTCCAGCAGTCCCTGGGAGAGACCGGATCGCACGATGCCGCCGCGGTGATGGGCGTGGTGTCGATGATCTTCTGGAGCCTGGCGATCTCGGTGACCCTGAAGTACGTGGTCGTGATGATGCGCGCCGACAACGAGGGGGAGGGCGGGATCCTGGCGCTGTTCGCGCTCGCGCAGCGGCGCCTCAATCTGATCGGTACCTGGCCCCGGATCGTTATCAATCTCGCGCTCATCGGTACGGCCCTGTTCTTCTGCGACGCGCTCATTACCCCGGCCATCACGGTCTTAAGCGCCGTCGAGGGTCTGAAGCTCGTCGATCCGGGTTTCTCGCGTGCGGTCATTCCGGTGACGCTGCTGGTGCTGCTGGCGCTCTATGGGCTGCAGCGCCGCGGTACAGCGCGCATCGGGCGCGCATTCGGTCCGATCATGGTGCTGTGGTTTCTCGCGCTCGCAGTGTCCGGGTTCCTCGCCATCGCCTCCGTGCCGCGCGTGCTGGTGTCGGTGAACCCGCAGTACGCGGTAGAGCTGCTCGCCGCGCGTCCGGGTGTGGCGCTCGCGATCATCGGCGCGGTGTTCCTGTCGATCACCGGCGGGGAGGCGCTCTACGCCGACATGGGTCACTTCGGCAAGCTGCCGGTGCGCATCGCCTGGTTCTGGCTGGTGTGGCCCTCGCTGCTGCTCAACTATTTCGGCCAGGGGGCGCTGCTGCTGTCGAGCCAGGGCGACGTCGAGCGGCCCATGTACAGCCTCGTCAGCGCATCGGTGCTGCCATTCATGCTGGCGCTCGCCACCGCCGCCTCCATCATCGCCTCACAGGCGGTGATCTCGGGCGCCTTCTCGGTTGCGCGCCAGGCGGTACAGCTCGATCTGTTGCCACGCATGCGCGTGCTGCAGACCTCGGCGCACGAGCAGGGTCAGATCTATGTGCCGGTCGTGAATGCGCTGCAGTTCGTTGCGGTCGTGGCGTTCGTGCTGGGCTTTGGCTCATCCGATGCCCTGGGCGGTGCCTACGGCGCCGCTGTGGTCGGCACCATGTTCATCACCACGGTGCTGGGAGCGTTCGTCGCCGCGACTCAGTGGGGCTGGCCGAAGTGGGCCGTGGCCGCGCTGTTCGGTGTGTTGCTGTGTATGGATTGCATCTTCATCGCCGGCAATGTGACCAAGATCGAAGCGGGCGGCTGGGTGCCGCTCACGCTGGCCATGCTGCTGTTCGGGGTGTTCTCGACCTGGCGCAGCGGCCGCGTCGACCTGCGCGCGGCGTTGGCCGAACTCGCCGTCCCGCTCACCAAGGTGCGCCAGCTCCTCGAGTCGGTGCAGCGTGTGGCGGGCACCGGGGTGTTCCTCGCGAGTCACCCGGGCTATGTTCCCTCCGCGCTCATCCGCAATCTCGAGCACAACCGGGTCGCGCACGAGCGCTGCCTGATCCTGAACTTCGAGATCATGCGTACCCCGCGCCAGAGTCAGGCCGACCGCGTGCGCATCCAGGAGCTGACAGAAGGCGTCTATGGGGTCACCGCGCGCTTCGGTTTCATGGAGACACCGGATGTGCGCGAGGCGCTGCGCGCCTGCCGTGCACGCGGCCTGCGTGTCTACCTCGAGGATTGCTCGTTCTTCATCGGCCAGCATGTCGTCGTCGCGCGCCCCCGTCCGGGCTGGCAGGGCCTCAAGCGCCGCCTGTTCGCGCGCATGCAGCGGCGCAGCGCGAGCTCTGCCGAGTTCTTCCGCATGCCCGTGCGCGATGTGGTGATCCTCAATACGGTCGTGGAGATCTGAGCGTGAGAGCCGGCGGGCCGCTGGTATCCATGCTGGTCGCCGCCTCCGAGAATGACGTGATCGGGCGTGACGCGGCGCTGCCGTGGGATCTGCCGGAGGATCTGCGGCGGTTCAAGGCGCTCACCATGGGCAAGCCCATGCTGATGGGCCGCAAGACTTTCGATTCCATCGGCCGCCCGTTGCCGGGCCGGCGCAGCCTGGTGCTGACGCGCTCGACCGACTGGGCGCACCAGGGTGTGACCGTAGTGCACAGCATGCCGGAGGCGCTCGCCGCCGCGGCGGATGCCGAAGAGCTGGTCGTCATCGGGGGTGCGCAGGTCTATACGCTCGCGATGCCATACGTGCAGCGGATCTATCTGACGCGCGTGCATGCGCAGGTGAGCGGGGATACGCATCTGCCGCCGTGCGATACGACCACGTTTCGCGAAGTCTCACTCGAGGACCATGCGGCGGATGCGCGTCACGCCTACGCGATGACTTTCGTCGTGCTCGAGCGGCGCGCCTAGCGCGGCCCGTGCGCCACGCCGGTCAGAGCCGCGCTTCGATGAGGCGCCGCGCGCGCTCGAGATCCGGCGCTTCCGCCGTCTCGCCTGCCGCCTCGAGCTCATCCAGGATCTGCTGCTGCACCTGTCCGCGCCGGAGCGCCTCGGCGTAGGGGATCTCGGGGTGGAACATCACCATGCCGTAGCGGGGGATGAAGCGGTCGGGGAAGGCGCGGTGCAGCTGCGCCGACAGGCGCTGGCGCTGCAGGAACCGCGGATCGAGCACGTCCGATCGCATCTCGGTGTAATTCTGGAGTGCCATCTGCGCGATCGCATCGGCGTTGGGCCTGCGCTGCGCCTCGAAGGCCTCAAAGAGCGTTGCCCAGCTCTCGTGCGCATCGAGCAGGCGCTCGAGCGCGAGACAATCCTCGAACGCAGCGTTCATCCCCTGGCCGTGAAAGGGCACGATCGCGTGCGCCGCATCGCCGAGCAGGAGCACCCGGGCGCCCGCGTGCCAGGGATGCGTGCGCACGGTGCCGAGCCGGCCCTGCGGGTGCTCACGGAATTCGCGCAGCAGATGCGGGATGAGCGGCACGGCATCCGCAAATTCTCGTGCGAAGAACGCCTGGACCGCGGCATCGTCCGTCAGGCTGGCGAAGCTCACCGCGCCTTCGCGCGGCAGAAACAGCGTCGCGGTGAAGCTGCGGTCCGTATTGGGAAGCGCGATCAGCATGAAGCCGCGGCGTGGCCACACGTGCAGCGCATCGGGCGCCAGGGCGAACGCGCCCCCGTTCGGCGGCAGCGTGAGCTCCTTGTAGTCGTGATCGAGTGCCTCCTCGCTCACCCGGAGCCCGAAGTGAGCGGCGAGGCTCGCCCGCACGGCCGAGCCGGCGCCATCGGTGGCAAGGACTGCGGCCGCGCCCGATGACTCGGTCAGCGCGGCACCGCCGTGGCGAAGGCTGAGCGTCGCTGCCGCTGGATCGACGTGCTCACAAGCGGTCTCGAAGCGCAGCCTCACGCGCTGCGTCGCCGCCGCGGCGCTCACGAGCACGCGGTTCAACGCGGCCCGGCTGACCGAATGAATCACCTCATCCGCGCGCTGTCCGTAGGGCAGCAGTACCGGAGTCCGTCCTGGCTCGTGCACCATGCGCCCGCGCATCGCGAGCATGAGCGGCCGCACCTCGGGCATGAGAGCGGCGTGCTCGAGCGCTGCGATGCCGCGTGCCGCGAGCGCAAGGTTGATGGAACGGCCCGCTGCAGCGGCTGCGGCCGCCGCGCGCGGATCGCGCGGGTCGCCCCGCCGCTCGATCAGCGTCACGCTGAAGCCGCGACGCGCAAGCATGATGGCCAGGAGCGAGCCCGCGAGGCCCGCGCCGACGATCGTCACCGGCTGCGGACGCATGGGCGTTAGCTGGCGGGTCGCAGCGCCTGCGCGAGCTCATCGGCGAAGCGAACGACGTCTTCGAAGCGGTTGTACAGGGGCACCGGCGCCACGCGCAGCACATCGGGTTCACGGCGGTCGGTGATCACGCCACGCTGCGTCAGGCGCTCGAGGATGCGCTCGCTGCGTGCGGCATCGCCCGGCAGACGCAGGGAGAGCTGGCAACCCCGCGCTGCGCTCGCGCGCGGCGTCAGCGGCTCAACCGGCAGGTCACGCACGAGCTCATCCAGAAGGGCCGAAAGGGCCAGCGACTTCTGTCGCAGGCGCGCCATGCCGGCCTCGGCGAAGATCTCGAGCGAGGCGATCAGGGGCGCGCTGGAAAGAATCGGCGGATTGCTCACCTGCCAGCCTGCGGCACCGGCCGCGGGCTGAAACTGCGGCCGCATCTGAAAGCGCGTGGCGGTCTCGTTGCCCCACCAGCCGGATAGCCGAGGCACGGCCCCGGGCGCACCGTGCCGCTCGGCGATGAAGCAGCCGCCGAGCGCGCCGGGGCCGCCGTTCAGATACTTGTAGCCGCACCAGACGGCGAAATCGGCGCCCGAGTCGTGCAGCGCGAGCGGCACATTGCCAATCGAATGCGCGAGGTCGAATCCCACGACACAGCCCGCCTCGCGTGCGGCGCGCGCGATCCGCGCCAAGTCGAAGGATTGCCCGGTGAGGTATTGCACGCCCGGCCACCACACCAGCGCAATCTCGGCGCCGCGCCGCGACAGCAGCGCTTCGATGTCCGCCTCGCGCAGGGTATCTGCCCCTTGCGCTGGCGCAAGCTCGATGAGCTCGGTATCGGGGGACAGTCCGTGCCAGGCGATCTGCGAGCTGACGGCATGCCGATCGGAAGGAAAGGCGCCGGCCTCCATGAGGATCTTCGTGCGCCGGCCTTGCGGCCGATAGAAGCTCGCCAGCATCAAGTGCAGATTGATGGTGAGCGCGTTCATCGCGATCACCTCACCCGCCCGTGCGCCGGCCAGCGCCGCGAGCGGCGCGGTCAACTGTTCGTGGTAGTGCAGCCAGGGGCGGCGCGAATGCTCATGTCCGAGCACTCCGAGCCGCGCCCAGTCCTCGAGCTCCTCCAGCACCCGAGCGCGCGCACTCTTCGGTGCCAGACCGAGCGAGTGGCCCGCGAGATAGACGAGGGGCTCGCCTCGTTCATCGCGCGGCAGCTCAAAGCGGTCACGAAACGCGCGCAGCGGATCAGCGGCATCGAGCTGGCGGGCGTGATCGAGCCTGGGTTCGGGCAGCATGCGGCCGTTCAGCCCGGCCGTTCCATGACGGTGCCACAGCGCGCGCAGGTGCGGTGCTCGCGCGAGTTGAAGAAGCGCTCGAATACCGGCGGAAACTGCGTCTCGATGTCGGTGAGCTCGAAGAATTCCTGGTACAGGAGCGCGCCACAGCGCTCGCAGTACCACTGCAGGCCATCCTCTTCGCCGGGCTGGCGGTCGCGCTCGATGACCAGGCCCACGGTGCCCGCCAGGCGCTGCGGTGAGTGCGGTACTCGCGAGGGCAGAAGGAAGATCTCACCGGCGCGGATCGGGATATCGACCACCCGTCCCTCCTGGATGGTCTTCAGGATCATGTCGCCCTCGAGCTGATAGAAGAACTCCTCGCCCGGATCGACGTGATAATCCTTGCGCGAGTTGGGTCCGCCGACGACCTGCACGACGAATTCGCTGTCGCGGAAGATGCGCCGGTTGCCCACCGGCGGCTTGAGGAACTGGCGATTGTCCTCAATCCAGCGCTGGAAGTTGAACGGACCGCGACCCTGCATAGTGATGAACCCTCGGCACGAATCGCGTATGGTATGCCTGCAGATGCGCACACCAAAGACCCCATTGCCGGCCGCGGCGTGCGCCGCTGTGCTCCTGGCCCTCTCCATCGCCGGGTGCAGCAGCTGGCAGCACTGGTACTGGCCGTTCAGCAAGAAGCCGCCGCCGGCGCCCGAGATCTCGCACGACCTCACGGTCACCGCGGCGCCCGATCCCGCCGTGACGCCAGCTGGCGACAGTAGCGCGCCGGCCGATGTCAGTGCGAATTACCCCGAGTACTGGAAGCGCAACACGCTGGTGGTGGATCTGCAGGCCGCGAGCGGCAGCGGCGGCATCGTGCTGCAGCCCCGAAGCGGGGTCGCCTGGCCCGTGCGCCTTGCGTTTCGAGTGCGTCCCGGCAGCATCGGTCAGCTCGAAGTGATCGCCGATCAGCGCACGATTCTGCCGATCGCTCCCGGCGGCACGCATCTGGTAGATCTGGAGCTCGCGCCCGGAATCTACACATCGCGCACCGAGAAGATGAGGGTGAGCTGGGGTCCGGTACCGGCGCAGTAGGAGTGCCGCTAGGCGCTCTCGATCGGCTGGTATCCTGCGCAGGGCACACTCACCAGCGGCGCATCGTCATCCAGGTTGATGGCGGTCAGCGCGCCGCCCCATACGCACCCGGTATCGAGTCCGATGACGCCGTGCGCACGCACCAGGCCGAGCGCCGACCAGTGTCCGAAGATGATGCGGGTCCCGCGGCTCGCGCGCGTGTCGATCTCAAACCAGGGCCGCAGCTCGCTCTTTGCCTTGGGCGGGCCGCCCTTTTGTTTCAGATCGATGCGGCCGCCCGCGGTGCACAGCCGCAGGCGTGTGAGCACATTCACCGTAAAGCGCCAGCGCTCCATCCCGGAGAGCGTCTCGCTCCATTGATCGGGCCGGTTGCCATACATCGCGCGCAGGAACGCCTCGGGCCCACGGCGCAATGCGGCCTCGACCTCGCGCGCAAGCTCGAGCGCACGGGCTGCGCTCCATTGCGGCACGAGTCCCGCGTGGATCAGCAGATCGCCGCCGCCGGGCTCCTGATGGGCGAGCGGGCGCCCGATGAGCCATTCAAGGAGCGCATCGCGATCCTTCGCCGCAAGCACGGCGTCCAGCGTGTCGCCGGCACGCGGCTCGCGCTCGCCGCCGAGCGCGAGCGCCAGCAGATGCAGGTCGTGATTGCCCAGGACGACGATCGCGTTCTCGCCGAGCGACTTCACCAGGCGCAGCACTTCGAGCGAATGCGGACCGCGATTGACAAGATCGCCGACGAACCAGAGCCGGTCGCGATCGGCGCTGAACGCGAGGCGACTCAGCAGGGCGCGCAGCTCATCCGCACAACCCTGCACATCGCCGATCGCGTAGCGGGGCACTTACTGCAGCACCCCGGGCATCGCCAGACGAAAGGGGGCAATCGGGGCATCGAAGCGGGTGCCATTGTCGGTCTGCATCTCGTAGCTGCCCTGCATGACGCCAACCGGCGTTGAGATGACCGCGCGGCTGGAATAGCGGAAATGCTCGCCGGCCCTGAGGTACGGCTGCTCGCCCACCACGCCTTCGCCATGCACTTCCTGCATCTTGCCGTTCGCATCGGTGATGAGCCAGTGCCGGGCCAGCAGGCGAGCGGCGGTCTCGCCCGTATTGCTGATGGTGATCGTATAGCCGAACACGAAGCGCGTCTGGCGCGGATCGGAGTGTTCCGGCAGATAACTGGTCTGCACGTTCACGCGGATCGGATGCGACGCCTCGCTCAACGGGCCGCCCCGATGCGCATGGCGAGGACGTCGCACGGTGCAGCGTGCAGCACAGTGTCCTCGGTGAAATTGATCAGGATCGAGGGCCCGTGGCGCTCACGGCTGCCGAGGATGATGAGATCGATGTCGTGCTCGCGCGCGACGCGCACGATTTCAGCCTTCACATTGCCGGCCTCGACACGGGCCGCCTCGCGCGACAGTCCCAAGCCTGCGGCGATCTCGGCGAGCCGCTCGCGGGCGCGGGTCATGAGCTCTTCTTCGATCTGCACGGCCGGCATCAGCGTCTCGCCCATCGGCTCCACCGGCACGAACTCGACGACATGCAGCATCTCGAGCTCGGCACCGAGGGCATCGGCAATCGTCTGCGCGCGACGGGCGGTCGCAGCAGCGTCCTCGTTGAGCTCGACGGCGAGCAGGATGCGGCGATAGATAGCCATGGCGCTCCCTAAAGACTAACCGATTGCGGCGCCCGTTGCTTCCGCGAGCCGATTGAAGCCCTCGGGCGCGACCGTCTCCGGCCGGACGCCGGGCTCGATGCCGCAGGCGGCGATCTGATCGGCCGTCAGGAACCGTTTGAGTGCGTTGCGCAAGGTCTTGCGCCGCTGGGAAAACGCGGCGGCGACCACGGCGCCGTATTGCGGATGCACGACAAAGCGCGGCTCACGCCGGATTTGCAGGCGCACGAGCGCGGACCAGACTCGCGGGGGAGGCTGGAATGCGCCGGGGCCGACGTCGAACAGCCGCTGCGCATCGGTCCAGGGCGCCAGCATCACCGTCAGTCTCCCGTACGCCTGGCTCCCCGGGCTCGCCGCGATGCGCGCGACGACTTCCCTCTGCAGCATGACGTGCAGATCCTCGATGCAGTCGGCCTGTCCGATGATGTGAAACAGCAGCGGTGTGGAGATGTTGTAGGGCAGATTGCCGACCAGCCGCAACCGCGCGCCGTGCCGGTCCGCGAGCTCGCGAAAATCCACCTGCAGCGCATCGGCGCAGTGCACGGCAAAGCGCGCATCGGCGGCGAACCCCTGTTGCAGCAGTGCGACGAGGTCGCGGTCGATCTCGATGGCATCGAGGCTCGCGAGCGGACTCGCCAGCAGTGCACGCGTGAGCACGCCGCGTCCGGGGCCGATCTCGAGGAGGTGATCGCCGCCTGCGGGGCCGATCGAGGCGACGATGCGCTCGATGACGGCCGGATCGTGCAGGAAGTGCTGACCGAAGCGCCGGCGCGGACGGCTCACGAGGCGGCGGCGATCATGTCGAGGGCCATGGTGAGGGCCGCCTTGAGGCTGCCGACCTCCGCACGGCCGGTTCCGGCCAGCTCGAGCGCGGTGCCGTGATCCACCGACGTGCGCACGATGGGCAAGCCCAGCGTCACGTTCACGGCGGTGTCGAAATGGGTGTGTTTGATCACTGGCAGTCCCTGGTCGTGATACATCGCCAGCACGACATCGTACTGATCCATCAACCGCGGCACGAAGATGGTGTCGGCGGGGAAGGGCCCCGCGACATTGAGGCCGCGGGAGCGCATGCGCGCGACCGCCGGCGCAATGACCTCTCCATCCTCGCTGCCGAGGTGGCCTCCCTCACCGGCATGGGGATTTAAGCCGCAGACGGCGAGCCGCGGCGGATCGAGTCGCCACCAGCGCCTGAGATCACGGTCGAGAATCTCGATCGTCTCGCACAGCATCGGTCCCGTAATCGCGGCGCTCACTGCGGAGAGCGGCAGATGGGTGGTGGCGAGTGCGACCCGGAAGCTGCCGGCAGCGAGCATCATCACGGGCCGCGGCGCGGCGCAGCGCGCCGCGAGATGCTCGGTGTGACCGCTGAACGCAATGCCGGCATCCAGCAGCACGCTCTTCTGCACCGGCGCGGTCACCAGCGCGTCGAACTCGCCGCTGCGACAGCCGTCGATGGCCCGATCCAGCATCGCGAGCACGGCGTGCGCGTTGCGCACATCCAGCTGTCCCGGC
>Ga0335079_10005924_pt1 | contig 13984 bp, 7 predicted proteins | sample Lox_Sample_33_FD_206719 | JGI IMG/M metagenome (GOLD analysis project Ga0335079, IMG submission 206719) | Soil microbial communities from Loxahatchee National Wildlife Refuge, Florida, United States - Lox_Sample_3.3 | ecosystem: Environmental > Terrestrial > Soil > Wetlands | place: USA: Florida...
GACTTCACCGTCCGGGAGCACGCCTTCGCCTCGCTGGGCGCGGTCCTCCTCGACGGCGCCGCCGGCGCCCTGTCGCCGGAGGAGGGCGCGGCGTATCCGATGCTCGCGGGATGCCTCGCGGCTCTCGAGCGGCTGGTGGGAACGCTGGGCTGGCCGGCCACGGCCTGCTGCGGCGTGGGAGCGGCGGATGCGCCGCTCGTCGAGGCCGTGGCCGGCGCCATCGGCGCTTCCGTGCTGCCGGCCTCGGCCGTGGACGCCGGCGACCGGCCGCTGATCGTCGCCGCGTACGGCGACGGCGAGGCGTGGCGGAAGCAGCTCGCCCGGCTCGAGCGGTGGCGGGACGGCTGCGCCTTCGCGCTCGCGCAGCCTCCCGACACCACCGATCCGGCGGACGTCGTCGGAACGCTGCGGTGGACGGGCGACGCCGTGGCCCTCCACCGCGCCATGCCGCGCGCCCTCGATGCGGTCCCGCCCGCTCCGACCCCCGGGGGCGATGAGGAGATCGCCGCGCTCGCCCGGCATCCGCTGGCGCAATGGCACGCGCGCCGGCAGGCGGGCGGCGCCTTCTAGGGCGCGAGCGCCGGCGGCAGCGCCGCCCACGGATCGCCCGGGCCGACCCGTCGCTTGAGGTCCGCGATCGCCCGCACCACGTCGCCCCCGTCCTGCGCGAGCAGCGCCTCGAACCGGTCGAGCCCCGTGCGGTAGAGCCGCGCCGCCACCACCACCGCGTTGTTGAGCGGCCGGCGCGCCAGGGCGCGGCCGTCGATCGTCTGGAGCGTCTTCGCCACGGGGCCGGCGAGCTCCTCGCGCGCCTCGCCGAAGATGCGCTGACGCGCCTCCTCGAGCGCCGCGCCGCGCGGCCCGCCGGCGTAGAGTCGCTGCAGCCGCGCCGCCACAGAGTCGTAGAAGTGCGAGAGGCGGATCTCGTCCAGCCAGCGCGCCACGGCGAACGCCGCCGCGCGAGGTTCCCCCCGCGCCAGAAAGAACCGCTCCGCCCCACGGTACCCCACGAAATCCGCCAGCGACTCGTTGAACGGCACGTGCCCCGGGACCCAGATGGTGTTGTGGAGGATCTCGTGGATCACCGTCGCCGCGAGATCGACCGAGTCCTCGCGCACGATCGTGGACAGGAGCGGATCGTTGAACCAGCCGAGCGTCGAGAAGGCGTCCGACACGCGCACGTACGTATCCAGCCCCCGCGCCTGCAGGCGCGACGCCTCGGCCAGGGCGCCCGCCCGGTCGAAGAACCCCTTGTAGGGTACCCGCCCGACGATCGGGTAGCTCCAGGTGTACGCCGCGAGCCGGTCCACGGGGCTCGCCGAGAGCACCAGGACCAGCGTGTCGCGGTGCACGCGCGAGTAGGTCGTGTAGGTGCGGCGCGCCGCCAGGTGCAGCGAATCGGCGGCGAAGTCGCGCGCCGCGAGGACCAGCTGCAATCTGCCGCGCGTGAGGGCATCCGTGGACGGGTTCGCCACGACGGCGGCGATGGGATGGGCCCGCGCGAGGATCAGCGCTTCCTCGACGGCGGCGCGCGTCAGGTAACGCACCTCGCGACTGGCCGCCCACGCCACGGCCGCCAGGACCACGAGCGCGCCGAGCGCGGCGCCAGCGATCCGGAGAACGGCGCGGAAGCGTTTCCCTACGGCAGCCACCGGATGCCGAAGCGCTGCGTCGCCGTGCCGAGCGAGCTGAAGCCCTGGTAGGCGTAGTCGAGGCGCAGGTTGCGGAACACGAGACCGCCGCCCAGCGCCAGCGCCTTCCGGTCGCTCGGCGCCCGCCCCGTCGCGATCCCCGCCCGCCCGAGCAGGCCGACGCCGTCCGCCACGATCCCGCCCTCGACGCCGAAGACCCAGTACGCCGTGCTCCCGCGCGGCGACACCCAGTCCCCGACCACCAGGAGCCGCGTCGTACCCTGCGGATCGAAGATGTTCAGCGAGAACCCGGCGCGCACCGTGCGCGGGAGCGGCGCCGCCGTGCCCGTGCTCGTCTTGAGATCGGGCCCGAGATTCTGCACGGCGACCCCGAACGCCGCGATGTCGAAGAACGCGAAGGCGCCTCCCACGTCGAAGCCGACGCCCGACGCGTCGTAGAGCGTCGTGTCCGGAATGGACATGTGCTCCTTCAGGTACTTCGCGCTCGCGCCCAGGGAGAAGAACCCCAGGCGCCAGGCCGCGGCGCCGACCGCGGCCGCGTTGTAGGCCCCGACCATCGCACCGTTCGGATCGGCGATCCCGCGCGTGCCGCCGAACGCCGGGTCCGGCCGGTACACCGTGTCCTGGCCGAAATTCAGCATCTCGACGCCGAGGCCGAGATCGAAGTTCCCCGAGCGCAAGGCCGCGCCGGCGGTGACCAGGTAGGCGTCGAACAGGTACTTCTCGTAGCTCAGGCCGAGGGCGGCGTGCCGGATCCCCGCCAGCCCCGCCGGGTTGACGAAGATGTCTCCCTCGTCGCCGACGACCGCGGTGTACGCGCCGCCCAGCCCCAGGGCGCGCGCCGTCGCCGGAATGGACAGCAGCGCGCCGGCCGTGGTGCCCGTGGACTGCGCGAGGGCGCGGGGCGCCATCCCCGCCGCGGCCAGCAGCGCCGCCGGCACGACCGCCGCCCACGCGCCCCGCCCACGCCGCCGGCGCTTCACGGGGCCCTCCGGGCGACGTAGAGGCGGCGCCGCGCCACCGACCCTCCCAAGTCGACGACCACGATGTAGACCCCGTTCACCACGGGGCGGCCGTCGTCGGTGGTCAGATCCCATACCACGCTGCCGGACGGCGGCGAGGCGAACGTCCGGACGCGCGTCCCGGTGAACGTGTAGACGGCGACGCGCCGCGGCGTACCCGTGTAGTTGATCGTGACCGAGCTGCCGCGCACCGGGTTCTCGGACAGGTTGATCGGGGCCGCCGTCTGGCGCGCCAGCGCCGTGAGGGCCGCGGGCACGCTGAGCTTCCCGTAGCCCCACGACGCGTTCGGCGATCCGTCGGGCCCCCCGTCGAAGGGATGCCGGGCGAAGCTGTCCGCCCTCGCCGCCCCGGTCAGCAGCGCGCGCACCGCCTCCGGCGTGAGCCGGGGACTCTGCTCGAGCAGGAGCGCCACCGAGCCCGTCACGAACGGCGCCGCCATGGAGGTGCCGGCCATGATCCAGTGTCGCCCATCCACCATCTTCAGGCCGACCGGCGCCGCGGCGTCGCGGGACAGCGACGAGACGATGCCCTGCCCCGGGGCGGCCAGGTCCGGCTTCAGGACGCCGTCGCGCCGCGGGCCCGGACTCGAGAAACTCGTCAGGTCGCCCAGCCGCTCCTGATAGGTGTACTGCTGCGCGGCGCCGGTGGAGTCCTGCCACTGCTGCCGCGTCACGTACGCCCCTACCGCCAGCACGCGTGTCGCGGAGGCCGGCGAGGCGACGAGGTACGCGTTCGTGCCGTTCACCAGCGACACGCCGGCGAGCGTGCCCGCGGCTCCCAGCGCTCCGTCGGACACCCAGAGGTGCGCGGGCCGGCCGCTGTGCGAAGCGAGCGCCGTCACGCTGATCGTCCACGTCCCCGGCTGCGGCGCGGCGCCCACGCCGAGATCCCCCAGGACCACGTACCCGAGGTTGTCGGTGTTGTCGGCGACGCTGCTGCCGGCGCCGTTCTGGATGAGGATCTGCCCCTGCGCCCCGTTCTGCGTGGCCGACGCAGGCGGCGACGCGGTGGCGGGAGAGGTCAGCGAGGACCCGTCCGGCCGGATCACCGTCACGGTCACCGTGTCGGCGCCGCCGTACCACAGCTCCAGGAAGATCAGATCGTTGTTCTGGCCCGGCGCCGGCACGTAGGCGGGCACGGTCAACGTGAAGGACGCGCTGGGCCCTCCGACCGAGAGCGTCGCCGCCGCGTGCACGCGGTCGAGCGCGTGCGCCGGCGCCGTATTCCCGTTGTCTCCCCAGTTCCCGGCGGCCGCCACCACGATGCGGCCAGGCCCCTCGAGCGAATCGAGGAGCAGGTCTTCCGGCAGCGTCCCGTCGTGCGGCCCCGCCTGCGAGCCGAGGCTCAGGTTCACGACCGCCGGCCTGCCCAGCTCCGCCGCGCGCGCGAAGATGTAGTTGACGCCGTCCACGACGGCGTCGGAGAGGCCGGTCGTCTTGACGACCATCAGGTCCGCACCGGGCGCCACTCCCGCGTACTTGCCCGCCGGCACGCCGCCCCCCGTCGCGCTCCCGTCGCCGGCGGCCGTGCCCATCACGTGGGTCCCGTGGCCCACCGAGTCACGCGACGCGCAGCTCCCGGCGCTGAGGCTCGCCTGGCCGCACTCGACGCCGTAGGTGAAGCTCGTGCTCCCGACGAGCCCGGGCCCCGGGCCGCTCAGCGTCTGGTCCCACAAGTCGAGCACGCGCGAGCGCCCCAGGGCGTCCGTCATGAAATCCGGATGCGTGAAGTCCAGACCCGTGTCCACCAGCCCCACGATCACGCCGCGTCCTGTCGAGCCGGTGAAGCTGTCGGGCGCCACCATCTGGCGCAGGCTCGCGACGCCGATCGCCGCCGTGCCGAGGTCGTTGAGCGGCGCCCAACGCCGGGCGCCGTACACCGAGGCCACCGCGCCGTCGGTCAGGAGCTGCGGCAGCGACGCGAGCGGCACCCGCGCGGTCACCAAGTTCCCGATCCGCGTCCCCAGGCGCGCCCCCGCCCGGCGCACGGCCGCCGTGTCGCCGCCGCGCAGCCGGATGACGACGTGCGCGACCGGCACGCCGTCGGGCTCTCGCGTGACCGCCGCCAGCCGCGCGGCCACGGTATCCTCCGCCAGCAGCGCCCGGTCCGGCGCCGGCAGCGCGGCCAGGGCGCGCACCCTCGGGCCGACCGCCCGCACCTGGGCCCGCAGCGGCGCCGCCACCACGCACGCCATCGCCAGCGCCGCCAGCGCCGCGCGGCACCATCCGACGCCGCCCGCGCGCGCCCTCTGCGAGCCGTCCGCCCGGCTGCGCGCCTGGCCGCCCACCCCGGTGGCGCGGAGCTTCACCGCTCGCCTCTACCGAAGCCGGACAATCGCCAGCTGGGGATTGGCGTTACCGCTCAACGCCAGCCCTCCAGGCTCGGTGAAGCTCACGGTGAACGACGGATCTCCCGCCTTGAGGACGATGTCCACGTACGAGCCCGACCCTGCGCCCATCGTGCCGCTCACCGCGAAGGCGCCGCCCAAGGCGCCCGCCGGCTGCAGGGGATAGGCGAGCGGGTACGCGGCCGCATGCTGCACGTGGAGACTGTCGTAGGTGGCGCGGGGCGCCCAGCTCGCGTACTGGAGCACCGGCTCGGCGGCGAAGGACGGCAGGTCCGACACGTACAGCGCCAGCGCCCACCGGCCCAGCAGCGTCGCCAGCGGAGTGCTCCCCGCCACGGCGACGACGTTCGCCTCCCCCGTCCGCGAGGTCTGCTCCAGTCGCTGCGTCGCGTCCGGGCCAAAACGGTCCGCCACGTACCGCAGGAACAGCCACTGCGCGCCCCGCTGTGCGAGCCCGTCCGAGCCCGACGTCGTGATCATCGTGTACGCCGCCGGGTCCAGCAGGTACAGGTAGGCGTTGTAGAAATCGCCGGAGAGGAAGGGCGCCCCCGCGGAGTCCAGGCCGAGGCTGTCGTAGTGCCGTCCCCCCAGCTCCTCGGCGATGTGCGACATCGCCTCGTTCAGCCACAGTACCTCGATCGGCCCGCGTCGGATCAGCACATGCTGGTTGAACGAGATCATGTGCTGAAACTCGTGAATGAACGTGGGGGCAATGAGCGCCAGGACCTGGCTGACCGCATGCGGGCACGACACCTGGCCGGCGGCATCCGGCACCATCGCGTAGAACACCTCGCCGTCGTTGTAGGACGCGCGGGTGGCTGGAGCGAGATCGTTCGCGAGGAAGAAGCCGGTGACGAACGACGTCTGGCAGTCCGGCCGGCCGACCAGCGCGTTCACCTGCGGGGTCAGCAGGATGATCACGCGAGCGTTCCCGTCGATGTCCGACGGCGCCCCGAACGCCACCGTGTCCAGCGGGTAGAGGACGGTGTCGAACTGGGCGGCGAGATTCGCCAGATCGGTGCTGGAGAACCCGCCGAGGAGCGGCGCGGCGCGATCGAGGTAGATGGCGCTGTGCGTGCCCACCACCTGGGCGGTGGCCGTGACGGTCGCCGTGGAGGCGCAGTCGAGCGCGGAGCACACCTTGAACGTGCGCTGCGAGCCCACGGCGGGGGGGCCCGGCCGGGGCGGGGGCGCGGCGGACGGGCCGCCCGCGCCGGGGCGCAGCGAGGCCCTGGCGGCGGCCTCGTCCAGGCGGCGAATCGCGTCGTGGAAGCGGATCGCCGCCGGGAGCCGGCCGCGTTGGTCCGCGGAGCGCCGCACGGCCGCCGCCACGGGCGCCGAGCCCGCCAGGGAGAACGCCGCGCTCAGGTCCGCCTGGCCCGTGGCGAGCTGGCCGACGACCAGGTACTCCGCTCCGTCGGAATCCGCCGCCGGGAACCGCAGCGGGCCGGCGGCGCGGCGGCCGGCGATCAGGGTGTATGCACCCGGCGCCAGCGTGACGTCCCCGATGACGGCCTTCGGCGCCGCGGGTTGATCGCCGCATCCCGCCACGAGGATCCCCGCGGCGAACGCCGGCGCCAGGGCGCGCGCCACCCGCGCTCGCAACACGTGTCGCTTCCGCACCGTGGGCGTACGCTCGCGGCCGCGTCGCGGCCTGTCAAGGAGTCTTTGACAGCCCCGGAAGGCGCGGCTAGCTTGGGTTTTCCGATGGCCTTCGCGCACCTCCACACCCACTCCGAGTACTCGCTCCTCGACGGCGCCAACCGCATCACGGACCTCGTCGCGCGCGTGCGGGCGCTCGGGATGGACAGCATCGCGCTCACCGACCACGGCAACATGTTCGGGGCGTGGCTCTTCCATCAGGAGGCCCGCGCGGCCGGCGTCCGGCCGATCGTGGGGATGGAGGCCTACGTCGCCTTCGGGCCGCGCCAGGCGCGCGAGAAGCCGCCCGAGGCGCCCGGCGCCTACGCGCATCTCGTGCTGCTGGCCCACAACCGCGCCGGCTATCGGAACCTGGTGCACCTGACGTCGATCGGGTTCCTCGAGGGGTACTACCGCCGCCCGCGCGTGGACCGGGAGACGCTGGAGCGGCACGCCGACGGCCTGATCTGCCTCTCGGCGTGCATGACCGGCGAAGTGGCGCTGTGGCTCCGGCAGGGCGCGTACGACCGCGCGAAGGAAGCCGCCGAATGGCACGCGCGCACCTTCGGGGACGGCCGCTACTGGCTCGAGGTGCAGAACCACGGGCTCGCCGAGGAGCCCCTGGTGCAGGAGGGCGTGTTCCGGCTGGCCGAGGAGCTCGGGCTCGGTGTCGTCGCGACCAACGACGCGCATTACCTCACGCGCGAGGACGCGCCGGCGCACGACGTCCTGCTGGCCATCCGCTCCGGCAAGGACCTGAGCGACCCGAAGCGGTTCCGGTTCGAGGGGAGCGAGAGCTACGTCAAGTCCGAAGAGGAGATGCGTCGCGCCTTCCCCCCGCGCGACGACCTGTTCGCCAACACGCAGCTGATCGCGGACCGCTGCGAGTTCGACTTCGAGAAGCGGTTCTTCCTGCCGGAGTACCCCCGCCCCGCCGAGTACGCGAGCGACAACGACCTCGTGATCGCGCTGGCGGAGGAGGGCGCGCGGCGGCGCTACGGGGAGGCGCTGCCGCAGGCGGTGCGCGAGCGCCTCGACTACGAGCTGGGCGTCATCACCAAGGTCGGCTACGCCGGCTACTTCCTCATCGTGGCCGACTTCATCCGGTGGGCCCGCGAGCACGGCATCCCGGTCGGCCCGGGCCGCGGCTCGGCGGCCGGCTCCGTGGTGTCGTACGCGATGGGCATCACCAACGTGGAGCCGCTGAAGTTCGACCTGCTGTTCGAGCGGTTCCTCAACCCCGAGCGCATCTCGCCCCCCGACATCGACGTGGACTTCTGCGAGGAGCGCCGCGGCGAGGTGATCGAGTACGTCCGCGAGCGCTACGGCCGCGCCTCGGTGGGCCAGATCGTGACCTTCGGGACGATGAAGGCGCGCGCCGCGGTGAAGGACGTCGCCCGCGTCCTGGGCGTCCCGCCCGGCGACGCCGACCGGCTGACCAAGCTCATCCCCAGCGGCCCCGCCTACGCCCTGACGCTCCGCGAGGCCGCCGAGAAGGTGCCGGAGCTGCGGGAGATGGTCGCGCACAACCCCACGTACCAGAAGGTGGTGGAGTTCGGGAGCGGGATCGAAGGGCTCTCGCGCCACATCTCGGTGCACGCGGCCGGCATCGTGATCGCCCCCGGCCCCCTGACCGACTACGTGCCGGTGTGCACCATGCCGGGCAAGGGCACCGGCGCGGGCGCGGCCGACGACGCCATCATCACGCAGTACGACATGGTCGGGCTCGAGAAGGTCGGCATGCTGAAGATGGACTTTCTCGGTCTCACGACCCTCACCGTGCTGCACCGCGCGGTGGAGATGATCCGCGCGCGCCACGGCGTGACGGTGGACCTCGACGCCCTCGACCTCGAGGACCCGGCGGTCTACGAGATGCTGCGCGCCGGCCGGACGTCCGGGATCTTCCAGATGGAGTCGGGGCTCGCGACCGATGCGCTCCAGCGGATGCGGTGCGAGCGCTTCAACGACCTCGTCGCCACCAACGCCCTGATCCGGCCCGGCCCGCTCGACAGCGGGATGCACCTCGTGTACATCCGGCGCAAGCGGGGCGAGGAGCCGGTGCGCTACGCGCTCCCCGAGCTGAAGGAGATCCTCGAGCCCACCTACGGCGTGATCGTCTACCAGGAACAGGTGATGCGGATCGCCAACGTCCTGGCCGGCTACTCGCTGGCCGAAGCGGACGTGCTGCGCAAGGCGGTGGGCAAGAAGAAGCAGGAGCTGATCGACGAGGAGCTGGGCCGCTTCGTGACCCGCTGCGTCGAGCGCGGCCACAGGAAGAAGGTGATCGAGGAGCTGGCCGGCCAGATCCAGACCTTCGGGCGGTACGGCTTCGTCAAATCCCACGCCGTCGCGTACTCCGTCGTTTCGTACCAGACGGCCTGGCTCAAGACGCACTACCCGGCGGAGTTCATGGCTGCGCTGCTCTCCTCCGCCATCGGCGATACCAAGAAGGTGGTTCCGTACATCGCCGAGTGCCGGGACCTGGGCATCGAGGTGATCCCGCCCGACGTGAACGAGTCGGGGTGGCATTTCACCGTGGTGGACGACAAGCGCATCCGGTTCGGCCTCGGCGCGATCAAGAACGTCGGCCGCACCGCGATCGACGCCGTGATCGCCGCCCGGGAGGCCGACGGCCCGTTCACCACCCTGCACGACCTGGCCGCCCGCGTGGACCACCGGATCTGCAACAAGCGGGTGCTCGAGGCGCTCGTGGCGGCCGGCGCGACCGACGGCCTCGGCGGACACCGCGCCCAGCTCTTCGCGGCCGTGGACTCGGCCCTGGCGGAAGCGACCCTCAAGCAGGCGGAAACGGCGTCGGGTCAGGGCACCCTGTTCGGCGAGACGCCGGCCGGGGCGGCGCACGGGAATGGTTCTCACCCGGGCCCCGCGGCGCTCCCGGCCGTGCCGGAGTGGACCGAGGCCGAGCGTCTTGCGCGGGAAAAGGAATTGGTGGGATTCTTTGTGTCGGGGCACCCGCTCAACCGGTACGCCACCGAGGCCGCCCTGTTCGGCACGCATACCACGCGCGACCTCGGGAAGTGGACCGAGGGCAAGCTGGCGGTGGCCGCCGTCGTGACGGCGGTGCGGCGGCAGATCGCGCGCAAGAGCGGCGCCGAATGGGCCAAGCTGACGCTCGAGGACTTCCAGGGCACGGCCGAGTGCCTGGCCTTCCCCGAGGCGTGGTCGAAGCTGGCCCGGATCATCGTGCCCGACGGCGCCTACGTCCTCACGGGCAGCTACTCGATGCGCGACCGCGGCGAGGAGGACGCGCCGTTCATCGTCGAGGACGCGCAGCCCCTGGCGGAGCTGCGGGCGGCGGGGCGGATCGGCCTGGCGCTCCGATGGAGCGCGCACGAGCGCGCGAGCGAGACGGCGAAGGCGGTCGCGGCGCTGTGCAGCGCGCACCAGGGCACCGCGCCGGTCTATCTCGACTGGAGCGAGAACGGCGACGCGAACGACGTGGCACGCTTCCGTTCCCGCTCGCTGTCGGTGACGCTGGACGAGGAGCTGCTGGACGCGCTGCGCGGCATTCTCGGCGCCGACGCGATCACACTGGTGAAATCGGGGTGAAGGTATGGCCACGGCACTGGCCCTGGACTTCGAGAAGCCGATCGCCGAGCTGGAGCGCCAGATCGAGGACCTCAAGAAGCTGGCCACCCAGCGGTCCCTCGACGTGGCGCGAGAGATCGCCCCGCTGGAGGCGAAGCTGGCGGAGCTCAGAACCGAGATCTACCGCAGCCTGACGCCCTACCAGCGCGTGCAGGTGGCCCGCCACCCGCGGCGCCCCTACGCCCTCGACTACATCAACGCCCTCTTCACCGACTTCCTCGAGCTGCACGGCGACCGCCTCTACCGGGACGACCCCGCCATCGTCGGCGGCATCGGCCGCCTGAACGGGCGGAGCGTCGTGGTCATCAGCCAGCAGAAGGGCCGCGACATCAAGGAGAACCTGAAGCGCAACTTCGGCATGCCGCACCCGGAGGGGTACCGCAAGGCGCTGCGCCTCATGCAGCTCGCGGAGCGCTTCCACATCCCGGTGGTCTCGCTCATCGACACGCCCGGCGCCCACCCCGGCCTCGGGGCCGAGGAGCGCGGCCAGGCGGAGGCCATCGCGCGGAACATCGAGGCGATGGCGGCGCTCGAGACCCCGCTGGTCGCGGCGGTGATCGGCGAGGGCGGCTCCGGAGGAGCGCTGGCCATCGCCGTGGGCGACCGCGTGCTGATGCTGGAGAACGCGATCTACTCCGTCATCTCCCCCGAGGGCTGCGCGGCCATCCTGTGGCGCGATTCGAGCCAGAAGGAGCGCGCCGCCGAGGCCCTCAAGCTCACCGCCCCCGACCTCCTGGCCCTGGGGCTCATCGACGAGATCGTCCCCGAGCCGCCCGGCGGCGCGCACGCCGACCCGGACGCCGCCGCCGTCGCCCTGGGGGCGGCGCTGGAGCGCAACCTGGCCGAGTTGGACGGCATGCCCGTCAAGAAACTGAAGGCGCGGCGCGCCGAGAAGTACCTGCGCATGGGCAGGTTCGAGGAGCCCAAGGGGTGAGCGGCCAGCTGGTCGAAGTCCGGTTCAAGGGCAACCGCAAGGCGTTCTACCGCTGGGGCGAGCCGGAGCCCCTCGCCGCCGACGAGCCGGTGATCGTCGAGACCGATCGCGGCCTCGACTGGGGCCGGGTCGCGGCCACCGGCGCGGTGGCGGCCGTGAAGTGCGAGCGCTGCCTGGCGCGGCTGCGGGCGCCGAAACAGGGCGGCGACGAGAAGGAAGGCGACGTCGCCGACGCGGGCGCCGCGACCGAGGCCGCGCCGCCCGTCCCCCCATCGGCGGCGCTCGCGCCGGGCGAGACCGGCGCGGGAGGCGCGGCGACGACGGACGGCGCCCAGCCGCGGAGCGCCGCGCCGCCGGAGCCCGAGCGCCGCGTCGTCCGGCGCGCGACGGAGGCGGATACCCGGATCGCCGACGAGCTGCGCCGCACCGAGGACGACGTCCGGCGCAAGGTCCGCGAGAAGGTCGCCGCGCACCGCCTGCAGATGAAGGTGAGCGACGCGGAGTGGCAGTGGGACCGGAACCGTCTCACCGTCTACTTCACGGCCGAGCGGCGGGTGGACTTCCGCAACCTGGTGCGCGACCTCGCGTCGGTGTTCCGCACGCGCATCGAGCTGCGGCAGATCGGCGTGCGCGACGAGTCGAAGCGGCTCGACGGGATCGGCCGCTGCGGGCGCCAGCTCTGCTGCACCTGGCTCCCCGAGCTTCGCCCCATCGGCCTCCAGATCGCCAAGGATCAGCGGCTGAGCCTCAACCCCACGCAGATCTCCGGGGCGTGCGGCCGGCTGCTCTGCTGCCTCCGCTACGAGCACGAGTTCTACGTGCACAGCCGCAAGCGCTTCCCGAAGGAGGGGAAGGTGCTGGTCACGGCGCGGGGCGGGGAGAAGGTGGTCAGCGTGGACATCTTCCGTGAGCGGGTCACGCTGCGGGCCGAGGACGCCACGACCCGCGTCGTGCCGCTCGCGGACCTGAAGCGCGAGATGGAGGCGGCGGCCCCCGCCTCCCCGACCGCCACCGCCTCCGCCCCCCCGGCCGCTCCCGCCGCCGCCCCGGCCTCCCCGGCCGCGGCCGGGGAGCAGCCGCCCGCGCCCGAGGCGCCGGGGCAGGGCGGCCAGCGGCGGGGCCGCCGCGGCGGGCGCCGGCGCCGCCACCGCCGGTGAGCGGTAGCACTCGAACCGGATCGGGATCCGGCGGGCGGCGCGACGACCGCATCGGTGCCGAATCGGCGCCAGTCCGGCGCCGCTTCTACCTCACCACCGCGATCGACTACGCGAACGGCGACCCGCATTTCGGGCACGCCCTCGAGAAGATCGGCGCGGACGCCATCGCGCGGTACCGCCGTCTCCGCGGCGACGCCGTCCACTTCCTCATCGGCATGGACGAGCACGGCCAGAAGGTGGCGCAGGCCGCCCAGGAGCGCGGGATCCCTCCGCAGCAGCTCGTGGACGAGCTGGCCGACGCGTTCCGCGGCATGTGGCGCCGCCTCGGCGTCTCCTACGACCAGTTCATCCGGACCACCGACGCCGCGCACAAGGCCGGCGTCCGCGCGCTCATCGAGCGGATCTTCGCGCGGCGCCCCGACGACCTCTACGAGCACGCGTACCGGGGGTGGTACTGCGTCGGCTGCGAGACGTTCAAGCGCGACGACGAAATCGTGGACGGCAAGTGCGTGCTGCACCCGACCCGCACGCTCAGCTGGACGGAGGAGCGGAACTGGTTCTTCCGCCTCAGCGCCTACGCCCCGTTCCTGCGCCGCCTGCTCGAGGAGCGCCCGATCTTCCTCCAGCCCGAGGCCCGCCGCAACGAGATCCTCGGCCTGCTGGAGCGCGGCCTCGAAGACGTCCCCGTCAGCCGCGCCCGACTCGCCTGGGGCATCCCGTTCCCCCGCCCCACCAGCGACGGCGAGCAGCAGGCCACCTGGGTCTGGTTCGACGCGCTGCCGAACTACCTCACCGCCACCGGCTTCCCCGAGGCGGGCTGGGAGACGCGCTGGCCCGCCCAGCTGCACGTGATCGGCAAGGACATCACCCGCCACCACTGCGTCGTCTGGCCCGCGATGCTCGAGGCCGCGGGCCTCCCCCTCCCCGAGCGCGTCTGGGCGCACGGCTTCATCGGGATCGGCGGCGAGCGGTTCAGCAAGTCCGCGGGCGTCAGGATCGAGCTGAAGGAGGCCGTGGAGCGCCACGGCCCCGACGCCTTCCGGTACTTCCTGCTCCGCGAAGTCCCCTGGGACGCGGACGGCAACTTCTCGTTCGAGCGCTTCGACGAGCGCTACGTCGCCGAGCTGGCGGACGCCTTCGGGAACCTCGCCTCCCGCGTGCTGGCCATGATCGACCGCTACCGCGCCGGCATCGTCCCCTCCGCCGGCGAGCCCACCGCGCTCGACCGAGCCGGCGACGCCGCGCTGAAGCGGTACGGCGAGGCGATGGACGCCCTGCTCCTCCATCGCGGCTGTGCCGCCGCCTGGGAGCTGGTGAGCGAGGCCAACGCGTTCGTGGAGCGGCAGGCGCCCTGGGCCCTCGCCAAGGCGACGGACACGGCGGCGCTCGATGCCACCCTGGCCGCCCTCGCCCGCGCCCTGGTCCGGCTGTCCGCGCTCGCCAGCCCCTTCATCCCCACGGCGGCGCGCGCCCTCGGCGACGCCCTGGGCGTTTCGGGCGACCTCACCGCCCCCGACGCCTGGGCCATGGCCCTCTCTCCCCGCATTGCCGGAGCTCAGACGCACCGCATTGCGCCCCTCTTTCCGAAAGCCGACACCGCAACCCATGATCGTAACACGGT